>ENA-UOUW01000037-UOUW01000037.1-bioreactor-metagenome-genome-assembly--contig:-NODE-37-length-23143-cov-14.524472_pt1 | contig 23143 bp, 32 predicted proteins | sample MGYA00238153_ERZ761573 | MGnify/ENA primary metagenome ERZ761573 (study PRJEB28894, sample SAMN06264780) | bioreactor metagenome | isolation source: Switchgrass | place: USA:Austin, Texas | collected... | reverse complement strand
TGATTATTTTGTAATTGTCTTAGATTTTCCACACGGATACAGAGAGGATTATGATAATATTTTAAAAGGATATTATTCTAAGCTTTCTGAGGGATTTAAAGAGAAGTTTCCCTTATCAGTCGAGGTAAAGAATGAGAATGGTAAAAGAGTAGGAAAAGAGTGGACTTTGTATTATCATGTATTTAATAAGACTGAGTGGTTATATGATTTCTGGTGTAAGAAGTTAAATATGGCTGAACTTGATGAAAACCTTGAATTATGGCAGAAACCCGAAGAAAAGGACTTAATACTTAACTTAAAACAAATTATAAAATAATTATATGACAGATGGATCAATTACGGCAGAATATCAGGGACAGGGAGTTGGAGATGTGGAAGGAACTATTCAGTCAGGAAATGAAGTACAGACAGGAGGAACTAGATCTGAAATATCAGATGGCAATGTTGTGGGGGAAAACAGATCAACCAAAAAAGAAAGTTCTAAAATTAAAGCTGAAGATCTAAGTGAAAAAGAACTTCAAGAGCTTGAAATATTCATTCATGAGATGAATAATAGACATATTCCATCTTTCAATTCTCTCATTATAAGAAGAGCATATCCAAAAGCTTTTCAGGCTCTATGGGAGTTTGTAGAGGATAAGGGAGCCTATCAAGGTCAACTTGATGATGCTACAATGATAGGTCTTATGGCCTATACTTCAAGAATGATTACATTTGATTTCTTTGATTCTAAAGGAATATATGTATCTATATCTGGTGATAAACATAGTTGGGAATATACAATTACATACGAAGATGAATTGTATGTTGATGAGGGAAAGTCTACTAGAACTTTAACAGAAGTTCAAGCATTCTTGAAAGCATTCGAAATACTTGAAAATCAATTAAAATAATAATTATGAGACTTGCAGTTCCTGTAAAGCTTAAGAAACTAAATGACAAAGCACAAATTCCTGTTTATATGACAGATGGTGCAGCAGCTCTAGATCTAGTGGCAACAGAGATTGAATATCTTGATGAAAACAAAGTGATTGTTAAATTTGGATTTGCGTCTGAATTTAACAATCAATATAAGATTCTTCTTCAACCAAGAAGTTCATTTACCTTCAAGTCTTGGATAATGGCCAATAGTCCTGCTATAATAGACTCTGATTATAGAGGAGAATGGCAAGTAAGATTTGAAGCTGTACCTGTGGCTGTTCATAATGAGACTTTTAAAATGATATATGAGGAATTTCCATACAAAGTTGGAGATCGAATAGTACAAGCTACTATTGAGGTTAATGTACATTTGAAAGCTAAGTTTGTAGAAGATTTAAGTGATAGTGTAAGAGCTGAGGGAGGATTCGGTTCAACTGGAAAATAAAGAGTTTTTATTTTTTACGGATGTCCTGCTGTGTCTACAGTGGGACTTTTTATTTAAATCTAGATTATGTTTAAGTTTAAAAAACAATCAAAACATCCTGTTCAAGTAGGTGAAGTTTATAAGGTACATGGTGTGGCTTATGAAATAACTAGAGTTGGCGATTTTCAAGGAAGACTTGTGGCCTATGGTGTTACTGTAAATGGTGGATCAGAAGAAGCATTATTTTATTTAGAAGCCTTGGAAACAGAATCTACAAGAAAATATATAAAAAAGATAATATGATGAAAAAAATATATGATGACAGTAAAAACTATACTTGTCAAGTAATAAAATTACCACCTAAAATCCCAATAAAAGGACTTGATAATCTTGTATATGTGAGTGTACAAGGAAATAGTTGCTTAATAAGTAAAGATTCTCCTGAAGATGAACTATATTTGTATTTTCCTTGTGAAAGTAAAATAAGTGATGCTTTTCTAAGAGAAAATAATTTATTTAGAAATTTTGCCCTAAATAGCCAACCTGATCCTGATAAAAAAGGATTTTTTGAAGATAATGGTAGAGTTAAAGCTCTGAAATTCAAAGGAATAATATCATCTGGATTTGTAATTCCTCTATCTTCATTGGATAAAGTAGTTACAAATTTTACTCTACAGGTAGGAGATGAGTTCAATGAATTTGATGGAGTAGAGATTTGTAAGAAATACATTAGAAGAACTAATCCTGGAAAAACTGGATTTACAAATCCTAGAACAAAGATATTAGATGAAATTGTTGATAGTAGAATGGTTCCAGAACATCCAGATACTTCTCACTTATTGAAAAATATTCATAAGTTTAGTCTAGATGATGAGATTGTAATAACTTATAAACTTCATGGTACATCTGCTAGAACTTATAATACTTTAGTTAAGAGAAAGTTAAGTTGGAAAGAAAGATGGGCTAAGAGATTTGGAGTGAAAGTTGTAGAGGATGCTTATGAAACTGTAGCTTGTTCTAGAAGAGTAGTGAAATCAGTGGGATTTGAACAACTACCAAACAAAAATCATTTCTTCACTTCTGGAGATCTTTGGTCTGAATGGGCTAAAAAGAATCTGGAAGGTAAACTTAATAAAGGTGAAGCAATATATTATGAACTTATTGGGAAAACTTATTCTGGAGAGGCTATCCAACATGGATACACATATGGCTTTAATGAACCTGTGTGCTACGTATACAGAATCACTAACATTAATGTGGATGGCATTGAAGTAGACTTATCTTGGAATCAGGTTAAGATAAGAGCTGAACAATTAGGATTAAAAGTATGTCCAGAGTACTTTAAAGGAAGTATAGCAGAACTTTTTTATATTAAATTAGATGCTGCTCCTGAAGAAGACAAAATCTCTGAGTATATGGAAGAAATCTTTGATTTTGAATTAGATAAACCTTCAATATTAGACTCTAGTGTAGTTGAGGAAGGATTCTGTATAAGAAGAGAGGAATCTTATCCTAAAGCTGAAATCTATAAGATTAAATCTAAGAAATTCTTAGAATATGAGACAAAATCTCTTGATAAAGAGGTTAAAAATATAGAAGAGGATGAAAATCAAAACTCCGGTGAAACATCCATTTCCGAATCAAGTGTGTAAAGAGGTTTACATGGTTTTTGCATTATCTCCTAGGAAAATATTCAGCAAAGATGATATTATAGATAAATCTTCTATTAAATATAGTAGATTAGCTATTGTAGACTCTTTACTTGAATTAGTAGATTTAGAGTATATTATTGCGAGTCCAAGTAAAACTTGTTTTGCACTTAATGATAAGAAAATTGTAAAAATGAGGAAAGAAATAACTCTAAATTTTAAAGCTAATGAAACAGCAAATAATCATTAATGTAGGAGTCAGTGGATCAGGTAAGACTACCTGGTCTACAGAACAAGTAAAAAATAACTCTAGAATATTAAGAATTAATAGAGATGATATTAGAAGAGTACTTGTAGGTAGTTTGGATGGATATTATCACAGAAAAGATCTTAGTACTATTGAAGTTATGGTAAGTAATACAGAAGCTTATCTGGCTGTAGAAGCTTTAAGAAGGGGATTTGATATTATATTTGATAGTACCCATCTCAGAGCTTCATATATAACAGAGAAAATAGAATTAATGGAACACTGGGCTGAAGCTCTGAATAGAGAAATTGAGTTTAAATTTAAGATCTTTGATCTAAATCATGCTGAAACCCTGAAAAATAGAATCTCAAATAGAGATAATCTGCTTAAGCCAGAACAATTAGCTTATATTGATAAGCAAATTCAGCAATTTGGTAATGTAATGGATTATATTGAAGTACAACATAAAGATAAGATCTTATGAAAAAGATAAGAATCGAAGCAACATTTACATTTAAGAATGGGATTGTAATTCCAAGAGGATCAAAATTTGTTTTAAATGATAGAACTGGCTATTACGAGTTGATAGTTCGTAAAGAAATTAAGGCTACCTTACATAAAACAACAATACAAGATGAAGCATTTTTAGCAATTATAACAAATTTAGACGATGAGTAATATATTTTTTACCTCAGATACCCATTTTGGACATAAAAATATAGCTTCCGAAAAAGGAAGTCAATGGAAAAGTGGGTGGAGACCTTATAAATCTTTAAAAGAGCATGATCAAGCATTGATTGATGCTATTAATAGTACTGTACGTATAGATGATACCCTTTATCATCTTGGTGATTGGAGTTTTGGTGGGATAGAGAATATTTGGAATTTTAAAAGACAGTTAATTTGTCAAGAGATACATCTAATATTAGGAAATCATGATCATCATATAGAAGATAATAAGTTTCTACCTAATTGTAAGAATATGGGTGGAGGTTGGATTATGGATTCACCTCCTTTAGATGGATATCCAAATACTTATATGTATGCTAAAGATTTATTTAGATCTGTTAGTCATTACAAAGAAATTAAAACTCCAGCAGGAATATTTGTACTTAGTCATTATGGTATGAGAGTTTGGCATGGTTCACATAAAGGTTGGTATCACTTATACGGCCATAGTCATGGAACTTTACCTATGCAGGGAAAATCTATGGACGTAGGTGTAGATGTAGCTTTAAATGAATTTGGAGTACCTAGACCATTCAGTTTAACTGAAGTTATGGATATTCTAGATAAACAAAAAATTGTAAATATAGATCATCATGAGCAAAGTACGAATACCGGAAGACCTCCAAGATAAATTTAAAATGTATTGGGGATTAAATCCTAATACAAAATCAGTATATCCATTTGGTGGACATATTTCCGAATGGGATAAAATGATGCAAAAAGTAGACAAAATTGGAGATGATTATGTAGGAGATATTCATATATCTACTGTATTCTTAGGAACAAATCATGCACATAATTTTGGACCTCCTATTCTTTTTGAGACTATGGCTTTTGGTGGTGGACCAGATTATGACCAATATCAGGAAAGATACTACACATACGAAGAGGCTTTAGAGGGTCATAAGAGAATAGTTGAACAAGTAACAAATGAAATACCTTTAATACCAAGAAAAACTTTTAAAATTAAATTTTAATGAGTATATTTAAAATTAGAGGTTCACCTTTAACTAAGACAACTGGACTAGAAATACTTGAAAAACACCAAATACCGAGAGTACCAATCGTTGGTGTTGTGAGTATTTCATATAGGTATATGAATCTTAGTGAAAAAGAAATAATTGCTGAGATTACATATAATTCTGGAGATATAGTTCAGTATGTTTATTATATTGATTTTAATGATGGTTGGAGATTTTCAAAAAGATCTGAAATAATTAAATAGATTAAAAATAAAACAAATGTCAAAAGTATTAGTTAAATGGTCAGACAATTGGGCTGATGAAATGGATGTAGAAGGATTTGTAATCATGGATAACTCTGAATGGAAAGAATTTCAGGAAACTGCTAAAAAAGTAAATTCTCCAATTAGTATCTGTGTAGGCACTAATGAAGAAGTTGATTATCCAAATGGCGAAGCTCTTCTTGAAAATATTACAACTAAAAAACTTACATCTGATGAAGCTAAAACTATTACAAAGTTTTTTGGTGAGTATGGTGGTCATGATAACTTTAGGTATTGTCTTGATGATGCTCTCGAAGACGAATACGAAGTAGAAACTGAAGAAGGTTATTATGAAGATGAAGAAGATGAGGAGGATTTCTAATGAATACAAGAAATGCAAGTTATGGTTCTGTAGGTTTTAATGGAAGTGCCTATTTTGTACAATTCTGGAATCCAATAACTCAGAAAAGAATATTCTTAGGAAGCGATAAAGATAAAGCAAAAGCAGATGAAATCCTTAGAGCATATGCATTTAAGTTTTATTCTGATAATTCTTGGCTACTTCCTAAGTGTATATGTCTGAACAGAAGAGATGAAAAATATACATTCACTTTACCAAAAGGTAAAAAAAGTATATTTTTTGGACAATATGACACTTTACAAGAAGCAGTTGATGCTAAAATGGAGTTTATATCTAAATTAATTTAATATGAGTACAGCATTTAATGTAAAAATAGCTCCTAAAAAGCCTGTTTCTGATTTTGTCAACTTTCATGAGTGGAAGTTAGTATCTGTGAGTGATTTCTCAGGTAAGATAGTCTATATGAATTATCATCATCCTGGTCACCACATATACAGTGCTTATTATGTAAGTAATGATACTGCACATCCATTAACTTATTCAAAAAATGGTTTAATTAATAATATTAAATTAAGTCTTAATGAGTTAAGTGATGATGCTATAATCATCTTCTGGACTCAGAAAGATGTAAATGATAAAGAAGCAGCTGAAAAAGCTAAAAATAACAAACCATGAGAAGATTTGTAATGGGAGACATCCACGGGGAATATGAATACCTCGTGGATGTTCTTAAAAAGTCAGGTTTTGACTATGGAGAAGATCTCTTAATTCAGTTAGGAGATCTAGTAGATAGAGGTCCAGAGCCTTTTAAGTGTATTGAAGAGCTTATGAAGATAAAGAATACGGTCTTTATAAAAGGAAATCATGATGAATGTTTTATGATTTGGAGAGCTACTAAAAAACATCCATTGGGAGATCATCCTTTTAATGGAGTTTGGCCTACATTAAAAGCTTGGGAAAGTCTTGAGTTATCTATGAAATATGATGTGGTATATAGATTTTTTAAAAAACAAGTACCATATCATATTACAGAGGATAATATCATGTTTGTACATGGTGGATTTCCTATTGATGTACCACTAGAAGAGATTGATGATCATACGTTTATGTGGGATAGAGATCTAGTAAAACTGACTACAGTTGGGGATCAGTTTACTGAAGGATATATAGTTCCTACTCTCAATAACTTTAAAAGAATCTATTTAGGTCATACTCCGACAATATATTGGGATATATTTACACCAATGAATGGATGTGGAGTATGGAATATAGATACTGGATGTGGAAAAGGTGGACCTCTTACAATTATGAATATAGATACAGGTGAATATTGGCAATCTGGACCTAAAATACCAAAATATGAAGAGGAGAAAGAAGCTCAGAAAAGCGAAAATGAGCAAGTACACACAGGAGTATCTGGAACAGAGAAAGAAACAGAAGGAACTTCAGTTGCTAGGTAAACAAGCTTTAGGAAATCTTAAAATTACTGGAAAGAAAATAATACAGTATGAATATGATCCTAATTATATTGATTCCAGTACTGGAGTATTAGGGTTTAAACCAGTAAAATAATTAGTATGTATATAATGGGTGATAGTCACAGTGTAGGATCTTTTAAAGAAGCTGTAAAAAAGAGTCAACTTGAGAATATAAATCTTATACATGTAGGAGATTTTGGATTAGGATTCAATGCATTATGGTATGATTTACAACAACTTGAGAAATTAGACGAGTTTCTAGGAAATAAAGGTATTAATTTATATGTAATACGAGGAAATCATGACAATCCTATATTTTGGAACAGAAGGTATGGTCTCAATCTCCCTAAGTACAGTAATATTAATCTTATTGATGATTATACCATCAGAAAAATTGAGGATAGGAACATTTTATTTATGGGGGGAGCTATCTCAATTGATAGATTAATAAGATCAAGAGAATTTCCACCTACTTGGTGGATAGATGAGAAATTTGACTTTAGTACAACTAAGTTGAGTACTGTACTAAGTAAAGTTAATAAGGTAGATATTGTTATCACACATACAGCTCCTGGATTTGCTCTTCCTTATCTTAAAAGTGGTTTTCCTCAACTAGTTCAGCAATTTATTGATCTTGAAGATCAACTTGGAATTGATTTGGAAAGTGAATTACATCAAGAAAGAGTACAACTCAATGATATCTATACTCATATGATTCATAATAAAAAAGTCCCAGATCTCTGGGTTTATGGTCATTTTCATAGACATTCTGAGGAAGTACATGATAAAACTAAATTTGTTGGTTTAGGAATAAATGAAATAGTTCAATTTAACTAAGTTAATTAATATTTATTTTCAATGTCATCGGTTAAGATTTGGAGATTACAAATAACAGAGGTAAATTGCAGACCTTTTTTAATCTAAAAATAGAACAATGACAAAAGAGAAAGAAATATTAAGTAATTTGATCATATTTAGTAAGTATGCTAAATATAGAGATGATCTGAAAAGAAGAGAAACATGGTTAGAGATTGTAGATAGGTATGTGAAAATGATGGTAGATAAGTATCCTCACCTATATAAGGAGATTGAGTTTAATGCTAATTATATAAGGGATAAGAGAATACTCCCTAGTATGAGAGCACTGCAATTTGCTGGAGCTGCGATTGAAGCTAATAATGCTAGAGGATATAATTGTTGTTATTTACCTGTGGATAGTATCCATGCATTCTCAGAGACCATGTTTTTGTTATTAGGAGGTACTGGGGTAGGTTTTTCAGTTCAGAAACACCATGTTGATCAATTACCTTGTATTACTATTCCTACTAAACATAGAAAATTTCTAGTTGCTGATGATATTATGGGTTGGGGGGATGCTGTAAAAGCTCTTATGAAAGCTTATTTGCAGGGAAAACCTCTTCCAGTCTTTGATTTTAGTCAAATTAGACCTAAAGGAGCTAGATTAATAACAGCTGGTGGTAAAGCACCTGGTCCTGAACCTCTTAAAAAATGTTTAAATGAAATTCAAAGAATCCTGGATAGGAAAAGAGATGGAGAAAAACTCACTCCTCTGGAATGTCATGATATTCAGTGTCATATTGCTAATGCTGTACTTGCTGGTGGCATTCGTAGAGCAGCTATGATTAGCTTGTTTAGTGCTACAGATACAGAGATGTTAGAATGTAAGTATGGTAATTGGTGGGAATTGAATGAACAAAGAGGAAGATCTAATAATTCAGCTGTTTTACATAGAGGATATATCACTGAAGGAGATTTTAAAAGATTATGGGAGAAGATAGAGTTATCAGGTAGTGGAGAACCAGGTATTTATTGGACTAATGATGTAGAATGGGGTACTAATCCTTGTTGTGAAGTAGCTTTAAGACCTTATCAATTCTGTAATCTTTGTGAAATTAATGGAGATACTATTGAGGATCAAGAAGATCTGAATAATAGAGCTAGAGTAGCAGCATTCTTTGGTACTTTACAAGCAGGATTTACTGATTTTCATTATCTTAGACCTATTTGGAAGAAAACTACAGAACAAGATGCTTTATTAGGCGTTGGTATTACTGGTATAGGTGGAGGAAAACTAGAGGCTTTAAGTCTTCAAAAAGCAGCAAAATTAGTCACAGCAACTAATGAAATAGTTTCAGCTGAGATAGGTATAAACCAAGCTGCTAGAACTACATTAATTAAACCTTCTGGTACTACTTCTTTAGTATTAGGATGTAGTTCAGGTATTCACGCATGGCATGATGAGTATTTCTTACGTACAATAAGATTTAATCTTAATGAAGATATTGCAAGTTATATGCTGGTAAATCATCCAGAACTATGTGAAATAGATCAGTTAAGATCAGATGTTCTATGTGTAAGAGTACCTATGAAAGCTCCTAAAAAGGCTATTATGAGATCAGAATCAGCTATTGATACTTTAGAAAGAGTTAAACATTTCTCTGAAAAATGGATACTTCCTGGTCATATAGATGGTATTAATACTCACAATGTAAGTGCTACTATATCTATTGATAAAAATAGAGAATATGGAAGAAGTGGAGCTTATAATTTCCCTATAGATGAAGATTTCAAAAAAGGGAAAAATAGAGAATTTATTAGTGAATGGGAAGCTGTGGGAGAATGGATGTGGGAAAATAGATTCTTTTATAATGGATTAAGTGTACTTCCATATGATGGTGGAACCTATGTTCAAACACCATTTGAAACTTGTACCAAGGAAGAATATGAGAAGAGAGTGGCTACCCTAACTGATGTAGATCTTACAAAAGTAATTGAAATTGAGGATAATACAGCATTTACTCAAGATACAGCTTGTGCTGGAGGTAAATGTGAAATAACTGTTTAATATGAAAGAAAAGAAAACCATTAAATTAACAGTTCTCTCATATATTGAGATAGAAACTGAACTTCCAATAGATCAAGCCATGCATGATTTTGAAATGAATTCCGAGGTAAGATTCTCAGATACTGAGCATGTGAAGGTTATAGATCACGAATGGATGGAATCCAAGAGAATCTCATATATGATACATGGAACAGGAAAAATATTACCATAATGTATAACTTAGAACAAGAAGATAATAATACTTACTATGACCATACATTTACAAACGATAAAGTTGTGGAACAAGTAAGAGGAGATCTTTTATCTAGATCACAAGCAGGTATAAATAAGTATGGTGTTACTTTAGACCGAAGAGATCTAACCCTGAAAGACTGGTTACAACACGCATACGAAGAATGTTTGGATCAAGCTAATTATCTAAAAAAGTGTATTCTAGAAATAGAATTACAGGATCTTCAAAGAGAAGCTGAAAGAAAGGTGAAAGTTAAGGAAGACCAAGGATGGGAAGATTTCAGAGAAGGAGCTTATAATGCTTGGAAGAAAAAACAAGAAATTAATAACTTTCATCCTAAAATTGAAGATGGACTATATTAAAATAAATGCCTAGAATTATTCGTAGTTCTGGGCATTTTTATGTATATTTGTGGACTAAAATATAAATATGGATGCAGAAAAACAAAAGAAGTTCAAAATCATGATGGATAAAATCGAGAAGGATTTTGGTAAAGGTAGTATTATGACCTTAGCTGAAAAACCTGATTTTGATCCAGCAAATGTTATATCTACAGGTAGTCTGGGATTAGATATAGCATTAGGAATAGGAGGACTACCTAAAGGACGTATAGTTGAAATATATGGCCCTGAAAGTTCTGGTAAAACTACTATAGCTACCCATGTTATAGCTGAATCTCAAAAGAAAGGGGGTTTATGTGGATTTATAGATGCTGAACATGCTTTTGATAAGGAGTATGCAGCCAAATTAGGTGTAGATGTAGATAATTTGATTATTAGTCAACCCGATTATGGAGAACAGGCTCTTGAGATAGCAGATAGAATGATCTGTTCTGGAACCTTCGATGTAGTAGTGGTAGATAGTGTAGCAGCTTTAGTTCCTAAAGGAGAACTTGAAGGAGAAATGGGAGACTCTAAAATGGGTCTACATGCTAGATTGATGTCACAAGCTTTAAGAAAATTAACAGCTTCTGTTAGTAAGAATAACACAATGCTTATATTTATCAATCAATTGAGAGAAAAAATAGGTGTTATGTTTGGGTCTCCAGAAGTTACCACAGGTGGAAACGCTCTTAAATTCTATGCAAGTGTGCGATTAGATGTCAGAAGAAGTATATCTAATTCTAATCTAGTTAAGGATCAAGGAGATGTAGCTATTGGTCATCCTGTTACTGTTAAAGTAATTAAAAACAAAGTAGCCCCACCTTTTACTAAAGCTGATTTCGAAATTATTTTTGGTAAGGGTATTGATAGAGATGGAGAGATTCTACAAATTGCAGTTGATTTGAATATAATTAATAAATCTGGATCTTGGTTTAGTTATGATAATAATAAATTAGGACAGGGTAAAACTGCTGTAAATCAACTACTTGCGGATAATCCAGAATTAAAAGAAGAAATTTTACAAAAAATATTTGCCCAATTGAATTTAAAGAAGTAATTTTGGGGCATTAACAAACAAAATCAATAAAAATGATAAAAAGAGCAAAAACACAACTCGCAAAGAAAACAAAAGCAGCTAAAAAAGTAGATTATACTTATGTAGAGAAAAACATCTATAAAACAGGTAGTGGTACTTATAGAGTTAGAGTAAGTGATAATAGTTTCAATGCAACCTCATTAAAAGCAGCTAGAGCTATCAAAAAAATATGGATAGCTAATATGAACAGTGAACCAATAATCTAATGGCACCTTACAAGAAGATATGTGCAGGATGCAATACAGAACAGTATATCTATAAAAATATTAAAGGTAAAAAGTATTGTAGATCCTGCACATTTAAGCTTGAACCACCAAAACCAATACCTAAAAGAACTGAAAAACAAGTCTTTAAACTTAAAATAAAGAAAGACCTCATAGAGGAAGATAAAAAGTTCTATTTAAGTGTTTGGGAAGAAAGAACATGGGAAGATGAACCTCCAGGAATGCTATCTACACAATATCCTAAGTGTGAGTGTTGTGGAGCAAGTTTAGGAAGTGAACCAAATTTGATGAACTTTCATCATATACTAGAGAAGAGAAATTATCCTGAATATAGACATAAAGAATGGAACATAGCAATTCTATGTCCAGATTGTCATAGTCGATATGAGTCAAATCCAGATAATATTCCTTATTTAGTTCAAAAGAGAGAATTTCTCTTAAATTTACACAGAAACGAAATTTTTAAAGAAAAAAACCAATAATATGTACGCATCTGATAGAGATATTGAAATGTTAGATTCATTGATTGATAAGATTGAAGAAGGTCTTAAAAGTAAAGGTATTCCTTATAAGAGATTAAATCCAACAAGAGCGCAAAAAGAGGAAATATTTAGGGCTACAGGTGATATTATCAATAAGATCAAAAATAGAGATGGAAACTCTAATTATGAAAATGATATTAAAGAATTTGCTAAATCTATGGCTAATTTAAAAGCTAGAATAGTGGCAAATGAAACTAGGTCAACATCACCTAAGATGAGTATAAGCGAATTCTTTGATAGTTTGAAAGCTAAACAAAATCAAGCAAATCCAGTTGTTCAAGAAGAACAAGGTGAGGAGATATGTACTTGTCCTAATTGTTTGAATTATCATAATTTTGAAGAAAAATTGAGTGGTAGACCAGGAAAATTTGATAAAACAAAATTCCTTCTTGGAGGTAAAGTTTTCCATGCAAAATCATTTACTCCTTTAGATAATTCTGAGGATTTGGTAGTTTTGGAGAAGGAAGAGAATTTGAAGATAGAGGATTTTGCTACATTAAAGAAAGCTTTGGAAGCAGCCATTAAAGATGGTGATATGCAAGGAGCACAGAATATATTAGATAGAATGTCAAACCTTAAAAAATAATAAATGAATTCATTTTCGTATCAGAGAGAAAGTATTGTATATAAGAAAGATGCAGGTGGAAATAAGATCCCTGCTATGCAGGAGATAGTCGATGAGCAAGGAGTAGCAAGTAAAGTACCAATTCCAGGTAAGTTTGAGACTGAGAGTGTATGGGTGGAAGATTACTTTAATCTTGATAACTATGTAAGAGCAGTAACGATTGAGAATGGTAGTGTTGTAGTCATGTTAAATGACGGTCATGAAGAATCTAGAGAAGTTCCTACATTGAAAAACGATAAGAAACCTGCTAATCTTTCCAATATTAAAATGGAAAGACAAAGACAATATGTTTGCAGTGAAATATTAGTAGCGAAGCCTGAAGATATAGAGAGATTAAGAAATCGTTTAAGATAATAGGTTTTTGTGTTGTTTTTTAAAAGTAGAAAGACCCTTGACTAGAAATAGTTGAGGGTCTTTTTTTTAACATCTGTCGCTCAGTCATTAAAACAAGTCCAAAAAGATATCTTCTCGGAAGCATTGACTGATTTCGAGAAGTCTATCTTTAGACCTAGTTTGTAATGTGATTTTCTAATAGCTTTAATAATATAAGGTTTCAATTTAGTGTCTGAAGGAATTATATGAAATCCTAAAGAGTCTATTTTTTGGATGATAGTTAACTTAGCATCTTCATCAACTGATTGAACTAAATATTCAACATGGTTAATATAAGCTGCATCATTATCAAGCATCAGCTTGGGGATATTGATTTTTTCGACTATCATATTATGAATTTAACTATCTATTAAGAATGATGTTATAGTTGAATTCTCGGTTAAAAAGAATACATGAGTTACTGTAGGTGCTGCATGACCCGTAAATGTAGTAGCTCCAGAGATAGTTAAATCTGCAAAGTTATTAGTTAAGCTAGTATTAGTTACTATAGCAGTAATTACTGAGTCTTGAGGTAGTGTTAATTGACCTGATTGATCAAATGTAACCTCTTTTACTAAAATTCCATCAGAATAGATTCTAAGGAATCCAGGAGAGTCATTTGTAACAAATGAATAGTTTAGATTAACTACACAACAAGGTGATTTCCATCTTATTTCATATAATTTGTTCCCATCTGTACCCTCTGGTAAATTATTTTTAGGTTGATCGTCCCTCTTTATAAGAGTACCATCTACAGGTTTCCCCTTTCCATCCAACTGTACAAAGTATCTAGGACCACATGTACAGATCACGTCAACTGGACTACAGCAGGGATCTACTATTTCTTTCCATTGATGAGATGCACCTGGTCTAGATTTTCTTCTTATGTTTGAACCAGGAATTGGTTGTTTTTTATGATCAATTTTATACCAATATCTAAGTTTCATTTTTATAAATTATATAGTTAATTAAGCTGGATCACAAGTTGCTTGAACAACATCTGAAGAGTTAAGGTATTCAACTCTAATAGAGTAGTTTGTCTGAGTTAATCCTGTAAAGCTACCTGAGAAATAGTATCCTAAAGGTGAAGTAAATACAGTAGGGGTGCCTTCTATAGCATTAGCATCAGTATCATAAGCTGTTACCCTTACTTTGTTTACAGCAGGATTATTTTTAACAGAAGAAGGTATTGTAAACTCATAATACAATGTAGGAGTATCAAATGTTGTTATGATGTCATCAGGACAGTCTAAGTTTACTGTAACAGGACAATCTGTAGTATTAGTAACTGGTGCTATATAATCAGGATCTCCAAATGTATTAGGTTTAGTATTTCCTGTAGGTGTGTTACCATTATTAGCATCAACTTCTACAAGAGTGTTAACTATTTGAGTACCAGTATTATCTGTACCTGTTGAGCTTGAAAGAACAGTAATAGATCCGTCAGCAGTTGTAGTTCCACTCCAGAAAACTCCTCCAGGATTACATCCTATTACTCTATCTGTACCATTTACTGACACTAATCCATCAAAATACTCTCCATCATACATTTCTTCAAATGCTTGAGTAGTTCTATTTTGTCTGTAAGTTCTTCTTATTGGAGAACCATCAACTGAGCTATTTATATAGCTAACAAGACAGAATAATTCACCTGTAATTGGGTGAGTTGTCCAGTTACATGATGTATTACTTTTACCTTCTCTATTTAAGAAAGAAGCTTGATGAGTTACAGTATTCGAACCTGTATTAATTGTATATCTTGCATTACCTCCAATATCAGACACATAAAGATTTGTACTAATAGGATCATAAAATGCTGATTGCCAGTATTTTCCACCTTCAAATACAGCAGCACCTGGAAGGTTAATATCTGTAATATTTGTTGTAAATGATAAGTTATACACACCTACAGATGGGAAATTACCACTTGATCCTCCATGTACATAATAAACAGAACCATTTGATTCGTAACCTACAGCCTCATTAAATCTGGTAGGATTAGGAATACTAGCAAAAGGAATAGTACTAGAAACTGCAAGAGGATTTCTATTAATAAGTACAATTGCTATAGTTGAATCATTACAAAGGATTGTAGATCCAAATACTCTTAAAGTAATTCTTGAAAAAGCTGCATTAGTACCATAAGCCACTACAGAAGTGGTGTCAGTATCAATATCATATACTAAGAGACCTCCAGTATTCATACCTACAAAGTAAATCTTTCTATATGTAGAGTCTATGTAAGCATTATACATATATCTATCATCTATTGTAGCTGAGAATATCATATCAGCAGAAGTAGTAGCTGTTAATTGATTAAACCAATATACATTACCATCTAAGCTATCATGATCAGCTACATATGTATTTGTAGTAATGGGATCATACCATACTTTAGTAGGAGAATAAACACCTGTAATAGTCTTAATAGTTCCAAAACCTCCTGATTTTTCACAGGATTTAGCTCCAGCTATCCATACTAGATCAGGTTCATTAGCTTCTGTAGTAAAGTTATAAGGTCCACAAGTATCATTTAATTGACCAGAAGCTGAAGAAATTATCTCTATACCATTAACAGTAGAATACAACTCGTACTCCCAATAATAATCTTCATTTGCATCTAATCCTGTAGCTGTGGCAGATATACCATTACCTACTGGATTAGCTGTAACAGGTCCAAAAACAATAGCATTATTAGATTGTAGTTTACATACAAATCTAGCTTTTGTTATATCTAATCCTGTCTTATTAATACTAATAGTTGAATCTTCTGCACCAAAAGTAACTGTAGGTACAATACAGAAGAATTTTAAAGCTTCTATTATACCATTATCATTATCAATAGGTCCACCTTCAGTACATAGAGCCTGAACCTTGAATTCCCATATTATATTATTTGCTAATACGGGAGAAGTAACACTTTCTTGTGTTTTAGGTAAATCATTTGCTGGTGTAAATCCTGTAGTCAGGAAAGAACCACCTATAGATTTTTGTCTATAGACGGCTCTTTGTCCTGTAGCATTAGGATTTACCATTACTGGAGCAGCAAACCAATTTAGTGTAAATTGTGCCATTAAAAATTCTTTTAATTTTTGTCAAATTCATTAACAAAATCGAGAATAAATCTACTTACAACTGACCATTTGGTCTCTTTTACAATCTTAGCTAAAGCTGCAAAACTTGCATCTTCTAATTTTAACTCAGAAGCATTATCTCTTTCAGCCATTTCTACGCTATCTAAAAGTCTTACTCTAATAGTTATATCCGCTATAGAGTATCCACCTTGTACAGGAGAATTCAAAGCTACTTTTAAAAGTTCAATTGTTTTTAATTCTGTCTCAATTTGATTATGATTAATAATCAATTTTTCGGTCTCTTTTTTTAATTGAATTGTTTTCATTTTTATATTATATTGGTTTAAAATTACCTTTGTGTTACTAACACACCTACTGATGCTCCACTTACTACTGATGTGGATGCTAAAAGCACATCAAATCCAAGTAAATTTACACTAGATCTATTTGTTACTTGAACTGTAAATCCAGTAGTAGAACTAGCTGTTATCCTTACTACTTGTGAAGGAGTTCCTGCTTGTAACTGTGGTTGTACATCTGGAGTTGTGGAATATGCTACAGAATAAGTTACTGTATAATTACCTGATCCATCTGTTGTACCTAAGAAAGTCTCTTGTTTTTTGAGAGTAGGTTTATTTAATACTTGACTAACTCCAGAAACACTATTCCAATCAGAGTTAACTTGTGATGCTGGAATTGAAGTTCCTGCTCCTAGCCATTTTCCTGTTGTATCTACTATATTTAGATATGGAGGAGTTATTGCTCTTAACATACTATCTTGTCCTATCCAGACAAGTTTATATGGATTAGCGTCCTCCCTTAAGGATAGTTTTGGCATCAAGAATGTATCTTGAAGAAATCTTGCTTGAAGAGTTCCTCTATAAACCATGATTCTAGTATAACCAGGGGGAGTTGTTCCTCTTAACCAGTAAATACTTTCATTAAATGGCCACCCTTGTGGATTATTTAATGGATTAAAATCATTTAAATTCAAAAAACCTTGTTGAGCCTTTACACCCAACAAAGTTAGGCAAAAGATTGTACAAATCAAAACCTTTTTCATATGGCATTATATTTTTAATGTTATTTAAAAACAATCCAAACATAATTCGCATCTTCCCCAACTGATGGAGCTACATTAAATGTGATCCTCATAGTGTTCACATCAGGGAAAGTAATAGTTCTATTTAAGTGATTAGAAGCAATCGGTGCTGTCGTTGTCAGCGTAAAATAAGAAGGAGTAAATCCTAAGTTATGTGTAATATTGAAAACTGTTGTGGTTCCATCAGCTACAAATGCTGATTGACCACCTTTATAGTCTGCTTTCACAAGTACCTCAGTAGCGTCTGCATCTAAGGTTATTGTTCCAGCACCATTTGTAACATTTATTCCAACACCACCTGTTAAGGTAGCATTTGTGTAGTTCGTACCATTGCCTATTGGTATTTGACCATTTGAAGGTATGGTATTATCTGTTAATACGTGTCTTAATCTTGTTGTGCCTGTAGGAGTAAAGAATAGAGAAGTTCCATTATACTCCATAGTTCCAGCTTCACCAGTAGTTAAGTTAGTACCGGCAGTAAACTTAAGTGGTGCTGTATTAGCTGTGGTAGTACCAGCAGGAAGATGTAATCTAGCTGTTGGTGAAGTTACTGTAGATCCTATACCTACTCTACCATTAGCAGTAGACTGGATAGTCATTAATTGAGTATCAACATTAGCATTTCTACCAAAAATCTGAATTTCAGAAGTAGGAGAAGCAACACTAGTCCATCTGGCAGCTACTCTAAGTGCATCAGATACTTGAGATGCAGGAAGAGCTGGTTGCAAATTAAAATATAAACCTGAATTAGCTAACACAACAAAGTTTGTGGTAGCTCTCATTGTAAAGATAGGGTCAACTGTACTACCTGTTGTACTTATTCTACTAGCAAGTAAAGCAGGAAGAGTTGTTGAACTATTAGCTGCGGTAAGACCTATATTAGTATTTGAAGATATAGTGGTACTACCTGAATCTGCTTCAATACTACCACCACTTACACAACTTATACCAAACAATGTGTTTACTTCACCAAAATTACTAGCAAGACCTGTATTTACATTACTAAATTGTATACCTAATGATGTAGTATTTATACGCATACCTGTTTGAGGAGAAGTAATATCAATACCTATATCATCAACATTCACACTAATACCATTATAACCATTAACTTTTACACTATAAACAAAGTTATCAGGATCACCATCTATCCAAACTGGCATACCAAATTGAAATAAACCAGGCGTAGGATCAGTTCCAGCATAAGTACCTATAAATTCTAATCTTAGACCAGTTCCAGGTGTAGGAAAACCTTCTCCCCATTCACCATCTACTTGTTTTAGGTAGTATTGAATTGTATAAGGATTACCTGGATCACTAGGATCTTCTGTATCAGGAGTACTTAAACTAAGGTAGTTTGTATTTACTACATCATGGATGCTAAATTTAGCATTTAGTGATGTATTTTTACCAATTGCTAGTGCATTTGAAGTATCATTATAGAAGAAATTTGGATTATCTTCAGCTAAAGTTCCTCCAGCTCCTATAAATAATACACTACCTGGAGTACCATCTACTACAAGACCCCCAATTTCCATACCTCCACCACCTGAAGCAGTTGCATATAGGCCATCTTCTCTACATTCGAGGATATTTCCAAGATCTGCTGAGAGAGTAGGACAGCTAGTGCCACCACCTGTGCAGCATATAAGCTGTTTTTTGATTCTTTTAATATCCTTCGTATTCTGAAGTATTAATCTAAGTAAATCCATTATTATATTAATTAAAGATAAAGAGGAATTTTATAAGTTGTACCAGCTATTACTACCGAAGCCCATGAGTTTGGAGTTGTTAATACAGCTGTATTACTTCCATAGTAATCAGTCGTTACTACTGCGGCTGTTGTAGTAGTGGGAGCTGTAGCACCAGAAACACCAGTGAATACTGTTTCCCTAGTTGTACCAGTTCTTGTAAAGAATAAGTTAGTACCATTATACTCTACTGCACCTTCTTCTGGAGTTGCCATATTTACACCTGTGACAAATTTTAATGGTGCTGATGCTGCTGCTCCTGAACTATTTGGAGCTAAATAAAGCCTAGCTGTAGGTGTTGTTCCAGTTCCACTAGATATCTTAGCAAAGTTTAGAAATAAATTAGCACCTGTATTAGTAAATGAAAAGTTTGAACCTGCTGTGATACCAGTAGAAGCATAGGTTGTAATAATAGTAGGAGCAGCTGTGTTATTAAGAGCTGAGAAATACTCACCTAAATAACGACCTGTATTAAATATTTCATTACCAGGCCCATTTTGTGTCAATATACTATCAGATAAACGGGTGCCAGCAGCTGTTCTCATTTGTATAGCTCTACTAGCAGGTGTACCATCAAATGTTGCTATTGCTTTTCTAGCTGTACCTGTAGTAATTGTCAAATAAGCTAAGTCTGTTAAGAATTCTATTGCACCAGCTTCAGGAGTAGTCATTAAAGCTCCTGATGTAAGTTTTATAGGAGCTGTATTAGCTGCTGTACTACCTGCACCTAAGTGTAATTTAGCAGTAGGGGTATTTGTTTGGATACCTAAATTATTAGTTGTATCATTAAAGAACAAATTAGCATTATCTTGTGCTAGAACTCCACCTGCGCCTAAGAATAGAACACTTCCTTGTGTACCATCAACTACTGTTGCACCAATTGTTAGAGATGTTCCTCCACCTCCAGTAGCATAAAGACCATCTGGTCTACATTCTATAATATTATCTGCATCATCTGATATTGCAGGACATCCAAAAGCACCAGGAGAGCCTTCTGGACAACAAGTATCTAGATATCCTACGTTAAGTTTATCAAAATACTCTTTAAAAAGATTTGTTAAGGAGATTTTTCCTTTTACACCACTTCCTTTACTTAAAGGTTTGATTAGTTGGAGGTCAATGTATTTTTCTGATGCCATTTTATTTAAATTTTATAATTAAAACGAGGGTATTCCTCGACCAAAGTAGGTAGTATTTGTTTGTTTTTTAAGTCTGCTAAACATAAAATCAAGTACTTTATGATTATCAGGATCATTAGCTTGTTCTTTATAAAGTGCAAAAGCTCCTACAAAGAAGGGACAAGATAATGAGGTTCCCCAATTAGCTATATAGTTTCCATTTTTATCAAATGTTTGACAGGCTACACCACTACAGGCTACTGTGATTCCATGTGCTCCAGGTATATCTGATCTTACAAGAACACTTTGATTGAAAATTCCACCAGCAGCTGAGATGCTATTTACAGCTATAACTCCTGGAAGTGTTGCTGGAACTAGTGTGTAGTTATCAGCTCCACTAGCATTTCCAGATGCAGCTGCTACTATTGTACCATTTGCTACAACATTAGCTATTGCTGTTCTTACATTGGGGGTGTCAAATGTCCAACTAAGATTGATAACATCAAGATTCTGAGAAATTGCATAGTTAAGTCCTGATAAAATGGCAGATTCAACTGCTCCACCACCATCATTAATTACTTTTACTACATGTAACTCACAATCAGCTGCTATTGCTATTTCTGGATGTTTAATAATAGAACATACTTGAGTCCCATGACCAAATACATCTGTTGCAGTTGGAGAAGCATCTATATAGTTTACTTCAAATTCAGCTGGACAAACAGCAGTATTACATCCAGTATCTAAAACTCCTACTTTACATCCTTTACCAGTAACTACTTTTCTTTGAGTTTTTATCCAATAAGCTCTAAGTTTCTCATATCCTATTGGTCTGGCTAGTGTTACAGCATTATCAACTGCTTCTTCTGTAGGAAATATATTATGATTATTTAATAATTTTACTTGTTTATCTGTAAGTATGAGACTTAAAAATGGAAGATGAGAAAACTCTAAAGCTTCATTAGTAATCACTTTATCACTTGATAATTGTTCATGAGCATCTAATGTTTTGACATCTAATACTTCAAGAGCCTTTTTATCTACTATATATCTCTTCATTAGTGTACTATTTTTAAGTTATCTCCAGTCCTATAAATATATCCTGTTGTTAAACCACCTGTAATTGCAGCTGCATTATCTGCAAATTCTTGAATTCCTGTGAATTTTACACCTGTAGGTGTTACTTCCAGTGAAGTATTCACAGTAGGTCCAGCGAGTGTTGTATATTGAAATTTTAAACCTGATAAAGGATCTAGTGTTAAATTAGATGAATTTGTTGCATTATAAGCCAGTAAATCAACACCAGTTGTAAAATCATATATACCACCTATTGTTATATCACCATTCTGAATTCTAAATAAGCTTAAATTCTGATATGTGAGACTAAATGCACCACCATTTACAGTTCTAGGAGAGGTTAAAGTACCATCTGTTGTGTAGAATCCATCAACTCCTCCTTCTATAATATTACCAGCAGCATCTACTTGTAGTGCATATGTTGCTGTACCTGTGAATGTACCAGATCCATATCTATTAAATTGATGTTGACCAGTACCTTTTATAGTTAAAAACTGTTGAAGATTTGTATTATTTAATCCCCAAACTTCAAGTTGAGAACTTCTAGAAGCATCAGTAACATTTGTCCATCTACTAATGATACTATTTGAAAGTCTTTCAGCTATTGTAGCTGTAGTCGAATGAAAATCAATTGCTACACCAATATTTGTTAATGGAGTACCTGATGTTACTCCTCTTATTATCCTTAATCCAGTAGTTGAAGCGTTTAATGCTGTATTATTAATAGCTGTTAATTGTGCTCCTACTGTTCCCACACCTACGATAGAGATATTATCGGTAGCTATTGCTGATACAGCAAAATTAGCGGTTGAAGTAAATGAACCTCCTACACCATTAAAACCTGAACCTTTTACACCTACTCCATTGGCTGTATTTATTCCTTCTAATCCATTACCTGTTGAAGAGTTAGTACCAATAAGACTAGAAACTCCTGTAGAGTTTGAAAAAGTCATTGAGAATCCAACATTATTAATAGTAGTATCCTGTACAAGTACTCCTCCTAATTGTAGATTATTTCCTGTATATGTTAAAGCATTATTGGCTGTATACACTGGTAAAGTTGCTAATGTCCCATTACCCCTAATGTATTGTGCTGTAGTACCTGTAGCTGTTACTGTAAAAGTTCCTGTATTTAGTACTGGACTACCAGCAACAGAAAATGCAGCTGGCATTGTTAATCCTACACTAGTTACTGATCCTCCACCTGAATCTGAAATTGATACATACAATCCATCAGGATTACACTGAATTGCATTATTTAAAGCTGCTGAGATTGGAGGACAAGTAGCATCATCACTACAGCAGGGGTCATAAAATCCTACATTTAATTTTCTAAAATATTCTTTGAAAAGATTTCTTAAAGGAACTTTCCCTTTCATAGCAGAAGTTCCTACTTCCACGGGTCTAATAAACTGATAATCAATCGCTTTTTCTTTATGCATAACTACTGTTTTCGGGTCTTAAGAAAAGTAGAGTTTAGCTTCTCTTATTCTTCTATTTAAGAGTACGGCTGGCTTTCTCCACATTTTAAATGCTTCTGTAATAGAAGGATCTTTTGGATTATTGTTCACCCTTTTTAAGAGTGTTGAACCTTTGAATCCTGCAACTCCAATGTTGTAACAAATACTTACAAGTGCATTAAATTGA
>ENA-UOUW01000035-UOUW01000035.1-bioreactor-metagenome-genome-assembly--contig:-NODE-35-length-24800-cov-18.149404_pt1 | contig 24800 bp, 35 predicted proteins | sample MGYA00238153_ERZ761573 | MGnify/ENA primary metagenome ERZ761573 (study PRJEB28894, sample SAMN06264780) | bioreactor metagenome | isolation source: Switchgrass | place: USA:Austin, Texas | collected... | reverse complement strand
CAAGGTGACCGGCTTCGGAGTGCCGCGCAAGGCGGCTGACGGAGGTTCACCATGCCGGGTCCAGCACCGAAGCACGGAAGTACGCGTGCCCGGCGAAATCGGGCGTCGACCGGCGCGACCCTGTCCGCTGTCCACTCGGTCGCGACGCCCGCGCTGCCGATGGGCCGTGATTGGCACCCGATGACGTTGGCGTGGTGGCACGACGTGTGGCGCTCGCCGATGGCACCGGAGTACGACGCGTCGGACAAGCACGGCCTCTTCTTGCTGGCCGTGCTTGTGGACCGGTTCTGGGAGCGCCCGGACAAGGAGCTGGCTGCGGAGATTCGGCTGCAGCGGCAGTGCTTCGGCCTGTCGCCGATCGACCGGCGGCGGTTGCAGTGGGAGATCGAGCGGACGGACGAGGCGCAGGACCGCGGCCGGCGCCGGCGTACCGCGGCGGAGGAGTCGGAGCCGGCGAGCCCAGCCAAGGCCGCCGCCGCCGACCCGCGTGACGTGCTCCGCGCGGTCTGAGCCTCGCGGTGGGCGTGTTCGTCGTCCCGTCGCTGGACGAGGAGCCGTGGCCGACCCTCGGGCCGGGCGTGTGCGATCTGATCGAGGAACGGGCGGTCTTCGGACCGGGCTCGCTGAAGGGCCAGCCGGCGAAGCTGGACGCCGAGAAGCGTGCGGTCATCTACAAGGCGTACGAGGTGTACCCGCGCGGGCACGAGCTGGCCGGCCGGCGCCGGTTCCGGCGGGTGCGGATCTCGTGGCGCAAGGGCACCGCGAAGACGGAGCTGCTCGGCTGGGTGGCGTACGCGGAGCTGCACCCGGAGGCGGAGGTCCGGTTCGACGGCTGGGACGCCGCGGGCCGGCCGGTAGGTCGGCCGGTGCGTGACCCGTACATCCCGCTGCTGGCGTACACCGCCGAGCAGGTGGAGGAGCTGGCGTTCAACGTCCTGTACGTCGTGTGCTCGGAAGGGCCGGACGCCGACCTGTTCGACATCGGCCTGGAGCGGATCCTGCGGCTGGACGAGCGGGGCCGGGCGGACGGGAAGGCGGTGCCGCTGGCGCAGTCGCCGAACGCGCGCGACGGTGCCCGTACGACGTTCCAGGGGTACGACGAGACGCACCGCCTGGACCTGGCGCGCAACGTGGCCGCGTACGAGACGATGGAGGCGAACCTGCCGAAACGGCCGCTGGACGATCCGTGGTCGATGGGCATCACCACGGCCGGCGTGCCGGGCGGCGGGTCGGTGGCGGAGCGGGACAAGGACGAGGCCGAGGCGATCGACCGGGGCGAGGTCGACGAGCCGGAGTTGTTCTACTTCCACCGCGAGGCATCCGCCGGGCATGACCTGTCGACGCTGGCCGGACGCGTGGACGCGGTGCGGGAGGCGTCGGGGCCGGCGGCGGCCTGGTCGGACCTGCGGGGTATCGCGAAGCAGTGGGACCGGCCGTCGGCGGACCCGCAGTACCTGGAGCGGGTGTGGCTGAACCGGTGGACGCAGTCCGCGGCGCAGGCGTTCGACGCGAAGCGGTGGCGCACGGAGCTGGCCCGCCCGGGCGCGACGATCCCGGACGGTGCCCAGGTGACCGTCGGCTTCGACGGGTCGCGCTGGCGGGACACCACCGGCCTGGTCGTCACCGACGTGGCTACCGGGTTGCAGGTCCGGGCCGGGTTGTGGGTGCCGGAGGACCTGCCCGAGGGTGAGGTCCCGGTCGCCGAGGTCGACGGTGCAGTCGATTACGTGTTCCGCCGGTGGAAGGTGCTGCGGCTGTACGGCGACCCGGCGCAGGGCTGGGACGACCCGCTCGCGCGGTGGGCGGCCAAGCACGGCCACCGCAAGGTGATCTTCTGGTACACGGACTCGCGGAACCTGCGCAAGACCGCGTCGATGTGCCGGGCGTACGCCGCCGCGCAGAAGGCCGGTGAGGTCACCAACGACGGCGACGCGGTGTTCGCCCGCCACGTGGGCGCGGCGCAGAAGCGCGACATCCACCAGCAGGACGAGGACGGCACCCCGCTGTGGGTGATGCAGAAGGAACGCCACGACTCGCCGAACAAGATCGACCTGGCGATGTGCGGCGGCCTGTCGTGGCAGGCACGCCTCGACGCGATCGCGGCCGGCGAGGCGGTGACGCACGTCGCGTACGCGTACAGCGCCTGATCCGGCGCAGAGGCCTGGAGGGGCGGTGGCACCGATCGTGGCACTGACCGCCGAGCAGGCCCTCGACCAGGTGCAGAAGCTGTACGCGCAGCTCGCCGCTCGCCGGCCGGACGTGGCCAGGGCTGAGGACTACTACCGCGGGAAGCAGCCGCTGCGGTTCGCCTCCGACAAGTGGCGGGAGTACCACGCCGCCCGGTACGAGCGGTTCTGCGACAACTGGTGCGCGCCGGTGGCCAACAGTCCGAACGAGCGGCTGCGGGTCGACGGGTTCCGGCTGGATGACAACCCGGAGCGCTCCGACGCGGAGAAGTCGTTGTGGCGGGCGTGGCAGGCCAACGACATGGAGGCCCAGTCGTCGCAGGGCTTCCTGGAGTCCATCATCAGCCGCCGCTCGTACGTGCTGGTATGGGGCGACAGCGACGACGAGCCGGTAGCCACCTGGGAGCGCCCGGACCAGGTGACGGTCGCGTACGACGTGGAGCGGCCCGGCCTGCGCACGGCGGCGCTGAAGACGTGGCACGACGACACGGTCGAGTACGCCACCCTGTACACCGCCGACGAGGTGTGGAAGTTCCAGCGCCGCTGGCTTGAGATGCCCGCGGCGGCCGAGGTCGCGGCCGGGTCGCGGGCTGAGCCGTTCTTCGCCACCACGTCGGGGCTGATGGTGCCCGCCGTCAACCAGGGCGGCTGGGAGCGGCGCCAGCCCGCCGGCGACGACAGGTGGCCGCTGGTCAACCCGCTTGGCGTGGTGCCGGTGGTGGAGTACCCGAACCGGCCGATGCTCGGCGCGGAGCCGCTGTCGGACATCGCCGGCACGATGGCCATGCAGGACGCGATCAACCTGCTGTGGGCGTACCTGTTCACCGCGGCGGACTTCGCATCGATGCCAGCCCGGGTGGTGCTCGGGCAGGAGCCGCCGAAGGTGCCGATCCTCGACGACAACGGGCAGCAGATCGGGGAGAAGCCAGTCGACCTCAAGAAACTGGCCGAGGATCGGATTCTATGGCTGACCGGCGAGAACACGAAGATCGCCCAGTGGGACGCGGCGAAGCTGGACGTGTTCACGAACACCGTCGAGGTCGGGGTGACGCACGTCGCGGCGCAGACCCGCACCCCGCCGCACTACCTGGTGCTCGGCAAGGGCCTGGTCAACGTCAACGCCGAGGGCATGAAGACCGCCGAGACCGGCCTCGTGATGAAGGTCCGGGAGATGCAACTGTTCCTGGGCCCGGCGGTACGCGAGACGAATCGGCTGTTCGCCCTCGTCCGCGGCGATAAGGACCTCGCGGAGCAGGCCCGGTTCGGGGTGGTGCAGTGGCGCGACGCGGAGAACCACTCCGAGGCGCAGCTCGTCGACGCGCTGACGAAGCTTCAGACGATCGGGTTCCCGTTCGCGTGGCTGGCCGAGCGGTACGGGCTGTCGCAGACGGAACTGGCCCGGGTCATGGAGATGCGCGACACCGAGGTCGAACGGAGCCCCCTCGCGGTGGCGTCACGGACGCTCGGGCAGCGGATGCCCGAGCAGATGCCCGACCCGCCGCGGGAGTAGCCGGTGACGGCCGAACAGATCGCCGCAGCGCATCAGGCCGAGCAGATCGCGGTGGCCGAGCAGGCCGCGGCCGCAGGCGGGGAGCTGTGGTCGCAGGTCGCTCCGGCGGCGGTCGCTGCTTCGTGGCTGGCGCTGGTGCCGGTCCTGGCCGGCGTGGTGTCCGGGGCGCAGCTCGCTGCAGCAGGGGCGGCGTTCGGCTACCTCGTCGGCCTGGCAGGCGAGTATCGGGTGCGGCCGCGGCCGGCCGGCACGGTAGTGCCGCAGTCGTTAGCGGGGATCGCCTCGGATGGGCGGCCGCTGGACACCCTGCTCTACCAGCCGGCGATACGCACCCTGGCGGCGGTCGGCGCCGGCGCGCCGGTCGAGCAGGCCCTCGCGGTGGGTGCGGTCGAGCTGGACATGATCGTACGGACGCAGGTCGCCGACGCCGGCCGGGCAGCGGACGGCGTGGAGATGACCGCGCACCGGGAGATGACCGGCTATGTGCGGATGCTCGTCCCCCCGTCGTGCTCTCGCTGCGCGGTGCTGGCCGGCCGCAGGTACGCCTGGAACGCCGGCTTTCAGCGGCATCCGCGCTGCGATTGCCGGCACATCCCAGCCCCGGAGGACGCGCTGGACGACGCGACCACCGACCCGAAGGCGTACTTCGACAGCCTGTCGGAGGGCGAGCAGGACCGGGTCTTCACCGCCGCCGGTGCGCGGGCGATCCGCGACGGCGCCGACATCGCCCAGGTGGTCAACGCCCGCCGCGGCGCGGCCGGGCTCACCCCGGCCGGTGGGCGCCTCACCGATGAGGAGGCGGCCGCGCTGCGCGGCAGCCGGCGGCGCGGCCGGCTGGAACGCACGGATGTGTTCGGCCGGCAGCTGCTCGTCACCACCGAGGGCGTCACCGTCCGCGGGCAGGCCGGCCGCGGGCTCGGCGCGCGGGAGGACGGCGTGCGCCGACCCGGCTCGCGGGTCCGCTCGGCCCGCACGCCGCGGCTGATGCCCGAGAGCATCTACGAGATCGCCGGCGACGACCGCGCCGAGGCGATCCGCCTGCTCAAGCGGTTCGGCTACCTGCGTTAGAGCGCGGCCAGCGCCGGGACGAGCGCGGTGAGCACCCACAGCAGCAGACCGGCCGCCACCAGGTTGACCCGCGACGCGACACCGAACGCGGCCAGGCCGAAGCACACCGCCGCCGCAGCCAGCAGAAGCACCATCAGAACGTCCACACCGGGCATGTACCCGCCCGGTGCCGAAGTGAATCTTCCCCGCGCGCAAGGCCCGGGGCCGACCCCGCAACGGAGTCACCGCATGTCCGACCAGGACGACCGCACCACAGACGACACGACGGACGACGTCGACACCGATCGGGTCGACGACGACCAGCACGACGACAAGCCGGACGGCGCCGACCAGCTCGGCGACGCCGGCAAGAAGGCCCTCGACGCCATGAAGGGCAAGTGGCAGTCCGAGCGGGAGCGGCGCAAGGCCGCCGAGCAGGCATTGGCCGAACTCAAGGGCAACGGGACCGACGGGAAGAACGGCGACCAGCCGGACCCGGAGAAGATCCGCGACCAGGCCAAGGCCGAGGCCCGCGCCGAGGTGCTGCGGGACCGGGCCCTGGACAAGGTCGAAGCGCGGGCGGCGAAGCTGTTCGCCGACCCGGAGGACGCAGTGGCGCTCCTCACCCGCCGCGCCGACGAGTTCGTCGACGACGGCAAGGTCGACGTCGACGCCATCGACGAGGCGCTCGCCGACCTGATCAGCAAGAAGCCGCACCTCGCCGCAACGGCGGGCAAGCGGTTCGCCGGCTCAGCCGACGGCGGTGCCCGCAAGGGGTCCAAGCCTGACCAGCTCACCCGGCAAGACCTCAAGCGGATGTCCCCGCAGCAGATCACGCAGGCCCAGAAGGACGGCCGGCTGAACGAGCTGATGGGCATCGACACCTGACCCAGGAAGGCACACCATGGCCATCGACCGGTTCATCCCGGAGATCTGGGCCGCGCAGCTGCTCGTGGCGCTGGAGAAGAGCCTCGTGTTCGCCCAGGCCGGCATCGTCAACCGCGACTACGAGGGTGAGATCTCGGAGTTCGGCGACACCGTGCGGATCACCAGCATCTCCGACCCGACCATCGGCACCTACACGCCGAACAGCACCACCATCACACCCGAAGAGCTGAACGACGCGCAGCGCACCCTGGTCATCGACCAGTCGAAGTACTTCGCCTTCAAGGTCGACGACGTGGACATGCGGCAGGCACGCGGGAACGTGATGCCCGAGGCGATGCGCCGCGCCGCGTACAAGCTGCGCGACGTGGTCGACACCTACATCGCCGGGTTCTACACCTCCGTACCCGCGGCCAACGACCTCGGCACCGTCGCGGTCGCCGCCGCCACCCCGGCGGACTTCTACGACGACGTCCTCGTGCCGCTGAAGGTCAAACTCGACGAGGCCAACGTGCCGACCGAGGGCCGCTGGGCGGTCATCCCGCCGTGGCTGCACGGCCGGGCGCTGCGCGACGACCGGTTCGTGCGGGTCGACGCCTCCGGCACCTCGGAGGCCCTGCGCAACGGCATGGTCGGCCGCGCGGCCGGGTTCGACATCCTCATGTCGAACAACGTGGTCAACTCCACCGGCGACGACTACGAGGTCCTCGCCGGCACCGATGCGGCGATCAGCTACGCCGAGCAGATCAACAAGGTCGAGGCGTACCGGCCGGAATCCAGCTTCTCGGACGCCGTCAAGGGTCTGCACCTGTGGGGCTCGAAGGTCATCCGCCCCGAAGCCCTCGCCGGCGCCACCGTCTCGCAGACCTGATCGGAGAACTGACATGGCACGTACCGCCGTCGTTCCGCGGGCCCTGGTGGCCAACGGCAACCTCAACGGCGCCACCGGCGCCACCACGATCGACTCCACGCTGGTGACCAACGGCGTGGTGGTCGAGAACGCCAAGCCCGAACTGATGCTCATCCGCGTCACCAACACCGAGGGCTCGACCAACACGGTCACGGTCCGGGCCGGCGACAACCCGCCGGCGCTCGCGGCAGGGCTCGGCGACCTCGTGGTGACGGTGGCCGCCACCACCGGCGTGCAGTACATCGGCCCGTTCGAATCGGGCCGGTTCCTGCAAGGCGGCGCCGACGCCGGCGATCTGCACATCGACTTCGAGACCGGCATGACCGGAGCGATCGACATCCTGACGTTCCCGCGGAACACCTGATGGACGAGGTCTATCTGGTCGGGGAGGGAGGCGGGCGGGTACGCCCGCACAAGCTGCCCCTCCCCGAGGGTGTCGCGCAGCGGCTCGCCAAGGGGCAGATCCGCCGGGTCAATCCCGACGGCAGCCCGTGGGCGCCGGCTGCCGAGGCCGAGCACGCCCCCGAGCAGGGGGTGTCCGCGCCGAAACGGCCGGCGGTCAACGAGCCGAAGGCCGCGTGGGTGGCGTGGGCGGTGCACAACGGCGCCGACCCGGAGCAGGCCGAGGCGGCCACCAAGCAGGACCTGATCGAGGCGTACGGCTGACGTGTGGGAGGTGAGCGCCGGTGGCTGATCAACTCGTCACGCCTGAGGAACTCGCCTCCTACCTTCAGCAGGACCTCGACGCGTCGACCGCGAACCTGCTGATCGACCTGGCCACCGGCATCGTCCAGTCCACAGTCGGGCAGCGTCTGGTCGAGGCCACCACCACCGCCCTGCTCGACGTCACCGAACCGGATTCGTGGCTGGAGCTGCCGCAGCGGCCGGTCCAGTCCGTCGCCGCGGTCGCGCTCAACGGCGATCCGGTCACCGACTGGGTGCTGCGTAACCAGCGGCTGTGGCGGGCGGCTGGCTGGCTGGCGAACTCGTGGGAGCCGTCGCAGGTCGAGGTGACCTGGACGCACGGCTACCCGGCCGGAGACCGGTACCTGGAGATGGCCCGCCTCGTCACGCTGTCGCTGGCCGGCTCCGCGTATCCCAACCCTGGTGCGGTGAAGTCCGAGTCGATCGACGACTACCGGGTGTCGTTCGACGACGCGGTCGCACGGATGCAGCTGACGGAGCCGGCCCGGCTCGCCCTGATCAACGCGTACGGCATCAGCGCGTACGTCACCGTCTCACGCTGAGGAGCCCGCTGTGGCCGCACCGATCATCAACGACGTCACCGTCGTGTACCCGCAGGACCGCGGGTACAAGCTGCCCGGCGAGGCGGCGGAGCTGCTCGTCGACGCGGTCGACGCCGACGCGCACTCCATTGAGGTGACCGTGGTCGTGCGGGACTCCGCCGGCAACGAGGCGACACGGGCGGCGATGGTGGTGCAGGGCGACCCGCTCACCTACTCGGCGAGTGTGGACGGCGGGCACACGGTGACGCAGGACCCGGCGCAGCCGACCCGCTTCGTCGTCGTCTGAGCGAGGGGCTCGATGGCCGTGTTCACGGTCCGGGTCACCGTCCGGGACCGGGCCGGCGCCACCGCGAGCCGGGACGTGCAGGTCGAGGAGCGGGCGCCGCAGCCGGGCATGCTGCTCGGGATGACGTCGTCGCCGGGGGCGCCGCACAACGCGATGATGGCCCGCTGGCCGAACATCGCGTACACGGCGGACTTCGGCAACGACGGGCCGGACGCGGACAACCTGCCGGAGCTGCCGAATCCCTCCGCGGGGAAGCTGGCCAACCCGGGTCCCGTGCCCGCGACGCTCGGCATCTCGTGGAAGGACGACGTCGCACAGCTCGACGCGTGGCTCGACGCCTACGGCCAGGCGGGCGGGCGGCCGTTCTACCTGCACTGGCGCCACGAGCCGCACGGCGACATCTCCCCGGCCGACTACCGGCCGAACGCGGCCGCGGCGGTCGACATCATCACCCGCGAGGCGTACCGGGACCTGGTCCTCGGGTTCGGGCCGGTGGTCACCCGCTGGTGGATGATCAACGACGGCGGGGACCTGGCCGACTGGTGGGTCGACGGGATGACCCACTACGCGGCCGACGTCTACAACGACGCGATGGACCGCTACCGGCCGCCGACCGAGTGGGGTCCGAAGATCCGCGACTTCGCCGTCGCCCGGGGCGCCACGTGGGGCGTGCGGGAGTGGGGCAAGAAGCGCATCAACGGCGACACGGCCGGCGCCGGCCGGTGCGCTGCGATCCGCGCCGACGTCCAGTGGTGCGCGGCCAACGGCTGCCGGTACATGGGCTGGTGGAACTTCGGCGACACCCAGCCCTCGTCGAAGATCTTCGGCACCGGTACGGCGGACGCCACGTACGACGCCGAACGGAACCTGTTCGACGAGCTGCTCGCGGCATACGACCCGCGAGGACACAACCGGGGAGGCTGACGTGGCTACAGGGTTCGCTGCGGCGACCGCGAACGCGATCCTGAACGCGCTGTGCCGGTCGACCGCCTGGTCCGAGCCGGACGCCGTCTACATCCAACTGCACACCGGCGACCCCGGCTCTGCCGGCACCAGCAACGCGGCCACCGAGACCGCCCGGGTGCAGGCCACGTTCGGCACGAACGCCTCCGGCGGGGCGATCTCCAACACGGCCGCGTTGGAATGGACCAACGTGGCCGGCACCGAGGACTACACCCACTACTCGGCGTGGGACGCCTCCAGCTCGGGGAACTTCCTGTTCTCCGGGCCGATCACCGCGAACGCTGTGACCACCGGGGACACGTTCACGATCGAGACCGGGGACCTGGACGTGTCGCTGAGCACCGCGGCGTAGACCGGTGGCCGTGTCGTTCGTCGGCGCGACCTCCGGGAACACCGGCGCCGCGACGTCCACCAGCCAGGCCACCAGCTTCCCGGACGGCTGGCAGGCCGGCGACGTGGCCATCCTGTCCACGCACTACGGCGGCAGCAGCATCGACGTCAACGGCGGCATGACCGGCTGGACGAACGTCGGGGCGGTCGTCACCCAGGGCAGCAACTCGCGGGCCCGGGTGTGGCGGCGCGTGCTGCAGGGCGGCGACAGCGCGCCGACGATCGGCTACGACGGCAGCATCACCGGCGGCTGGACCATGACGGTCTACCGCGGCGGCAACGCGACGAGCCCGATCGGCCAGTCCGGCAGCACCTCGGCGTCCGCGACGTCGGTCAACAGCCCGTCGCTGACCGGGGTGCTCGCCGGGTCGGCGCTGGCCGTGCACGTCCACGGCCGGGTCCCGTCCGGCACGACCCCGCCGAGCGGGATCACCCCGACCGGGTCGTACACCGAGCCGGCCAACGGCGACCACGGCACCAGCCGCAACGTCGGCAGCGCGCAGAACCTGCGGATGCAGGCGGCGTACCGGCTGATCTCGTCGGCCGGGAACTACGGCGGCGACGCGTGGTCGATGGACGACGGGGTCACCTGCTCCATCGTCGCCTTCCACCTCGAGGTCGTGGCGGCCGCGGCCAACGTGACCGGTACCGCCACTGGGGCGTTCGTCCTCACCGCCGCCGCGGCCGGCACCCGGGCCGTTACCGGCGCCGCGTCGACGGCGGTGGCGTTGACGGCGACCGCCACCGGGTCGCGGACCGTCGCCGGCACGGCGTCGTCCTTGCTGGCCCTGGCCGCCGCCGCGACCGGCACGTGCGGGGTGTCCGGCACGGCGGCCGCGGTGCTGGCGTTGACGGCCGACGCCGCCGGCTCCCGCACGGTCCTAGGCGCCGCCGCGGCGCCCTTCACTGTGACCGCGACCGTGGTCGGCACCGTGGAATCCGGGTCCGACGCGGTCACCGGCGTGGCAACGGCCGCGTTCACGCTCACCACCACCGCCACCGGCACCCGCACCGTGTTCGGGTCGTCAGCCGCCGCGCTGGCGTTCACCGCGCTGGCGATGGGCGCCCGCACCGTCCTCGGCGCCGCCGCGTTCGCGGCGGCCCTCACCGCGAACGCCGTCGGGAACCGGCCGGACGCCGGCACGGTGACGCGGCCGGACACCGGCACCGTGGCCCGGCCCGCCGCAGGCACCGTGACCCGCCCGGACACCGGCCGGGTCCTGCGCCCCTGAGGAGGTGGTCGTCGTGTCCCTGGCCGGCGTGCTGGCCCGCGGCCGCGCGGCCGCCGAGGCGATGATGGTCGACACGTGCACGATCCGCCGGCGCACCAGCGTGAGCACCGACGAAGACGGCGACGTCACGGTCACCTACCTGTCCCCGGACCCGTACTCCGGGCCGTGCCGGGTGCAGCAGCGCACCACGGCGGCGACGCCGCAGGACGCGGGCGAGGCGTACGCGCTGATGCTCCAGCTCGAAGTCCAGGTGCCGATGTCGGTGGTCGGGTTGCAGGCCGACGACGAGGTGACGATCGACTCCTCCGTGCACGACCCGGACCTGGTCGGGCGGACGTTCCTGATCCGCGCGTTGGCCCACAAGTCGCACGCGACGGCGCGGCGGGTGCAGGTCGTGGAGAGGACGAGCTGATGGGCGCGGACGTCGGCGAGCTGCGCGCGTGGGCGCGCGATCTCGGCGAGGCCGCCGAGGATCTGATCCCCGAGGCGCGGAAGGTCCTCGTCCGCGGCGTCATCAACATCAAGCGGGACGCGAAGCGGCGGATCTCCGGGCACCCCTCGTTCCGGAGGCTACCGGCCGCGATTACCGACGACGTGCGCCAGGGGGCGGACCTCGTCGAGGTCGAGGTCGGTCCCGAGCACGGCAGGCCGCAGGGGAACATGGGCCACATCCTGGAGAACGGCACGCCGACGTCCGCGCCGTCCCCGTACATGCGCCCGGCGACGGACCGCGAGCTGCCGGCCATCAACAGGTACCTCGACTCTCTGATCCCGGAGCTTCTCGAATGATCGCCAAGCACGCGCAGGCGATCCTCGACCTGCTCCAGCCCGGCGGCGGGCCGACCGTCTACGACGGCAAGGTGCCGGGCACACCGGCGGCGAAGTACCTGCTGGTGTACTTCGACAGCGGTGACCCGGAGGAGGCCGATTCGCGGCCGCTCACCGGGGAGTCGCAGCGGCACGTCACCCGGGCGATCGTGCACGGCGTCGGGGCGACGCAGGCGTCGGCGCGGATCATGGCGGACTTCGCCCGGACCCAGCTCCTGGACGTGGCGCCGACGGTCGCCGGCCGGCTGTGCCAGCCGATCCGCCGCGAGGACGGGCAGCCGGTCATCCGCGACGAGACCACCGGCCCCGCCGTTTTCGACGCCGTGGCTGTGTACCGGCTGGAGTCCGTACCCGCGTAGCACCCGCCCCGTCGGCGGGCCTCATCCCTTGGAGGTGCGCCGATGGCGGCGCTCACACCTGTCACCGCCGTCGGGACCGGCGCCACGCCGCCGTCCCCGGCCCAGATCACCGCCTGGTCCGGGACCGGCGACACGATCTCCAGCACCGTCATCGGGCAGCGCGGCGTGCTGTGCATCGTCGCCAACGGCTCCGGCGGTTCGCTGGACTTCCGCGTCTCGGACCCCGGCGCGACCCCGGCCGGGAACGCCGCCGCGAACGGATACACCACCATCACGGTGCCGGACTCGGCGACCCGGTGGGTGTTCGTCGGGCCGCACAACGTCGACCCGGATACCGGGTCGGCGAAGGTCGGCGCGTCCACATCGAACGCGGCTTTCACCGTCGCCGTCGCCAGGTACTGACCGGGAACCACAGTGGACACGACCGCGACGCACACCTGGCTGCACAACCCGACGACCGGCGGCGTTTGGCAATGCCCGAACGCCGCGGTCGACGACTACCTCGCTCTGGGCTGGGAGCGATCCGAAGCGCCGTCGCCGCCGAACCCCGCGATCGCGGAAAGGCTCGCGTGGCGGCGACAGCAGGCCGCCGCCGCACAGGCGGAGCCGGACCCCGTTTCCCAGCCCGCCGCGCAGCGCGGCAAGACCGAGGAGTGACCTGTGGCTGACGTCTTCGCCGACGGCACCGTGCGGGTGGCGTACGTGCCCACCATCGCCAGCATCGCCGCGCCGACCACCACCGAACTCAACGCCGGCACCCTGCTCCAGTCGACGCTGACCGCGGACGGGCTGATCGGCTTCGAGGCGACGACCGCCGAGGTCGACACCACCTCGCTGGCCAGCACCTTCAGCACGAAGAACATCGGCCGCGACGAGTACAGCGGCACGATGCTTCGGCTGAAGAAGCAGACCGTCGGCGCCGACACGGTGCGTACCCTGCTGGCGCGCGGCACCACCGGCTACATCGCGATCCGCCGCGGCATCGACGAAGCAACCGCGTGGGCCAGCTCGCAGGAGGTCGAGATCTACCCGATCATCTGCGGCCGGCGCAAGGAGCTGACGCCGGAGGCGAACAGCGTCCTGAAGTACGAGGTGCCGACGCCGATCACGTCTGCGCCGGAGCCGGACGCGGTCGTCGCGTAGCACCTCCCGTGTAAGCGTGCCGGCGGGCCACCAGCCCGGCCCGCCGGCCGCCCATCCCCTTGGGCTGGAAGGGCTAGAGGGCTGGAATGGACATCGAAGGGGTTCCCGAGTCGATCGACCGCACCGCGTTTCTCGCCGTGCTGAAGCTGTTCGGGTTCGACATCGAGCGGGTGCGGCTGCTGGAGCTCAGGCCAGACGGCGTGTACGTCACCGCGAAGTGGCGGGACGCCGACGGCAAGGAGCACGTCGACGGCGAGGCCAACGGCGTGATTCAGCACCGTGTATACGTGCCGATGGTGGGCTGATTGATGGACGTCAAAAAGCTGATCCACGAGGAAGCACGGCTCCCGGAGGAGACCGTGCCGATCTGCCTACGCGGCGACCTGGTCGCCGAGTTCGAGCGGCTGGAGCGGGAGCTGGACCAGGCCGAGCGCAAGGCGTCGACGTCGCTGGCGGGCAACGGCGCCCGCGCGGTCGCCGAGCGGATGGAGCGGCTGCGCGAGCAGATGGCCGAGGGCACGGTCACGTTCGTGCTGCGAGCGATGCCCGGGGAGGACTGGTATGCGCTGTGCGCCGCGCACGAGCCGCGCCGCGGCGAAGGCGGGGACGTCGACGAGCGCGACCGGCTCGGCGTGAACGTCGACACCTTCTGGCCCGACCTGCTCAAGCGGTCCGTCGTCGACCCCGTCCTCGACGACGACGACTGGGCCGCGCTGCTGGGGAAGCTGACGGCGAAGCAGCGGAAAAACCTGTCGACGGCCGCGTGGAACCTGAACCAGGAGGACGTCGACATCCCTTTCTCGTTCGCCGCCTCGCGGACCCTGAGCTCCGAGCCCGAGTAGAGGCCGCCGAGCGGCTGCGCATCTCGAAGCGTCGCTTCGAGGGCTGGGAACCGGCCACCCGGTACGAGCACGACGAGCACGGCCGCCTGATCCGGTCGGTCCCCGAGCCGGAGTGGACCCGCGGCGAGCGGATGTGGATGCTCGCGCTCGCCGCCTGGCGCGCGTCGCGCTGCCCGCACTGTGGCCGGGACATCGCCGAATGCACCGACCCCGGCAGCGAAGGCAAATACACCGCCGGGCTGCCGCACCGCTGCCACGCCACCACGGCGCTGCTTATCGCGCAGGACCAACACCAGGAGACGCCGCAGGCCGGCGCGCTGATGTGGCACGTCGAGAAGAGGTGAGCCGTGCGGACCGTCGGCACGAAACTCACCGTCGACGCCGGCCAGGCCAGGCGGGAGCTGAAGGACACCGCCCGGGAGGGCGGGCGCACGTCGGACGCGATCGCCGGCATCGGCAAGACCGCCGGCACCGCGCTGCCGGCCGCGGCCCGCAGCGTGAAGTCGTTCGAGGACGAGCTGACCGACCTCGCCCGCGAGGGCAAGCTGTCCGCCGGCGCGATCGCGGACATCGGCCGGACCGCCAAGGGCGCCTTCCCGGTCGCCGAGCGCGCCGTGGAGCGGCTGAACGACGAGATCGCCGAGACGGCGCGGGAGATCCAGCGCCTCGACCGGGAGTTCCGCAAGACCGGCGACCTCAGCTTGTTCGGCGACCTGGAGGAGCAGCTCGTCAAGCTCAAGACGAAGCTGAAAGCCAAGGACTTCTTCGACCGGCGGTTCACCACCGAGGCCGGCACCGAACTGGCCGAGGGCATCGGCGTGCAGCTCATGGCCAAGATCGGTCCGGTCCTGGCCCGGATGCCGCTGCGGATGGGTGCTCTCGGCCCGGCCGGCGCCGGCGTCGGCGCGGTCCTCGTCGCCGGCCTCGCGTCGACCGTCAGCGCCGCGCTGGCCGGCGCGGTGGTCGGCGGCGCCGGCGTCGGCGGGATCGCCGGCGGCCTCGCCCTGGCCGGCCGCGACCCGCGGGTGCGCTCCGAGGCGAAGGTGCTCGGCGAAGAGATCATCAACATGCTGGAGGACTCGGCGCAGGGCGCGTTCGTGCCGGTCGCCCGGCAGCAGATCGCTGCCCTGCGCAAGGACGTCCAGACCTTCGACCCGCTGCTGCGGGCCATCTTCGCCAAGGCCGCGCAGCTCGTCGACCCGCTGCGCCGCGGCGCGGTCGGCTTCGGGCAGGAGGTGCTGCGAGGGATCGTCACCCTGGTGGATCGCGCCCGGCCCGTGATCGACGTCATCTCCAAGCGGCTGCCCGAGATCGGCCGGGCCATCTCCGGCGCGCTGGAGGACATCTCCGACGACTCCCAGTCGGCAGCCGCCGGGGTGGACACCATCCTGGCCGGGCTGATCGCGATCATCCGGGTCAGTGGTGCGGTGATCGGCTTCTTCGTCGATCTGTTCCAGGTCACGGTCCGGGTGGCCGACGCGGCGCTGACGGTGACCGAGGCGCTGACCGGCTGGAATCCGCTGTTGAACGCGGTCGGCCTGGACGACCGGCTGGCGCAGTCCCGGGAGCACCTCGAAGGCCTGAAGAGGACCCTGAACGACACCGGGGCGGCGGCCGCCGACCAGAAGGCTCCGATCAACGAGCTGGGCGACGAGATCGGCCGGACCGCGGAGGAGACCGAGGCGCTGAAGACCGCCTTCGACAACCTGTTCGGGATCACGATGGATCTCGATCAGGCCACGATCGCCTACAAGCAGGGCGTCGTGGACCTGAAGGAGGAGCTGCTCGACGGCAGGCGCACGCTGGACACCAACACGCAGGCCGGCCGGGACAACATGTCGGCCGTGCTGGGCCAGCTCGAATCGATCAAGCGTCTGCGCGACGCGCGGATCGCCGAGACCGGCGACGTGGACAAGGCGAACCGGGCGTACCGGCGGCAGATCGACGCCCTCCGCAACACCATGCTGCAGATGGGGTACACCCGCGCCGAGGTGGACAAGCTGCTGGGCAAGTACCGGCAGATCCCGTCGAAGATCGACACGAAGACGACCGTGGTCGGCGGGCCGGCCGCGCGCAGCGAGGCGCAGCGGATCGAGGACAAGTTGCAGCGGCTGGAGCGCACCTACCGGCCGCGCGTCGTGGTGAGCTACGACAACCTGCTCCCGTCGTTCGCTTCCGAGTACCGGTCGCGGCGGTGGGGCGGGATCGTGGAGCACGCCGCCGTCGGCACGTTGCGGGAGGCGCAGATCGCCGCGCCGGCCGGCCGCATGTACGGGTGGGCGGAGCCGCAGACCGGCGGCGAGGCTTTCATCCCGCGCTTCGGCGACATCAACCGCAGCCGCGGGATCTGGGATTACGTCGGCCGGAACTGGCTGGGCATGGGTGGTGCTGGGGGTGGGCGGCAGATGGTGACGCTGCGGCTGATCCAGCAGGCCCCGGACGGTAGGGTGCTGCGCGAACAATTGATCGACCTGGCCTCCCGGCTGAACGTTCCGCCGGTGCAGCTCTGGCCGGCGTCATGACCGAGGCGTGGGCGGACGTGCGGTTCGAGGCCGCGGACATCACCGGCGCCGAGCTGGCCGATGCGTTCGCGCGGTCGGCCACCGATACGTGGGGCACTGCGGACCCGCTCGGCCTGCCGTACACCAGCACCGGCGGTGGCAGCCTCGACCCGAGTGACTTCCAGGTGGCCGACGGGGTGGGCACGCAGTCCGTGCCGGTGGCCAACGGGTGGAGGCTGTCCTACCTGGCTGGTCTGGACCTGGCCGACGTCGACGTGATGGTCCGGTGCACGCTCGGCGTGGCGGTGACCGGGGCGGCCGCCGAGCCGGCCAACATCTACCTGCGCGGCCAGGATCTGTCCAACTACTACCTGTTCCGGTTGGAGGTGTCGCCGGTCGGGCAGGCGGTGACGGCGGTCATCTACGCCACCGGTGGCCCGGGGGAGCTGGCCCGGGTGGGCACGATCGTCGAGCACGAGCCGGGTGTGCCGATGTGGGTGCGCGCGTACGCGCGCGGCCGGCTGCTGCGGATGAAGGTGTGGCAGGGTGACCTGTCCGACCAGCCGGACGCGTGGGCGCTGGAGGTCGCCGACGCGACGTTCGCCTCCGGCTGGGTGGGCGTCCGGTCGGGGTTGGCGTTCGGCAACACCAACACCAAGCCCGTCGAATTCGCGTACGACGACCTGTACATCACCGAGGTGTGGACGGACCTGTCGGAGCGCGTCCTCGCGCCGGAGGCGTCCGGCGGGCAAGACGTGCTGGTCACCTCGGGCCGGCAGACCGAGCACCAGGACACCGAACCTTCCCGGCTGAGCCTGAGCCTGAAAAACAGCGACGGGGAGCTGACCCCGCGCAACCCGCTGTCCGTGTATCCGGGGTGGGGGCCGGACGTCCTGGTCCGCCTGTCCGACCTGATCACCGGCACGGCGCTGCCGCTGTTCCAGGGGTACACCGAGGTGTCCGAGGTCACCATCGACCTGGACGGGGTGGACCAGCCGGCGCAGGTGTCCGCCGTGGATTTGTTGGGCAAGCTCGGCTCCGCCAGGTCGTTCGTGTCGAACCTCGGTGAGCACGTCATCGACGCCGGCCGCAACCGGGGGCTGGTCGCGTACTGGCCGTGCGACGACAGTTCGCTGCCGCTGCGCTCCGCCATCTCCAGCGAGGTGCTGGAGGAGCGGATCACCGAGTCGTCGTTCGACATCGGCTCGGAGCAGGTCGCGCGGGTGGAGTTCGGCTCCGGTACGGCCCGGCCGGTCGACGACATCTCCCCGATCAAGATCGTTACGGCGCTGGACACCGCCGGCACCGCGACGGCCCGGTCGGTGCTGCTGCGGGCGGTCGGCCCGCAGGGCTACCAGGAGGGCACCCAGACGCTGTGGCGGGTGCTGCCCGGCCAGGTGATGACCGCGGTGATGTGGATCGACATCGACCTGTCCCGCGGCGAGTCCGTGCGCTGGTACAGCGGGTCTTTCTCCGAGGGGCCGGGCGGTGACGTCCGCCTGCTGTTCGGCGACTACGACGTGTCGACCGGCACGTTCGGCGTCGGGGTGCCGCTGGGCGACCTGACCGGGTCGGTGTCCACCGACGCGGTGGCCACCATCTACGCCCAGCGGGACAGCGCCGCGTTCCCGATCGCGCTGAGGTTCGGGTTCGACCCCGCCGTGCTGGAGCTGTGGATCGACCGGGAACGGTACGTCGGGTCGCTGGCGGGCACTGCCGGATACGACGAGCTGATCCTGCTCGACGGGCACGTCGGGTTCGCCGGCCTGGGCTTCGACGGCACCCTGGCGCACTGCCAGCTCTACATCGGCGGCCCGAACGACTACACCTTCGACCACTTCCTCGCCCAGAAGGCGTACGGCGCGCTGGACCGGCAGACCGCCGCGCAGCGGGTGGAGACGATCGTGCGGTACGCCACCGGCACGACCGCGGACGTCGACGTCCCGGCGGCCGCGGCCACACCGCTGCGGCAGGCCCGCCTCGCCGGGTCCAGCCCGGCGGACCAGTTGCGCACCGCGGCCCGCACCGAGCAGGGCATCCTGACCACGAAGGCGACGGGCGAGATCACGCTGGTGCCGCGCGGCCAGCGGTACGGGCAGACCGCCGCCATGGAGATCCCGTACACGTGGCTGGCGCGGGGGTTGTCGTATCGGGAGGACCGGCCGGTGCGTGACGTCGCGGTCGCCGCCGCCGGTGGGACCGCGCGGCGCACGAACCCGGCCGTGACCGCCGTGTCGTCGCTGTCGTACTCGCTGGACAGTGCGGTGCCCGGCGATGCTGGGAATCTGGCGCAGTGGACGATCGACGCGTACGGGCGGGCCCGGACGCGGTGCCCGACGATCGCGGTCGACCTGCACTCGCCGCGGCTGGCCGACGTGCAGCGTGCGGCGCTGCTCGGCCTGGTCGAGGGCGACCGGATCACGGTCACGGGCCGGCCGGAGCGGGCGCCGGCGGACGCCGCCGACCTGATCGTGCTGGGTCGGGAGCACCGGATCTCCGGCGACGTGCGGCGGCTGCTGCTGCGGACCGGGCCGATGCTCGGCCCGTCCGACGGGGTGCCGCCGGTGGGTGCGGTGGTCACCGAGTCGACGGCGGCCGCGCGGACGTGGTCCTTCGTCGGTGTCGGGGCGGCGGCGAGCGACGGCAACGCGTCCGGCGCCGCCAGCCTGTCGCCGGCGCTGCCGGCCGGGTGGCAGCCGGGGGATCTGCTGCTGCTGCTCGACTCGATCCGCAACTCCGGCACGGGCACGGTCAACACCCCATCGGGGTGGTTGTCGTTCTTCTCCGGCACCTCGAACCGCGACATGGCCATGCGGGTCGCGCAGGCGGGCGACTCGGCGCCGACGGTCACGTTCAACGGCGGCGTCGCGAACGCGACGGTGATCGCGCAGGTCGCGGCGTTCCGGCCGTCCATCGCGCTGCCCGAGCTGACGTCGGCGTTCCAGCTCACCGGCGACAACGGGATCGCGACGCAGCTCAACGCGTCGGCGCAGAACATCGCCTACCCCGGGTTGACGGTCGTCCGGGACAACGCGCTGATCCTGTACTTCGGGTGGAAGCAGGACGACTGGACGAGCGTGTCGGGGCCGGGCACGGAGATCGGCGAACCCGACGAGACCGCGGGCGATGACGCCGGGCAGGTGTGGAACTACCAGATCCAGACCTCCGCGGCGAACATCTCGGCCGGGTCGTGGACGGTGACCGGCGGCGTGTCGGCGATCTCCCGCGGCGGGGTCGCCGCGCTGTATCCCGGGTGGGCCGGTACACGGGTCGACGAGTCCACGCTGATCGGCTACTGAGAGGCGGGTGCTGTGACTGCTGTCCCCCGCGAACGGACGTGGCTGGTCGGCGACGCGCTGGACACCACCAACCTGAACGCCTACATCTCCGACGTGCTGACGTTCCTGCTGAACAAGCCGTTCGCCCAGGTCCGGCAGACCGTCGCGCAGAACATCACGAACGCTACGTTCACCGCGCTGACGTTCACCACCGAGGACGTCGACGACGACCCGGCCGGCACCACCGGCCACTCCACCAGCTCCAACACGTCGCGGTTCACGGCGGTGTATCCGGGCTGGTACCTGGTCGCGGGTGGGGTGGTGTGGACCGGCAACGCCACCTCCCGGCGGGCGTCGAGGTGGGCGGTCAACGGCACCGCGATCAACGGCTCCCAGATCCTGGCGGCGGCGTCGATCGCGCAGAACATCAGCCACGCCGCCCGGACGATGGCCGTCTACCTCGACGTCGCCGACTACGTCGAGTTGCAGGCGTGGCAGGACTCCGGCGGCACCCTGGCCACCATCGTCGCCGCCGCCGAGCAGTCCCACATGACCGTGTCGTGGGAGAGGTTGACGGCCTGATGGACGAGCAGTGGCTGGCGCTGTACGAGCGGCTGTGGACGGCCCGGTGGGCGCACATCGCGACCGGCGACGGGGTGCACCTGTACGAGCTGCGGACCCCGGCCGGGCGGGACGTGACGGCGGAGGTGAACGAGCTGCGGGAGGCGCACGGCATCCCGGCGGACTGGCTGGATCATCCGGACCGTGGGCAGCCGGCGACCCGCCACCCGGACGGGCGGCTGATCCCCGGGACCGGCCGCGGCTGGGACGTGTCCACGTCGACCGGGGCGCCGCACCCGAAGCTTCTGCGCACAGCGCGCGTGCACCTGGCCGACGACGTCGACGATCCGACCTGAGGAGGGCCGATGCGGCTGCTGTGGCTGCCGTCCGTGCTGCGCGCGGCCGGGCTGACGGTGCACGAGGTGTCCGGCTGGCGCGAGCGCGGCTCCGCGACGTGGGGGCCGATCGTCGGGCTCACCTGCCACCACACCGCCGGCTCCCGCACGTCGACGGACGCCGGTGAGATCCGGGTCCTGCTCAACGGGTCCGCGTCCGCGCCCCCGCCGATCGCGCAGCTCTACCTGTCCCGCACCGGCCACTGGCACGTCGTGGCATCGGGGAAGTGCTTCCACAACCTGGTCGGCTGGGCGGGCCCGAACGACGGCTACGGCAACGCCAACCTCGTGGGGGTCGAGGCGCAGCACTCCGGTGGCGACGAGCCGTGGACCCCCACGCAGTACGACTCGTACGTGCGCGGCGTCGCCGCGATCGCCAAGCACGCCGGGTTCTCCGCCAACCGGGTCGCCGGGCACAAGGAGCACCAGCCCGGAGCCAAGTCCGACCCGACGTTCAACATGACCGCGTTCCGCACCCGCGTGGCCACCGCGATGGCCGCCCCACCCGCCCCGCCCGAGGAGGACGACATGCCGACCGTGCCAGAGATCGTCACAGGACTGCTCACCGCCAACGTGGGCGCGTCCGGGCCGAACGTGGGCCGGCACCTGGAGGAGACCCGCGACACCGTCGTCACGATCCCGGCCAAGCTCGACGCGATCCTCGCCGCCATCCTCCAGGTGGACGAGGAGGTCCTGGCCAAGCTCGGCAGCGCGGAGCAGACCCCGCAGCAGGTGGCCGACCTGCTCCGCCCGGTGCTCGGCGACCGGGCCGAAGCGGTCGGCCGGGCCCTGGCCGGGCTGTAGCCCCCATGGTCGTGCGCCGGGGCGGCCGGCTGATCCCGCTCGACCGGCACCCGCTCGTCGTGTTCCTCCTCGGCTGGGCGCTGGTCGTCGGGTTCGGCGGCGCCGCGGCGCTGCTGTTCGGCGACCCGAGGCCGGAGGCCGGGCTGCTGCCGGCATGGCTGGACCTTTCCTGGTACCTGCTGCTCGGCTTCGGCGGCGTGGCCGTGCTGGTCGGCACGTGGTGGCGCGACCCGATCCTCGGCGTGCTGATCGCCCGGGCCGGGTACTGGCCGCTCGGCGCCGGCGGAGTGTGCTACGCGGCCGCGCTGGCGGCTTCCGGACAGGTGCGCAGCGCCGCCATCATCTGCGGATTCGCCGCGGCGTGCACCGTGCGCGTGGTGATGATCCGCCGCGACGTCCGGGCGGAGCTGAGCGCATGACCTCGCCGATCTGGATCGCGGTCATCGGCGCGGTCGCCACGTTGGGCGCTGGCGCCGGCTTCTGGTCGGTGCTCACGCTGGGCGCGACGAAGCGGAAGCTGATCGCCGAGGCGAAGCTGTCCGAGGCGAACACGGCCGCGCTGCTGTCCCAGTCGGCGAGGGAGTGGATCGAGCGCCTCGAGCAGCGGGTGCAGGCGGCCGAGGCGGAGGCGGACGGGTTGCGCCGTGCGGCGCACGCCGCGCGCGGCGAGGTGGACGAGCTGCGGCAGGCGGTGGCGGATCTGACTGCGGTGCTGCGGCGCTGGCGTCAGGCGGTGCTCGATCCGCGGATGTCCCGTGACGAGCTGCGGGAGATGGTCACCGCCGAGCAGCGCGGCGACCGCAACGGCCGGCCGGGCGGCTAGCCGGAGTGCTTGTGGTCTGGGTCGCGGACCCAGGCGGCGCACTGCCGGCAGCGCCAGTGCAGGCACGCGGTCTGGCACACGTCGCACGGCGACCAGTGCTGCATCCAGTTCTGATGCCCCGGCTGGGCAGGGCGGCGGCGGCTCGTACATCCACCCGCCCTTGACCTTGATCAGCCGCGCCATCGAACAAGCGTACGACAGCCCGCGTGCACGCGGGTTCACCGACGAGCAGAAGGAGCAAGCCCAACGATGATCACCGCGAAGGTTCACTGCGCGAGCAAGGTCGAGTCCGGCGAGGGCGACCAGAAGCAGGCCGTGCTCCAGTTCACGGCGGACTACGCCGATGGCCGCAACAAGGAGTGGTCGCTGTACACCCCGGCCCTGTCGCTGTCGATGACGGTCAAGGGCGCGGTGGCCGAGCGGTTCGAGGCGGGCAAGGCGTACACGCTCCAGTTCGTCGAGAGCGAGGACTGACCCCCCGGTATCGACTCCCCGGCCTGTGGTACGGGACGGCGCAGGCCGGGGCCCGTCCCCCACCGTCCACCAGGAGGAACCGTGAAAATCTTCGGCCGTGAGCCGGCGCTCGTCATCGGCGCGATTGGTGCGCTGCTGACGTTCCTTGCCGGCCTGAACCTGCCCGGCCTGGACGCGGGCGCCGCGTCTGGGATCACCGCGCTGATCACCGCGGTGGTGATGGCGGCCACCACGCGGCCGGTCGCGCCGGCGCTGTTCACCGGCATCCTGGCGGCCGCGGTGGCGGTGGCTGCGGAGTACGGGCTGAACGTGCCGGACTCCACGGTCGCCGCGGCGTCCGCGGTGGTGGTGGCGGTGTTCGCGCTGATCGCCCGCGGGCAGGTGACGCCGGCGGCTGACCCGCGTCCGCTGGCGGGCGTGGCGTGGTCCGACGCGCCTCGCGGCACGGGGTCGCGCGTGATGCGTCACCCGTAGTACCGTCGGCGCCTTGCCGGCCTGAGGTCACCCGAAGAGCCCCACCTGCCTTCCCTTCCGGGGGATGGCGGGTGGGGCTCTTCCGTCGTCTCCGGGTCCGCTACCCGATCTTCCACACGACGGTCGGAAGTCCCTCCTCCGCCGCGCCGGGGGCGTATTCGAGGGCCGCCGGCTTCTGCTTACCCGACAGCTCGAAGGTGATCCAGCCGCGGACGCAACGGCCGGGATTCACGTTCCGGCCGTTGATCGGGTACTCCGGGGACAGGTATCCGGTCCACTGCTTCTGCGAGACGGTGTCGTCGGCGAAGATCAGAGACCACGGCGGGCCGCCCACAGAGAACGCGACCTTGTCCGTGTTGCACACCTTGATGTCGACGGCGCCGAGGTGGTTCCCGTCGATAGGTTCTTCGCGCAACGGCTTGTACCGGTAGACCGTGACGGTCAGCGTGTCCAGCTTGACCGCCTGGCCGAATCGCCCGACCGACGTCGGCTCGACTGTTTGGGTCGGCGACGGGGCAGGCGGTGCCGGCTCGGCCGGCACCGGATTGGCTGCCTCGACCCGTGACGTGTCCGCTCCCTGGGAGGCGCCGCGGTTGTACGCCACCCAGCCGACGAACCCGATGATGATCAGAGCGGTGGCTGCGCCGAGGACAAAGGCCGCGACTCGCCGCCGTCGTGGCGGAGGTGGCGGCGTTGCGTACGCCGGGGAGTCGGTGTGGGTGGCCGGGTCGCGGCCGGGCATGTACGGGGCCTCGGACATGCTGGCTCCAGGTCTGGGCGGGGGAAGCTGGGGAGATCCGCCGCCCAGTGTGGACGTTCACCGCAAGTGATCGCGACCGTCCGATCGGTGATCGTCATCCGGCGTTCGGCCACGTTCACCCGCCCGGGCGTCCTCCTCGGCGGCCGCGGCGCGCCGCTCAGCCGTCTCCTCGAGGATCCGGGCGACGTGCGCCTGCTGCTCTTCGCTGGCCTGTCGCGGCTTGGTCATCGCAGCGCCTCCCACGGTCCCGGGTCCGGGTCGGCGTACCGGGCCAGCGCGGCCGGCTCGTCGCCACGATAGGTCGGGGGTACGACAGACAGGGCGTCGCGGACGGCGACGCCGATGACCCGCACGTCGTGGCGCAGCGGCTCGACCGCGGCGAGCGCGCACGCCAGGCCGGTGCGGACGTCGCCGGCGGCGACCAGGGCGCGGCCTCGGTAGACGCGTGTCTCGGCCAGCCACATCGGGTAGCTGGCCAGCGTCGGCTCGGCCTGTTCGCACGCGGCGAGCGCGGCGTCCAGGTCGCGGTGCTGGTCGACGAGCCGGCACTCCATGAGGGGTCGCAGTCTCCCCAGGTAGCTCACTCATGGCTACAGAGTGTCACTCGCCAAGGTTATTGGCAATGCCAAAGCATCCTCCGGTTGACAACTGGCACTAGCCGTTTGGACGAATGTTGGCCATTGACACGTCGACTTGTCATTGGCAATACTAGCGCCATGACCAACCCGTCGCCCCTCCGGGCTCTCATTGAAGACCGCCTCGGCCAGCCGGTCGGCGACTTCGTGCTCGCCCGCCGGCCCCTGCGGGTGCCGAGCTGGCGTGAGCTGGCCGACGAGATCGGCGAGCGGACCGGCGTGGTGGTCGGCGACGAGACGCTTCGCCTCTGGGTCAACGGCTTCGCC
>ENA-UOUW01000034-UOUW01000034.1-bioreactor-metagenome-genome-assembly--contig:-NODE-34-length-26559-cov-20.063953_pt1 | contig 26559 bp, 59 predicted proteins | sample MGYA00238153_ERZ761573 | MGnify/ENA primary metagenome ERZ761573 (study PRJEB28894, sample SAMN06264780) | bioreactor metagenome | isolation source: Switchgrass | place: USA:Austin, Texas | collected... | reverse complement strand
CCCCTATAGCGGTCCCCCGCTGGCCTCGCGCCACCCGGACTCCCCCGCTGCATGGCAAAATCAGGCATCGTTATGCAGCATGCGAAATCGATGCATGCAGCCCCCTATATCGGCTGCACTGCTGCATGGGGCGCTGCATCTTGTGGTGGCCTATTCAGTCAGAGCCGCTGCATACCACGTCCGGCCGCCGCGACGCTCGCGTTCGATGCCCGCTTGGCCGGTCAGAACCTCGGAAAGTTGGTTCGGGTTCGGCGTGCGCATGCCGGGGCACTTGACGCGCCACCATTCGGTGAACGCTTCGCCAACGTCGCCGCCGGTCGTCCTGCCCGCGCCAGGCTTGAGCCGCTCGCTCGCGAATTGCAGGATCCGCTCTTCCGGCGTCATCGGCTTGCGCCCGCGTTTCGGGCGCTCCACCTTCGCCGGCGCCAGCAGCGTCACGGCCCGTTCAATGAGGGGGGCTTTGGCCGGCGGCGGAACCACTTCCAGGCTGATCGGCGGCGCGGCCGGCTCATCGCCATATCCGAGACCTATCGCCAAACGGTGCAGCGCACCATCAACCCGGGTCGCCGCCAGCAGCGTGAACGCAATGAACATCATCGACCACAGCACGGACAGGCCGCTCGCCCAAGCCAACGGATCGCCGCCGGTCCTCTCGGCGAACATGAAAGCCAGCGCACTGTGGGTGGTCTCGCCGCCCTCGGCTTTGCCCTGCGCGGCGTCAATGCGGGTCTGCGCCGTCTCGATGCGCGCCTGTGCGGCCTTCACCCGCCCCAGAGCTGCTTCCTTCGCTGCCGCATCGGCCTTGCGCTGCTGATAAGCGTCGCGCGCCTTCTCGGCGGCCGTGCAGTTCTTGCCGCATCCTCCCCGCTTCTCCTCCTCCGTACTGGCCTTTTTGTCTTCCTGATCGGCGAGCTGTTGCAGTTCGGCTGACGGGGTGTTCTCCTTGATGGAATCGGCGACGCTCTGGGCGCGCTGCTTTTCGGCACGGGCATCATCGCGCTCGCGGCGTGCATCGTCGGCGGCCCGGCGTGCCTCCAGGAACAGCCGGTTCGCATTCTCGGCGGTCATCATCTTCTCGCGGAACTCATCGGCATAGGCGGCGATGGCGCAGAAGGCGGTGATGCCGAAGCAGAGCGCGATCAGCGCGCGCCAGGTCAGCGTCCAGCCCTTGCGGGCGAGCGCCGGGACCACGGCGAGGCCAGCCGCAGCAGCGACCGCCACGCAGCCGGGGATGATCCCGCCCTCCTTGACCGCGAAACGGTAATTGTTCACAAGGTCGATGGCGACGGCGGCGAGGCTGAAGGCGAGGCCAAGCGTTCCCCATGCCAGATCGCCGCCGCGCAGGATGCGCTTCGGTTTGGCCTCGGGGATGGGCGTTTTTGGCTTTTCGGCCGCCGTTTTCACGGGAATACACTCCGTTGAAAACGGCGAGGGTTGCGGCTCAGTGATTCACCGTCAACCCCGAAGTTCGGGTCAGTCCTTCTCGGGCTGGCGCAGCGCCGTCCAGAGGCGATCTTCGATGTCGCGCTTTGCCTTCATGACCGCGATGTGGTGGTCTGGCGATTGAAGGACTGGCTCGACACCTATGACGCCTTTGATCATTCGGATGGCGGTGATGATCGCTTCAGCATCGTCTTCGCGGACCTCCCGGTCCAGCGTAACGACGTAGCCAACATGGCGGTCGGTCATTCGGCGGTTCTCTCTCTAATGCGATACGGCAACCAACTTCCAGTTAAATACCATCCATCTAAGGAGTCGCACGCCCACGACATCACTGCTCCGCAATGGCAACGTGTGTCCGGCTGAACATCGCAGCCGCAGCAGCCGCATTTCACCACTCCCTGCGGCGGCGGATCAACGACGGGGCGCGTATCATTGCACCCGGGAGTCTTGGCATCAGTCATCGTGCTCTTCCTCTCGGCTTGGATCATGCCGTTCCAACAGCCTTTCAACAGCCTCCACCCATCCCTCTCGCGGCGCGCGTCCGGCCTTTGCCGCCTCCACCGCGCCAATAAGCGATTGCCGTAGATCGTGGATGCGTCCAGCCGCATGCTCGCAGCACAAGCACGCGCTGTGGAGGGTTTCGCCTCGGGCGTAGGTGTTTTCTACATGATCTTCCATTCACGCAAGCCCCAGCTTCTGAAGAGCTACAAGCACATCCTTCTCAGCCTGCTCAAGCAGCGGAATGGCCGTCACGATGCCATGCTTGGTGGCTTCGTCCTTCCGGTCCTTGAACACCTTCTCCACCTCTTCCTTCACTTTGGCCTTCCCCGGCGGCACGGGCGCTGACGCTCGCCCGAACAGGTATCCTAGCAAGCCAAGCCCCAAGCCGATGACCGCCACTGTCTTCCCAGATACGCCGCAGTCGGGATAGTCGGGGCCGGGACCATCATCGGGCGGACAGGCGTATTGTGCGGGATGGTAGCTTTCTCCACTGCGGAGATCGGAGCCGGTGAGGAGGGGCATCGCTGCCAGCGCGATGATCAATGCCGCCGATTTTGCTCGCATATCTCCCTCGCAGCACTATTCCGGTTCGCCACCATCTTCGGCGTCCGCCGCTGGCACCTTATCAGAGCGTGGAAATCGCACCGTTTCGAGATCGGGAAACTCCGCGCCAGCGTCTTCGAGGGCTTTGCGGATCTGCCACGCCGTGGCTGCGATGGGCGAGGTTTTCTCGGTCTCGAAACGCATGATGGTCATTCGGCTGACCTGAGCCAAAGCCGCCAATTCGTCAACGGTGATCCTCAGCGCCGCGCGCGCCGCGCGACATTGTATCGGTAACAGAACATCTGTGCCCTTAGGTGCCATGAGCGCACCGTTAAACGACTCGGGATTGACCAGCAGCGTCACAGATGTTACCGTAGGTTCCATGAGGTCGAAGCTAGTCTCTTCCGTGACGCTTCGCAAGAACCATTATGCACAAGGAATAGCGGGTTAGCCGGGAGATTGAGCCCTCCCAGCCAACCCTGACCACCACGAACTGATTTGGAGTTCGCCATGGCTGACAACACCGTCACCTATAAACCCATCGACAGCAACACGCGAATTGACATCGGCCATCTCTTGATCGGAGCGGGCGCAGCCGTATCTTCGCTCGCCTTGGCCATTGAGGTTCTGGCGAACGCCGGTCACCTCCCCAAGCGCCTGAGCGAGATCGCCGAACACGCTACCTCTGTGATCGCTGACCTAGACGACCGCGTTCAAGGCTTTCTCGACGGCGAGGAGCGGGACTGATGGGGCGCTTCATCTTCTGGATCATCGTGCTGTTGATCGCCGTCCTGGTCGCAACGCTGTTCATGGGCGGGGGCTATCTCGCCGCCGCCGTGATCCGCGACCTTGGCCTGACCTCCGTCATCGTCGTCTGGATCGTCGCGCTGCTCTTCGCGATCCTGATCGTCCGCATGGTTGCCAAGAAATGGCGGGAATACCGCGCCATCTACGGCCAGCCCCATCACGGGGGGCATCCATGATGCCGGCCCCCCACACCCCATGGACAGAGATGCGCGTCACGATCCTTCGGAACCTATGGGCCGAAGGACTGTCCGCGAGCCAGATCGCCGGGTGCCTCGGTGGGGTCACGCGCAATGCCGTGATCGGGAAGGTGCATCGCCTGGGGCTCGCCGGAAGGGCGACCACGTCCCGTCGCCGTAACAGAATTGCGCATCTGCCGCTGCGCCCGACGCGCGTGCTGCGGTGCAAAAATCAGGGCAACACCGCGCTGAAGCCGGTCTTCGTGCCGGAAGAGCGCCCCGCCGTGGCGCTGACAGTCGTGCCGTCCGTGGTGCGCGAGTTGGAAGTTCCGGCGGCGCTGCGGGTCGATCTGCTCGATCTGCGCGAATGCATGTGCCGCTGGCCGATCGGCGACCCGCAGGATGAGAGCTTCCATTTCTGCGGTCGAAACAAGGGGAACGGCATCTCTTATTGCGATCACCACGCGCAGGTGGCCTTCCAGCCCGCCTCGCGGCGCAGACGCTGAGGGAGACGGTTTGAGCGGCTCCGCCCGCTCGCCGTCGCGCGGTATTCGCCCGCGCCTGATGAAGGCCCAGAAGGCCGAAACGGAGCTTTTTATGACCGACAACAACGAGGCGACGGCCTGGAATGGCGTGCTTGGCGGCGGGACGTCCGCGCAACCACCGGCCAATGCGTGTGGCGCGAACGGTCTCTCGGGCAAACAGACCGTCGGTCTGATCGTCGGAGCGACAATGGCGGGCTTCTTTACTGGCGTCACCGCTAATCGCAAGCCCGGACCCAAATGATCGCCAACGCCTTCTGGAAACGCGTGCTGCGCATCTGCCGCCGGATGATGGCGACCCGCCAGCTCGCTCTCCCCGCTCCAAAAACAACAACCGAAGGAGACCCTGACATGCCAAGTGCCCGCGTCAACTGCATGATCAAGGCCGGCCGCAGGCATCTCAGGGGCCATCCGGCCATGCTTGCCGACGATTACGCGGTCAAGCGGGTGATGGCAGCCGTTGTTACGGACCACACCGCCGTGGAGCAGATGGAGGCCATCGGCGAACTGCGGATCGAATTCGCCAGTCGCGCTCAACCGGCCGCGCAAGAGGCGAAGTAATGTTCTGGCTCTCCTCGCGCATCATGGAGCGAAGGCCCGGCACTCCAGGTCGCATCATCATCCTCGTTGACGCGACTCCGTCGGTCTCGCCCGTGAACAAGGCCCGCATCTGCAAGGAGGCTGATGCCATCCTTAGCCGGGAGCGCGGCGCGCGGCTGTGGGCGTTCGGGACCGCCGTCGTGGACATCACAAGCGACCCGTCGGCGATCAAGCGCCCGATCTGGGACTGCTTTCCCGGCGCAACTGACGGCTACGACTGGCGGAAGTCTCGCGGCGTCGAGGGCACATATCTCGGCAGGGCGTTGGCCGCCGCTGCGCAGGTGAACCCCGAGCGCACCGTGATCCTATGCGACGGCGGGACAGCGGACAAGGCGCACGCATTCCGCGTCGCCGACAGCATGACCGGCGTGATCGACGCCTTCTACCTCCACCCGCGCCGGGAAGAATACGACCTGGAGCACCACTTCATCTCCGCCAACGACCTCTGGCGGCACTATTCACGCGGCGCGGACAGAAGCGTCATGCAGGAACTTGCCCGGCGCGGCGGCGGCACCTTCGAGGTCTACCCGACCCGCGCGGGCGTCTATTCAGATTACGGCATCAGGGAGGGCCATATGAGCAGACACAATGTCAGGGGCGGCCCCGTCAACATCTATGGCCCGCCAAGGCAACAGCATGTTGTCGAAGAGCACATCGACGTTTTTCACCAGCGCGTTTTCAACCATCATTGGGGGCCGGATCAGCATGTCCATCATGGCGCGCCGCCGCCGACGGACATCCATGTCGATCCGGCGCAGGTGACCTATCACGCCTCGAAGGAGGCGATCCGACAGGTGCATAAGCCGAATTTCTTCGCCTTCCTGTTCAGCCCATCGACGGCGCAGCAACAGGCGTTACCGGCCCCGCAGCCGCAATATCGTGGCGAGCTGCGCGCGGAACCTGCGCCAGTACCCCATCGCGCGGCGCTTCCGCCTCCGCAGGCAGCACCCCAGGCGAGTCCGCAGCGACACATGCTACCGCCGCCGGCCCCGCAACCTGCGAACGGGCGTCCCCAGCCTGCGCCCGCGCTGATCGAACATAAACCCCAGGTTCCGGCCGGCAACGGCTGGTTCAGCAGACAGAAGGTGCGGTGATGTTTTTGCTCGCCCTTGGAACATTTCTGCTTGGCGGTGCAACGATCGCGTCGTCCAGGCGCATGGAAAGCGAGGGCGGCCCCTCATACGCGCCCCAGCCGGTCTATGCCCAGCCGCAAGGCGGTTATGCCCCTCAGCCATCTTACCCCGGCCCGACACATGGCCACCAAGCCTACTTCGTCCAGGACCAGCAGCAGCCGAACAATCAGGTCGTCCTGCAAAGCGTCGAGGGTGGAGGGTTTTACGCCAACGTCCGTCACGCCGATTGGGTGATGCACATGCACGTCGACACCGGCGCAAACATCTGCGCGGTCGGCGATGAAGTTTGGTCCACCATACGGCGGTCCGTCCAGGTGCGTGGAGCCAGCTCGGCGATTGTCGCGGGCGATCGGCGAATAAGCACAACCCGCTTCATCTTCCCGTGGCTCGCCCTCGTCGGGCCGGACGGTCACAACGCCGTGACCGTCCGCAACGTCGAAGGATCATATGTCCCCGGCAGCAAGATCGGGCTTCTAGGCATGCCGTTCCTGCGCCACTGCGACGTGCGGATGGCGCACGATCAGATGATTATCCGGGGGCAGTGATGTGGGGGCGATCCAGCAGCGCGCGGACCATCAGCCGCGCTACCATGGGCCGCGACAGCGAGGCATTCGGCGCGCGCGGAAACGGCATCTATGCGACGTCGGCAGTGTTCGGCCCCGCCACCACGGTGTTCCTGGTCACGCCGGATCAGCGCGAGAACTACATTTCGCGCGCGACCATGATCGATTTCGGCCTCGGGCCATATCTCGACACGATGGAGTCCAACGCCTCCATCGACATCGGCGGCATGCACCGTCCCGCGACCCGCTTCCCGCTGCCCTGGCTCATCACCGGCGGGGCCTGCCTCTATGCCGTGGAGATGCATCACATCCACGGCATCGACGTCCAGAGCAGTCTCGGGACCGATTTCCTGGATCATTTCAACTGGCGCCGGGATCAGGCGCAGATCACCCTGACGAGATAGTCATGCGCTGGAACGAACGCCCCCCGACGCCAGAGGAATACGCCGCCCTTACCGAAGCGAAGCGGCTTGCCGAGCAGCGCAAGAATCACCGTGTCATCGTGTATGCGCCGATCAAAGGCGCGTCCAGAAATGCGGGCGTCTATCGCTGCGACGTCTTCGGTTATGTGAGTTGGATCGCGGAGACCAGCCAGCACTCCGCGACGGGCCACGGTTTTGTCACCGCCTGGATCGGGTTTCCCGATCAGCACGGTGGTGTTGACCATGTCGGCTCCATTTTCCGCCGCCGCGTCGTCCATCACCATCATCTGCCTGACCAGCATGTCTATCGGCCCTATGGAGAGGTGCGCTGATGTGGATGACCCAGAAGGTGATGCCGCGCCAGTCGGGCGTTCCAGGGCGTATCCTCGTCCTGGCGGATGTCTCCGGCAGCATCAGCGACGAAGACTTCGAGGCGATCTCGCAAGCCATCGCCGATGCCGTCGGCAACTGCCCAAGCGCCACGTTCTTCGCATGGGCGAGCAACATCGTCATGCCCCAGTTGATCGAGGGGCGCTTCCCGCCTCTGCACGAGCTGAAGTTCACCCATCCCCGGTTTACCTCGAAGACCGAGTTCGGGATGGGGGCCGGCGGCGGGAATGATCTCGCTTTCGCGCTCAGATCGATCGCACACCTCCAGCCGGATCACACCATCGTCCTATCCGACGGCATCGAGGACGGCCCCTGCAAATGCCAGGAAGCGCTTTCCGTCGTCGATCAGCTGACGGGGAATGTCAGCGCATTCTGCGTGACGAGGCTGCCGATCATCTCGTTCGGATGGGATGGCCACGGCGGGCATGGCTTCATGGCGGCGCTCGCCCGGCGCGGGCGCGGCAGGCTGGTCGATGTCAGCTCGGTCGAGAGGTTGCGGATCGAGCTGCGCCACGATCTGCGCGTCGTCCACCAGCGGTACGTCCATCACCATCACCTGCCGCCGCTCCACGTCCATCATCGGAGATAGGGCATGCATAGCTTCAAATTCTGGGCGGTGGCCGCCATTGTCGCCCTGATCATTCTCCTGGCGCTGGCGCCGGACGCCAAGGTTAGAGGCCAGAACCTCGGCTTGTCCCAATGGATTGCCATCGATGGCGACACCATCAAAAGCCCGGCCGGCGTGCGCTACCGCCTCCTCGGATTCGACGCTCCGGAGACCGCCCTCGCCAAATGCATCGGCGAACTGGACCTAGGGACCAAGGCCAAGCGCCGCTTGCAGGAACTGGTCAACACCGGCCCCGCCCAGCTCATCGAGAGCGGCAAACGGGATAAATACGGCCGGTCGCTCGCCACGCTGACGATTGGCGGCCGGGATGTCGCCGGCATCATGATCGCGGAGGGCTTGGGGCGTCCGTATAAGGGTGGGAAGAGAGAAGAATGGTGTCAGCAATGAAGAGAAATCAGTCCGACACTATGAAATTGCATAGAGACGCTCGGCGCTATGAGGTGGCGTCGTATCGCGCTGCTCAGTATCACGCCCGCACTGGCGAGGCGATGTACGTTCCTGGAGAACTGACCCGTCTCAAGCGGGAGAGCAAGCAGGCGCAAGAGGCGCTTGCTCTTATCCGCAAAGGAAAATGACCGATTTGCCTACCTCCCCGACTAGCCGCTCCAGCAATGAGGGCGGCCTTCTTTTTGAGATGTTCTCTCCCCGTTCTCGTCATGCTACCCTGTCTGAATGGTCGCGCGCGGAGAACCTGCCCCAAGAGGCACATCCTGGCGAAACTGCACGCTGGCGAGCGCCGCGAAGTCCGGCACCAACTATCTGATCTGCTGCGAGGACTGCCGGCGGTTTGTCATTATCCGTGATCCGAAGGCGTTCGCTGAGCGGTTTTCTGTCCCGCTGGCCACACCGCTCTGGACGCTTGCCCAGCGCTTGAAGTGCGGTCAGTGCGGCTCGGTCCGCATCACGCTAATGGCGGCGCCTCATGAGAGGCCTGGACGGGAGCATTCGTAGCCGTCGATTCCGTGAGGCGATCCTCCGCGATGATGCGCAGCCAATCCCTGAGGGCGTCATCCTGGTAAAGCCTGCTGGGCAGGTCCGGGAGTGGAGCGCCAGCGAGGGCGAGGAGGGCGGCTTTCGCGGCGGCGGCAGCGAAGAAATCCGCTGCCTTTTCTGCATCGGCATATCCCGCCTTCCTCATCGTATCGACGAGATGGTCAGGCTTGTGCGGCCCCCAATGTGGGTTCGCGTGGTCAACAATGTGATCCACGAATTCCTTGCGGACGGCCTTCGCGGCAATCTCCAGAGGTGTCATCCCCGGTCCTCCGCGATGGCGCGGCACATGGCGCGGAAACATTCCACCGCCTTGCCCTGCCAATAGGCCGGCGCGTCCTCGCCGGAGATGGCGTGATGACCGGCGTGAGCGACAGGCTCGGGCAGTTCGGCCTCTGTCAGGGCGAGAAGCGCGACTCTGTCGTCTTCCATCATGTTGCGCCGGACAGTCTCGGGAAGCGCGTCGAAGGGCTTCACCTCGCCCCGTGCGGTCTGCACGACACGCGCCCATCTTGCGCGGGACATCCTCTCCAGCGGCGTCATGCTCCCCCTCCCTCTTGCCCAGAGAGGGCGGCGCGGGCATTCACGATCATCGGCAGGTCGGGGGCATAACCGAGTCCCATTTCGTTCCAATGCCCATCGTTCTCAGTGATGATCGCTGACAGCGCCTCCCGCAGCCGGTCTCGCTCCTGCGAGACCTCAGCAAGTAAGGTCTCGAAGGTTGTGACCTTCGTGTGGCTTTCCCAAAAGGCTTTGGCCATCTTCTCCAACAGCGTCATGCGTCCACCTTCTCCGCCGGAGGGAGGGGAAGGGGCATCCAGTGGGTGGGCATGTTCGCCGCAATGGCGCTGCTTTCGCCTGCAGGGTCTTCCCATGGGAACTTGCCTCTCATCCCATTCCAGCGCACGATGTGCATCTTCTCGCCCGCCATGATGGGACACCAGATCAGGATCATCGTCCCATCCTTCGGCGCGCTGTTGATCGTCTTCCACCCCGCCACCACACCCGCCAGCAAGGTGCGGTCGATGATGAGGGCGTTTTCGTTCTCGCCGACGTCTTGCTCGTCAAGCAACATGTTTACTGCGTCTAACAATAGTTCATCACTACCGGTATCGTAGGGATCGACCTCCTTCCCAACGATGAGCAATCGCCCGTCATCAAGTTGATAGATGGACCCGCAATATTCTGCGGGTCCCTGCATGACCTTTGGGGTGAGATTCTTCGTCATGATGGTTCCTTGTTGAGAGCGGCGCGGGCATCTTCCACAACCCATCCGTAGGCGAGCGCCCAATCGACATCTTTCGGGCAGTCAACTTCGTCACGCGTTTTTTGCTTTGCTATTTCGGCCAGCGCCTCCCGCAGCCGGTCCCTCTCTTGGGAGACCTCAGCCAGTTTCGCCTCGGCTGCCTCCAGATCATTGAACTGCACGCCATGCGTATGGGCGCACTGAACCATGCTGATCTTGGCAATGGCGCCGCGGAGCATGTTGGCGTGAACGGTCGCTGGGTCTTGAAGACGCGCCGCATACGCTTCAATGATGGCGCGGGCATATTTGCGGTAGTGAGCAGCGACGGGGCCGTGTCCAGGCGGCACCATGTCGATTGCTTGACGGGCCTCGCGGTCGCATTCATCCGCCAGGATGTTGATGGGGTCTTCGTTCTGGCAATCGCTTTGGATGATGGTCATTTCACACCGCCTTTCATAGCGCGGATGGCTTCGGCGGCGCGCTCCCATTCAACCGTCTTCGGCGACACGGCGACGCCAACGGTGCCAGCCGTCTCGCTTCGAGCTATATCCTCCAGTTGCGCCATCGCGCATAAGTGGCGCGCGCATTCCTCGATCACCTCAGACCGCAGCACATCCAGGGCGAGGCAGAGTTGGCGGCGGCACCATTCGGCTGCCGCGCGGCTCTCATGGTGATTGCCGACGCCATCGCTTAAATTGAAGCCCTGGACGCCGATGACCAGCTCGACCTTGTGGCCGTCGCGGTGTTCTTCGGTTCTGTAGGGGCGGACGCGGGTGTAGCGCTCCATGTGCGGGGCGCGGTTGACGCCTTCCAGCCCCTCTATCGTCGCTTGGCGCTTAATCTCTTCGGCTACCTTCGTTGGATCGGCGTTGCCTCCGCGCTCCTGCATGATCTTGCCGATGATTTCCTTCTCGGAATGTTCGCCAAGCGGGAAGCGCTCCAGTGCAGCCGCTACAAGAGAGGAATAGTCCGGGGTTGAGATCAAGTGTGGCGGACGACACACGCTGTATGGAAACAGGTCCTCATCAACTCCGCACTTTGCGCACACCCACCCCGCCCCATCGGGCACGCGCACCGGCTGATGCGAATGCGTTGTGGTCTTGCTCATCTCAATACCGCTCCTGCGGGCGCAGCCCGGCGACGATCGCATCGGAGATCGCGTGCACCATCTTCTCCCGACCGCCGCCTTCGACGTTGAAGGCATGCTCTGTGGCTTCGGCGATCAGCGCTTTGACCTGTGCTGCGAAAACGGCACTGTTGGTTAGTTGGTCGAAGATGATGCGGTTCGCTGCGGCGGCTGCCGCATTTTCGAACGCAGACTGGAAGACGGAATCCTTTTTGCCGTAGATGTTGGTCTGACCGCCCTTCGGCGCCTCCAGAATCGCCTTGATCGCATTCTGGATCAGCTCGTCGCGCTTCTCCGGCGTGAAGCTGTCAACTATCGTCTTGGCGACGAGCGCCTGCATTGCTTCGCCGTCTAGTTTTAGGTCCATGGTCCCTCTCTCCAGTCAAAAATACGAAACGCTCCCCGGTTCATCGGGCCGCACAAGGAGCAATTACCTGTGTCTAGTTACGCAGGTGACGCAAAACCTAGTGGTTATGCTATGAGATAGCGCAAATGACTGTAGGGGAATTGCGTTTACACCGAAACTCTCTGTTTTTGTGCAACCGTTGTTTTCCAACATAATTCGCGCTATTTGATTTTTTCCTGAGGTTCATTGAACTTTTGAACCTCGCTTTTCGAGGTCGGGCGGTTAGCTCAGCGGTAGAGCATTCGGCTTACATCCGAACGGTCGGGGGTTCGATCCCCTCACCGCCCACCATCAGTTGTCATCAAACACGAAGGGCGGAGCATCGCGGACGGTCACGGTGATCTCGCGCTTGTTCCACCTGCCGATGACATATTCATCGCGGGTATAATCGCCTGCATCTACAGACGGGCCGCGAGATCCGCATCGAACGCAGGCGACATATACCTTGGCCAGATCAGTGTGCAGACTGGGGCCATTCGGACCCTCTGGCATTCCGCAGAACGGGCATGACTTGATCACCATCACCCCGCCTTCCTCGCCAGTTTCATGTCGATAACGTTCGTCGCGCCAGACAGATAGTTGTGCCCGGTTTTTCCGGCGTAGACCTGCTCAGTGATTTTCTCGCTGCTGTGACCGAGCAACTTCTGGATCTGTCGCATCGGGATGTCGGCGCCAGCCATCCAGCTCGCAGCCGCGTGGCGGAGGACGTGCGGGCTGATACGCCGGCCTTCGAGCCCTGCCCTCTTCAGTGCCGCCGTGAATCCCTTCTTGATGTCTCCGACCTGCTGGCCGTTCCATTCAATGACGAATTGCGTCCTCGCACCCGCCTTCGCCTCCGAGAGCGCCGCGCGGAGAAGATTGTTCATCGGAACGACCGAGCGGCCCTTCTGGTAGCCGCTGTCCAGAATGTCGCGTTGGTCTTTCCGGTTGAAGTCGATGATGCCTCGCTCGAAGTCAACCCGGTCCCAGGTGAGTTCAAGGATAGCGCCTTTGCGCGCGGTCGCGCACAGGGCGATGATGACGAAGAGCCGCAGGTGCGGCATGACGCAGGCGTCGATCAGCCGCCATGCCTCCTCTTCATTGATGATCACGTTGCGCGGCGCGCCCTTCGACGGCACCCAGACTTTCGGCGCCTTCGCAATCAGCTTATTTTCCTCCGCCCAGTTCAGAGCGGTGCGCAGGAAGAGCAGTTCCGTCCAGATGGTGTCGCGCGACTTTCCCGCCTGATGGCGCACCACTGCATGATGGTGGCAAGCGGTCCGCATCTTGCCGTCAACCATCATCGGGGCCTCGACGCCCTCTGGCCGCATATGGCCGAAGGTGATGCTCAGTGATTTCCAGTAGGTCTCGGCGCTTTCGAGTTTGCGCCCAGCGCTCCGCCTGTCGGCGATGTATGCCTTGATGATCTGCACCAACGGCGCTTCGCTAACGGCAACGGATGCGGCCTGACGGCGCCTGGCGAACTCCGCCAGCGCCGCAAGCGCTACGGCTTTTTCTCGCTCAAGACCGATGTCAAGGCCGTATCGGCGACGGTCTGTCTTGCCGCCCCAGACGGCGCACCATTGTCCTCTTGGGAACTCTCTTGAAGGTCGAGTGAGTCGTCCGAGTCGGTACTCTCCGATTTTTTCGTCATCCAGTGCCATGCGTCGTCCCCTTTGATCCGCAGGAGTTTGCCGCCGAGCCGGAAGGCTTTCAGATGCCCGAGCCGGATTTCCTTGCGGACAAACCCTTGCGAACATTTGGCGAAGGTTGATATTTCGGCGGGCGTGTAGACCCGCCGGGGGTCGATGCTATAGGATTCATTGCCGGTATGTTCAGACATCCGGTCCTCCCTGCTGCTTCGGCGACCCCATCGCCCGCACCCCGGCCAGCAGGCACTCCCGAGACGCATTCACCAGCGCAAGGGCCTGCTGTTCGGTGATCTTGCCTTCGAGGTCGGGACCGAGGGTGATGCCGAGGATTGGGGATGCGAGGAGGTTCTCGATCTCTGCGAGGGCCGGAGCTTTCGCAGGTTCATTTGAGATCAGACTCCGGATGTGCGCGGCGGCCGCGCCCGCATGGCAGTCAGTGCATCCCGGCTTCCCGCAACCATAACGCTCAGCAATGTTCGCAGCCTCTTCTAGCGCCGCTTTGCGAGTGGAGCCGGGTGATAATTGCTCCAGCACCTCCCCGATCTCCCGCTCAGCATCTCCTGAGAGCATGGAGCGCCCGTTTTCGAAGGCGCGGCCGACGATGGCGATGATCTCGCGGTGAGCTTGTTCGGTGCGGTTATCCATGGGCCTGCTCCTCCTGCGGCCTGAGCGCCTCGAAGAGCGGATTGGACGCGGATGTGAACTCGTCGATCCGCCGATCATGATCGGGGAACAGCATGTCCCCACCCTCATCCCGCTCCGGCAAAACCCACGCACTCACAGGAAGCGGCGTCGCGCAGATGCCACGAACCCAAGCCCGGCCCTTATCCGTGGCCTTCTGGTCCTCGTCGATCAGGCCGTTGTTCTGGAGCCAGCGGCGGGACTGGATGCCGGCGGGACTGTTCCATTCGCCGAGCATGCCGTCTTGAGGATGCACCAAGGCGTAGCAGGCCAGCATTATGGAGATGGTGATTGGGGGTTGGGACGGGAGGTGGTCATGCATGGCCTGCCGCCTTTCTTTCTTGGCCTACGGCGAGGATCGCGCGGCGCATCTCTTGAACGTCGCTGTCAGCCGCTGCCGCTAAATATTCCTCGTCCGTCGGCTTGCGGGTTGTCAGGTCGTCAGCGAAGACGTTCAGGCTGACGCATCGGATGCAGAGTGTCAGGTCTCCAGGGCGAGGCTTGTCCGGGCCGGATGCGCGATCAAAGCTTGCCCCGCACTCGCAGCAGAAGGACGGGGGTGTTTCGCTTTCGACGGAGATGTCGAGGCGTTGCTGTGGGAGCCCGGTGATCGTCATGGTAGGGTGTCCTCAAACCGTTCATGCTGCGGGCCGTCAAGGCGGACATGCCCGATGTTCTCGCAGGTCATCGCCGCGATGCGCAGACCGATGTTGTTGCCGGGACCGATCTGGTTCATGAGCCAGCCGACGCAGTGGGCTTCCTCGCCAGGGGCGTGTTTGTGGCAGGTCATCGCGTAGCCGTCGGCGGTACTTCTGAACGACGCTGGTTCAGCAATCGTGCAGGCCAAATGCCGATGGGAATCCTCATTGTAGCCGGGGATGTCGCGCGCTGGTTCCGTCGAGACCTTCCACGGGCAGGACTCACACTGGCGCGTGCGCTTGAGTTTCCAGCGACGATCAACCATCAATGACCTCGTGCTGCTCAAGGAAAGCGGCGGCGCGCAGAACCGCCGCGCCGCTCTTCGTTTTGGAGCCAATGCCTGCCCTTGCCGCGAGAAGGATTTCCGAGGGGCCTGCACCCTTGATTTCCAGCAGTTCGCGGATGATCTCGGCCGCCTCAACCAGCGACATTGCCTTGTAGACGAGATCGCGATTGACGCTCATTTCGCGCTCTCCTGCTTCTGAAGAAAGGCGCGAGCCTGCGCCAAGTCCTCTCTGGTGAAATGGCTCTTGTCAGGATGGCCGACGACAGCCCAATAGTGGGCGGCGTAGAGTGGCTGCGCGTCGAGTTCGGAGTAGACGACGGGCGGGATGTTCGCGAACGGGCGTATGGTGTCTTCGGCGGCGGCGAGGCGTTCGCGAAGGAGGCTGATTTCCTCTCCAGCCTTCCCAAGATGCGTCGCCATCTCAAGCACGAGTTCGCTCAGTTGCCCCGTTGGCGTGGCGGTATCGACGAATACTTTGCCGCCGTTCGCCTGCTTCACGGCTTCCCACGCAGCGGCCGAGAGGCTGCGGGCGCGGTCCTGCCAGGTTTCGACGTCTGAGGTCATGCCGAGCGCTCCTTCTCATCCTGCTGGCGAGACCAAGCGCGCCATGCTCGCAAATCCTCCTCGCGAACCTTGAAGCCCTGTTCCGTCACGTCGATGTGCACAAGCTCTCTTTGGCCGCCAACTGAGGGATGATTGTCCTTGAATTCCGTTCGGAAGGTCAGCAGCCCGAGCTTCTGCAGGTGGGCATAACAATCGCGCCAGTCCGACGGCTCGCACTCAGATTTGCCCAAGTGCAGGCCGCCGCCCGGAAAGGCATATCCTTCGCGCTTGCCACCATTGAAAAGGCCGACGAAGGCGTTGTACCAAGGGCGGCGCTCGCGGAAGAGCCGCTCCAGCACATCCGGTCGTTTATAGATGGAGGTGTTCATCTATTCCTCTCGGGGATCGGTGAAGGTTAGCCGATGCGGGCCGTCGATGCGCTTCGCCCAGTCCGGTTCGACGCCAAGCTCGAAATCCTCGCTGTCCATCCAGGTGAACCACTCGGATTGCTTGTCGGCGGGGATGAGGTAGTAATGGCCGTCGCCATCGGATTCGACGCGGTATCGGGTGGTCATGCCCGCTCTCCCTTCTCGAATTCGGAGAGGTCAACCTTCCATTTGTGGATCGTGCCGTCGGCGGCGATGCTCATGACCACATAGTCGCCGAAGCCGTGGTCCTCATCGCCTGGGGCCATCATCTTCGGGACGTAGCCGTCGATGGACTTGATCTGGAGGCGGGCGTCGTCGAGGAGCGTATAGACGCCCGCGTCGCAGACCTTGTAATGGATGTCGGCGGTCGTCCCTTCCGGCCATCCTTCGATCTTCCCGGTGGCCAAATCGATCGTGACGTCCCAGGTGTCGCCATTGCGAAGCGGGATCAGCTTGCCGTCCGTGTCCTCGACGCCGTTTACGCTGGCGTCTTCCCAGTATCGGACGCCACATTCGGCACGCAGATATTTCACCGGGATGCGGCGCTTCGTGGTGACCTCGATGGAAATGTCGTTCATGATCCTGTTGCCTCTCTCAACTTGCTGACCTTCCCGCACCGCGCGCAGGAGATTGCATTGCCGGTGATGATTACATCCCAGCACCCGCAGGCTGGGCATGAGCCGCTGGTGTAGCGGGGTGGGATTGTGGGCTGTTCGGTCGCCTGCCTCATGCCTCGGCGCCCTCTTTCAGTTCCGCGCACAGCGATGCCGCCCCGATGCGAAACCCTGTCGCCATCAGGTCGAGCCATTGCTCGACGGCACGCTGCTGTTCCGCCGGGTCGCTTGTGAACGGGAGACGAAGCTCGCTCTCGAATTTCGGTCGCGGCTCGCTGGGCGATATGATGCTGACCGAGAACACGATGAGGTCTCGTGTGTCGGCGGGTTGCTGGGGCTGCCGTGCGGTGCGGGTCATCGCGACACCTCGACTATCGGCGCGCCGAAGTTCCCGTCGCCATTCTCGGCACCATGCACATCGCTCCAGGATTTCCAGTCGGCCGGCGTCCAGTCTCGCGAATAGACCTCCCCGCGCGGGAGGATCGGCTTCCACGCCTTGTCGCAGAACAGCCGATAATGATGGACACCGGCGGCTTTGCCTTCGTCGGAGAAGGGGCCTTCGAGCCAGAGCAGGCGGCAGTTGTCGCCGAAGAAAGCTTCCGCCCAGCGGCGCGCCATCTTGCGGTCGAAGGGCAAGCGCTCGACGTGGCCGCGCTCCATTGCCGCGAACGAAAGCGACAAATGCTGGCAGGCGTTATAATCTGGATTTTTCCACCAGCCTGAATCGTGCATGCCAACGTCGCGGGTGAAGAGGACGACGGCGCGTGTCGGTGCGTGATAGACCGTGCAGCGCTGGATGTGCCGCATGGTGGTGGGTGACTGGCGGCCATCGTAGTTCATCTTCGCGGCCTGAATCCGGAGATGGGCGACGATGCGCGGGTCTGGCGCGGCGAGGATCGGGATCATCGGACAGGCTCTCCGCTATCGCGCCAAACAAGCTGGCCGTTCATTTTTCGCTTGTACGGGCTGCCGCGCCCGCATTTCATGGGGCTGGCCGATTTCAGCGCCCCGATATGCTTGTCGCGCACGCGGTATCCGTCAGTCCGCTCCGTCGTCTCCCGCGAGGTCTTGTCCGTGCTGCACGGCTTGCACCACAGTTCGCGGTTCGCCAGATCATTGGAGCCGCTGCGCCAAAGGGGTTCTAGGTGTTCATCCACGCAGACGACCCGACCGCCCTTCATTTCCAGCTTCTGGCGACACTCGGGGCACTTCCCGTCCTGGCGCAAAAACAGCGCGACAAACTGCTTGCGGGTGAGGCGCTCGCGCGGCTCGGGGAGGCTCCAGCGACGTTCGGTCATGACGCCTCCTTCCAGTCCGTCCCGCCGGTATGCCGCTCCACTTCCTCGCGGCTGTAATAGGAGGGATGCTCCAGATTGAGCTTGCGAAGCTCTCGGGTGGTCTTCTGCGCCGTTCCCGCCGTCCGGTAATCCTCACAGGGGAAGACCATGTGCCAGCAGGATGCGCGCAAGCAGGCATCACAGACGGTGATGAGGCGCTCGCGGCGTTTTCCGGCCATCAGGAATCCTCCTCGGCCGGATCGAATATCTCGACAGTCCCTCCGCAATCCGGGCACTCTTCTTCCGAAGCGCTCGCAGGATCGCGGGTGGCTGGGATGCTGCTGACCGCATCGGGGCATCGGGCCTTGCAACGAATCGCGAAGCGCCATCCGTCCAGGGGCTTCGGGCCATGCCTGCTGCGCCACATTGGATCGAAATAGGCGTCCGAATGCGGCTGTTCGGCCAGCGGGTAGCCCAAGTAGTCGGTTTCCATCGTCACCTCCGCGCCCTCTCCCGACAATCCGGACAAAGGTCGTCCCAATCCCCGTTGCTCGGGTCTTTCCTGCTGCTCCAGCCGGCTCGTTTCTTGGCCTGGACAGCGTCGAGGAAATCCTCCTCACCGGTCTCAAGATCGATCTCACAATCGTCGCAGATGAAGGAGATCGCGCCTCCGAGGCGTTCGGTGCTCATGCGGATTCGCGCTCCCGCTCGCGCCGAAGGGTTTCATCACCATGGGATTTCCAGGCAGTTTCAATGCGTTCGGCGATCGCGCGGTTTGCCTCGATCTCCTCTTTCGTGCCGCCGCTCCACCGGAAGATGCTCACGCACCAGAGCAGACCTTCCTGGATGCCCTGAAGGCGGCCCTGGTCGCGGTCTTTGATGCGCCGCGCTTGATCTCGCCAGTAACGCGACATCGAGCCATCGGCGACGGTCGCGGCCCATGCGCCCTTGCCGGGGCCGGTGGCCGGGACGAATTGCATCTCGCCGGCATCTCCGCCGATGGGGACGGTGCGCCACCAGACGTGTTTCACGTCCCTCGCCCTGACAAAGCGCCAGTCGTAGTCGTAGCCGCTGAGGTGGTCGCCGTGATAGTTCGCGGCCCAAGCGAAGGCTTCGGGATCGGCGTGGCCGCGGCAGAAATAACCCATGAAGCCGCCACCGTCGGAACCGGCTTCGCGCAAGGTCTCTATTTCGATTTCGGGATGGCGGTTGCCGTGGAACATGTGATGATCGGCGAGCTGCTTCTTGAGGTCGGCGTTTTCAGCCTGAAGCGCCTCAAAAACAGCGGTAGCCTCGTCGATGAGATTGTCTGCCCCCTCTCCGCTGCCCTCATACAGCGGTGTCCGCCGTAGGAGCCGGATCATTTCGGGTGCTTTCTGTCGCGCTTCGTCGGGCGTCATGCTGCTTTCCTCACCTCTGCCGCGACCGCTCCAGACGCGAACGCAGCCGCCCGCACCTTCACCATTTCGTCGGCGCCATATCCCCAGAGATCGCCGTCGCAGATCCAGTCCGGCCACGGGCCGAAATGCTGGCGCGCTATGGGTTTGCCTGTGCGGATGTAGACCGCCAGACCCCAGACAATTCCACGGCACGTCCCGCCATGGCTGAAGCCGCGCCATTTGCCGTATTCCGTCAGGCGGACAGGCTTCCCGGTCCAATCGTCGATCAGTCGGAGGCATCCGCCCGCATCGATGATGAAGGTCGCGAAACGGTCATGCTCGCTGCTGTAGAAGAAGCGGCGTCCGTGGGAACCGATGGCGCGGAGAACGGCGTCAGCATCGGCGATGCGCTTGTAATTGGCGGTCATGCTGCCACCTCTTGCGCTACGGCCAACTCGTCCACCCAAACAACGAACGCAGTGAGGATCGGCTGCACATTCGTGTCGTCAGCCCATCCGGCGAAGCCGATGAAGCCGCCCTTCTCGAATGTCACCGCCTGCCGATCATTGAAGTAATGGGCTTGGCATCTGATGTCGGCGAGGCCCCAGCGGCCGTTCATTGTCGCGGCGCGGCCGGCGCGGAACGTTCCGCCAATGCAGCCGCTTTTGCGCATCTCGCTGTCGATCAGTTTGCGGAGTCTCGCGAGGCTTTCCTTCGTCAGGGCATCGTAGGTGAGGCCGGATGCTGCCCAGTGGGCGCGCGCTTCATCTCTGGTCATGCCGGCTCTTCCTGTTTGGCAATCTCGCCGCGACCGACGCTCAGCAGATCATCCAGGATTTGCAGCACGGCCTCTTTGGACTTGGCGAATTCCTGCTTTCCCATTGCGCGATGGCTTTGGCTTTTGGCCGTATAGACATCCACGACGCACTCGTTCACGGTGACGATGGCGAAGTCGTCCATGGGGCGGATGAAGGCGGCGAGGCGCTGGGCTTCGGCGCGGGAACGCGCGACGATGGAGCGGTGATCGTGGTAGCCTGCCTTGATCAAGCAGAACTTCCGTAAGTGCTCGCTCGTCGGCCATTGCGCCGCGATCGTCTCGGGCATGCTCGCCCAGGCAGAGTTGATGCTCGCGAAATAGTGCTTATGCGTCGCGGCGCTGCGCTCTTGGATTTCGTCGAGGGTGTATCGCTCTCCGATGACGAAGCGCAGATCGGCGTCGCGGGCGAAGCGCGGCAGGACCACCATCGCTTCCCCATTCCACTGGAAGACCATGGGGTTCATGCCGCTTCCCTCATCCCGTAGGACCGGATCTTCCCGACGATTTCGTCGAGTTCGGCATTGAATTGATCGACCGCTACCGCAAGGTCGCGGATGTATGCGTCATCGCGATAGGCGCGGCGGATGAAGGGCGGCAGGTTCGGCCAATAAACGCAGATATCGACCCATTCGCGCTCGGCGACCCATAGCTGGCCCTGCGTTTGGGCGCGGTGTTCGGGCGGGAATTGATCTCTCAGGATGAGGTCGATCAGCAGGTGCGGGAGCTTGGTTTTCAGCTCCAGCATGCCGTCGGTTCCGATCAGCGAGTCTGGGCTACAGCCTTTGTTGCCGTTGCGTATGAAGCCGACCTGCTGCAAGTCCGCATCCGTCATGAAGGCGTAGAGGTCGCGCGCCTCGCCCTCCATGGTCTTGCCGCGTTCCATATGGTGGTTGGAATAGGTCTCAGCCGGTTCGCCAGTCAGCAGTTCGCCCGCGAGGCGTAGGAGGTAAGTCCTGCGCGTCTTGCTCTCCCCTCCGCGCCCGCGAGCGCAGATGGTGGCGAACTCCGATGCAGTGGGAATGCCCGCGCGGCTGCGAAACCACGCCTCGCTGCCCTGCTCGCAGTCGATGATTTCCATGGCCCGCCTCAACTCGCCGACTTGCCGCTGGACATCTTCTTGATCCGCGCCTGATCCAGTGCATTCCGGGCAGATTGGAATTTCGCGGCGGGGATGTCGGCGAGGGTGCTCACCTTGAGCCAAGCCTTGAACTTGTCCTCGTCGGAGTCGGACGCCTCAAGCAGTGCCTGAAGCTCTTCGATCTGGGCTTCCGTGATTGTCGCCGGGCCGTCGGCCGCACGACCGTCGTCGTCGCCCTCGCCAGTGGACAGCCCGAGAGCCAGTTTCAGGGTGTAGCGGGACAGATATGTCGCTGTGCTGGCGATGGCCTGGATGCTGTTCTTGTTGCCGGAATTGTCGGCGCCAGCCTTGAGCGTCGTCTCTTCGCAGTGCCCGTCCTTGTGCGAGAGGACGCAGGTGACCGAGATGCCACCCTCGCCCTGCGCGGAGCGCCAGCGGTAGGAGAGCCCATGTTTTGCGAGGATGGGGTCGATCGTCCGCGCGATTTCGGCCAAGCTTTCGTGCTTGTAATTCGTGCTGGCCGCGCCCGCCTTCTTGCTCTCGAAGCCAACGGTGCGGTCTTTGATGATGACCGGGATTTCGGACTTCGCCGCCGCGATCGCCTCGTCAAATGCCCGCCGGGCTTGTTTAGTGCTCCACCGGTCCTGAAGATCCATTAATTTCTCAAGGATCTCTGGAGCATAGTTATTCAGCAGAGCTTGCTGAATCATCTCCATGGGCGTGACTGCCTGCGCAACGGTGGGCACGTTTACCGCTGTGTTTTGGAGCGTCAGCGGCTGCGTTTTCATTGCAAGTTCGCTCATTACTTAGACCCCCAATGCTTCTCTTCAGCTGATCTCCGCGCAGCTATGGCTTCACCAAAATTGGTGAACAGTCCAAGGCTGATCATTTTGCCGTCAACGCCTATGCGCGCCCGCCACTTTCCAGCTTGCGCGTGGTAATCAATTCCGGACACCCGGAATTCACCTCTGTGGCGCCGCTGATTTCTAAGATTTATTTTGTGTTTTACTTCTCGAAGATTGGACCAGCAATTGTTCAAGGTGTTTCCGTCAACGTGGTCGATCACTTCAATTGGGTATCGACCAGTCATGCAGACGAAGGCGGCGACATGAGCAAATATCGTCTTCCCACGGAATCCTATTCGGATGTACTTGCCGCGCTCTTTGCCATCAAACAAGTAGCCGGCGGGTGATCCTATTTTCTTGTTTCGGTTCGGCTTCTTCTTCCAAGAAACGATACCAGCCTCTGGATCATACGAGAGCCACTCAATGATCTCCTCTGGGGAGACTGGCCGGATTGCCCAAGTCGCAGGCCGCTTTTCCAGCACCTCGATGCCCGCGCCATTGCTCACGGCCTGGCTGAGCATCTCCATCGGGGTGATCGGCGCGACCGTCGTCAGCGCGGTCGAAACGGGCTGCGTGTTTTCCTTCAGCATCAGCTTGCTCATTTCTCAGTTCCCTCAAACTCAAACGCTGTTCCCATTCTGCCCATGCCGCGCGGTAGGCCAGCCGCCCGCGCTTCTTCCCGGTCATTCAGTGGCGACGGTGCCGCACCGCCTGATCGCTGATTGGCCGTCGATGTAGCCGAGGAACCAGGCCGTGATTTTCTTCGTCACCAACCCCCTGACGGACTTCCCGTAAGGCTGGCTGTCTGGGGATTGGCCGTGTCTGGCTGCGTCAATTCCGGCGGCGTATGCGGCCCTGAGTTCGTCGTGTTCGGAGGTCATTGCCCGAGCCCCCATACAGCCACGCCGTTGCACAGGATGTGCAGCGTGTTGTCCGCGATAATCAGGAGCCAGACCGACAGCCATGCCGGAACGTCATCCTGGTATCCTGTCGCGGTGAGCGGCTTCCACAGGATGACGCGCTGACTGACCACGCGCCGTGCCGGGCCATCGAAGGTGTTGAAAGCAGGGGCGACCTCTTCGACGGCCGTACCTGCGACGGGCCAGTTCTTGAGCCACACGACAAAGCGCGCGAGACGCCAGCGGTCGATGACGAAGTGCGTGCCGCAGATGACCGCGAGCGCCGCAAGGCTTTGCGTGATGAACAGGAACGGCAGCGTGTAGCAGACCGCATGGACGGCAGCGGCGAAGCTCTGTTTCGTCTTCTCGGTCGCCATCCAGTGCGACTGGAGGATATAATCCCCGACGAGGTGCGCCACGATCTGATCGGCGGTGAACATGGTCATGCCTTTTGCCCCTTCGGCCAGACGCCGCGCGCTGTATTGAAGCTGGTTTCGCCGCTATTGATGCCCCAGCAGGTCCCCTGGTATCCTGGATAGGCGTAGGCTTCGTCGCCGTTGGGCAAACGCTCGGATTTCTGCCCGTCCTCGGATGAGGACTGGACTTGGCCCACGACACGGCGGACGGCTGCTTGCTGGTCGGCGGTGAGATCGTTGAATTCGGAATTCATCACAGAGGAACTCCCTGCTGTGCCGCGATGCGACGCACGAAATCGGCGATGTCCGCGATGGTTTCCAAATCCCAGGGGCCGTCATCGTCGATGACTTCGATCTCGAATTCCTTCTCGATCTCCATCATCAGTTCCACGGCATCGAGGCTATCGACGCCAAGTTCGTCGCAGAGCAGGCTCTGGCCCGTGAGGATGTGCCCCTCGGATAGGCCGAGGGTCTTGGCGGTGATGCGGCGGACGCGTTCGGTTATGGGGTCGGTGGTGATGGTCATTTGCCGTTCCCCGGCATAAATTCCAGGGTGAACTCGGTCGGAATGTTCACCCGCTTCCCGTTCTCGAATGACTCCGCGCCATCAGTGGTCGGATGCACTTTCATCGAGGCGATATCTGCGTCAGGGGAATAACAGGGCAGATCGCCGTGCCGCTGGATTGCGGCACTCAAAATCGCGATTATCTCGGATGCTTTCATGGTCATGACCAGCCATTCGCTTTCGCGAGGGCAGCGCGCGCCGTGGCTATCGCTTCCTCATAAAGGCCGTCACCGCCTGACCACCGACGCCGCTCAATCGCGTTGTCGAACATGCCGACCAAGTTCTGGAGAGCTTCATGAAGCTCCGGCGCGGCCCCCATCAGATTGCCGTTGGCGACGAGTTCATCGCCTTCGACTTCTGACCATTCGATTTTCCAGTCCGTCCTCGCGAGCGGGCGAACGCTGCCGTAAGGCGAAGCCGTGATGTGGAAGTTGCAGCGGCGGCCGTTGTAGGTCTGCCAGCAGACCGTCCAGGGGCCTTTGGTGAAGGGAGGCGTCATCGCTCACCACTCCATCGCGAATTCACGGGCTTCCTCGCGAGCGCCGATCAGCGATTCGCCGATATGCTCGCCGACGTGGTCGGAGATCTTGAATCCATGAGCGGCCTCGATCTCCTGGGCGAACCGGCGGAAGGTGTCGCCAAACAGCTCTTGGGTGCCGAGGTAAAGGCTCACAATTTCCCAGTCGTCGGCGGCATTGGCCTTCAGCCCGATGGCGAAGCTGGCGTAGACGGCTTCCTGCCGGACCTCGCAGAATTGGAGGCGGCCCTGGGAATCCAATTTCATGGGGATGTCGTCGAGTTCGTATGTTGGAATGGTCAGCATGGTTCGTGCTCTTCGGCGCTTTGGGTCAGTCGGTTTGCGCGACGTATTCGAACGTCCCGTGCTTTTCCGGCGTGGCTTCGGTGAAGCGCTGAAAGCGTCCGCCGAACGTCCCCCGGACGGCCGCCTCCACCTCGTTCCGCGTCATTGGGTACGGGAAGACGCCTTCCTTGATCATGGTGAAGTGCGTGTGGCTCCGGTTGCGCCAGTCCAGCCGCGTTGGATCGAGTGGTCGAGGCCGATAACTTGACCACGCTCCTGACGGATTCGCCGGGCGAACGAGGAAGTCGTTGAACGGCACCTCGTCATCCTGCGCGCGCCAGTCACACTCCGGGCAATGCTCGCGCGGCTCAGTGCATGCGCCGCATGGCGGCGAGATATGACAGGAGCATCCTTCAACCTTCGCCTCGATGATGACGCCCTGGCAGCCGTTGCGATTGCATGTCTCACCCTCAAGCTGCCCAGTCGCTTCAGCGTGGCCGGCAATGCGGGTGGCGTGGTGACGGGTCAGCATCTCAATGCCTCCAGAAGTTCGGAAACTGCGGACGGATGACATTCGGAGCGTCAGCAGCCGGGGACATGCTTTCGCCCCCGTCCCCGGCTGCTGCCCCGCTCGGCGCCGTGCCGCATCCCACACTGGCGGCGCCGTTTACCCTTCGGAATGCTTCCCTGATCCGTTCCTGCGCGATCTCGCCCGCGAGGCGGTTCACGGCCCGGTAGTTGCGATCCGCCATGAGGCGTTCGTGGTCCTTCATCTCCGTGAAGAAATGCCGGGTCTCAAAGGCCTGGACGAGTGCCGCGCCCATGAACGTCAGCGGCAGGAGCGGAAACAGCGGCTTCCATCCGGCGACGAAGGCGACAGCGGCCACGGCTCCGAATGCCGCCGCCGTCGCGCTGGAAATGCACGCCTGCAACATCATCCGCTGCGGCTCCGACAGGCGGAGAAAGAGTGGACGGCCAGCCAACAATCTGGGAGGGCTGGCCGTCCGCCCCATCGCGCTGCGGACGGCTGATGCCGGAGACGGGCGAGGAGGCCACGCGGCATCAAGCGGGATGGGGTTTCGGGTGTTCATGGTGTTGCCTTGTTCTCGGTATTGTTTCGATCCACGCCCTTGCGGGGCGACATGCTGGGTCGTCGAAGCGGCGCGTCCTCGGGTGGCATCTGCGCGGTGGGGAATTCCACGCTTCATGCGAACGCGCCGCCACGGCGGCTCAGCACCACTCGGTAACTGCCGCCTTCGCCGCCGATATCGGATCGGTGAACTTGCGGATGCTCTGGTCGCGACGGCCCAGATAGTTGAGGAAGTCGGCATCGCCTCGCGCTGCGACGTATTCCCAGAACCGGCCCGGCTCAGGGATGCATTCCAGGATGCGAATGCCCTTCTTGGAACAGAGCCACGCCTTTGCGGAACTTCCGGTGTCGATGCGGTCGAAGGTGAAGCGGCCGACCGTGATCTGATCGGGGTAATGGCTCTGGCCAATGACCGGGCGGCGGAGGTGCTGGTTCATCCCTCGCCCCCAACCATGATGCTGAGCACATGGAACGTGCTGTCGTTGTCGATGGCGCGGGCAATGCCTATGGCGGCGCTTGTGGTCAGAAAGGCGATGAGGGCGAGTTTCACGAGCCGGACTCCCGAGTGGTAGTTTCCGTCACGCCATCAGCGGCCCAAGGGGCTGGAATCAATCGGGCATCAAAGAACTGCACGAATTCCTTGATCCGTGCCCGCAACAGGGGCGGTCCCTGATCCGGCGACGTAATGCCGAAGGCCACATGCATCGGGCAATTGCCCCAGTCGTGGCATTCCCAGCAGTTAGAGGCCTGGATTTCAGCCATGGTCTTGCCGCCCGCCGTGAGAAGGGCAGGAACGACGTCACGCTTGTAGTCGTTGAATTTCATGCCGTCCGTCATCCGGAAATCGCCAACATTCTTGACGTCCGTGAGGACGGCGCGCGTGAGGACGGCGTCCGTGAGGTCGGCGCCCGTGAGGACGGCGCGCGTGAGGTCGGCGTCCGTGAGGACGGCGCGCGTGAGGACGGCGTCCGTGAGGACGGCGCGCGTGAGGAC
>ENA-UOUW01000033-UOUW01000033.1-bioreactor-metagenome-genome-assembly--contig:-NODE-33-length-27462-cov-57.320648_pt1 | contig 27462 bp, 47 predicted proteins | sample MGYA00238153_ERZ761573 | MGnify/ENA primary metagenome ERZ761573 (study PRJEB28894, sample SAMN06264780) | bioreactor metagenome | isolation source: Switchgrass | place: USA:Austin, Texas | collected... | reverse complement strand
GCGGAGGGGACGGGGCTCCGACCCCGATGTCCACGAGTTCGGCTTCGAATTCTTCATCGGACATCAGAAGTCTCCACGGGCATAGCGGCGGAAGAACGCCGGAGTGTGCTCGGCGCAAACGACTTCGATGGTCCGCACGGCCTCTCGGCAGCGGTCGATGGTCTTGCGGACCCCGGCCACGCACGCCGCGTCATCGGCAGGGGTAGAGCCCTGCTGATCAATCGCGGAATGGAGCGCGAGTTGTGCCGCGAGATACGCGGCCCAGAGGTCATCCTTGTTCAAAACGGGATGTCCTCTTCAGCGTCCCAGCGAACGATGTCGCGAGGGGCGTTCGTGACCATCCGCCCATCTTCGTAGTGGATGCGGATGTCGAGTTCGCCTTGCTCCGGCTCGTAATACTCGGCGTCGAGTCCGAACCGGCTGTCGTCGTGCTCGGCGCGGAGTTCAGCGATGTAGTCGTAGCGAGCGTTCTCGTGATAGGCTCGGTCTTCCGCCGCCTGATCGCCATCAAAATACTCGCCATCAATTCTGGTCAGCATTGGGTCACTCCTTGTTCGACCCCACGACCATAGCAGGTTCTATGCCGGGGTCAAGAGAATTGATGACTAGCAGCAAAATCTTCAGAGCCTCGTGGGGGCTGATCCTGAAAAACTCACGCTTCGGGTTAACGCGATACCCGCTCAATTTCTCATGGATACCCTTCTCGACGGCCAGACAGTCCCGCACGCCGCAGGCGTAAGCAATCTCGAAGGGGGTGGGGATGTTCGTTGCCGAAAGCTGCCTGACGCGCTCGGTCAGGTCAGTTGTGGTGAAGCCGATCTTCACCAAACCAGGGAATGAGGGATTGGTTAGGATGTAGATCAGGCCATAGGCCTTCATCCTTGTCCAATCATCATCTTCGACGGGAATAGCAGGAATGTCGGGGTGAACCACGGCATACCGCCGAGACCGGACTGGGGGGACTTCACCGGCATTGGCTTTCGCACGCTCGATCTCGTCAGCCAGCTTGCGGGCGAGATTGCTGGCGTTGCCTTTATTGGGGCGATACCCAGCCAGAGCGTAAGCTGAGGCCTGCGAATGCCCGCTGGCGATGGCGGCCACGAAGGTGCTTTGTCTCTTGTTCACGATCATCCCCAACCCAACGCAGGTTCGACGGCGAAAGTCAAGAGGGGACCTCCGAAATCGCCGGGTATTGTGCCCGAGAGAGGGTCGCGTCGTTTTTCTCAATTCTACTATATCTTGTGGTTTTTGGTTGGGAGCGGGGTGTATCGCCTAGCCCTGGTGTATCGTTTGTGTATCGTGAGGAACGATACGAGAACATCATTGATAGTTAACGAGAAATTAGGCACGTATCGCTGTATCGCGAAATTCGAGGTAGTCGGGGGGATTGAGGTCCAAACTGCGTTGGGTGCGTTGGGTGGTGGTGAGAGAGCGGAGGAAAATCTTGGGGCGATTTTTTAGTCGATACATACGATACCACGATACAGAGAGAAAAAATGTATATAAAACAACATGATTCACGTAATGTTCCAATAGTAAATTAACGATACGTTAGGTTACGTTTATTAGTTTTAGGAGAATGGACTAACCAATAAGGCGAACCTATCCCTCCCTCTCCCAAGCTAGCTATGATTTACCCAACGCCCGTGCTTCCCGTCGCACCTGCGTTGGGTTCCACAAGATATGGGTGTGGCATAGAACCTGCTTCATCATGAATATGGCACGACCATACGACTTCGTTAACGGCTTCAAGAGGGCCACTGATTTACCTGCGTTGGGTGGGCTGTTTAAGGCTGCACGTCTCAAGCTCGGGCTCTCCAGGGAAGACTTGGCCGCCGAAGTCGGTTGCTCCCTCTCCTACATCACGTTCATCGAAAACGACTATAGGCCGAAAGCTGTAGCGATCCGACGCAAGGTGCTCGCCACGCTCGAAAGGCTGGCGGGTGTTTCAGCTTGACATTAACCATGGCGTGTGTCATTAAGGTTAAATGGATGCCGCTCAGCAAGCCACGATCAACGAGACCGTGGTCTCAACCTTACTCCCCGCCGTGCTAGCTTGGTTCCAAGCTGAGCCCCTGGAGGATGTCGAACAAGTCCGCGAAGCCCTGACCCTCGCCCTGGAACACTCAGGCGATTGTTATGAGCGCTGCCGCTATCTCGACAGCCAACGGGGCTGGCCTGTGGACGCCGATCTCGTGATCATTCTCCAAGGCGCGGTTAAGGTTGAGGCCAAGCTCCGCAACCGCCACTCGATCTTCGACTTCCTCAAAGACAAGCCCGCCAATGTCGTCGCCTTCACCGAAACTCGTTTTGGGGATTGACCCCGGGCTCGAAGGCGCTCTCGCTTTTCTCGATCCGATCTCCGGCACCCTCGAAATCCACGACATGCCTACCTTCGCGGTCACGAAGACCAAGCGCAAGGAGTATGTCGATCTCTGGGCCGTTCGTGATCTTGTCCGTGGCCGGGCAATCGTGCATACCTATCTCGAAGAAGTGACGGCCAGCCCGCAAATGGGCGTCGTTTCCGCCTTCAGCTTCGGCGGCGGCTACTTCGGGGTCCAAGGCGTTTTGATCGCCAGCGATACCCCACTGACCACGGTTCGCCCCGGCATCTGGAAGCACAGGATGCGGGCTCCGGCTGACAAGAAGCAATCCGTGGCTAGGGCCAAAGCTTTGTTCCCCCGCTGCACAGAAATCATCGGCAAGAAGGATGGCCGCGCCGAGGCCGCGATGCTTGCCTTGTTCGGCTGCCTCGAATTGAACATGACCCCGGGGATCATCAATGCCAGCGCTGGCTAACGACCGTCACGAGAAAGCGGCCCAGTATCGGGCCAAGGGATTGACGCAACTGGAGAGCTACGAGCTTGCCGGTTACTCGCCCAATAAGGGAAATGCGGCCAACCTCTTTGCCCAGCCTGAAGTCAAGGCCAGGGTCGAAGAAATCAAGGCTGAACGCCAGAAGCTGGAAGACCGGCGCAGGCTCGCCTACGAAGAATTGCAGGCCACACAGACCGGGCTCGGGATCGACAACATCGACGACGAGACGCACGGCATCACTCGCGAGTGGATCATCCTCCAATACAAGCAGGTGATTGAGAAGGCCCAGAACGAGGGCAAGCACGCCGCCGCCGCGTCCGCCCTTCGCGAAGTCACGAAGCTTTTGGGCCTCGACAAACCGCCGCCGGGCGACCCCAACAAACCGCCGCCGCTCCCGCCCGGAGCGCCCCGGCCACCGTCAGGCGCTGCCGCTCTCGACATGCTTTCCGAACAGGAAGCCGAGGAAGAGGTAGCCCAGGAAGAAGAAGCCGAAGACGCCGATGGCACAAATCGTAAGCCTGCCTGAACGCGAGCGGACGCGAAAAGCGCTCGCTAGGCTCCAGGGCTACATCTACAAAACTGAGGACAGCCTACGTCGCGGAACCGACCTTCCCGCCGACGTGAAGCCGCATATCGAGCGGCTGACGGGGACCCTTGAACTTTCAGATACCCACCGGGCTCTCGAAGACCTCCACCAGCAACTCACGACTGAATACATGGGCAAGCTCTTGGACGCTGCGCCCGATGACTTCTCTGCATTCTGCGAATATATGTCGCCGGAAGAACCACCGGCTGCTCACCATATCTTTCTCTGTGATCACCTTCAACAAATGAGCCGTGGCGAAATCCTCCGGCTCATGATCTCGATGCCGCCGGGCCACGCCAAATCGACGTATTCCAGCCACAAATTCCCCGCTTGGTGGATGGGCAAGAACCCGAAGCGTCGCTTCATCCAGGCAGGCCACACCCAGAACTTCTGCGAGAACCAGCTTGGGAAAGTAGTCCGTGGGATTGTCAAAGACGAGCGTTATGGGAAAGTATTCCCAGACATCCGCATCAGTTCTGAATCCAATGCCGCTGGCTTCTGGGCTCTCCAGACCGGCGGATCGTATTTGACCAAGGGCGTGGGCCAAGGCATCGCCGGTTTCCGCGCCCATTGCGCCGGGGTCGATGACCCTTTTGCCAGCCGTGAAGACGCCGAATCCGAGACCATCCGCGAGAAGACCTTCAACTGGTTTTCCGCTGACTTCACAACGCGCTTGCTCCCCCGCTGCCCGATGTATATCGTGGCGACCCGCTGGCACCCAGACGACCTCTGCGCCAGGGTCGAAGCCATGAACAAAGAGGGCAAGGGCTACCCCTGGACCATCATCAACCTCCCGGCCTTGGCAAAGGCTGGAGACGCCATGGGGCGTGCGCCGGGCGAAGCACTTTGGCCTGAGCTTTTCGACGTAGAATACTTGCTACATTTGAAGGCAACTCTCCCACCACGCGACTGGAATTCGCTGTATCAGGGTGAGCCAACCAACGGCGAAGGTGGTATGGTTAGCGGGGAAAAAATCGCCCGCTACACCGAACGCCCGGTTAACCTTATCGACGAATACGGTAGGGTTACGAAGTGGGTGGTCAAGAAATTGACAATTTCCTGCGACACCGCCAACAAAGACAAACAGCGGCACGACCCGACCGCGATTACTGTGTGGGTCGAGACCGTGGACCGCCGCCACTTCCTGATCGACGTGGTGGTGAAGCGCGTCCAATTCGACGACCTCGTAACCTTAATCGAAGACACCTGCCGCCGCTGGCAACTCGAATATCCCGGGACCCCCACGGCCATCCTCGTCGAAGACAAGGGCTCAGGGACCCAGTATATTCAAACCCGGCAGCACCTTGCCCCCGCAGTGGTGATCCCCATCCCCGTGACGAACACCAGCAAGGAATTCAGGTTCGACGGCGTGAGCCCGATGTTCACCATCGGCGAAGTCGTCCTGCCTGAGCGTGCGGTCTGGCTCCCGGACTACGAGAAGGAAATCTTCGAGTTCGACGGCAAGGGCACCGCCACCCACGACGACCAAGTCGATAGCACGAGCCAATATCTGGCGTGGACCCGGCAAGGCCGTGGTCGCGGCAGCCGGAAGCTCAAGGGCACGGGCTACGCTCGCCGCCGCTAAGCCTGTCATAAAATACGTGTTCTGTGACAGGGACCCTTTTCCTTTTGAAAACCGGCACTTAGCAGGGTCCCCAGCATTTTATGACAGGGACCCTAGCATTTTATGACAGCGGGGACCCTCCGATTTTCGACATGGGGGAGGGCAGGGACCCTGGGCTTTTCGGCATGGGCCGGGGTCTAAATCCTGGGCGCGGCCAGCGCCGCCGGGCACCCAACGCAGCCAACACAAGGGGCCACAAACGGCCTGTTAAGGTTGAAATTCGGGGTTAATGGGCCAAAAATGACCCATTTGAGCCGTTCCTGACCCATTTCCGGGTCACTCGGCGAAACTGACCCAAAAGCGGTTCACAATGCCGCCGCACGGGCCTGCGCCGCCGTGTTTGGCCTGCCGCGTCATCAAATTTGGACGGCCAGACCCAAAAGCATACCCAAATCCACCAGAATCATCGAATTTGGACGCGGCACCCAACGCCGTGGTTCACGTTGAGCCCGATTACGCCTACCCTGGGTATCGCAGACGACCGGCCAATAAACCGGCCAAGGTGCTCGGGCTGGTGAAGGTTTTGCGCAGACGCCATTTCACGGTTTTCCCTGATTAGGCGACCCTAATGCGTCATATATGATGCCTTAAGTGGGTTAATGTCCTTTTTATGCACCATAAACGACGTTTGTGACCTCGGTCACACTCGCCTCGTTGGTGTGGCAATCGTCAGGTTTCCGTCAGGTGACAATCGGCCAATCGTCAGGCCAATCATGACACGAGTTCGTTTTGGCGAGTCATGACACGGTCGAGTTTTGGCGAGTCATGACACGAGCGCGTTTTGGCAATCATGACACGGTCACGTTTTTGCGAGTCATGACACGGACGAGTTTTGGTTAACCATAACACGACATGGTTAAGGTTAACGAGCGTTAAGGTTAACGCGAAATTAAGGTTAACGGCGGGTTAAGGTTAACGCGAACTCGAAATCCGTTAAGGTTAACCGGGCGGGTCGGGGCGTTAAGGTTAACGCGGCTTGGCGATTCGTTAAGGTTGAAAATTAAGGTTAACCCGGGCGCAGAATCCGTTAAGGTTAACGCCGCGAGGTCGGGCGTTAAGGTTAACGCAGGCGGGCCGCCCCGTTAACCCTAACCCAACGCAGGCCCGACGTTAACCCTAACGGGACACGCCGCGCCGTTAACCACGTGCGGCGTTAACCACGTTCGTAAACCCTAAGCGGCGCGGGCCGCCGCGTTAACCACGATGGGCGGGGCCGCCAAAACGAGGCGGAGCAACGCGCCCCGCCTCCCCTTGACGCCAGCCGCGAAGGCTAGCAGGCGCTGGCGCTTGGCTTCCGCTTCGCGCTCGGCGATATGCTGGGCGAGCTTTAAGCCCGCCAGCATACCCTCTTTAGCCTGGGCGTTCACGCTTGCACGCAACCCGGCGCATGTTGCACCGTGGTTTCCGCGAACAAGGTCAGCGCCTGGGCCGCCTTTTCATATTCGCCGCGCTTGAACTTCAGCCCGGTAATGGCTTCAGCCGTTTGCAGCATCCGAGTCGGCGTGTAAGCCCGGTTAGGCTTCATGCCGGTTTTGGCGTAGAGTCGAAGGCCGCGAGCGAGCGTCAGGGCTTGGAAAACCGAAACGCCAGCGGGGCCGTTAAATGTGGTCATGGTGGACTCCTTTTCGACATCGCCAGCATACGCGAGCACGCGAGCGAGTCAAGCGGAATTTTTGTTAGTGACTTGTTAGGAATTGCCTGCTAGATTGGCCTAGTCGAAAGGGAGTCAGCCATGCCTGATTTGATCCGTTGGCGCTACTATATCCGCGCCGCTCAAACGTCTCTCGATTACGCCAACGCCGCTAAGGCGCGAGGCGATAAGCGGGGCCGCCGCGTTTGGCTAGAGCAAGCCGCTGGCGAATTGGAAATGGCGCATTTTTGGCGCTCTAGCGACGCGCCTAGCGTTACGCCGCAAGCCTTCATGGTGCAAGCATGAACGCTTTCGCCAAGCGCCCTATTACGTTTCCGCCGCAACGCCTCACGCAAGGCCGCTTTCGGATTGAAACGATTCTATTGGCGCGAGCCATGGCCGCCAGCATGAAGCGAGACGGAGTCGGCAACGCCGCACTAATGCGCCGCGTCGCATGGGCGAAACTGGCGGAGGCGCAGGCCTGGAAACGCGGGCTTGACATCGTTTCGCCAGTGTGAGAGATTGCGAGCGTCGAAAAGGAGTCAGCTATGAGAATCGCGCAAGTAATTCTGCCGAAACTCGATAACGACGGCCAAGATTTGCAAGCCGTGCATTATGGCTTGCGCCGCTCGCTCGCAAAGGCCTTTGGCGGTTATACCGCCTTGGATTCGCATGGCGGATGGATTGACGACTCGGGCAAGCTCTATGATGAGCCTGGAGTCACCTATCAAATCGCTTGCGAGCCTAGCGACGCGAATCGCGAGACGTTGCGGCAAATCGCAGTCAGCCATGGGCGGGCCGCCGCTCAATTGGCGGTTTTCGTTTCCTACGCTTGCGGAACCGCTGAAATTATCGACCTTGCGCCCTTTCTGGGCGCGGCGGGTGGCGCTCACGCCAACGCTTACGCCTAAAGGAGTCTGTTATGGCATTGTCAGCTAAAGCCGCTCACGCAAAGGACGCGGGCAAGGTTGCAGATTTGCAGCATCGCCACTTTGCAACCATTGCAACATTCATCGCCCAAATGGATCACGGCCCTAGCACGTTTGGGCAATGGTCGCGGGATGACATCGCGGCGCACTTCGCCGACAAGCTCGCCGCGACTAATCCAAAATTCGACCGCGCTAGATTCCTCGCCGCTTGTCGCGCTTGACATAGGCGCGGAATCTGCTAGGCTGATCACGTCGAAAAGGAGTCCACATGCCTAGACCATTGCATGAGATTGCACGCGAGATTCGCGGCGATTGGAAAAACGTCAACTTTGGCGCTAAGCCATACCTTGACGCCATGGGCGAGCTTAACGCGATTACCGACTCTTACTATCAGGACTCGGCTAAATCCGTTGTGCTCTATTTCTTGAGCAACGCCAGCGCATGGCGCGGCGAAACCGCGAAGCGCATCAAAGCCGAATTGAAAGGCCTCGCCAATGCCTAGCCTAGATTGGATTCTCGCCTTCGAAAATGGCGAGCTTGACGAAACCGCGCTCGCCGAGGGCTTTCAAATTTTGATTGACTCCGGCATGGCGTGGCGACTCCAAGGCTTCTATGGGCGCACGGCTAAGGCGCTCATTGACGCGGGCTTGTGTCATGCGTGACTCCGCTGATAGTGCGGCGGGCTTTTGCTTCGCGTTGCTGGCGCTAGGGCTTTGCGCCCCGGCGCTGGCGAGCAAGCCCGCGCCCCCGACGTTTTCGCTTGTCAGCTATTACGCGGCGGGCGATGCGCTGGAGTCCGAAGTTTTGGACACCGGCCTAAGCGCGGATGATTGCGCTTTTGCCTTTGAGCGAGTCGGCCCAATGGTCGCGCCTGAAATTCTTGTTACGTGCGAGCCGGAGCAATGAGGGTTAGCGGCGTCTTAATGGCTTGCGGGCTTGTTCTCGCTTTCCTGCTAGCGCCGTTTTTTCTTGGCGGAAGGGATTGACTCCGGCTCTAGGCGTGCTATGTTGGACTCGTCGAAAGGGAGTCCACAATGAACGGCTATCAAATCCAAGCCAAGCTTGATGAAGCGCTCCAAGCGGGCCGCGTTGCTATCCGCGCTCATTACGTTGTGAAGGCCGCAATCCGCTACGCTCAAATGACGGGCCGCCCCGTTCGCAGCGTGGAAGATTTGGAGCGTGCAATCGACGGCTACCGCAACAGCGGCAAGAAAATTTATCCGCATTTCGTGGAAGATTTCGCTTGCGCCAAGTCCGAACTTGTGCGATAGTCTGAGGGTCGAAAAGGAGTTACGCAAATGTTCCGCAAGATTGAAGACGTGATCCGCGCCCCGGCTCAAACCGCTCAAACTGAGCGCGCCAACTGGGAAGGCCGCACGGATCAAGCCCGCTTCGAAGGCGCGGCGGCTCATGACCGCTTTGTCGCGGCCCATGATCTCCGCGTTTTCGGCAAGCGCCCGGCTCGCGCCTAATGTATCGCGTCATTCATAACCAATTCGCGAGCGCGTTGAAAGACGCCTCGCGCCCTTGGCTGGTAATCAGCCCTTACCGCGTCGCGGGGCGCTACGCCACGCAAGCGCAAGCTAATCGCCGCGCTCGCGATTTGAACAAGGAGTCGAGCAATGGGCAAGTCACGGCGCGGCGATGAAGGCCGCGAAAAGGCCGCCAAACTAGCGGCCCGCGAAATCGAGCGGCGCGAAAAAGAGAAGCGCCGCGAAGAGGCAAACTCCCGTTAACTTAGCGCCCCGCAAGGGGCGTTTTCTTTTGGTTAACGCGGCGGCCCCTTCGGTTAAGGTTAACCGGCACGGTTAATTCCGTAACCACGTTTCGTAACCTTAACCCAACGCACCCAACGCATTAACCCTAACCAAAATAGGCGCTGCGTTAACTACAGAAAATTGTTGCGCCTGCCTGCCATTGTGCTAGTGTCACTAGGTCGAAAGGGAGTCGCCATGTTTGCCCGGGATTGCGTCGCGATTAACGCTGCTTGCGCCGAGTCGAAAGACTCGGTTATTGGCGCGGGCTTGCTCACCCTGCTAAGCATCCGTCAGCCCTTCTACCTTGTCCCCATGCAATTCGCGAGCGTGCGACGCATGGGCGCGGACTCGCAATACCTCTTCGGATGGAAGCGCGAAGGCTTTCTAACCCTTTGCCGCGAGGCTGAAGCGATTCGCCTTGAAGCAAACCGCTATAGAGCCGCGCCTAGCGCGGAAGGCCTCGACTCGCTTGTGCAGCGGCTTATGGTCATCCCTGGGCTTGGCATTGTGAAAGCCTCGTTTTTCGCTCAATTGCTGGTAGGGGAAGGCGCTTGTTTAGACAGCCATAACCTAGAGCGTCTGGGCTTGCACGTGGCGTTTTTCAAAACGCCTAAGAGCTTGAAGGCCGCGACCATTGCCGAGAAAATCAAAACTTATCGGCTCACCTGGAGCGCACGCGGCTCTAGTGCGTTTTGGTGGGATTCGTGGTGCGACCTTATCGCCGCGAAGTATCCGAAGCATTTTGAAAACGGGGGCGCTGTGTCCGCGTTGCATACCCTAGCCCTACAGTGGCGCGGGATTGAAAGGAGGGCCGTTGGATAAGCTAATAGGCTTAGCCATTCCACTCATTCTATTAATCATGCTCATTGGTGTGTGATAGAGTGTGCAGGGGTGCAGGGGCGGGGGGCGCGAGGCCTCTCGCCTCAAGCCTTCGAAGACAAAGTAAACAAAAAGGATGCTTTCGTTAACCAAGGGACCCACAAGGGGTATACCCCCCGGGGTGGTTAACGCGGCTTGTTACCTACTCTGTGTGAAAGTAAAACCACCAGATGGGACCCAACGCAGGAGGGACCCGTGACGGGTATCCCTGATATGCTAAACGACATCAAAAGCCCCTCTTGATATAGTTTAGCATATCAACCCACAGCATGGAGGGACCCAACGCAGGTGTATCATAGGTTCTGCTTGACAGGGGACCCAAGCCGGGGTATGGCATCAGCAACGGCAAAGGAGGATTGGGCCTCCAGGCACTGGTGAACGTCGATCAGCCCCGGTGGGGACCCGTGACGTGACTGCCGGGAGAGCACGGTCCCTATTTCAGGAGTGAGTATGCCACGCCGCGAATATCGAGGCCCGGCAGCGATGTCAGGGATTGCCGCCGGGATAGAAGCTCTCTTCGTCCTCGCAGGGATTGCCGTCGTCGGCGTTCTCGCAGCGGTGCTGGCCGTCGCGGGTTTCATCATCTATCTCCTGCTCGACCTAACAGGTGTCCTTTGAGCTTCATCAGCGTTTGTAAGAACGTGATCGCTGGCAACAACAAACGCGGGTGGGCGTGTCCCGACCCCGCGATCCGCGTCTCTCGCACGGCGGGAGGAAAGGTGTCAGCACGGGGCCACACGGTGGCGATCAAGGACAAGGAAGGCAACGTCGTCGCCAGGATTGTCAGCACTCAAGACGGCAAGCCCGTCATCAAGTGCGGAGCCAAGGTCGCTATCATCACCGAATACCCGGCTGAAGTCGAAGCTTGAACCCCGCTATCGACATCGTCACCGGGATTTTCGAACTCGGAGCCGCCCTAATGGTGTGGCTGAACATCCCAGCCATCATCCGCGACAAGCAGGTGAAGGGTGTGAGCATCTGGCCCACCCTGTTTTTCGTCCTCTGGTCGCTCTGGAACCTCTTCCTCTTCCCGTATCTCGGGCTCTGGTTCGCCTTCTTCGCTACCTTTCCCATCATCATCGGGAACACTCTGTGGATCGCCCTCGTCCTCTACTACCGGCGACGGGTTTGACGGATTTCTGGCGGGTTCGGATCAGCAAGTTTCGAACCCAACGCAGTTAATGAGGCTTGACTCCCGGGGCCAGTCGTGTTAACCACGATCATGCCTCACATCTTCAGCCCCGATCTCGGTGAGGAAATCCGTCACCGGAAATACACGCTAGGGCAAAGCCACAAGACGATCAGGGACGAAGTTCCGTGCTCAATCAGCACTGTTTCCTACCACCTGTCGGCAACCACGCGGGCCAAGACACAGGCTCGCACCAAAAAACGGCGTGCCACACTCTCGGGCAACCTAGACGACCGCATCCACAGGTTCACTTCGGCCAAAACCGGGAAGAAGAAGCGGGCGGGGCCTCGCCCCCTGGCCGAGACCGATCACGCGAAGCGCAGGAACCCCGTCGAGCGCTCGGTGGCGTTCAGGATCATCAAGGCCCACACCGGCCCTCCCCGCAGCCGTGCGGAAGAGCGCCGGGCCATCCGCGAGGCCCTGGACCTGATCTCCAGCGACCCCCGGTGCTACCTGACCGGCGATCCCATCGACTTCCTGAACACGCCCTGGCACCTGGACCACGTGGTGCCCCGGAGCCGTGGGGGTAAGAACGGGGTGGCGAACATGGGGCTCACCACCGCCGTGGCGAACGCGGCCAAGGGCGACATGACCGTCGAAGAATTCCAGGAACTCTGCGCCAAAGTCTTGAAGCACGCTGGCTGGCGGGTCCACCGGCCACGCTCTTGACTTTTCCCGTTAACTATGTTAGCCCATGGGGCTACCTCACATTTCCGCCGGTCTCCGGCAAGGTCTAACCATGCCCAGCACGAACCCCAACGACCGGAATCGGCAACTCGCGCTCAACATCAGCGCCCAGCCGACCTTCGCCCACCCCGAATACGTCTACTGGATGCCCGAATGGGAAATCCTGCGGGATACCTTTTTGGGCGAAGTCGAGGTCAAGCGCAAGGGGACGAAGTATCTCCCGGCCCTTGAAGACCAGACCCCGGGCGAATACGACGCCTACCTCGACCGCGCCGTCTTCTTCAACATGACGGGGCGCACCGTGTCTGGGATCGTCGGCACCCTGTTTCGCCGCGACCCCATCATCAGCGGACTGCCGAAGAAGTTTGAGAAAGCCGTGAAGGCGATCTCGAAGGCCAATGAAGGCTATGCGCTGTTCGCGAAGATGACGGCGCAAGAGATTGTCCACGTGGGCCGCGTCGGCGTCCTTCTCGATATGGACGAAGACGGAAAGAAGCCGCCGTTCCTCGCCAGCTATCTCGCTGAGAACATCATCGACTGGGATGTCGAAGTCATCGACGGCAGGTTCGAACTCACTCGCGTTGTCCTCCGCGAAGTCCGCGTGACCCGCGAGAACCAAGCGGTGGCTCGTCAATACTTCGCCGCCTATCGGGTGTTGATCCTAGAAAATGGGGTCTACCGCCAAGAGGTCTACGAGAAAGAGAACGCGAACGCCGACCTCACGGGCGACCCCAGCACTGTCGTGGTCCCGAAGAATCGCGGCAACGCGCTGAACTACATCCCGTTCGTGATGTTCGGCCCCTACAGCAACAATCCCGACGTTGAAAAGTCGCCTGTCCTCGACATCGCGAAACTCAACCTTTCACACTACAAGAGCTACGCTCACCTGGAGCATGGCCGCTTCTTCACCGCGTGCCCGATCTACTACGCGCAGACGAACGGCAACGTCGAAGCCCAGGAATACAAATTGGGACCCTCCACGGTCTGGGAAGTCGGCCCCAACGAAAAGCCTGGGGTTATCGAGTTCAACGGGAACGGTTTGAAGTTCCTGGAAACCGCCTTGGATATGAAGGAATCGCAGATTTCGGCTTTGGGCGGGCGTATGCTAGGCACCCGGAGCGGTAGCACTGCGGAGTCTGACAACCTCGTGAAGCTCAAGGAGCGCAACGAACAATCGACGTTGCTCAACGTCAGCCAAACTCTGGACGCGGGCTTCACCAAGCTCATTCGCTGGTGGCTGATCTGGCAGGATGTGACGCAAGAAGCTGCCGATGAAGTCAGCATGGAAATCAACAAGGACTTCCTGTTCGACAACATCAGTGCTCGCGAGTTCCGCGCCATCCACAGCATGTATATGGACGGCGTGATTCCCATCGACGTGGTCTACGACTATCTGCGCCGCGCCGAAGTCATCCCCGCGTGGATGCAAGTCGAAGAGTTCAAGGCTCTGCTCGACAACCCGAAGAACTTCCCGCTGCAACCCGATGCCCTGGCTCGCGCCGAAGGGTATCCGAACATGCAGTCGAAGATCGACGACGAGAACGCCGACCTCGACCGCGAGCACGACATCGACACCCAAGACAACCAGGGCGAAGTCGATAAGGACGTGCAGCAGCAAGAGCTTGATCACGAAGCCAGCGAAGCCGAAAAGCAACGCAAGGCCGACGAGAAGAAAGCGAAGGAAGATCGCAAGGCCGCTGCCGATGCAGCGAAAGCGGCGGCGCGTGCTGCACCGCCGGGCACCCCGCAACGTCCGGGCACCCCCGGCACTCGCCGCCCCGTCACCCCAGGCCGTCAGGGGACCGGCAAAAAGTAAGGAAGCGTCATGGGATCAGTTTGGGTTCTCTCGATCCTCACCCACTTCATGTTCATGGGTGTGGTCCCGGTCACGCATTACGAGACGCTTCAAGAGCGTCCGTTCGCCAGCCTTCAAGAATGTCTCGCCGCCGGAGCCACCATGGCTCGTTCGGATAGGGTAGGCTACGCCGGGGTCGCGTGGATGCCGGTGCGCCGCCGCGCCATCCTCTGTGAAAAACAGGAAGAGGCGTAATTTCCACTTGACAATCGTTAAGATCGGGACTATGGTCCACGGTTCTTGCCGGGTCGCGCCCGGTCGCTGCGTAGCTCAGTGCCAGAGCCCTGCATTGTGGCGGGAGGCACAGGTTGGATTCCTGTCGCAGCATCTTTGGGGTGGGGTTCGGCAACGGGCTCCTTAAACGGGACGTAGAAATCCCAACCCCTCCAGTTTAGGGGTGGCCGCACGGTGTTACGGCGGTCTTAAATGTGGGAAGCGCTGCACGTCCCCGGCCAAGGTTTGTGAGGGGTGGTGTTCGGCTCCAGCCCGGATTGGGAGTCGAGGTAACTTGCTGGCAGTTTGGCTCCAGCGGCACCAAGTATTTGCGTCGGTATACCCGTAGTGGGGCGGGGGCAGACTGTAAATCTGTCGCCCGTTGGGCACCGCAGGTTCAACTCCGGCCCGACGCACCAAGCTCTGGAGAAGGGGCCGCCCATAGAGGGGCGGAAAGCCTCCCAAAAGAGCCCGGCTGCATCGCCCTTGTAGCGGCGAGGACAGCGGGCGGCGCGGCGGCAACGCAGCGCCTGGAAATTCAGACGTGGGGAGCGCCAGGGACGCGCCCAAGTCCGGGCTGTAAGGCCCGGCCCCGCGTTGCGGTCCACCGGCGGAGGATGGTGGTGAAAGCTCGCCCATTAAGAGCGCCGCTTCAGTTGGCTAGGTTGGCGTCCACCGGGCGCTTTCGCGACGCCCTCGTGCAGGTTCCCGTCCAGAGAGGCCGGGACTCAAGTCGGGCATACACTCCCGGGCCTGTGGATGTTTCGTTGGACTGTGGCGCAATTGGTGGCGCGGCTCCCTGTTAAGGAGACGGTTGCTGGTTCGACCCCAGCCTGTCCAGCCATGAAAATGCACTCCCATGCCCCCGCCGTCTGTGTGGGGGAAACCGAGACCTTGCGGGCCGTGGTAGGCCGAAGGCCGGGTCGTGGGGCCGCCCACACTGCCGGGGACTCCACTTATCCGGCAGTGGCGTAGGAGGGCGGGCGGGGGCGTCGGGGCTCCCAGGCTAATCGCTAGCGTTGGTTCGCTGGCATCCCGACACTTTTCTCCCTTGACAATCCACCCAACGCAGGTTAGACGAAAACACAATGTGTCATCCCTTGGCCTCCACGCGACATCCGCGATTTACGCTGCCCAGACGCGGCGCGAACTACCTCCTTTATTGGATGTGGAAGGGACAGGAACATGCGTTGTTCTTCGTCTGGTCGCCTCGCCTCTGGGCCTTCGAACGGATCGTGAGGCTCAAGGAAGATATGATTTGCTTCGGGCCTTTGCGGATTCGCGTCCTCAAATAACCCGGGGTAGCTCAGTGTGTAAGAGCGCTGGCTTGAAAACCCAGAGGTCGCGATCTCGTCAATCGCCCCCGGGACCATGCCATCGTCTTCTATGAAGTAAGATGCCGGGTTGTGTCCCCGGCGAATTCAGTGCAAGTCTGAACGGTGGGACCATTGAACAATCATCCGAAGCATCAGTATTACGCCCAGCCCAGCTTCCCGCGTCCGCCCTTCTATGATTTCTGGCTGAAGCGTTACGACGTGACGCAAGCGCAGGCCGTGGCAAAGCTTCATCTTGACGGCGTTCTCAGCGCCGACACCGACCAATGTCGGGAGCGTGTCTGGGCCGCCGCTTGCCGCCGGGCCATGCGTCAGAAGAAGAAGGATGCCGATGCTCAACGTGTATCTCAAGCCTGATCTCACGAAGGCTGAACGCGCCAACGAATTGGTGCGAGCCGCGAAGGAAGGCAAGTTCGGACCCAAGGTCAGCGTTGGCGCTTGGCCGAACGGTCAAGAGAACATCGGCGGTGTTCTCTTCGACGCATGGATCATCGACGAAGTTCGCGAGGCTAGCTCAGCGGTAGAGCACCAAACCGATAATTTGGGGGTCTCTGGTTCGATCCCAGGGCTTCGCACCACATAAGAGGAAGTGAATGTCTCTCGATCTCGTTGTCTTCAAAACCGAAGAGCCGAACAAGTTCAAGCTCAGCCTCCGCGACGCTCGCTTTGCTTCGTGCGGCGAGAGCCGTCCCGAGTGGACGACGATCACGATGCTGACGCGCCAGCAGGCGCGGGTCGCGGTGAAGCACGGGATTGCCGAAGATCGGGCGAACCTCATGCCGAAAAAGAAGGAGCCGCCGCCGAAGCCCGGCGAGCCCAAGGTCCATAACCTGAAGGCCAACGTCAAGATCGACCTGAAGCAGCTTCGGAAAAAGTCCGCTTAAGGGGTTGACTCCTCACCAAAGTTCTGGCATAGGTCTTCGCGGATGCGCTAACTGCGCTCTGGAAGTGGTCTGGACTGGGGTGCGATGCCCCACGCCTCCACCACGTGTTCTTGTTGGCTGGCCCGTAACGCTGGCTCGGGGAGTTACGGCCCTACCCTCGTGGAGAGGGAGCGAGAGCATCTGATGGGGGCGACATAGGTTTCGACAGGCCTGCGGAAAGAATGTGGGTATCCCGGATGACTCCGTCACAGGTCGAAAAACTAACTGCGAACGACAACGTCGCATTTGCTATCGCGGCCTAAAAACCGCTAGCGGCCCGGGCTCCAGGGTGGCAACAGAATGGAGCCGATTTCTACAGGGGCTTGGCCGAGAGGCGAGGCTGCGGTCTCCAAAACCGCCTACGTTGGTTCAAATCCAGCAGCCTCTGCCAGTTAGGGAGCCTCCGCGTAGTGAATGGGGGCTGGCGACTTCCGGGCTCTTGTGCCCGGAACCCCGGCGATCCGGCGCTTATGGAGGGGCAAGCCCTCACCGGAGAAACAGAATAGCGCCGCCGGGGGAGCGGCCCGACCCACCTGAGACGTGGGGTCCCTCGAATTTGATGCGGGTTAGCGCAGTCCAGTAGCGCGCCGGGCTCATACCTCGGAGGTCGTCGGAGCGAAGCCGACACCCGCTCCCAGTCCCGGAGACTTGTCTCCATCACCAGCTTGCTACCAAGCCGTGCTAGCCCACGTTGGTAGAGGCAGCAGTCTCAGAAACTGCACAGGCCCGGTTCGACACCGGGGCGCGGCACCAGGATCAGTGTTATGTTCTCGATCATCCTGACAGTGCTATTGCTTACCGCCGCGTTGGCCCACGGCCAGCGCGATGGCGGAACTGTGCTCCGCAACTTCCAAGTGCGACCGCACCCCGTGGCGTAAGCCCCGGGACATCAGGGCGTAGCGTAGCCCGGTAGCGCACCTGCCTTGGAAGCAGGGGGTCGCTGGTTCAAATCCAGCCGCCCTGACCATTTTCTCCCCGAGAGACGGAATGTGGACCGATGGACCACTCCGGCTCTTGACAATTAACCATAACTTGGTTAAGTGGTGGAGCGTTCCCCTAGTGGGAGCATCAAATCCAGCGGAGGGTCCGCTGGTCTACAGCCCGGGTCGGGTTGTCGTCCTCAAAAGCACGGGGTGCTTAAAATGCCTGATATTTCATTCGACAGCCTTGACGCGGTCCCGGAGGGACTCAAGGAAGTGGCGAAAGACAACGGAAGCGGCAAGTTTGTCGTGAACGTGGTCCCGGCCTCAAAGCTCGATGAATTCCGCAACAACAACATCGCGGTCTCGAAAGAGCGCGACACGTTGAAAGCCTTCAAGGATCAATGGGCACCGATTCTCGGTGAAGACCAAGATGCCTTCAAAGCGGACATTGAACGTCTTCGGACGGTCGATCAGGAAGTCAAGGACGGCAAGCTCAAGGGCTCGAAGGACATCGAAGCTGAAGTGACTCGTCGCGTCGAAGCGATGAAGACCGGCTACGAAACGCGCCTTCAAGAAGCGGAACGTCTTCGCGTTGCGGCAGAAGCCACGGCGTCGGCGGCGGACCAAAAGTTCAAGCGCAGCATCGTTGATCGTGCGATCACCGACGCCGTGCTTCACGAGAAGTCTGGCGCAGAGCCGCGTGCTCTCCCCGACATTATCGAACGGGCCTCCAAGGTCTTTGTCGTCGGCGACGATGGCAAGCTGACCCCGAAGGAAGGTGAAGCGATCATCTATGGTGCCGATGGTGCCACGCCGATGACGCCAGCCGAGTGGTTGGGCAAGCTCAAGGAAGCTGCTCCCTACTTCTTCAAGGCCAGTGGCGGTGGGAATGCTGGCGGCGGCGAAAAGACGAAGCTGCCGGGCAATATGTCCCAGAAGGACTTCGACGCCCTTCCGCCGAACAAGAAACTGGAACTGGCACGGCAAGCGGGTCGCTAAGACTCGCTTCTCTCCAGCAACAGTGCAGGAATCTTAAAGCCTCGGTGTAAGGACCGACCGGGGTAAAACTCAACTGGTCCGCACTGATACTGCTCTCTTTCTGGAGGAAGAAACCAATGGCCCTTTCGCTGCTCGAAGCCTCGAAGCTGAACGACGGTAACGTCGCTCGTCAGGCGATCATCGAAATGTTCGCTTTCAACAGCGACGTTCTCAACGCCCTGCAATGGGAAGACGTGATGGGCGGCTCGCTGTCCTACAACCAGGAAGGCAAACTTCCGGGCGTCGCTTTCCGTGGCTACAACGAAGCCTACGACGAAAGCGTCGGCGTGATCAACCCGCAAGTCGAAGTCCTGCGCATCGCGGGCGGCGACCTCGACGTTGACAAGGCGCTGATCAAGACTCGTGGCGCGGGCATCCGTTCGCAACACGAAGCGATGAAGGTCAAGGCGCTCTCGCTCAACATCGCCGCGAAGATTATCAACGGCGACTCCGCCGCGAACCCCCGCGAATTCGACGGCCTGCGCAAGCGCATCGTCGGCTCGCAACTGTTCGGCCCGACCGCCGCGCAGAACGCGGACGGCGCTCTGTCGCTGGAAGTCCTGGATGCGGCCATCGACGCCGTGGACAACCCGACGCACCTGATCATGAGCAAGGCCATGCGCCGGAAGCTCACGACCGCCGCTCGCAACCCTTCGGTTGGTGGTGACATCACCTACACGACCGACAACTGGGGCCGCCGGGTCGCGCAATACAACGACCTGCCCATCCTGATCGCCGATTACGACGACACGGGTGCCCGCATCATCGACTTCAACGAAGCCGGTCCTTCGGGCGACTCCACCACGGAAACCTCGGTCTATGTCGTGAGCTTCGGCCCCGGCATGATCACGGGTCTCCAGAACGGCGTCATGGACGTGACGGACCTCGGTGAAATCGACTCCAAGCCCGTGCTCCGCACGCGCCTGGAATGGCTGGTCGGCCTCGCCACCATGCACGGTCGCGCCGCCGCCCGCGTCTACGGCATCACCAACGCTGCGGTCACTGCCTAATGGTCTAGGGGAAGAGCAATCTTCCCCAACGCCTCTGGCCCAAAGAAACCTCTCTAGGAGAAACTGAAATGACCGTTCGCCCTTCCGTCAACCGCTTCGAAATCGACGACGCGCTCAAGCTTCGTGCTGAAGGCCTCGCCGCTGTTACGAGCGACACTCTCTCGTCCAAGTTCGATCTCGGCGCTCTCGCCGCGTATTGGAACAACGGCGAAGTCGCTGCCCCGCATCAATTCGCCGTCGTGGTCGAAGTCGAAGCGGGTGAGTTCGACCCCGAAACCTACACGTTCCAAGTCGGCACGTGCAACGCCTCCGGCGACACCGCCCTGGACCAAGTGCTCCAGTCTCGCGCTGTCACCGCTGTTGGCCGCTATGTCTTCGTGATCTCTCGCGAAGAACTCGCCGCCGACGCCGACGCGAAATTCCTCGCGGTCAACCTCGACGCTACGGCGGGCGGTGGTTCGATCTCGATGGCGTGGAACGCCTACGTCGCGCCGCTCAACGGCAAATAAGACCGAAAGCGGAAGAAACTGAAGGGGCCGCAAGGCCCCTTCTTACTATTGACCTGATAGGACTGCATCATGCGCCCAAGCACTCGCTTCCCTGTTGACGCCGTGCTCGCTCTGCGGGCCGACACCGCCGCTGCTGCTGTAGCCGATGGCGCGAACACTCCTGTCAATCTCGATCTTCTCGCGTCCTACTGGGACACGAACGAACGCGCCGAACGGCACGAATTCGCCATCGTCGGCGAAGCCTTCTCCGTTGACGGCGAAGCCAGCCTTGTCGTCGAGACCGACGCGGCCTCGACCTTCGGCAGCCCCACGACCGTCGTGCAATACGACAACGTCGTCTCCGGCCAAGACCTCGTCTACAGCATCAGCCGTGAACACCTGAAGGCCCTGGACCCCACGGCCCAATTCATCCGCGCCCGCCACGTTGTGGACGGCGGCGCGACCGGCGACGGCACGATCACCTTCAGCGACGCCGCGACTGCGGACGACGCGATCACGATTGTGGACAACGCCGGGAACGACGAGACGTTCATCTTCGGCGGCGCAGGCGTCGCCACTGGCGCAGACGAAATCGAAAGCGCCGCCAACCTCGCCGACGAAATCAACAACACCCCTGGCACCCTTGTGGGCGTGTCCGCCGTCGCCGCTGGCGGCGTCGTGACCGTCAGCTTTGAGGGCGCGTTCGCCGACGCCGAAATCACGGAAGACGTGGACGATGGAAGCGTAATTACGGTCTTGACACCGGAAGCGGCTTCTGCTAGCGTGACCTACAATCTGCGCTTGGTCCCGCTTCTCGGGGCCTAATCCCGGAGCCATCACGTGCTTGTTAAAGTCTACTCGCCCACGGGCGAAGCCTTCGAAGTTTCCAACCTCAACGCCAACGATCTGGTCCAACATTCGGGCTGGACGCGGACGCCTCCGAAGAAGCCCGCCGCCGCCGTGGCGAAGCCTCAAGCGGTCCTGACCCCCGTCGAAGACGAGGAAGAAGAGACCGAAGTCGAAGAAGAGGCGGAGACCGAAGAGGAAGAAACCTCACCGCCTCCACCGCCGGAAGAGCCCGCCACGGGCTTGGCCGCGAAGAAGGCCCGCGTTGCCGCCGCCCAGGCGAAGCGTGAAGCCGAAGAGCGCGCCGCCGAAGCCAAGGAAAAGGGCAAGGCGAAGAAGAAGAAAACCGCCGCAGGCGAGGCCGCTCCGAAGCGTCTCCCGGGCACCAAGGAAGACCGCCGTGGCTTCGTCGATGACCCGGACCTGTCTCCCGAAGAGAACCACCAGCGCTGGCTCAACACCATCAACGCCGAGTCCAAAGTCGGCGGAACGGATGCGGGCGGCGAAGACTTCTAAGAAGGCCTCCCGACAATGCCCACGCTCTACGTCACAGAATTTCAGGAACTTGGCCGCGACCTACAAGCCAACCAGCTTGCGGTTCCTGCTGAACCGCCGGTTGCCGAACAGACGGTCGAGGTCGCTAGTTCCAGCGACGTGACAGAAGCCTTGTCCGGGCGCATCGTGCGTCTCGTTTCCGACGTTGACTGCCACTTCGCGGTCGGAGATTCTGAAGTCGAGGCCGACGCATCAAGCCGGTTCCTACCCGCCGACACCGTCGAAATCGTTGCGATCCCTGACACGTCGGGCGGTGCTGAATACTTCATCGCCGTCATCGAAGCCAGCTAAGGCGGCCCGCGATGCCGCTGATCCTCACAGAATATGCAAGCGAAGACGGCGAACCTCTCGCCGTGCAGTCGTTTGAGCTAGGCCAAGAGCCTGCGGCATTTCAAGACAACACGGCCCTGATCTCTGTGTTTCACACGTCAGCGGCTTTCTTCATCGGCGACTATCGCTACGTCCCGGCGCGGACCAAAGAATGGGTCGCCGCCCGTGCGGACTTTACGCTCCCAATCTCCGCAGAAGGCGCGGCGGGCGAGGGCGGCGGAGAAGGTGCGACCTCCAGCGAGTGGTTCATCTATTTCCAAGGCGACGCCACGGACCCCGCCGATCAGCCTGACGTTGGCGATACCATCGTCATCAACGATCAGACCTATACCTTCGGGACCCCGGAAATCACCGAGGACCCCGTGACCTATACCTATCCCGACGTGAACTATCTCGCGACTCACATTGAGACCGAGAACCCGGGGAACCAGAACTATCTCTACAACGTCCTCAACGCCATCGTCTATGTGATCTTCGATCCCGCGACCGGCGCTGCGGCGGGTCTCGTCTCAGACGGCTCGACGGCCCCGACAAGCGTTGAAGTTGACATCGACTATTATTCGGCGCTGAACGCGGCAATCACGAGCGACCCCGATCAATCGGAAGGCCCGTGGCCGCCGCTCCGCATCTTCAGCGAAGGCGACTTCCCTGTGGACTTTTCAGGGCTCGCCGCCGCCGCGATGATGGTCGCCAGCCCAACCGAACTCTAACTTGACAAGCGGGCAGGCCTGTGGTAGGCCTGAACCCTGGAGTAACCTTAATGCCCTTTTCCTCCGATTTCCGCGATGGCATCTGCGACGTGATCGCAGGCAACGCCAACCTCAACCTGATCACGCCGTATTGCGCGCTGTTCAACGGCAACCCGTCTTCGGGCGGCTCCGAGGTCACGAGCACCATCGACAGCGCTGGCCGCCAAGCCATCAGCTTCGACACCCCATCCGGCGGCGACATGGCGAACGATGTCGCCGTGGACTTCGGCATCGCCGAAGGCAACGCCACGGTCTCCTACGTGGCGATCTACGACGCGGCGACCATGGGCAACTTGATTGCCTGGGCGGCGCTCGCGGGCGGCTCTGAAGCCGTCGTCATCGGCAACGCGGTGCGCTTCAACATCGGCGACCTGAGCGTCAGCGTGGACTAATCCGATGGCCGTCGTCCACGATCTTATCAAGGCCTGGGAAGGCATTGAGGACGGGGACCCAAGCACGGTCAATCTCGATCCTTACATTTGCCCCGCAGGCCATCCGACAATCGGATGGGGCACGCTGGTGAAGACGCCAGACGGCACGCCTGTTGTCACCATCGCCGCCGCTCGCCGCGTCTATCCCAACGGGATCACGCTCGCCGAAGCCGAGGCCTTTCTCAACCGCGACATTGAATCCATGCAGGCCGCCATCCTCCGGGACGGCGGGCGCTTCCTGCTGCGCTGGCGCACGCTCAGCGAAGCTCAACAAGCGGCGCTGGTGAGCATCACCTACAACATTGGAACCGGCGGTTTCGCTGCGTCAACTCTGAAGCGCATGATCGAAAACGGAGCGATGCCGGGTCCGCTTGCCGGGCTCGACATCAACAAGGAATTCCAGGCCAGCAAAACTGGGCAGCCCATTGCCACAATTGCTGGGGCTTTCCTCGCCTGGAACAAATCAAATCAGCGTCAAGGTGGCCGCTGGGTAAAAAAGTGGACCCGTGGTCTGGCCCGCCGCCGCGCCGCAGAAGCCTTGATTTTCTACGGCGAAACCGTCCCCGCCGCCCTCGCGAGGGCACAAGCCCTGGTGTAATCTGCACCGGCTCATACCTTGACAAGTTAACCATTCCATGCCATACCCGTGAACGTGAGACCCACCGTGGCTCGCGATCACGAACTTCGCCATATCTGTAAGCCGAGGATCGACCGCCACTACCGTCTCACACCCTTTCAGGGGCAGGACGATGTATGTTAAGCTGTGGGACGATCAAGGCCAAATGTGGGAAGTGACGCAAGACCGCGTCGCTGAACTCGTGATCGTTCGCGGCTGGACTCAGACACCGCCTGACCAAACTCCAGAAACAGTTTGGGGTGTCCCTTACAACACCGCTTTCCGTGAGCGGGCTCAACGCGCAAAACAAAAAGACTAAAAGGGAGTCGCGCTGTGTCGGAAACTAATTTCACGCTCCCAGAATGGGTGCGCCTTGAACTACAGGGCATTCGCGCCGCGTGGAATGACACGGCGGTGCAGCTTGCCGAGGTCGCAACGCAATTGCGGACTATCGCGAATAATCACGACGCACTCGAAGAACGTCTTGACAAAGTCGAGACCAACGTGCGTAAACTTCAGGATGCGGAACTCGCACGCAAATCGGCCTGGAGTGGTCCCCTACTCGTCGTCGCTTTCTTCTCAGCGCTCACTCCCATTGCCGGTCTCATTTGGGCGATCATGCAAATCGTCCAACACCTGCCGCTCGGCTAAATGTGCTCTCACCCGACAGACATCCCAGAGGCGGCGGACCAAGAGTCTGCCGCCGTTTTCATATCGGAGCTTTTAATGTCCGATGTTTTCGAAGGCGGTTCTCCGCCAATGACAAAGGCGGCGCGTCGTGCGGCCCGCCGTAATGAGCAGAATGCTCGCGAAGCTGCGAAGCGTAGTTCGCCGCTCAAACCCAAGACGCCAAAACAGGCGGAAGCCATCACGGCTTTGAAGGAGAGCGAGCAAGTCTTTCTCGTCGGCGGCGCTGGCACCGGCAAGACCTATCTCGCCAGCCGTCACGCGATGCGGAAACTCCTTGACGGCAAGACCGACAAGATCGTCATCTGCCGCCCGACCGTGGCGAAGGAGAAGCACAAGCAAGGCTTCCTCCCCGGCGGGCTCGAAGCCAAACTTCGCCCGTGGCTGGTGCCCGTGCTCGACGGCATGGTGGCCGAAGCCAGCAACACCATGATCGACAAGCTCAAGAACGATGGGCGGTTGGAATTCCTGAGCTTCGAACACATGCGTGGCCGGAGCATCCCCGACGCCGTGATCATTCTCGACGAGGCGCAGAACTGCGACCTCCAAGACCTTCGGATGTTCCTCACCCGCACGGGCGAGAACTCTCAGGTCATCGTCTGTGGGGACCTCGATCAAATCGACATTCCCAATTCCGGCCTGGAAACCGTTCTCGATATGGTCGAAGACTTCGACCTCGACGCCGACATCATCGAATTCGGCCCCGAAGACGTGGTCCGCAGCCGCGCCGCCGCCGGATGGGTTCGGGCTTTCAGCCGCTCCCAGCCTTGACAAATTAACCATAATCTGCCATAGCTGGGGATCATGCCCGGGGTCTGTCCGGGGCTACCTTTCCCCTGGGGCGAGAAATGGCTTTCATCGTCGAAGACGGCTCCGTCGTTGCCAACGCCAATTCCTACGTGACCGTGGCCTACGCCGATGCGTATCTGGCCGCGAACATCCACGTCTTCGCTACCTGGGACGCCCTGCTCGACGCCGACAAAGAAAACCTCCTGGTCTGGGCCACCCGCGAACTCGACAACCGCGTGCGGTGGAAAGGCACCAAGACCGACCCTGACTCCGCCCTCCGCTGGCCCCGCACTGGCGTCTACGACCGCGACAACAATCTCATTCCCGACGACGAGATTCCGAAGCAACTCATGGACGCGGTCTGCGAACTCGCACGCTTCTTCATGGCTTCCGACCGCACGGCGGACACCGGCAAGGAAGGTCTGAAGGTTCTCCAGGTTGACGTGATCCGTCTGGAATTCGACGAGTATTTCAAGACGCAGACTCTGCCCGACGAAATCGGCTTCATCCTCTCAGGGCTCGGCTACATCTACGGCGGCGGCGTTCGGTTCCCACGCATCGTTCGGAGCTAAGCCATGGCGTTCAAAGCTCTGATCGAAGGACTGGTCAAGCAGGCGATGGTCATCGTCGATGACCTTGCACTGAAGATCGACTACGTGCAAATCGGTGCGCCGACTTACAACCCGACGACTGGACAAATCGACGAGAACGAAGTCGAAGTCGAGGACGTGACGGCGGTGCTCGCTCGCTTCAGCATCAACGAAGTCGATGCCGAAGTCATTGTGACCACGGACTACAAGTGCCTGATCGCTGCGCTCGATCTTCCCGGCGTCACGCCTGGGATCAATGATCGCATCCGCAAAGCCGATGGCAAAGAATACAACGTGCAGCGCATCATGGGCGTGCCCGGGGAGTCTCTGCATATCCTCCACGTCCGCGAGGTCTAATGGAAACTTCGCTTTCCATAAAGCGCCCATAACGTAAAGCCAAGTTTCCATGAGCATCTTCAAAAACCGCTCGGCGTTCTCCGCCCACATGAACAGCTACCTTCCACAAAAGAAGGTGGAGTTTGAAGAGCGCGTGCGCCGCATCGCGACGCATATCCACGAAGGCCTGTTGGCGAAAACCCCCGTCTGGCAAGGCGAAACCATCGCCAACTACCAATGGTCTATCGACGTGCCGATGGCGACGAAGGTCGGCTTCGTCTCTTCTCCTGCGGACCCTGGTCCGACGAACACGATGCCGCTCGGCACCGAACCACGGCGTGCGCCTAACGAAGCCATCGCGAACGCGAGCTTCGCGAGCATCAGCTTCAAAGGCAGCTTTGGCCGCGTCATCTACGTGACGAACAACGCCGAACAATGGGGCGGCCTGGAAGCAGGCGGCTTGCCGTTGGCTCCGCTCCGCCAGCGTTCGCCGCAAGGCATGGCCGGTGTCGTAATGCAAGAAGTCAAGTCTCGTCTGGAAGCGGGGCTGCTCTAATGTCACTCGAAGCCCAACGCGCTTATGTCGAACAACACGTGGCTGACTTCATGGCCGCGAACTACGTGGGCGTCCCCGTCGCCTACGAGAACGTCCCGTTCGTTCAACCCGATGGGGTGTTCGGCTCGCTCTTCATTATGGAGGGGCAGAGCTTCCGCGCCAACCTCGGCAAGACCTACGTGATCCGGCACCCCGGCATCATCCAGTTCGACGCCTATCAGCCGGAGAACACCGGGACCTCCACGGTCAAGGTTCTGGCCGAAGCCATCGGCGATCTTTTCAAGGAACGCGGCGTCAATCTCAGCGACGGGTCGCGGCTTGTGTTCCGCACGCCTTCTCTCCTACCCAGCCCGCAGGCCAAGGGCTTTGCCCGGCAAATGGTCCGCGTCGGATATTACCGCGACGAAATGGTGACAGCATGAGCCTAGAAACCCAACGCAGTTTCGTCGAGAGTCGGCTGGCGAGCTTCATGGCCGCCAACTACCCAACGACCCCCGTCGCCTATCCCAACGTCCCCTTCAACCAACCGGACGGCCCTTTCGTCGAACTCGGCGGCGGGGACGGGCAGAGCTTCCGCGCCAACCTCGGCAGTCAGTATACCGTGCGGCACCTGGGGGTCCTGACCCTCAGTGTCCATGTCCCGGAGAACACGGGCATGGTCTTCGCCAACGGCCTCTCACAGGCCCTGGGAGACCACTTCCAGGAGCGGGACCACACCCTTAGCGACGGCGCTCGGCTGACCTTCAGGGCCGCCGGGCCGCGTCCCCAGAAGGGCCAGAAGAAGGGCTTCGCTACTGTGATGGTCACAATTCCCTATTTCCGGGACGAACGGCAGGCGTAAGCTACCTCCTGGGCCGGTCTAGGGCTTGACAGAGAGCCGAAATATGGTTAATTGGGCACTCTGATCTTATTGTCGGGCTGCGCCCGAGGTCCGTCCTTTTGGGAGACACCACATGGCTTTCGCCGACAGCAATCGCGTCTCGCTTCGCTACATCATCGAGTCGCCTTCCGCCTGGGGCGTCACCCCGGCCAGCGGCGTTGTCCGCGAAATCCGCCTGACCTCTTCGAGCCTCGCGGCTTCGAAGGAAACCGTCA
>ENA-UOUW01000032-UOUW01000032.1-bioreactor-metagenome-genome-assembly--contig:-NODE-32-length-27738-cov-22.107431_pt1 | contig 27738 bp, 34 predicted proteins | sample MGYA00238153_ERZ761573 | MGnify/ENA primary metagenome ERZ761573 (study PRJEB28894, sample SAMN06264780) | bioreactor metagenome | isolation source: Switchgrass | place: USA:Austin, Texas | collected... | reverse complement strand
TGGACGTCTATAAACCTTCTCTGATTGACTTGGAAATCCTGGCAAGGATGACAGGGCGGAAGAAGTTTTGAACGACTTCACCGTGAACGACTGAGTGAGAAGGCACCAATATTGGTGATGCGACAGTCTGAACACTGGCATAATGCGGATCACGAAGCCAGTGAGGGAGCGCCGAAGAGCCTCCCCGCCGCCGAGAGGCGGTCAGTAGCGCTACCGTTGGCGCGAAAGTAACAGCCCTGCAAATGGTTCAACGGCTACGAAGAACTCTCCATCGCTCCTTCGGACTTCGCCACCACGGCGCATTTCGACTGGAAGGAAGGCGGCGGCAATGCCGTGTTCTCGCACCGCGAAGTGGCGCAGAACTCCGGCCCGTCCAAGCGCCATGATCTGATCAAGGGCAAGATCAAGAACCTTGAGCGCACGATCATCAACAACCTCGGTGCCGCGCTGTTCTATGCCGGCACCGAGTCGAGCGGCAAGGCGTTCGGCGGCGCGCAGTATATCATCGCCGACGATCCGACCACCGGCACGGTGGGCGGCATCAACCGCGCCACTTCCGGCAACGAGTTCTGGCGCAACCAGGTGATGGACGAGTCCGCGGACTCCATCACCCTGTCGGCGACCACGATCCTCGATGCGATGGAGCTGCTCTACATCCGCTGCACCCGCAACTCGGATGTGCCCAACCTCTGGGTTTACGGCAACACCTACTGGCGCTTCTTCGCCGGGGCGGTGAATGCCAACCAGCGTTACATCCGCGAGAGCACGGCAGCGACGGTGAAGACCTCCTTCCCGTACTACCTGTTCAAGAACACCAAGGTGTTCCACGACCCGAACGCCGGAGCCACCCGTGGCTACGCGATCAACACGGAATACTTCAAGATGAAGGTCCACAAGGACCGCAATCTTGAGCCGGACAAGCCGCGCTATCCGGCGACGCAGCGGGCGACGGTCATTCCGATCGACATCATGGCGAATATCACCTGCAGTAACGCAAGTCTGCAGGGCGTCATGCAGCCGTAAACCTCTGGCGAGAAAGGAAAAACGGATATGGCCGCACAGGCTGCTTTGCCCACGCCGGAGATTTACGAGCCGGCGGGCGCGGACGTGCTGAAGGTGCACTCTACCGCGCAGTTCAAGGTTGGCGCCCGCGCTCGCGGCGCTGACGGTCAGCAGTATATCTACTGCAAGTCGTCGGGGTCACATGCCCTTGGCGCTCTCGTGGCGATCGACGAGGACAGCGTGTCCCGTTCGGCGACCACCACCAACGCAACCGGCGCCAACCGTCCCGGCTGGCCACAGGTGGCGTTTGCAACCCAGCAGTACGGCTGGGTTGCCATTGCCGGATCCAATCTCTACGGCAAGCAGAAGGATGGCACCGCCGCCAATGCGCAACTCTACACGTCGACCTCGGTCGGCATTATGAGTTCGGAAGGCTCTGCGGGCAACCCGCTGACCGTCCTGGGTGCCAAGGCCGTCAGTCTGTCCTCTGGCGCGGGGGCGGCCTACGAGATCATGGTTCTGGACGGCGCCAAGTTCGTCGAAAAGGGCATCAAGATCACTGCGTAATGATCCGGCGCTGGGACGTAATCGCCGGGCTGTGCAATCAGCACGGCTTATGCATTGGCGCCGAAATAGGTGTTGCGGAAGGGCGGTTCACAGCCGCCCTTCTCGACCTTTGTCCAGGTCTCGAATTGATCGCTGTCGATGATTTCGCGCCCGGCTACAGGACGTGGACGGGCACCGAGTGGACTCGGTTTGATCAACAGAGCAACCGATCTCAATTCAACGCGATCCTCTCTCGCCATCCTGACCGGCTTGGTTTGCTGGAAATGACGTCCCTAGCGGCCGCCCGGTGGCTCGCGGACACACTCGATTTCGTCTTCATAGACGCCGACCACACCTACGAGGCCGTGAAGGCCGATATCGCCGCATGGCGGCAGAAAATCCGGCCCGAAGGTTGGGTCACCGGCCACGACTATGACCCGCTGCGATTTCCCGGCGTCGTCCGCGCCGTCGAGGAGAGCTTTGCCGATTTCACCCTTGGAGATGACAGCGTATGGATGGCGCAGGTCTGATCAGACCTATTGAGTTCGTTATGGGGGTGAATGTCACCTCCGATGACCGCGTTCGCAATATTCGCGCGAATGCGGGCCGCGATCTGCCGTCAGTCGGCTTCAAGCGCGTCTGCATCTGCGCATCCGGCCCCAGCCTTGCGGACCATGTGGAAAGCATTCGCGCGCGCCAGGAAGCCGGGTGGCACGTCGCGACCATGAACGGGTCGCACAATTTCCTGATCGAACACGGGATCGTCCCGGACCTATTCTTCATGGTCGATGCCCGGCCGATCAACCTGCCCTTCCTGCGACTCGCCAACGACCACACCACCTACATCATCGCGTCCCAATGCCAACCTGAAATCTTCGCGGCGCTCACCGGCCGGAAGGTGCTGCTCTGGCAGATGTTTCATGATGCAGCTGGTGTCGACGCCATTCACGAAGCGCTGGGAGAGCGCCGGGCCTCCTGCTTCGTCGGGGGCATGAATGTCGGGCACTCCTGTCTCCCGGTCATCTGGGCGATCGGTTACAAGGACTGGGCGCTCTTCGGTTATGACGGGTCGATGCGCGGGGCGGATAAGCACGCCTTCCCGCAGGCGCAGAATGACGGCGAGGCGGTGGAAGAGTTCTTCTGGCCGATGGATGCGGCCGGTGCGGAAATTCCCGGTGTCACAAAGCACTACCTCGCGACGCCTACCATGGCGCATAGCGCGCAGTGTTTTCCCGATCAGGTCACGAAATTCCGCAAACTTGGTGTGACGATTGAGCTTTTCGGCGAGGGGCTGATCCCCGACATGGTGGCGGCTCTGGCAGGGACGGACGGCGCGGTTACGGCAACGCGACTCCACGACATGAAGCCTATCGCGCCCGCTCCGCGCCCGCGCAAACGCGCAGTGGAGCGGCTCCCTGTCGTCACCTTCAAATGGGCTGGCCATATCCCCTACGGCGCGTGCGATGTGAATGTCTGGGGCGCGCAGGTTGATCGCTGGCTGGACCGCACCTCGGAATTGATCTGTGTCACAGATGATCCGGATGGCATCGATGGTTCCATCCGCACAGTCCCGATGTGGCGCGATCATTTCGAGAGCGGCCGCGATTGGCACCGGCTGAAGCTGTTCACCGAGGAAATGGCCGACATGATCGGTCCGCGCTTCGTGGTCATGGACCTCGATACCGTCATGTGCGGTCCGCTCGACCCGTTGTTCGACAACGATCACCCATTCATGGCCTGGCGCGACCCGAGTCGCGATCAGTATTGCACGGCACTGTTCATGATGGATGCCGGCGCGTTTCCCCATGTCTGGGACAGTTTCGACCCGGACGCTGCGTTGCGCCTGCGGCAGTCGGGACTGTACGGAGGTTACGATCAGGCGTGGATTTCCTGGGTGCTGCCCGGCCAGCCTCGTTGGACGCGGGATGACGGCGTTCTGAGTTTCCGGGTGGATATCCTGAAAGGTCGAGGCCTGAATTTCGGTCTCCATGACCGTCTTGAGCGCGGGATCGGCGAGCTTCCGTCTGGCGCTCGCATCATCAATTTCCACGGCAGATACAATCCGCGCGACCCGGAAGTGCAGCAAGCCTGCCCCTGGATCGCGGAGCATTGGCAGTAATCATCGGCACCAGTAGCACGAAAGGCTAAGACGATGACGGATGTGATCGATCCCAAGAAACAGTGGTTCGATGTCCCCGACAGCAAGACTCGCGGGGAAGACGGCAAGATTTTCTACAACGTTCAGGCGCGGTTTGCTGATCACCCTGCGCTTGATCCTGTCGCATCGCGGATCGCGGGGCATTCCGTTCATAAGCTTGTCCCACAAGTGCATATGAACGTGAAGAAAAACATCTTCGGACAGAAGACCGTCAAGAATTCGACATCGGTCGTGTTCCGTTTCGACAAGGGGCGCGACGAGACGTTCGTTACGGGGCAGGTGGTAGGGCCGACGGGGGCGATGGTCCCCAACCGCGAAGGCAAGAACGGCATTTCGAAAGCCGATTTCGACCGTTACGTCGGCCTGATCATGCGCTGCTGGGACGCGTGGGAGCACTACCAGTCCTTCCGCGAGGCTCCGGCATGGCCTTTGGAAGAGGAGGCGATGAAGATCATCGCGGGCAAACCGGCTTCGGCGCGCGGCGTTCGTCTTGTGGTCGATCGCGAGGGAAACCTTGCAGAATACACCCCGGCGGGGGACGAGGACGACGAGGAATTCGATCCCGATGCCGACGTTGAGATGCCGCAGCATGTCGTTGCGCCAAGGTCGGCGGCCAAGACTGCTGGCCGCAAGGTCCGCGCGGGCTAACGGGAGTCTCCTGTCCTATGACCTTGAATTTATTGCAAATTTGCGGTCGCGCTCTAAGTGACATCTCCAGCTTCAATTCGCCTACGTTCGTTGTAGGAAACGCCAACGACGGCACGGCGGACACATTGCTCGCCGCCGCGCTGAAAGTCGGCGAGGAGCTTGCCAGGGACTACGACTGGCAGGAACTCAGCAAGACGGCCACGGTCACGACCAGCATTGGCGACTCCACCTATGCGCTTCCCTCCGACTATGAGCGCATCGCGCCCGACACCATGTGGGACGCGACGCAGAGCCGGCGCATGTACGGCGCGAAGACGCGGCGGCAATGGGCGGAAATCACCAACGCGATTACGTCCAGCGGGATCAGCTATCGCTGGCGCATCCACGGCAACCTGATCCAGCTTGATCCGGCCCCGGAGAGCGTGTTCTCGTTCAATTACGAGTACTTCTCCAAGATTTACTGCACGGACAGCGGTGGCACGGACCGCGCAGACGGCTGGACCGACGATACCGACCTGCCCAAGCTCCCGCACGACCTGTTCGTCGCCGGCATCCGCTATTATTTCAGCGACAGCAAGACCTTGCCGCGCGCTTCGCTGGCCGGGGCCGAATATGACGCCATCATCAAGTCCCGGCAGAACAAGAACAAGCCCGCGCAGGCGGTGAGCTATGCATCCTCCGTCGTGCCGCCGCGCGACCGCATGCGCCGCGTTCTGAACATCCCTGAAGTGATCCCCACTTAGGATGTCCCTCGCTCAGGCCCGGCTCGCGCAACGGGCAGACCCCCGGCAATATACGGAAGCGCCGGAAGGACAGTCGATCCAGATCCCGGCGCCAAGCCTGGGGATGAACACCCGCGACAGCGTGTCCGCGCTCGATCCGCGCGAGGCCAGGCTGATCCGGAATATGATCGCCGAGACCGGCCGGCTGCGCATCCGCAAGGGCAAGACCTCGCATCAGACGGTGACGGGCGCGACATCGATCGGGTCGATGTGGACGCATGAGGGCGTCAGCGACGATGTGCTGTTGGCGGCGGCCGACGGTGAAATCTGGGACGTCACCGGCACGCCTTCGGCGCTGACGTCGGCCAATTACAGCCTCAATACATGGTCGATGGCGCAGCTCAACGACACGACAATCGGCGTCAACGGGACGGATACGCCATGGGCCTTCGACGGTTCGGCAGTGGGCGCATCGGGGCTGTCCGGCTCCGGCCTCACCATCGCCAACCTGCGCACCGTGCGCGTTGTCGGCACGCGGCTGTGGTTCACCGAGGAGGATTCGGCGGATGTCTGGTATCTCGCCCCTGCGGCGATCACCGGGGTGCTGACGAAGTTCAACCTGTCCGAACAGACCAAGGGCGGATATTGCGTCGGCATCTACGCCTTCGGCCCGTATACCGTGTTCGTCATGTCCACGGGCGAGATCGTCGCCTATCAGGGCGATCCGGGGTCGGATTTCAGCAAGGTCAAGGACTACAAGGCCCCCAAGCCGATCGGGTATGATCCGGGCCTTGACGTGGCCGGCGATCTGATCCTCATGACCACATCCGGGCCGCTGCCCTTCGAGGCGATCGCGGCGGGCCTCGCCTTCGATACGACAGCGCTCCAGTCCTGGGGCAAGATCGCGCCGAGCTGGGTTGCCGATTTCGAGGCATCGGGCAGCCAGGCCGGTTGGAACGCGGTGTTCTTCCAGGGCCTCGTGATCCTCAACGTCCAGGTCGACGCGACGACCTCGAAGCAGTGGGTGTTCAACACGCGTGGCAAGGCGTGGAGTTACTTCGACGGGCTCGACGGCTATGCGTTCGCCGAACTGGGCGGCGTGCTGTATTTCGGCGACAAGGCGTCGAACACGGTCTGGTCCTATGCCGGCGGCACGGATGACAGCGAAGCGATCATCGCTACCGTGCGCGGCGGGTTCTCCAGCCCGTTCCAGGCACAGGTCAACGGCCAATACACCCTCGCCCGTATGAATGTCGCCGCGACCGGCGCGGTCAACGGCCAAATCCAGGTCGATGTGGACTATCAGGAAGCCGGCATCGAGGCCCCAGAGGTGCCTTTGTCGTCCTCCGGCTCCGGGCCGTGGGATGAGCCTTGGGACGGCCCATGGGGCACGAACGGCGCGCCGATCCTGCGCTGGTCGTCGGTGAAGGGGTTCGGGCGGGCGGTGGCGGTTGTGCTGCAGTTTCACAGCCGGGCGGACGATTTGCAGTATTTCGCCTGTGATCTCGTCGTCGCGCCAGCGGGAATTATCGGTTGACCGCGCGGCTAGTCACCGGCCAAGACGCCCGCGTCGCCGAATGGGCCTTCAAGACCTGGGGCTGCAAGCCATTCCATCTCGATCTGGCCGTCGGCCTTGCCGATGAACGCGGAGAGCTTGTCGGGGCGTTCGCCTTCTCTGGGTACAACGGGAGCGATGCGGAGTGCCACGTGCTGGCCCCCGGGCGGCTGACCCGGCGTGTGGTCAGGGCGATCATGTTCATTGCGGCGCAGCAGCTCAACCTCAACCGGCTGACGGTGCGCACCCGCAAGGAATCCATGGCGCGAGGCGTGCAGAAGCTTGGCGCGGTTCCCGAGGCGATCATCAGGCGTCTTTATGGCCCTTCCGATGAAGACATCGATGCTGGGCGTCAGTTCGTATTCTTCCGCGAAACCATCGAGAAATTAGCTCGATAGGAGCAACATATGTGCGGCAGTTCTACCCCTCCACCTCCTGATCCCGAAAAGACAGCCGCCGCGCAGGCGAAATATAACAAGGAAGCCGCGATCGAATCGGCAAAACTTGCTGCTATCGATCAAAGCGGCCCTTACGGCAGCACGACGTTCAAACGCCGCGCCGACGGGACGCCCTACGAACAGACCATCACGCTGTCGCCTGAGGTCCAGGCGTGGCTCGATAGTCAGTTCGGCTCATCCACTGCACTGCAAACCGCTACGCAGCGCCAGTTGGGCTATCTCCCGACGGATCGCTTCCAACTTCCCGGCGACATCGATGCCACCGGCTACGCCCGCGAGGCGTTCGGTGACGCGGTTCTCGACACCGCCAGCTTCGACCCCACGAAGATCGCCGCCGCGAGCTATGAGCAGGCCAAAAGCCTGTTTCAGCCCGATATCGACGACGCCCGCAAGCAGATGGAGATCAAGCTCGCCCAGCGCGGCATCAGCCCGGGCGACGAAATCTGGAACGACGAAATGGACCGCCTCGACCGGCAGGCGAACCAAGCCTATGCCGGGGCGTCGCGGCAGGCAACGCTGGATGCGGGCAACGAGCAGACGCGGGCGATGAACAACGCCATCGCGGCGCGGAACTACGGCTCGAACACCTACCAGACCAACCTCTCCAACCAGATGCTGGAGCGCAATCAGCCGTTCTCCGAAGCGGCGGCGCTGATGGGCACGACGCCGAATTTCCAGACGCCGAGTTTCATGAACACGCAGGGCGTGAACATCGCGGCGCCAGATTATCAGGGGCAGGTTGCCAGCAACTATCAGGCGCAGGTCTCTGCGGCCAACTCTCAGAACAATGCCCTCGGCAGCATCCTCGGCGCGGCGGCCGGACCACTGGCGAAGGGCGCTGCCGGCTTCATCTTCAGCGATGAACGGCTGAAAGAGAATATCCGCCCGACCGATGAGGATGATGGCGAGCGCGTGCTGATGCTCATCCAGGGCATGCCGATCTCGGAATGGCAGTATTCCGACGAAGCGCGCGGTGGCATGGGGCTTCCCGGTGGGCGGCATACGGGGCCGATGGCTCAGGATTTCGCAGAAGCCTTCGGTGGTGACGGCTCGACGATTGATCTGGGGGACGCCGTGGCGCGCCTAATGCAGGCCGTGAAGGCACTCGACCGGCGGACAATGAGGGCTGCGTAATGGCGATGGATTTTTCCTGGCTTCCCCAAGAACAGGATGTCTCGCGTTTGCCGCTTGGAATGCGTGTAAACAACCCTGGGAATATCAAATATTTCCGTGGCTTGAACTACCCCGGCATGTTGGGTCCGTCGCAGCACACCGACCAGGGCGATCCACAGATGACCTTCGACACGCCGCAGTCCGGCATGAACGCTGCGTCCTCGCTCGCTTTGCGGAAATACAAGGGGGGCATGCGTACGCCGATGGACATCGTTTCGGGCAAGAAGGGGTGGACACCGGGCAATGTCGTGGCGGCCCAGAACATCGCACGCAGCATGGGCATCAGCCCGAACGATGATCTCGGACTCGACGACCCGAAGCGGCTTGCCACATTTCTACGGGCGCTGACGCGGCAGGAGCATGGCGGGGCATCCGGCCTCTACGGCGATGATCTCTATGCGAATGCGGCTTCGACCGCTGTCGGCGCGACCCCGGCGCAACATCAGGCCGCCGCGTTACGCGAGCGCTTTGCCCCCCAGACAATGGGCACCACGACCGAAGGCGGCGTAACCGCGCCGGCCCCAACACAGGAGGTAGGCAGCCCCACCGACCGCCTCAAAGCCGCACTCGCCAAATACGACCAAAGCTGGATCGACACCGGCAAGGGCCTCCAGAAGCGTGGGCAGGAGATTGCATCGAGTTACGGTAACCGTCTCGGGGCATACGGCGGCGCGGGCATTGCGGCTCTGGGCGGCTTCCTGGAAGGCATGGAGGATGCGGAGAAGAAGAAGCACGACGAGGAATTCTCGCAGCGCGCATCGGAAGCCTCCAACACCGAAGGTCTCATGAACGTCATGCTCTCCTCCAGCGATCCGAAGATGAGGGAGGCTGGGATTGAGCTGAAGGCGAAGTTGCTGGCTCCACAGCAGCCTGTTGAGATCAACGGCCGCCTCGTTCAGAAACAGTCCGACGGCTCCTACAAGGAGGTTTACGCTGCTCCGCCGAAGCAGCAAGGCCCGATGGAGGTAGGCGGACGGATCGTCCAACAGCAGCCGGATGGGAGCTTCAAGGAGGTCTATGCGGCTCCGCCGAAACCATCCGCGCCGGTCGTGACGGAAGTATACGATGCCGAGGGGCGGAAGCAAAAGGCAGTCGTCCAGCCAGATACCGGCGAGTTCAAGCCGATCGGCGGCGCTGCGGCAGCGGATGCAGCGGCTAAACTCGGATTGCATCCGCAGACTTATGTCGATAAGGACGGCAATCTCGTCTACACGCAACTGAGCGAGGCGGGTGGTCGAAAAGATGTCGAGCTTCCTGAAGGTGCGCGTTGGGCGCCGGGCTATGACATCAAGGACACTGGCACGGCGCTGACCGGCATCAATAAGCGGACCGGCGAAGTTGGCCCCGTCGTGCCGAAGGATGTCGCGGGCAAGGAACGTCTCGAAGAGATCGGCAAGGGTCAAGGGCAAGCGCAGGTGGATCTGCCGCGCGTCGAATCCAACACCGAGAGCATGCTCGCCCAGATCGACGCGACGCGATCGGACCCCTATTTGCCGAGCATGACTGGCCCATTCGACACATGGCGACCAAACCTGTCCGGCGATGCGGCGCGCGTTCAGTCCAAGGTCGACCAGCTTGGCGGGCAGGCATTCCTCCAGGCATTCCAGTCCCTCAAGGGTGGTGGTCAGATCACCGAACTGGAAGGCGCCAAGGCCACGGCTGCCCTCGCCAGACTGCAAAACATGGGCGTCAACGATGCCGACTATCTTAAGGCGCTCGACGATTTCAAGGGAGAGGTGATCAGGCTCCGTGATCTCGCTCGGCAGCGTGCGGGTGGAGGCTCTTCGAGCGCGCCGCCGCCGTCTTCTCCATCCGGCGGCAACACCCGACTCCGCTTCAACCCCGCGACTGGCGAGCTTGAATAATGCCGATTGAGGTCGAACTTCCTGACGGTTCCGTCGCCGAGTTTCCCGACGGCACGCCGCCGGAAGCGATGAAAACCGCAATCGCCAAGCGGTTCCCGGCCAAGCCCGAGTTCAGCGCGATGGGCGAGGTCACCGCGCCGTTCGCCGGGTTCAACAAGGGCCTGGACGCCCTTCTCAACCTGCCGGGCACCGCGCTGAACCTTGGTGCTCAAGCGGTCAACTATGGTGCGGAGAAGCTCGGCTATGACGCTCCGCTGCCAGATCAGCCTTTCGAACCTGTTTCGGTCGCGACGCAAGCCAATGTCGGCTACGAGCCGCAGACCATCGCGGGCCGATACGCTGAGGCCGTCGGCGAGGCAACGGGCGCATCCGTGCTTCCGGAAGCCGCCATCCTCAACAGGGCTGGCAGGCTCCTGCCGCGTCGCGCGGCGTCGTTGCCCGAGCAGATGCCCCAAGCCGTACGCACAGCGGCGGAAACGGCAGCCCCCGTCGTCCAGCGGGCGGCCCAAGCCGGCCCCGGCGCCACCCTGGCTGCTGCTGCCGTTCCGACCGTAGGCGCCGGCATTGGCGTCCAGGCGGCGCGCGATGCTGATCTTGGCCCGTGGGGAGAGCTTGCCGGAGGTCTTCTTGGCGGGCTGGCCGGCCCGGTTGCCTATGTCCCAGCAGCGCGAGCGGCTGGCGGCCTGAAAAACGCTGTCCGCTACGCCAACGATCAGGTCAGAGCGGCGCGCGATCCGGAGACGGCGGCCATTCAGCGGACGGCCGACAGCATGGTGGCCTCGCGGACGCCGCCGTCGGAAATCCGTTCGCGCCTGCTCAGCGATGAGGGCGGAGAGCCGATCCTGAGTGCCGAGTTGACCGGACGCGGCATCACCGAAGCGCACCTCGCCGACATCATCAGCCGCCGCTTGGGAGGCGAGTCCGCCGAGGCCATTGGCCGGGAATACGGCATCGCTCCCGGCACGGTGAATGCCTATGTGGCGCGCTTCAACAGGCAGACGCCCACGCCTCTCACCATCCCCGATATCGTCACCGAAATGCGCGGCCCTGGCGGGGCAATGCCGCTCATGCGCCAGGGCCGCGCGGCCTTCGGCATTGCGGAAGATGCCGCAGACGCCGCCGAGGCGCTGATCGGTCGCCAATCCGAGCAACCGGGGCGCACGGCCAGCATTATCCAGCAGTCTGGCGGCCGCAGGGGCGCGCTGGACGAGATCAGGGACAATCTGGCGGGCACGGCGAGGGAGGAGGAGCGGCAAGCTTACGGTCTCGTTCGCCAGCAGGCTCAGCCCGTCGAAATCGCCGATGTGCTCCGTGAGGCGCGCGGGCGCGCCGCCAATCGCGGCGGCGAGATTGGCGAGACGGTAAATCGCGCCGTCGATCAGTTCTTCGAGCCGGAGTTGCGCCAGCCCCAGCAGCAGCCCATGACGGCCCTGCGCATCACGGAAGCGGAAGAGGCGGTTCAGAACGCGATTGCCCAGAACGCCTCGCCGGAGCGCATTTCAAGGCTCCAGCGCCGCCTGGACACGCTGCGGGAGCAGGATCAGTTCACCCGCGCGCTGCGCGAAACCACCATCGGCCAGCCGACGCGCGATGTATCGCGTTTCATCGACGCCCGGCAGGAGCTTGATCAGATGATCAGCCGCTCCATGCAGGACGGTCGGGCAACGCCGCTGACGGCTGAACTGACGACACTTCGGAACGCGCTGAATGCCGCCGCGCGTCGCAACAATCCGGCGCTCACGGCGGCGGATGCCCGTTTCTATGGTAATCGGACAGCGGAACGCATCATTGAGCGCGGCACTGAACTTGGAAAGCGACTGACGCCGGACACCCGCGAGGCCATGCGCGATTTCCGCAGCATGACGCCGACGCAACAGGAACTGTTCCGGGTCGCCTTTGAACAGCGTCTCGCCGATGACGCGCTGAACACCCGCCAGATGGGCGGCGCGGCCAACCAGTTTTCGCATCGGGGCTTTCGGGAAATTGTCGAGGCGTTCTATCCCGCCCCCCGCAGCAACATGCGTGGCGAGGCGCGGGCGACACAGCAGGCTGTTTACGATCGCGGCCAAGCTTTGCTGCGCAACCTGAACCGAGAGGCGATATCGACCGGCACGACGAATTTCATGACCGGCCGCGCCAACTCGCCGACCGCGCCGTGGCAGAACGACATCCAAACGCGGATGCAGAACGCACAAGCCGCAGCGGATTTGGCGACTGGCCGCATCGGCCGACTGATTGAGAACCTATCTAACCGTCTCGCGAAGCAGATTGGTCAGCGCGCCGCCAGCGCGGAATTGCGTATCCTGGCGGAGATGGATCGCCCGACTCTCCTTCGCCTGCTCAATCGCCTGGATGAGGCCGCTCAAGGCACCGCAGACCGCCAGCAACTCGTTCAGCAGCTTCGGGAATTGCGGCGACCGCGCCTTATGCGGCCATCGGTGGGAGCCGGAACCGGCATTGCGGCGGCTGGCGAGGAACTACGGTCGGGCGCAAACTAGCCCAGCAACAAGCGTAGCAGCAGCCACGCTTTCTCTGCGAGAACAACCAGGATGGGCAGAGCAAAGAGCAGGAACGGCACCCACGGCCAATCCAGGTTTTCGAACAGTATGGGCTTGCGGTCTGGCGATTGACTTTCCAGCGAGTTGAAGAACGCCTCGCGGCTCGCATCAGTGCTTTCGCGCGATGAGCGCCGCCACTTCTTACCCGACAAACGCAACAGCCTGACGAAACTCCACTCCCCAGGAGCGGTCTCGGTCAGGTCGATGGGGTTGGGGCTGGTCATCCGAGCAGCAGCATCAACGCGATAGGCGCTCCAACCAGGATCAGCGCCTCGCCCAAATGAACCAGGTCATCGCTGGACGGCAGCCACTCGGGACGCTTCCGGGGCGGTCGCACCTCGCGGAATTTCACATCAATCGGCTGAGACATCACCAAATCCAATAGCGAGACGATCGTATGGACGAAGCCACCTTTCTAGCATTGCCTGAAGCACAGCGCAAAGAGCTTCAGAGTGCGTGGCGCGCGCAGGGGATTTATGCCGGACCCCTCGATGGCCGCTCTGGCGACGGGGTGCGCTCCGCATTGCGGTCCCTCGCTACGCAGCGCCAGCAGAACCAGCAATATGATCTGGAGCGCATGCGGCTGGAGCAGCAGGGCAACGAAGCTGCGGCGAACCGGCAGCGCGAGGAGCGCGCCGCGCAGGAGCGCCAGCAGCGCGAGGCCGGAGCCGACCCCATCACCAACATCGCCGTCCCGATGGGGATTGGCACGGGCGTCGGCATGGCCGCGAGCTACGGCCTCAACAGCATTGTCGGCGCTGGCGACCGCGCACGGGTGCGCGCCATCAACGAGATCGGCGAGGAAATCGGCCCAACCCGCGATCTGACCGCATCGCAGACCAATCGTGCCCGCGCTGTCGGTGCCGCGAAGGCCGCTGAGCGGTTTGCGCCCGCAACAGGGATGGGCAAACTCGGCGCGGCGCTCAAGCGGATCGGATCATACGGCATTCCAGGCGGGGCCGTGCTCAACGAATATCACCGCTACGACACCATCGCGAATGACGAAAGCCGTCCATGGGCAGAGCGCCAGGCTGCCGCCCGCATCGCCAACGGATTGCTCGGTGTGGGCACCGGCATCGTCGCCGAAGGCGCGGCGCGCGCGCTCAATCCTGTCGGTGCCGTCGGCGAAGGCCGTTCCATGATGCGCATTGAGGCCGCCCGTGATCTGGCGCGCCGGATGGATGACGCCGACGCGGCACGGGCATCCGCCAGCACGACGCGGCTTCAGAAGGCGCTGGCCGCCGCTGAAACTCCCGCCGCGATTGCTCCGCCCGCCGCAACGCCCACGCCCGCCCCGCGCAATTCGCAAAGTCTGCAAGCCGCCGCGCGCGCCGCTGGCGGTAGTGGCAGGATGTCCAAGACCGAAGCCGCCGCCCACCTCGCGACGAACATCACAGACAACAATCGCGGCGCAGTCGCCAAGGCCCTCGGCGTGGCCAATGGCCCGAACCTGCAAAGCCGCATTATGCAGACGATCAAGACCATGGCATCGAAGCCGGGGACGTCGGCGATCATCCCGGCCACGATCGGTTACAGCGTCTATGATGCGCTGAGAAGCCCGGCGGAGGCCGGTGAGGGCGAGGAAACTTCCGAGGCGATGTCCCGCCCCGTCGCCGCTACAGCCGGAGCAGGCGCAGCGGCAGCCACAGGAGGCGGGGCTTACGGACTGTCTCGTCTCATCAATGCCATGAAGCCTGCCGTTCGCAGCGCCATCGGTATGACCGGGGAAGCCATGGCCCCGGTCTCCATCGATTCCATGACCGACTACAGCCCGGACGATCTCGCGACCGCGAACAACTGGATGGCGCAGAACCTGCCGACATGGGCGATGCCAGGGCCTGCCCGGCAAGTCCACGACATGTCGCAGGTCCCGGAGCGCAACCCCATGCGCGGCGTGGAAGCGCCACCCGCTTCACAGCCTCCCGCCGCGCCGGCCGAAACGCCCCCACCTCCCGAAGACACAGGCGGCATGAGCGAGTTCGACCAGCTCGTCATGGCCAGCGAGCAGGATCCGGAACTCGCAGCGATGCTCCGAGACGCCATTCTCGCCCGTGTCCAGCAGGCGAATGAACAGCAGATTCCCAATGCGATGGCCAGTCAGGCGGTTGCCTCGCGGGGGTCTGATCCCATGGCCGCTGCACTTCGCAATTTCGCGCAGAGGTAAGAACAATGCCATTCGGCGGGTCGGCACCTAACAAGGTCTATACTCGGACTGACGGCGTGCGTAGCGGCGCTGCTGTATGCACGCAAGCGAAGAATGCCAGCGTGAATGACACGTCAGAGTTGAGCGATGTGCGGGAGCAGGATCTCGCAGACGCGATCAACCTGCTTGTGATGCGCGACGGAGGAAATCAGCCTTCGGCCGCGCTCCCGATGAATGGCTACAACCACACCAATGTCGGTGTGGCGACGGCCAGTACACACTACGCCCGCGCCTCCCAGGTCCAGGACAGCAGCCTCATTTTCGGCGGGACGGCCGGCGGAACAGCGAACGCCCTCACCCTGGGCCTGACGCCGAACATCACCGCGTATGCGGCGGGGTTGATGATCCTGTTCAAGGCGTCAGCGGACAACACCGATGACGACGTGACGGTGAACGTCGATGGCGTCGGCGATGCCACGCTGTTCAAGTTCGATGGCGCGACCAAGCCTGCCGTCGGCGACATACAGAATGGCGGGATGTATATCATCATCCATGATGGGACGAATTTCCAGCTTTATGGCGCCATCAGCCCCAACATCCTCGCGTTGGCGGCGCTTACCTCCCTTGCGAACCTGACCGCCTTTGCTGGGCTGACGAGCGCTGCTGACAAACTCGGCTACTTCACGGGCTCCGGCACGATGTCGCTCGTGGACTTCACATCCGCTGGCCGGGCGGTTGCGAGCGCCGCAAACGCAGCGGCACAACTTACGGCGCTTGGGATCGACAGTCCAAGCGAGACTGCCGTCGGCGTTTACGACATGGCGACGGATGCGGAAATCCGGGCGGCGGCATCTGGCGCCCATGCGATCATGGCAGCCGATCTTGAGACCGCAGCCGCCGCTGTCGCGCTCACGGATGCGGCGACTGTGGCTGTCGACTGGGACAGCGGCATCAATTTCACAGTCACTCTTGGCGGCAACCGGACGTTGGGCAATCCGACAAACGGCCAGCCGGGCACGTGGCGGCGCATCCAGGTCACCCAGGACGGCACGGGGTCACGGACGCTCGCCTATGGCAACCAGTATGTGTTCCCCGGCGGGACGGAGCCGGTGCTGACCACGGCGGCGGCGTCCGTCGATGTGCTGTATATCTATTGCCGGACATCCTCGATCTTCGAGGTCTCAGCCGGCCTGGATTGGAAGGCATGAGTTTCCTCCCCGGTTGGTTTCCTGGCGGCGCGGTGGCCGCGCGGAGCGAGATACAGCTGTCGCACATCGCGACATCCTCAACACTCAGTTCCGGCAACATCTCCCATCCCGCCAGCGGCATCGAGGCTGGCGATCTGCTCATCTATATCGCGGAGGCGTATGAAGACGACAACGACGACCCGCCGGACGTCAATCTGCCCAGCGGCTACACAGGAATCATAGACTCCTCCGGGACGCCGGGCGGATCTGCCGGGCTCCGCGTCAGGGCCGGCTACAAAATCGCTGTGGGCAACGAGGATGGTGTCGGCGTCAACATATCGCCGACAGGCACCAATGACGGCGAGGCCGCCGCCATCGTCCAGTTCAGGCCGACCGCCCCGATCGGTTCGGTGACGATCGTGGACACAGACGGACAGAACACGGCAAACAATCCATCCGCGCAGGTGCAGGGCGGTGCGGGCATCTCTGTCAGCCTGCATATGGCGTTCTATTCCGCCGTCCTCTCTATCGACCCCAGATCATACAGCCCGGCAGCGGACGCCGAGACGCAGCTGACCACCGAAGGCTTCAGGGTGTCCTGGATCAAGTGGACGCTTTTCAACCCGCCATCCACCGCTGAAGCCATAACTGTTGACATGGGCGATAGTGGCAACAACTCGCTGGTGAGTTTCAGCCTTTTGGTAGAGCCTTGATGGCCCTCACCCTCTCCACCCTCAACAAGCCTGTCAACCGGCAGGTCATCGACCCATCCACGGGGGTGATGCGTGAGGAGTGGGAACTGTATTTCAACCAGCTCACCACGCATCTGAACAGCGCTGTCGGGGAACTGGGGGCGGACCCGGCGCCAGCGAATGCCGAATATCTGGTTGGAGCATCAAACGGCACGCTGACCGCTGAGCGGGTCGCAACCAACAGCACATCGAATACCTTCAACCTCGCCACGCCGGGGCAGGTCGCGGTGGAGCGCGCGGCGCTGACCGGCGACGTGACGGCGTCCGCGAATTCAAACGCCACCACGATCGCCAATGATGCCGTCACCTATGCGAAGATGCAGAATGTTTCGGCGACGAGCCGCATTCTGGGACGCAAAACATCCGGGGCTGGCGATGTCGAGGAATGCACCCTTTCCGAAGTGCTGGACTTCATAGGCTCGGCGGCACAGGGGGATATCCTCTATCGCGGGGCGAGCGCCTGGGAGCGCCTGGCAGCGGGGACGAACGGGCAATTCCTGCAAACCCAAGGCGCTGCGGCAAATCCGCAATGGGCCACGCCAGCTTCCGGCATGGTTCTGCTCGCGTCCGGCACGCTCAGCGGCGCCGCCTCGCTCGATCTGGTGCTGACGTCATACACCGCATATCGTGGGTTCAAGGTGTTTGCTTCCCTGCTACCGGCCAGCGACGGCGTCGCGCTCCAGGCACGGTTCTCAACGAATGGCGGCAGCAGCTATGACGCGGGCGCGTCTGACTATGCCTATATGGAGCACTTCGGCACTGAGGCAGGCGGCCACGATCAGGCTGAAAGCACAGGCGCGGCGCAAATCACAATAACGGGAGACGTTGGCAACGCCGCACGTGAGGGCGTGATGTTTGAGGCGATCCTTATTGATCCATTTAATGCGAGCCGAGACACAAGGATCGCGGTGCGTTCAATGAGTATAACGGCCGCAGGCGTCGCCGTGCATTCCGAGTCCTACGGCTTCCGCAACACAGGTCAGGACACTGACGCCGTTCGGTTTTTGTTCAGCGGTGGCGGTAATATGTCAGGGCCATATGCTCTCTATGGGATTTCGTGATGGCGGGACATATCAGGCTTTTCGAAATCGTTGACGGGCTGCTTGTCGAAGTTCCCCCCGCCGAAGCGGACAAGCGCCGCGAGGGGCGCAGGCACCGCAGCATGTCGTTCGTGGCGGATGTCCTGCTGACAGCCGAGGAAGAAGCCGCCCGCGATGCCGAGGAAGCCGCCGCGTCGGCACGGCGTCAGGCGAGCGCGGAAGCGGCGGCCGCGGCATCCGGGCGTCGCGCCGCCGCACTCGCGAAGCTGGAAGTACTCGGGATCAGCGCCGAAGACCTGCGGGACGCGCTAAGCTGATTCCCCTTCATCGTCGCGGTCATCATCCTCATCGCGCATCAACGGTGTTGTGATGACCCCGATGATGACCGCGATCGGGTAGAGGATGCCGAGGTAGAGGAAGGCATCCCACATCCTGCGCGCGGTATCGTGCCACGTCTTCACGGATTTGATCCGGCCAGGCGGCGCCAGCGTTTAAGGAAGGAGCGTTTCAGTCGCGCGGGAAGGCTGCGCTTCCCATGTGTGGCGCGGGCGAGGTCGGCGCCATAGTCATTGGCGATGATCGCCTCGATGACGTCGGCGCGGCGTGCTTTGCCAACGACGGTGCGTTTGGGCACCTGCAGCATGCCGATGACATCGCGTCTCAGCCAGTCGTTGTCCGCATGGACGCCGCGATACATTAGGGCCTTGGCCAGGAACATGGAACTGCCGAGGGCGTGTGCGCCAGGGGCGAGATAGGCGTCCGCGTCACCGCGATATCCGAGCTTGCGCCGGGGACGCATCGCTTCGAGCGCCGCGCGGCGAAACATCATCCCGCTGGTCGTGGACCAATGCCAGCCAGGCGCGTCGGACGGGATGAACCGCAGGTCCGGTCCGATCCACTCGCCCGGGGCAGCGCCGCCGAGCTTGAGCCTTGCCATATGCGCCGTCTGCACGCCGGTCACGACCTGATCGTCCTGGAGCAGGTATTGCTCGCAGGACACCAGAGCGCCGTAGCGGATGGGATTGCAATGGGCCGCAACCATTTCCGCAAGGAATGACTCGGCATAGCGGTCGTCGGGATCGAGCAGGCAGGCGAAGGGGCCTTTCGTGACATCCAGGCCAGCGTAGAACGCGGGAATCTGGCCGACATTCTCGGAGAGCGCCAGCAGACGGATTTTTGGCGATCCAATCTCATTGACGATTCTGCGGGCCGTCTCCCGATGTTCAACATCGGAGCAGTCGTCCACGACCACGCATTCCCAGTTCTTGTGCGTCTGGTCAAGGAGCGATGCGAGGGCATCAAACAGAAATTGGGAATAGTTGTAGTGCGTTACCACGACCGAGACCAGCGGAACATGCCATTTGTTGCGGTCTATGATGACTGCCTTGTTTCGTTCGGTGGCATTTAATGACGCTTGCAACTGCATGAAATCACCTGAAGCAACGCGATAGAATATCCATAATCCCGATACAGCATCGCGCACGCGAGATCAACTGCGTATCATCGCGCGCATCTGAGGCGCGGCGCCGCCTTTCCCCCGAACGACAGGCCACCATCATGCATCTGACGGCGACGGATATCCGGCGGCTCTTCCCGCGCGCCCGCGAAGACTACGTACGCCTATTCACGGGCAATGGTGTGCTTCTCGCGCAATACGGCCTCTCCGATCCGCTGCCGCTGTGCCATTTCCTCGCCAGGGCCGGAGGGCCGGAAACGGGCGGACTGCGGATCGTCGAGGAGAACGGCAACTATTCCGCCCAGCGGCTGCGCGAGGTCTGGCCGAACCGCTTCACCGAGGCGCAGGCCCGCGTCTATGCGGGGAAGCCACAGGCGATCCTCAGCCGCGCTTATGCCCGCAAGGAACTGGGCAACGGGCCGGAAGCAACCGGCGACGGCTGGCGCTATCGCGGCCGGGGGTTGATGCAGACCACCGGCAAGGCGAACTACGCCAGGATGGGCGCGAAGCTGAAGGTGGATCTGGTGGCCAACCCCGATCTGCTGGCGACCGATCTTACCCTTGGCCTGAAAGCGGCGCTGATCGAATGGCAGGAGCTTGGCCTCACCGCGATCTGCAACCGGCTGGGGCCGACGCATGAAGCCGTCCTTGCCGTGGCGCGCGGCATCAATCTCGGCAATCCGAACTCCCGCAAGCAGCCGAACGGGCTGAAAGACCAGAAGGACGCCTTCGCCCGGGCGTGGAAGCTGTTCGGCAATGGCGTGGCGGCGCGCGTCGATCCGGCCGCCGATGGCATCCTCCAGGAAGGCGAGGAAGGCGAGGCGGTGCGCGACCTGCAAACCCGGCTGAAGGCGCTGGGCTATCCCATCGGCGAGCCGGATGGCGTGTTTGGCGAGCGCACCGAGGCGGCTGTCGCAGCATTCCAGGCGCGCGAAGCGCTGGGAGGCGATCCGGGCAAGTGGCTGACGGCATGGACCGACCGGCTCGTGACGGCTAAGCCCTTCGAAAATGCCGCCCGGCAGGAGGTGACCGCGAAAGACCTCGCCGCCAAGGGCAACTCAGAGGTGGGCGCGCTGCAATGGCTGCAAAACCTCGCGGCCGCCGTCGCGGCGTTCCTCGGGCTGGACCGGGCAGCAGATCAGGCGGGCATCCAGTGGCCTGACACGCTCGGGACGATGCGCGAGGCGATGGAGCCGCTGACCAACAATCTGGCATGGCTCTTGGGCAATCGCTGGGCGCTGGGCATTGCCGCCGCCATCGGGGTTTATGGGGTGGCGAGCTGGCTCACGGCGCGGGCGGTGAAGCGGTATCGGAGTTTTGGGGTGAGCGCATGATGGACGATGAGCGCGAGATCAAGCGCATGCGGCTGAAGGGTCTCGGCGAGCGCGTTGACCGGTGGGTCTGGTCGAATTTCATGAGGTCCGGCGTGGACGAGTCCGCAGCGCACCGAATGGGGTTGGAAGTCGAAACCGTGCGATCGGTGCGGCGCATGTTCGAAGAACGGAAGGCGCGATGATCATCTGGGGCATTCTTCGCACCTTCGGCCTGCAAGGGCTGTCCTGGCTGCTCGGCGCGTGGCTGAACCCGTTCGGCCGGGCCGCGATCATCGCCGCGCTCGCCCTTGGCAGCTGGGTGGCCCTGAAATCCTACTGGATCGCGGAAGGACGGCAGCGCGAGCGCGCGGAAGCCGTGGAGGCGATGCGCCAGGCCGAAACCGCCGCGGATTCGGAGCGCGTCGCTCTGGAGATGGAGAACACCGCCGCAATCGAGCGCGATGCCCGCGACCTCGCGGCGAAAGAGGACGAAGAGAGGAAGATCAGGGATGCGAACCGCACGGGTGGGGATGGCGTTGTTTGGGGCGCTGATGACGGCTGGCTGCGCAGCAAGTCCACCGGCAAAGGTGGCCGTTGATCTGGCGCCGAGACGGTGCCCGGCTGTTGCGGCGGCGGATGCGCGCATTCTGGGTGAGCAACCCTTGCCGCCGCCGTCGAGCACCGTGACCAAGGCGCAGGCGCAGGAATGGATCGATGGTCTCGGCGCGCAGGTCCGGCGGATGAACCGGGCTGGGGCGCGGGTGGTTACGCTGTATCGGCGATGCCGTGGGCGATAGCGGGTGATAGAGGGGCGATAGAATTGCCGTTGATGACCATCACTGGAGCGGAATGGAACCGACAAGGCATCACCCGCGAGGTATTCCTAACCCGCCGCTACGCCATCAAAATCCCCAAGCTGATCTATGGGTGGCACAAGTTTCTGTGTGGCCTTCTGGCGAACATGCAGGAGGCGACTTTCTCTCGCGCGGGCTTCCCCGAACTTTGCCCAGTCGTGTTCTCCATACCCGGCGGCTGGCTGATAGTCATGCGCCGCGCGGAAATGCTGACCGATGAGGAGTGGCTGGCGTTCGACGCGCCAGCCTTCTGCGACAAGCCAGATTACATGATCCCAGCAGAATTTAAGCGCGACAGCTTCGGCAAACTTGATGGCCGGATCGTTGCTATCGACTACGGAAACTGAAGAGGGACAACATCATGACCGTGGGGGCGCGTTCTTATGCCAATGGAGCCGGTCCACATCCATCTCCTGCTAGACCGAATTCGAGAGGATCAGTATCATCAGGGGGCCTTGCTTCAGAGCATCTCCGACCGGCAGGAGAATGGTCTAAAACTGCTGGAGGCGGTGGCCAAACAGACCCGAGAGTCGTCACCGAAATCCAGCGCGCCATTGACGCTGCCACCGGGGATGGTCACGACGGGATTTCAATATCTCGCGGTTCTGGCGGGCTTGGCGTACCTGCTCAAGGGCGGGGACTTGCAAAGTCTTTCTGGTCTGGTGAAGCTGCTTGGGCTGCCGTGAGGAAGGCCGGGCCGATCTGCGTTGCTCTCGTCATCGGGATGCTGATCGGGGTGACGTTTGCGAAGCCTGGACGGCAGGTTGATCCGTTCTCGTCTATGACGGTTGCGGATTGGGAGTCTGAGGGGCCTTGGCCGTGGCAGCGGGATTGAGGCGTTTCTCCTCTGTCTCAATTGCTTCGGCGGCGGCCCGAAGACATGCGGCCGCGCCAAGCGCCCTCACATGCCGGAATGTCGCCAGCGGCGGATCGTTGTTGATCCTCACCGCATAGTCGTGCGGTTGATCATCGGGACGCGTGTCGAAATCACGCGAGATGTTCTGAATCCATAGCGCCATATTCGCGCTCCTCCTGGGCATCTGGCCCGATAAGCTGAATGCCCGGTCCTGGTTCGCCGTATCCCTCCGACGCTGGTGTCTTGATGCCCAGCCACCGCGCCCGGCCGCTGGAGACCAGTCCAGCGCACGCACGATAGGCGGCGCTCTCCTTGTCCTGATAGTCCGGACCTGAGATCAGGTATCGGCCTTCGTGCTGCTTCGCGATTAACGCGACCCCTTCGCTGGCTGTCGTCATTGCGGCGCGCGCTCCTGATTGCCAGAACGGACGGAATTGCATTTCAAACAAATCTCGCCGCTGACAACAGCTTCGTTGCGAGCGTCTACCCAATTATGATTGCAGATCGCGAGGCCCTCCACCACAAGGGCTCCGGCGCGTCGGAGATCGCCGATATTGAAGTCCGCCACGGCTTCACCCTGGATGCATTCCCAGTTCGGTCGGAAGTCGTCCTCGTGCAGTGCTCCCCAGTTTTTCGATTCTTCCGCGAACGGTTTCAGAGCCTCGTGCAGCAACCCGATGGCTTCCGCGGCAGCATCGGGGACATGAGTCCACACACCATTCTGCAAAACTTCGGTGCTTTCGCCCTCGCCCCACTTGCGGAACTCGGCTGAGCCGATTTTGAACTTCTCCATACCCGCCCCATCTGCGCAAATCACTCGCCCCACCATATCTGATTTGCGCGCAGTTGACCTCCCATCCCTCTCCCCGAGCAGCCTCCTTTCAGGATTGAAGGACAGCACGCGCACGGCGAAGGTCGCCTAGCGTCATTGGCCAGTAACCCACCATCAAATCGTCTGACGGGGACTTGCCTGCGTAGGTTTTTTCGCATGTGTCCGCCCCTTGAGAAAACGGCTTTAGGGCGGCGCGAAGGCGCTCGATTTCATCGTATAAGGGGCGGGTCGCCTCTTCCCATGCGGCCTGATCTTGATCGGCAAGCTCCTGGATATTCATCAAATTCTCCTTAGTGGGATGTGTGTTTCTGGATGCTCGCATCCATTCTCTCTTGCACGTCAGGAATTGAGTGGCCGTATTCGACGAGGCCAAGCTTTTTGCAGACCGCCTTGTATCGGCCGATCTTCTCGATCCACGTCACTTTGACAGCATACCCTTTGGCCATCAGGCGCTCCTTTCAGGATTTTAGGTTTACGAAGAATTGCCAGATGCGCGGTGATCGAAGGAACAGCGCCTGGCTGATCCCGAGCGCCACCACATTGCGCCAACGCCCACGTTGGCATAGGCCGCATCCCGGCTCATCTCCCGACATGTGCCGCGAGCAGTACGAAAACCAGCGCCACTTGAATGGCCACACTCCCCAGGTTCGCATGGGCGCTCGTTTCTAAGATTTGGGTTTCGTTTTGGGCTTCTTCGCCCGGTGCTTACTCACATATTTCGTATTCGCGTCGGCCTGCACTCGCGCGAGTAGTTCCGTCAGGTCGTCGCCCGCCTTATAGATGGCCGGGCCGGAATGCACATACACGCTCAGCCCCGCGCTCCACAGCGCCTCGATCGTCTGCCGCGCGTGCCCCGGCCCAAAGCCGACACACATAGGCGTGGCAAAGAAAACCTGCCCCCCTTCCGGCTTTAGCGCCTTCACGTTGGCGATGAAGGTTGCCCGCCTCGGCAGGGCGCCAGGCCAATTCGTCGTGCGGCCGACTTTGCGCGCGTCGTCCTTGATGACCGCTGCAATGTCCTCTCCGTCGATCTCGTCATCCGGCAGCCCCCAAGCCCGCGCCCGCGCCCGCTGCTCCGTCTCCGATGGGAGGGACGGGTGCAGCGTGATTACCGCCCAACGGGGCGGCTTTTCGTCTGCTTCCTTGCTTGCCTTTGTCGGCGTCTTTTTTCGTACCATTCCTTATTTGTACAGAAAGCAGTTGACGGGCGCAAGGGAAATCGATAGGGTCAAGTCACCAAAGAGGAGACCGCCATGAAGACTTTCACCGCCGAAGAAGCTGTCCGCGTCGCAAAGGAAGGTTACGCAAACGCCGTGCGCAACATGACCGAGGAGGAGCTTCTCGACGAGGTTGACCGCGACACGAAGATTGCCGATGCGATCGATGCAGCCTTCGAGGCTGCGGCTCAGTAGTAACCAGTAGGACCGGCGAAGGCCGGTCCTCTTAACCCCGCTGGCACGACCATCAGTCCCGCAGCGTTTCGCCAACCTCGCGCGGTTGACCTTCTTCCTCTCCCCCCTTACGATTTCCCCTGTTGATTTGCGGGACGCCAGAGCGCTACCAACGCTCCGACGCCCCTAACCACAGCACGCGGTGGACCGCGCGCCATGGCTACATCGGGACTTACCCGAGAAACCGGCTGGGGGCTATCTCCTGCCGGTTTTCGCCGTGTCGGCAGTCTTCGTGCGCGCTCTGTTCGCAACGGGGAGTGCCATGGCGACGCCGCTCATCGGCCACGACGGTAGGCGCAAAACGGTGACGTTCGGTTCTGGGGACGGCGAAGGCCCGACCGAGGGCGCATACCGCACGGCCCGCCTATACTCCCGCATCAGCACCGCAACCTTCGGCGCGTCCGCCGCGATCCTCACCATCGTCTCCATGTGGCTGATGGTTGATTTCGCCAGCGACCTTGCCGCGACCTGGGCGCAGGTGCTGAAATTCTCCATCATCGCCATCGCCATCAGCCTTGCCACGACGGGGCTTCCCGTCGGCGCCGGTCTTCTTGAGCACAGCAAGCCGGTTGAAGCACGGCTGATGATGCAGACCTGGGGCGGCCTGCTGGCGATCGCCGGTCTCGCGATGCTGTTCTTCGTGCTGCGCCTCGATGGGGCAGCGCATCCCTATTCTCCCGCTGCGAATGCCCGCGCCGCCGAACTTCGCGAAGGCCTAGAATACCTCCGGCGCGATGATTGGGCGCTCTGGTCATCCACAGAAAAATGCGAGCGTCCCGGCCGCGACAAGACCGCCGCCTGCAGCGCGCTCCTCCAGCGCCGCCAGAACGAGCGTGACGAACTCGCCGCTATCGAGGCCGGTGTATGGTCTGAAGGCTGGACGCCCGGCGCGCTGATCGGCACGGGTCGCGTTGCTCGCGTCTCCGATGCGCTTCGCCGCCTGCTCGCGGGACTGCTGGCGCTCGTGGCGATGGCCGGAGCTGGCGTCCTTGCCCGTTGGGGCGTCATGGGTCATGCCGAAGCGTTCCGGCAGGCTGACGGGATTGTTGCGCCGCCTGCCGCTGTTGCGCCGTCGGTCTCGGCTGGCGGACCGCCCGCGCTCGTATCGCCGCTGGAGACCACAGAACTGTGGTTCCAAGGCCGCGTGCTGCCCGATCCGAGCGGCCGGCTTAGCCCCTCGGCGGCCTATCTCGATTATGAGGCGGCCTGCCAGGTCAATGGCCTGCCGCCGATGTCGAGCGGCGCCTTCTATAACCTCCTGGCGGCGAAGGCGAAGGCATCCGGCGGGGCAATCACGCGGGTGAAGATCGGCGGCATTCATCATTATGCCGGTTGGGCGCTCGCGACTGCGGATCTGGGACAGGTGAGCGCGGACGGCGGCGAGATGCTGGCGTTGCCGTATCGCTCATGAAGATCCTCACCCCACGTATGGAGCAGGTCAACACCGCTGTCGGCGTCGCATTCCTGCGTAGGGTCGGCGCACCGACATGGCAACTCATGGCTGATGCCAAACTTCGGCAGTTCACCGAGCGCACGCTGGAGAAGATGACTGCGTGGGTGACGGAAACGCAGCGCGCTGGCGCGCCAGTCTATGCGACCATGCCTATGCTGGAGGACGGTCACTGGTGGCTCGCGGCGCGGCTGCCGCTCACGGCATCGCCCGCCGCGCTACGGCCGGCACCGCAGATTATCGTGGCGGCCGACGACTTCACCGTGCTCTGGCGGCTCGCCGAGCCCGTCACCGCCGCGCGGGCTGCCGAACTGCTCGCCCCGATCGTCAGCAATCTGGGCAAGACCGCCATCGGCGAGCCCGTCCCGCTCCCCGGCACCGTGCTCAGCAAAGCCACCGGAATCGGCCTCGCGCGGCGCTTTCCGGTGCGCATGCTGCCGGCCTCATCTTCCCCCGGCTACCGCATCGTCTCCGACAAGCTCGTCGATGTCCGCCAGGCGCCGCCGCGCGAGAAGCTGGATCCGCGCCTGATGTCCGTGCCGCTCGGCGAGGGTGCGACTTGGCAGCCCGGCGCCCAGTCCAACGGCTTCCTGCTGGTGCTGGGCGCATCCGGCTCCGGCAAGACCGAGAGCCTGAAGACCATCGGGACCGGGATCCACAAATACGGCGTGCCCGTGCTGATCCTGGATTTCCACGGCGACGTGGTGCTGACCGGCGTGCCCAGCACGCTGCTGTCGGCCGGTCCGGCGAGCACGCTGGGGCTCAACCCGTTGGAACTCGACCTGCACGGCGCGCAGGAGAGCGGGCTCTATGACCAGCGTGTAGCGCTGCGCGAGATGATCCGCCGCGCGGTCCCGGCGCTTGGCCACCGGCAGGCGGACGCGCTCGGGCTCGCCCTCGACGAGACCTATTCCCGTGCCGGCATCGTTGATGTGGATCCGGACACCTGGACGCGGCCGGCACCGACCTTCACGGATCTGCTTGCGGTGCTCGGCGAGATGAGCGACGACGGCACACAGGCGGCTGGCGGCGTCATGGCGGCGGTCCGCGATCTGTTCGGCCATCCGATCTTCCAGCGTGCGCAACACCTGTCCGTGGAGGAGATGCTCGCCAAGTCCGCGCGCCTCGACCTCTCGAAGCTGCCCGACGGCGTGCGCTTCGTCGCTGCGGAGTCGCTGCTGCGCCGCATCTTCCGCATGCTCCGCATGCGCGGCCCGATCCCGGTCAAACCGGTGGACGACAGCGAGCGTTTTCGCCTGTTCGTCATCGTGGACGAGGCGAAGATTCTCAGCCTCGGCAATGGCGAGCGCGAGCGCAGCATCCTCTCCGACCTGTTCACAGAGGCGCGCAAGTTCGGCCTCGGCATGGTGCTGGCCAGCCAGATGGCAGAGCATTTCTGCGACGAGGTGCGCAGCAATTCGTCGTCGTGGCTGGTGCTGAAGCCTCAGGCCATGAGCGAGGCAAAGCGCAACGCGCCGAACATCGGCGTCGAACCCGACGACCTCATGAAACTGCGCGGCCGCGGCGACGGCTACTTCCGCACCGGCGCCGATGCAGCGCGGCGCATCCAGGTGCGGCCGGTCAATTGACCTGGAAATTCGCGCGCTGCTGCCTATGCAGCGCCCCGCGCTAATTCCCTTCCTTCAGCTCGAAAGACGCCCCTCTGGCGACGCCGCGCCCCTCGGCAGGGGAGACCTGGAGGGATACCCCGTCCCTCCC
>ENA-UOUW01000030-UOUW01000030.1-bioreactor-metagenome-genome-assembly--contig:-NODE-30-length-28615-cov-16.802206_pt1 | contig 28615 bp, 56 predicted proteins | sample MGYA00238153_ERZ761573 | MGnify/ENA primary metagenome ERZ761573 (study PRJEB28894, sample SAMN06264780) | bioreactor metagenome | isolation source: Switchgrass | place: USA:Austin, Texas | collected... | reverse complement strand
TGGGGCATCGCACCCCAGTCCAGACCACTTCCAGAGCGCAGTTAGCGCATCCGCGTTGAGGTATGCCCGAAGTTCTTTGGGGAGTCAAGTCCCCGGCGCGGATTTTTTCTTCCGAAGCTTCTCAAGATCGAGCTTGACATTGGCCCGCAGGGCGTGGACGACGGGCTCGCCGGGCTTGCGCTTGGCGATCACGGGGACGACCCGCGCCCGGTCTTCGGCGATCCCGTGCTTGACCATGACCCTCGCCTGTTTGCGGTCAAGAGTTGTGACCTCAATCCACTCTGGCCGACTTTCGCCGCACGACGCATTGCGGGCGTCGCGAGCGGCCAGCCGGAATTTGTTTGGGTCTTTGGTGTTGAAGATGACGAGACTAACGCCCGACATTTGACTGCCTCTTGATTGTGGTGCGAAGCCCTGGGATCGAACCAGAGACCTCCGAATTATCGGTTCGGCGCTCTACCAACTGAGCTAGCCTCGCGTCGGCTTTACGCCGGAGTGCGGTCGATGTAGACGGCCATGAACGTCGCGTCAAGCGGCGTGTCTTCGCCATAGATACCGCGAAGGATGGCGAGCAAGGTGTCGAAGGCCTTGCGAGGTTCGACCCCGGCGGCGATCACGCCGTGGTTGTTGGCCGCGTGCCGCTTCAACAGCGTGGCGAGATCAGAGGCCACGAGGCCGGTGACGACGCCGTAACCGATCACGGTGTCCGGGTCTTCGGTGAGAGCGAGTTCGACTTGTTCGCTGACTTGGAGATCAGCGTATTTCATGCCCGCCCGAAACGTGTTCTGGCCGCCGACGAGTTCGTTGTCGCCCAAGCTGGAGAAGAGGATGCGGCGCAGGCCCTGCTCTTCTTGGCGCGTGAGCACGCTGAAGTCGATGCCGGTTTCGCGGCGGAAATTCTCTTCGTCGCGTTGCGGTTCGTCGCTGCCGCCGCGCTTCACGTCATTGTCCATTTGCTGCCTCTTTCTTTTTCTTCCGCATCGCACGGCGACACGCCGCACGCCAAACACGTTCACGGCCTTCGTCGGTGCTGGCTTCGAGCACGCCTTCAAGCCGGAGTTGAGAGAAAGCTTCCTCCTTCGTCACGTCGTAGTGCCGCTGCCAGTGCGCGTAATACGCAGGAGCGGGGCCGGTCTTCGGCATCTCGTAGTGACGGAAGTTCGGATGATTATTCAAAATGGTCCCACCGTTCAGACTTGCACTGAATTCACCCGGGACACAACCGGGGGTCTTACTACATCAAACGACGATGGCATGGTCCCCGGGGCAAACTTCGAATTTGCGACCTCTGGGTTTTCAAGCCAGCGCTCTTACGCTCTGAGCTACCCGGGGTTATTTGAGAACCCGGATACGCACCGGGCCGAACATGATCATGTCTTCCTTGAGACGGTGATCACGCCCACAGTGGGCCCAGAGAAGCGGCGACCAGACGAAGAACAACGAATGCTCTTGGCCCTTCCACATCCACCAAAGGAAGTAGTTCGCGCCTCTCTTGGGCAGCGTAAATCGCGGATGTCGCGCGGAAGGGAACGTGTGGCACATGGCTCAACGTCTAACCTGTGTTGGGTAAATTGTCAAGGGAGAAAATGCCGGGAGACGGAACACGCCTCTATGGCGGCCCGGCCCGCCATCCTCCCGCACGCGCCCTCACCGGGTTGAGGTTAGTCCCCCGGCGGGTGGGAGGCCTGAAGACCCGGCCCGGCGCGCAAACCCGCAACACAGGACTCGGTTTCGACGGCGGTGATCCATTGTCTGGGCCGACGCCGCATCAGGGCACACTTCATGGCTGGAGAGGCTGGGGTCGAACCAGCAACCGTTCCCTTAACAGGGGACCGCGCCACCGATTGCGCCACACTCCAGTAAACATCCACAGGCCCCGGAGTGTATGCCGGGCTTGCGCCGCCACGTCTCTTGTGGCGGACCTGCACGAGGGCGTCGCGAAAGACGGCGGCGCCGTCCAACCTAGCCAACCGATTTTGTAGCGCCGGTCTTCATGGGCGACCTTGGGCGGCTCAGCCTGACCCCTCACCACCATCCTCTGCCGGTGGAGCGCAATGCGGGCCCGGGCCATTTCATCCCGGCCTTCGGTGGCTAGATGCCACTGCCCCCATCTGAATTTCCAGCCCCGCCTTGCGGCCTGGGGCTACCCCGCGTAAGCTGCGACCAGCGCGCCCCGCCAGGGTCTGTTTGACCAGCACTCCGCCCTCCAGCGGGCGACGCTTAGTCAGAGCTTTGGTGCGTTGGGCCGGAGTTGAACCTGCGGTGCCCAAGGGCGACAGATTTACAGTCTGCCCCCGCCCCACTACGGGTATACCAACGCGAATTCCCTGGCCGTGGACGTGCTGCGCCTCCAGCATTTAAGACCGCCGTCTAACCGTGCGGCCACCCCTACAAATCCGGGCCCCGGTTTCTATCCCGGACTTACGCCGCCCAGTTGCCCGGGTCGGACCCTGCATAGAATGCCGCGACGGGACTCGAACCCGCGTCTCCCGCCACAATGCGGGGCTCTAACCGACTAAGCTACGCGGCGGCGGGGCGCGACCCCGCAAGACGATTTCGGACCTCCTTCGAAATTGGAGGGACAGAAAAGCACACTCGTTAACGAGAGTCAAGCGAAATTTATACGCTCGCTTCTTTTTCGCAGATCACGGCGCGGGTCGTGACGGGCATCCAGGAGACGCCGCCGTAGGCGGGCCCAGTTTCTTGGGTGGCCGTGGCCCCGGCGGCCAAGCACTGTTGCAGGCTCGCGTATTCGACGGGGTGATGATACACTTGCTGGGCGGGGATGAACCCCATGAAGAGGAAGTGCGTGACGATAGTGAGAACCCAAACGTCCATAGCTTCCTCTTATTTTGTGCCCGGCTTCTTGTTAGTCGTCACCGGGCGGCGGGTCCCTGGGGTCCCCGGGCGTTGTGGAGTGCCCGGAGGCGCGGCGCGTGCCGCAGCTTTCGCTTGGGCGGCGGCGGCCTTACGGTCTTCCTTCGCCTTCTTCTCAGCGGCTTCGCGGTCGAGCTTCGCCTCTTCGCTCTCGTGTTCGAACTCTTGCTGCTGCACGTCTTGATCGACGAGGCCCTGGTTGTCCTGCTTGTCGATGTCGTGCTCGCGGTCGAGATCGGCGTTTTCGTCGTCGATCTTCGACTGCATGTTGGGATACCCTTCGGCGCGAGCCATAGCATCCGGTTGCAGCGGGAAGTTCTTCGGATTGTCGAGCAACACCTTGAACTCTTCGATTTGCATCCACGCGGGAATGACTTCGGCGCGGCGTAGATAATCGTAGACCACGTCGATGGGAATCACGCCGTCCATATACATGGAGTGGATGGCACGGAACTCGCGTGCGCTGATGTTGTCGAACAGGAAGTCCTTGTTGATTTCCATGCTGACTTTCTCGGCGTCTTCCACCGGAAGGTCTTGCCACACCAGCCACCAACGAATGAGCTTGGTGAAGCCCGCGTCCAGAGTCTGGCTGACGTTGAGCAACGTCGATTGCTCGTTGCGCTCTTTGAGCTTCACGAGGTTGTCGCTTTCGGCGGTGCTGCCGCTGCGGACGCCCAGCATCCGGCCACCGAGGGCCGAAATCTGCGCTTCCTTCATATCCAGCGCGGTTTCAAGGAATTTCAGGCCGTTGCCGTTGAATTCGATGACGCCCGGCTTTTCATTGGGCCCGACTTCCCAAACGGTGCTGGGGCCCAACTTATATTCCGTGGTCTCGCTGTTGCCGTTGGTCTGCGCGTAGTAGATCGGACACGCGGTGAAGAAGCGCCCGTGCTCCAAGTGTGCATACGACTTGTAGTGCGAGAGGTTGAGATGTGCGATGTCGAGAACCGGCGACTTCTCGATGTCGGGGTTGTTGGAGTAGGGGCCGAACATCACGAAGGGGATGTAGTTGAGACTGTTGCCGCGATTCTTGGGGATCACAACGCTGTCGGGCTCGCCACTCAAGTCGGCGTTGCCCTTCTCTTTCGAGTAGACCTCTTGGCGATAGACGCCGTTTTCGAGAATGAGAACGCGATACGACGCCCAGTATTGGCGAGCAGCACCCATGTTCTCGCGAGTCACGCGGACTTCGCGGAGAACGACACGGCTTAGTTCGTAGCGGCCTTCGATGACTTCGACATCCCAGTCGATGATGTTCTCTGCGACATAGCTGGCGAGGAACGGCGGCTTCTTCCCGTCTTCGTCCATGTCGAGAAGGACCCCAACGCGCCCCATGTGAACAATCTCTTGCGCCGTCATCTTCGCGAAGAGGTTGAAGCCCTCGTTGGACTTTGAGATCGCCTTCACGGCTTTCTCGAATTTCTTGGGGAGCCCGCTGATGATGGGATCGCGGCGGAACAGGGTGCCGATGATCCCGCTCACAGTCCGCCCCGTCATGTTGAAGAAGACGGCGCGGTCGAGATAGGCCGCGTATTCGCCCGGCTCTTGATCTTCGAGTTTCGGGAGGTAGGCTTCGCCCTTGCGCTTGATTTCGACTTCACCCAAAAAGGTGTCGCGGAGGATCAACCACTCCGGGGCCCAGTAGGCGTATTCGGGGTGTGCGAAATTCGGCAGCGCCGCGATGGAGGTCGCGAGTTGGCGGTTGCGGTCGGTGGGATTGGTCGTCGGCATCAGATACGCCTATAAGGGGAACCATGCACTATGGCATGGTTAACGTGAAAAGTCAACGGGGATTGCGGGGCCGATGAACCCTGTAGCCGTGGTGTTTGAGGACCCGATGGCAGAGGTCTAGGAATTCTTCGACGGTGAGGTCGCCCTTGGCGCCATTCGCGACAGCCGTGGTCAGCCCCATGTTCGCCACCCCATTCCGGCCCCCACGGCTGCGGGGGACGACGTGATCCAAGTGCCACGGGGTGTTCAGGAGGTCGATGGGGTCCCCCGTGAGGTAGCACCGGGGGTCGCCGGAGATCAAGTCAAGGGCTTCGCGGATCGCCGCCCGCTCTTCGGCCTTGCTCCGTGGCGGGCCCGTGTGGGCCTTGATGATCCGAGAGGCTACCGAGCGCTCAATGGGGTTCCCCCGGCTAGCGTTCGTGGTCTCGGCAATGGCCTTGGCCGCCGGTTTCTTGCGCTTCCCTGTTTTTGCGGCCTGAAACTTGTGGACCCTGTCGTCGAGGGTCCCCTTCAGGGTCTTGCGGCGCTTCCTAGTGCGCTTGAGAGCGAGAGCCCGCGTTTTTGCCGACAGGTGATAGGAAACAGTGCTGATTGAGCACGGAACTTCGTCGCGGATTTGCTTGTGGCTTTGACCAAGCGCGTATTTCCGGTGACGAACTTCCTCACCCAAGTCGGGGCTGAAAATGTGGGGCATCAGGAGGCCCCGTAGAGGTAGTCGAGAACGGGAAACCCATGACAGAGTTTTGGGTAGCAGAAGCACACGAGATCGTGGCCCCGCGTCGCCTCTGCTGCGGCCTGAAGCTTTTTGTCTTCGGCTAGGAGACAGCGAAAGGCGGCGACGCACTGAGAGCGCGTGCCGTCGCGACCGACGACGAAGGGATTTCCGAGGGGAGAACCACGCCCGATGTAGATCGCATCATCTGGGATTGGCTCTTCGCCGTGGATGTTGTAGAGGCGAGGCACGCATCTTGGCTAACACACATGGTTAACCGAGTCAACCCTCAAACCTGCGTTGGGTTCGAACCCCGATGATGCGAACCTAATACAGGGGTAAAAGGGTCTCCGCCTATTCCACGACCTCGACATCGTATTCGGTGATGATGGCGACCTTGGCGCCGCATTTGATCACGGGCTTGCCGTCTTGGCTGCTGACGATCCTCGCGACCACGACTCCGTCTTTGTCCTTGATCGCCACGGTGTGCCCGCGTGCGCTGACTTTTCCTCCGGCGCTGCGGGAGACCCGGATCGCGGGGTCTGGGCACGTCCAGTTTCTTTTGTTGTTGCTCGCGATTACGTTTTTGCAGACGCTGATGAAGTTCATGGTCACACCTAAAAATGGGGCCGTTCTCTCCCGGCAGTCACGTCACGGTTCCACACCTGGGCTCATCGACGTTCACGAGTGCCTGGGGGCCCAACCCCCGTGCGGTTGAGAGACGTATACCCCCTTGGGTCCCCGGTGTCAAGTGGGGCCCCAAAGTAAAGCACACCCCGGGCTTGGGTCCCCATGATGGAGGTTGATGCACTAAACTATATCACGGAGGCGTTTTGATATGCTTCTAGGTATCAAGGTGCGGCTCCTGCGTTGGGTGATACCGGGTGTTGGGTCCCTCCGGGTGGATGGGACCCATGTTATACTCACACACAGATTGGGTAACAAGGCCCGTTAACCACCCCCAGGGCCACACCCCTCTAGGGTCCCTCTTAAGGTTTAAGCATCCTTTTTGATTCGCTTTCGATTGAGCAAGCTAAAGGGCGAAGGGCTCGCGCCCCCCGCCCCTGCCATGCCTAACTCAAACACCAATCAATATGATTAACAGAATGAGTGGAATAGCTAGCTTAAGCAATGTTCCCACGGCGCCCCCTTTCAATACCCTGCCACTGTAGGGCCAGGGTGTGAAGGGCGGAAACCGCCGCCCCATCGGAAAAGTGTTTCGGATACTTGGCCGCGATAAGCTCGCACCACGAATCCCACCAATAAGCCGAATCGCCGCGCTCGCTCCAGGTCAAGCGATAGGTCTTAATTTTTTCGGCGATGGTTGCGGCCTTCAGAGTCTTAGGCGTTTTGAAAAACTCAGCACGCAAGCCAAGGCGCTCCAGGTTATGCGAGTCCAGGCAAGCGCCCTCCCCTATAACAAGTTGCGCCAGGAAAGAGGCCTTGACAATTCCCAAGCCCGGAACGGTCATGAAGCGCTGCACAAGCGCGTCTAATGCCTCCCCAGAAGGCGCGGCCTTATATGCGAGCGCCGCAAGGCGAAAGCCTTCAGCTTCCCGCGCCAGCGTGCGAAAGCCTTCCTTTTTCCAGCCGAAAAGGTATTGCGATTCGGCGCCCATGCGTTGCACGCTCGCGAATTGCGTAGGGACTAGGTAGAAGGGCTGACGGATGCTTAGCAGGGTGAGCAAGCCCGCGCCGACAATGGCGGACTTATCAGCGAGGCAAGCCGCATTGATCGCGGCGCAGTCTCTAGCGAACATTTCGGATTCTCCTTCCGATGCGTTGACAGTAGCACAAGGGCGCCGAGACGCAAGCGCTTTCTGTAGTTAATGCGTTGGGTTTTTCTGTTAGGGTTAACGCGGGCCCTGCGTTGGGTTAAGGTTACGATTTCCGGTTAACGCGCTAACCGCGTTCGTTAACCTTAACGTCGCACCTGCGTTGGGTTAACCTTAACGGGAACGGGTGCCGCGTTAACCACGCAAGAAAGCCGCACCTTGCGGCGCGGCCTTCCCGGGAGTTGAGCCTAGCGCGGGAGTTAGTCGCGGGGCTCGCGTTGCTTTTGTTTCTCGCGCCGCTCTAGCTCGCGTGCGGCTAGCTTGGCGGCCTTTTCGCGTCCCTCATCGCCGCGCCGTGACTTCCCCATGACCTGACTCCTTGTTCAAATCGCGGGCCCGGCGGTTCGCTTGGGCTTGCGTGGCGTAGCGGCCTGCTACGCGGTAGGGGCTGATTACCAGCCAAGGCCGCGAGGCGTCTTTTAACGCGCTCGCGAATTGGTTATGAATGACGCGATACATTAGCGAGCCTTGCGCTTGCCAAAGGCGACCGCTTGACGATCAGCGGCGGCAGCGCCTTCAAACTTGGCTTGCGCCGTGCGGCCTTCCCAGTTGGCGCGCTCGGTTTGAGCGGTCTGGGCGCTGGCGCGGATAACTTCGTGGATCGGTCTCATGTCGGTTTCTCCTTCCGATGAAAAGACTATTGCACAAGCTCGCGACGCGCGCAAGCAAAATCTTCGCTGAAATGGGGATAAATTTTCTTGCCGCTTGTGCGATATTCGTTAATCGCGCGTTCAAGGTCCGCGACATCGCGAACGGGGCGGCCAGTCATTTGAGCGTGACGAATCGCGGCCTTGACAATGTAATGAGCGCGCGAGGCAACGCGGCCCGCTTGCAGCGCTTCGTCAAGTTTCGCTTGGATTTGATAGCCGTTCATATCGGTTTCTCCTTCCGATGCAAAGGAGAATAGCACAAGCGCGGCGCATTGCAAGCGCTTTTTTCAATCGCGCCCCAAGAAAAGCGGCGCCAGCAAGCCCGCCAACAAAACTAGCAGGATTGCGGGAAGGCCTCGCATTAGTCGCGCTCGCACGTTAGCAGAATTTCAGCCGATGCCGCGACGACTCGGCCTTGCTCCAGGGCAAAGGCGCAATCGCTGGCGCTTAGGCCAGAGTCCAGCGTCTCGCTTTCCAGCGCCCCGCCGCTTGCGTAATAGCTCACAAGGGCGAAGCGTGGCGCGCTGGCGCGGTCTATCACGAAAAGACACAACGCCAGCGCGGCTAGCGCGCAAAAGGTTGAGAAGGCCTTAAGCACGAGTGCAGACTCCCGCTTCGATCAAGGCGAAGGCGCGGCGGCCATACATGCCTTGAAGAGTCCACACGACTCCCGTGTTGATCATGCCTTGAAAAAATTCGGCTTCCGCTTCCGCGTCAAGCTCGCCATTTTCCCAGGCGATAATATCGTCAAGGTTCGGCATGTTCGACTCCTACTTCGCCAGCGCCTTAAGCTCAGCTTTGATGCGCTTGGCGTTTTCGCCGCGCCATGCGCTCGCGTTGCTCAGGAAATAGAGCACAACGGATTTAGCCGAGTCCTGATAGTAAGAGTCGGTAATCGCGTTTAGCTCGCCCATCGCGTCAAGGTAGGGCTTGGCCGCGAAGTTGACGTTTTTCCAGTCGCCGCGAATCTCGCGTGCAATCTCTGACAATGGTCTAGGCATTTGCGACTCCTTCGATTTAGTGAGCCTAGCAGGCTTTGCCGCTATTTGCAAGCGGCAAGAAAGCGGGCGCGGTCGAATTTATCGTTAGTCTTCGCGAGTTTCGCCGCGAAGTGTTCCGCGATGTCGGCGCGGAGATTTTCAGCGTCGGCGAGGCTGACGCAATGGTCGCGCACGTTGCTAAAATCATCGGCGCCGAGCGCTTTGATGATTGTGGCGATTGTCGCAAAATGCCGATGCTGCAACGGCGCAAGCTTCCCAGCGTCTTTAGCGTGCGCCGCGCGTTGGGTTAGCTTGGAAGTTTCGCAGCGTGGTTGCGTGGTCATGCGCGTTTCTCCATGTGATGCGAGATGTCAATAATTTCAGCGGTTCCGCACGGATACGTTACGAAAACCGCTAATTGAGCGGCGGCGCGGCCATGAATTTTTGCAATCTGGCGCAGCGCTTCGCGGTTTGCTTCGCAATCATCGCAGGCGCATTGATAGGTGATTCCGGGCTCATCGTAAAGCTTCCCGGACTCGTCAATCCATCCGCCATGCGACTCTAGCGCGGTATATCCGCCGAATCTTTTGGCAAGCTCGCGGCGCAAGCTGTAATGCACGGCTTGCAAGTCTTCGCCCGCGTTGCCTTGCTTAGGCATTACGATTTGAGCGATTCGCATATCGGTTTCTCCTTCCGATTTAGCGAGACTATCAGGCGGCGCCCGCGATGTCAAGCCCGCGTTTCCAGGCTTGCGCGTCGCGTAACTTGTCCCATGCGACGCGGCGCATAAGCGCGGCGCCTTTCGCGCCGTCTCGCTTCATGCTCGCGGCCATTGCTCGCGCCAATAGAATCGTTTCGATTCTAAAGCGGCCTTGCGTCATGGGGCGCGGCGGAAACTCAATAGGGCGCTTTGCGAAAGCGTTCATAACATGAATCCTTGCGGCTCGATTTGCGGCGCTTCATTAGAGCGCCAAAAGGCCGCTTGGTCAAGCTCGCTTGATGCTTGCTCTAGCCAGCGGCGGGCGCCCGGCTTATCGCCTCGCGCCTTCGCGGCGCTCGCGATGTCAACGGACTTTTGCGCTTCCCGCATGTAGTAGCGCCAGCGAATTAAATCAGGCATAGCCGACTCCTTTGATGCGCCGACTATAGAGCCAAGGTCTTAACAAAGCGTTGCCAACTTTTTCGCTTGACGCCAGCGCGGCGCGTGCTATTGTCGGCGCATCGGAAGGAGAAACCGATATGACCACGTTTAACGGACCTGCTGGAGTCTCGATTTTCCGCGCTACGGCGCTGGCGTCGGGGCTGCGTCTTTATGCCAAAACCGGCATGAAACCCAATCGGGCTTGGACGCCCACCGCGATGCTTAAGACTGCGGAAAGCATCACGGGCTTGAAGTTCAAGCGCGGCGAATATGAGAAGGCGGCGCAAGCCCTGACTCTTTTCGCCGAGACCACGCTGGCGCACGCGCCAGCCGGAACGGTGACAGCGTGAACGCGCAAGCGAAAGAGGGAATCTTAGCGGGGCTCGCCCTCGCTAAGGCCCTCGCCGAGCGGGAGGCGCAAGCCAAGGCCGCTAGGTTGCTCGAATTCGCTAACGGGCTCAAAGGGAGGCGGGGCGCAATGCTCCGCCTCATTTTGGCACAGCCGCCCATCATGGTTAACGCGGCGGCGTGATCCATTAGGGTTAACGCGGCCCTGCGTTGGGTTAGGGTTAACGCGGCGCCCCGCCCGGTTAACCTTAACACGTTCCCGGCCTGCGTTAACCTTAACGCGGCGGCCTCCCGGGTTAACCTTAATTTTCAACCTTAACGGAACCGCGTGTGGCGTTAACCTTAACGGGCCGCCGCCGGGCGTTAACCTTAATGCCGCGTTAACCTTAACGGCTGTTAACCTTAACCTGGGTTAACCTTAACGCAAATTCACATTAACCAAAATCGAATCGATTCGTGCCAAAAACGAAAAGATTCAGAGTGGGCGCGCGCCAAAAAGCGATTGATTCAGAGTGCCAAAATCGAAAAGAGTCAGAGCCAAAATTCGATTGATTCAGAGTTGGCCGAGCCCGAGATCGCGACGGGCAGCGGGGTAATCGTCAGATAAGCGTCAGGCCGCTCATGATCATACGTCAGAAACGGTCGTAGGCCTCCACGTCGAGCTATGCAGCCCAAATTAACCATGTAGGCGAGTGTGACTGAGGTCACAAACGTCGTTTATGGTGCATATAAAGGACATTAACCGACTTAAGGCATCATATATGACGCATTAAGGTCGCCTCGTTGGAGAAAACCGCGAGATCGCCGCTGCGCAAAACCTTCACCGCTCCGTGCAAATTTGCAGGACGTGGCCGGGCCATTTCAAGCCTATTCTGCTGGGCCATCACAAGCATTTGGTGTCCAAAAGCGATGACGAGCGTCCAAAATCGAGGGTCGCAGGTGAGTTGGGTCGAGAAACGATGACGGCGCCGATTTTCACTGGACGGCGGGCTTTCACCGGCTGCTGAAACCGGCCAATCGGGTGAAATTGGGTGTGAACCTGAATTGGGTCAGTCGCAGAAATTGACCCTGTTTTGGGTCATGCCTAATGGCTCATAAATGGCCCATTAGCCCCGTTTTTGAACCTTAATGGGCCATATCTGGCCCCTCCCGCCCAGGATTTAGGCCCCGGCCCATGCCGAAAAGCCCAGGGTCCCCGACCGGCCCCAGGTCGAAAACCCGAGGGTCCCTGCCCTGTCATAAAACGCTAGGGTCCCTGTCATAAAAAGCGCAGGGTCCCCGGATGTCATTGATTAGACACGCTTTTTCGCAGGTGTCACGATTCATGTCTTTTATGACAGCTTACCGGCGAGAGTAGCCCGTGCCCTTCAGCTTCTTCGAGCCCCGGCCACGGCCTTGACGGGCCCAGGACAGGTATTGGCTGGTGCTATCGACTTGGTCGTCGTGGGTGGCCGTGCCCTTGCCGTCGAACTCGAAGATTTCCTTCTCGTAGTCGGGCAGCCAGATCGCCCGCTCAGGCAGCAGGACTTCGCCGATGGTGAACATCGGGCTCACGCCGTCGAAGCGGAACTCCTTCGAGACGTTGGTCACGGCGATGGGGATCACAACCGCAGGTGCAAGGTGCTGCCGGGCTTGAATATACTGGGTCCCCGAGCCCTTGTCTTCGACGAGGATGGCCGTGGGGGTGCCCGGATACTCCAACTGCCAGCGGCGGCAGGTGTCCTCGATTAAGGTTACGAGGTCGTTAAACTGAACGCGCTTGACCACCACGTCGATCAGGTAATGGCGCCGATCAACGGTCTCGATCCAGACGGTAATCGCGGTCGGGTCGTGCCGCTGCTGATCTTTGCTGGCCGTGTCCGCCGAGATCGTCAGGCGCTTGACGTTCCACTTCGTAATCCGGCCATATTCGTCGATAAGGTTAACCGGGCGCTCCTGGTAACGATGAACGCTGTCGCCATTAACCATACCCCCTTCAGCATTTGTCGGGGTCCCCTGGTATAGTGAATTCCAGTCGCGTGGTGGGAGAGTGGCCTTCAAATGTAGCAAGTATTCTACATCAAAAAGCTCGGGCCAGAGTGCTTCGCCCGGCGCACGCCCCATAGGGTCATTTGCCCCAGCGATGGCCGGGAGGTTGATGATCGTCCAGGGGTAGCCCTTGCCGTCTTTGTTCAGTTGCTCGACCCTGGCGCACAGGTCGTCGGGGTGCCACCGTGTTGCCACAATATACATGGGGCACCGGGGGAGCAATCGCGTTGTGAAGTCGGCGCTAAACCAGTTGAAAGTCTTCTCGCGAATGACCTCGGATTCAGCGTCTTCGCGGCTGGCGAACGGGTCATCGACCCCGGCGCAGTGGGCCCGGAAGCCCGCGATGCCTTGGCCGACGCCTTTGGTGAGATAGCTGCCGCCGGTCACGAGGGCCCAGAAGCCCGCCGCGTTAGATTCAGAACTGATCCTGATGTCTGGGAAAACTTTCCCATAGCGCTCGTCTTTGACGATGTTCCGCACGGGCTTGCCGAGTTGGTTCTCGCAGAAGTTTTGGGTGTGGCCTGCCTGGATGAAGCGCTTGCGTGAATTCTTGCCCATCCACCATGCGGGGAATTTGTGCGAGGAATACGTCGATTTGGCATGTCCTGGCGGCATAGAAATCATGAGGCGCAGGATGTCGCCCCGAGACATGGCCTCAAGATTATCGCAGAGGAAATAATGGTGAGCAGCCGGAGGCTCCTCCGGCGTCATGTATTCGCAGAATGCAGAGAAGTCAGTCTCTGCGGCGTCGAGCAGCTTTTGCTCATACTCGACTTTGATCCTGATCAGATCGTCTTCGAGGCTCCGATGGGCCTGATGTGGGTCAATGGTCTGCGTCAGCCGCTCGATATGGGGCCGGATGTCCTCGCCGAGAGGGGTCCCCCGGCGGATCGCGTCTTCGATTTTGACCAGATAGCCTTCGGCCCGCTTTATCGCTTTACGATAACGGTCGCGCTCAGGCCGTGGTAGGATGATCGCCATCTTCGGCAGCTTCCTCTTGGGCGACTTCTTCGTCCGCCTCTTCGGTCAGGGCATCCATGAGCCCCGACGTTGAACGCTTGGGTTGTGCCGGGCCTTGCGGGGCTCCGGCCTTGTTGGGGTCGCCCGGCGGTGGTTTGTCGAGCCCCAAAAGCTTCGTGACCTCGCGGAGCGCCGACGCCGCTGCGGCGTGTTTGCCCTCCTGCTGAGCGTTCTTGATGACCTCCTTGTATTGGAGAATGATCCACTCGCGGGTGATGCCGTGGTTCTCGGTCTCAAGGTCTTCGATCCCAAGTTCGCCTTGGGTCTTCTGAAGCTCTTCGTGGGCGGCGCGGCGCCGGGCTTCCAGCTTCTCCCGCTCTTCCTTGATTTCGGCCAGCCGCTGCTTGATCTCCGGCTGTGAAAATAGGGCGGAGGCGTTCGAACGCGACGGCGTATAACCGGCAAGCTCGTAGGCTTCGGCTTGGGTCAGGCCCTTGGCCCGGAGTTGGCACGCCTTCTCCTGGCGTTCGTTGGCTAGCACTGGCATGGACGAATGATCCCCGGCGTCATGTTCAATTCAAGGGCCCCAAATAGGGCGAGCATCGCGGCCTCGGCCCGGCCATCTTTCTTCCCGATCAGTTCAGAACAATGCGGGAACAAAGCTTTGGCGCGAGAGACGCTTTGTTTCTTGTCGGCTGGGGCTCGCATCCGGGTCTTCCAGATGCCGGGCCGCACGGTCGTCAGGGCAATGTCGTGACTGATGATCACGCCTTGGACCCCGAAGTAGCCGCCACCGAAGCTGAAAGCTGACACGACGCCCATTTGTGGTGAAGAGCCGACTTCTTCGAGATAGGTATGCACGATGGCCCGGCCACGAACAAGATCGCGAACGGCCCACAGATCGACATACTCCTTCCGCTTCGACTTGGTCACAGCGAAGGTAGGCATGTCGTGGATTTCGAGGACGCCGCTGGGATCGAGAAAGGCAAGGGCCCCTTCGAGCCCGGGGTCAATCCCCAAAACGACGGGCGGAGAAGATGGAGCGGACATTGTCGGCGGCGGCCAAGATTGGGCCCTGCCGCACGCGAGACTCGATGCCTTCGGCGCGGGAGAGGATGGTGACGAGGTTGGCATCGGCGGGCCAGCCCCGGACGGTGTCGAGGAACTTCGCCCGCTCATAGGCGTCGGCTGAGTGTTCCAGAGAGAGGGTCAGCGATGTCCGAAGAGCGTCCTGACTTTCAAGGGGCTCGGCGCCGAACCAGCGGATGATGCTGGGCAGCAATTCGGCAGCGACTGTAGCGTTGATTACGGACTGTTCCATTAAGGTTAAACGCTACTCCAGGAAATGGTTAATGTCAACCATTTTCGTCAACCTTACCTGTAACCCAGCCGTTAACCATCTCGGTTACACGGCGGGGCGCTCGGTTACGAATGAGCGATTTCGGCTTGGGAGAGGGCCGAATACCCAACGCACGGTCGGAAACCCAATACACCCAACACAAGAATGTAACATTTAACTATACTTAAAAGAAGAATATGTAACAAAATGTAACCGTCAAATCCCAATAAAATCAACGATGTAACCGATGTAACCGATGTAACCCAACTTTTCGACCTCTGACCTTTTTTCCCTCACCCAACTCACCTAACACACGAAGACCCAAGGTGTCACTCGCTTTTACCCCCTGATTTTCCTTAGCGCGACTTTTTCTGCGTTACATGCGTTACATTGTTACATGCGAACCGTTCTCAACTGGGGAGACCCACGGTTATTCACGAAAATGAGGACTCCCTCTCTCACCGTAAATCAGGCGTTGACGGCTCGACCTGAGTTGGGTAGAAGGGTCTGATGCTCGTCGCCAACCTCGGAACCGAACCCCGCGTCGCCTACCTCACTGAAGAGCGTAGAGACGATTACACCTGCCCGGGTTGTGGGGCCCGCGTCAACCTCCGCCTCCCCAAGGCCATCGTCCCCCACTTCGCCCATCACCACGATCCCCAGGGGTGTTCCTATGGGGAGACCGTCGAACACATGACGGCGAAGATGTTACTCGCACAGAACTACCGCCGTAGGGGGTTCGAAGTCAAGGAGGAAGCGGTCATGGGCTTTCTCCCCGGGACCGACCGCAGGGCCGACATCCTCATCGCCAAATCCGGGCGCCGTTGGGCTCTCGAAGTCCAGCGATCCTCACAGACCTGGGAAGAGATCGACTCCAGGACCCGCGCCTACCTCGACAATGGGGTGCCTTGTATTTGGATTTTCATCCTCCCCCGGGCCACGCGGAACTTCCTCAAAGACGGCTACTCCCTGACCGGGCTCAGCCCCCGACAGTTCATCTCCGGCTCCTACGTCCACAATTTCGTCTACCTCCGCCTCTCCCTCTGGCAGCGCTATGCCTTCGCCAGCAGCCCCGACAACACCATCCTCTTCTACGCTCATGAAGATCAAACATTCTGGCTCGTCAAGCTCCACGATAGGCCGGTGAAGAAAAGGGGGCTATGGCCGACCTCTGTCATCGGGCCCGTCAATCCCGGCTGGATCGAACCCGGCGACATCAGGGGACAGGGCTATTTCTACCATCGGCGCTCCGCTGATTACGTCGATTTCCTCCGTGGAGATTTTGTTAAGCACGAATTTGCTTGACCACCCAACGCAGGTGTGGCACCTTGGGGCATCGAAGGAGATTTGAGATGCTTACCAGACTTGATGGCGAATGGTTTGACGGCGACCAAGAGGCGGAGAACCGCGCCTACGAAGAGAACGCGCGTTACGACTACGTTGCCGAACTCCGCAGGGAACACGACGACAGCCGATTTGGGCTCGATGCCGACTACGAAGAGCCGGTGCAGGGCGAACTCGACATCCGCATCCACTGGGAAGATGGGCGGATGGTGACGAACGCCCCACGCCCATACATCAGCTACGAAGCCGATGGAGACATCCCGTTTTGAACGCCCTCGCCAACCTCTTCCTCCCCAGATGCTATTTCATGCGGACCATCTACGTCATGGGCCTCTTCGACATCGCATTCATTGAGGCCCTGATCCTCTGGAACTTGGCATGAAAATCGAATGGACCCCCGGCTGGCGGCTACTCGCGCTCTTCGCGATTGCCGACCTCATTCTCTTGATCCTCGTTTTAGGAGCACTCCTGTGAGTTATCACCGCCACGCCGTTACCATCCGCAGGTTGCCCGGCGGGCAGGCCTTGGGGTTCGAAGACGTTGAATTCCGGCTCACGAATTACGCGGAGGCCGAGACCCTAGCCCGCGTCCTCTCCCGCAGCGATGGGTTCATCGGCGTCGTCGTCCGCGAAGTCACGGAAAACGGATACGGCCCGGTTATCTGGGGCCGTGGGTCCACCAAAGATTTTGAGAGGGCGTGATGTTACTCTACGTCGTTTTCTGCACCCACTACGAATTCGAGTCCACTGACGTGGATGTCGTCGCCGTTGCCTCAAGCAAACAGAAGGCGATGCAATTCGCGGTCAGGGACGCACGCTCGCGGACAGCGAAGCAACGCAAGGAACGCGAGTGGAGCTACAGCCAAATCCCTCTCGACACCTATCTGGGGATGGGCGCGACCAAGGACGAATTCGCGAACTACGAAGAGCACAATATCAACGTGGAGGAAGTGTGATGGCCGACAGATACCAAATCGTTCGCCTCGAAGACGGCGTCTACGTCGATGTCCCCGGCGAACCCCCGACTGGGAACGAGAAATACGCGAGGCTCCGCGCCTACGGCTTGAGCGTCGGCGAGGCCTTCACCACACGCCGAGAAATCGGCATCTACGAGATCAATGATCAAGGCCAACGCTGCTGGCTCACTGATCAAAGCGAGCCCTATTGGACGCGCTTTCTCACCGTTCGTCAACTCATGGCCCGGAGGTTCGCATGATCCCCTACTACGTCATCCACAAGCGTGGGGAAGAACCCAACGCACTTGCGCCACCGTATTACTATTCGATGCAGTGCGTCGAGATCATCCGCCAACTGGGGCCCGACTATGTCTTCTCCATCATCCGCTAATCGCGTCATCGAAGTCATGACGCGGGTCGAAATCGACGACCTCGTTGTCCGCGTGTGGAGCACCGTGACCAGCTACGACACCGATGTCGAAGAAGCGCGACATCTCCGCGTCTGTGTGGCTTTGGGCATGATCGAGGGCCGGGCGACGAAGGCCGCGATCTTTGAAGCCCTCGAAGCCGCGCTGGGCGCCGACCTCGCCGCCGCAGAAGTATTGAAAGACGGTCAGGGTATCGTTCTCTACCCCGATTGGAATTAAGCGGCGTCGTCGATCAGGCGCTGAAGCCGCTCACGTTCCGCGTCCTCTGCGAACCTTTGCTTGACCTTCGCCAGTTGCTCCTTCCATGTTTTCTCGCGCTGATCGAGAACAGAGATAGGGCCGCCCAACATCGGAGAGTCATCGCGATACCCGCGAGCGCGACGAATGACTTCAGAGATCGGCACCAACTTAACGCCGTCTCCATCTTTCTCGGGGACATGGTGTTGCATCTCATTTCCTTTTTCTAATCCCAATGGGGATGTAGCTCTAAGTCACTCAACGTAAAGGCGTTCCCAAAGAAAATGCGTGTTAACTACGAATGTGGCTTGCGATTAGCATAGGACACTGCTAGCGTCGTCAGATCGAAAGGAGAGACGTTTGACCTACAGCCAACAATTTCTGGCTATGGAAGCCACGAAGAGAGGCACCTGCCAAGCCTGCGGTCGCGAGATCGGCGTGAAGAACGCGGTCATCGCTCACCACGGCTATCAGCGTCCCTTCGGTTGGGGCGAACAAACGTCATCGTGCTTTGGCGCCCGCGAACTCCCGTATGAGGTTTCGAAGAAGGTGCTGGAAGCCCACGTCGATGCCTGCTCCACACGCCTCACCGAACTCTATGCCCGCATCCATCAGGTGACGAACGACGCGAACGCCAACGTCGTCATCGCTTGGGAAGAGCGCCAACAATTCCGCGCCACCCGCCACACGATCCCCATGACCCTGATTGTCGAGAACCAACAACATCTCGACGCCATGCGAACCGAGATGATCAATGAGAAGGGCCGCAACGCCCTTCCCTGGGCCTATGCTGGCTGGGCGACCAAGACCTACGAGAGCTTCAAGGCCGACTTCCTTGCCCGTCTGGATCAAGAGAAGAAGCAACGTGAGCGCCACCTTGCCGAACAACGCAAGCGGCTGGCCGCGTGGGTAGACCCGGGTTTCACCCCCGGCCCCTCTTACATCGAAGATCAGCGGAGGAAGAATAAGGCCGCATGAAAAACTACGACCCCCTCGTAGACAACGAACAGCTTGAACTCCAGACGGAGGAAGAGCGGTGGGCAGCGGAGATCAAACTCCGGCAGGCTCGCGGCGATGGACGGCGCGTGAAGCGCCTATTCTACCTCGTGCTCTGGGCATCGGCATTCGCAACCGCGATCATGCTCGACGCCTATTTCTTTCCCAACTACAGCGTGAGGATTCTTTTCCCATGAAGCAAGGGACAATCGCTGGGCTGTGCTTCGTCGCCGCCCTCGTCATCATTCTCGTCTCCCTCTTCGGCGGCGGGTTAACCACGATTTCTAATTGACGGTAAACCACCGTCATGATAAAGGCCAGAGAATGAGCACCATGCCCCTCGTTAAGGACTTCGGCGACGCCCTCGCCACGGACAACGGCTATGAAGTCGTGACCGTGGACGGCCAAGCCGTTGCCGGGGTCATGGAATACGATTTGACGGGCGCCTCTCCCTGGGTGCGGGTTCGCACCGATGGCAGCAAGGACGCCTTCGGCCACTACTTCAGCGAGATCAAACAACTCAAACAAGGCGCGTTTGTTCGCACGGTCAACAACACGAAGCCCCCCTGGGGCGTCCTCGAAGACGACGGCCACAACTTCTATCTCGGCGACATCTGCGGCGCGACCACTCCAGAACAGGCTCTGATCATGGGCCGCCGCGAGATCGACGGCGAACGCCGCTGGTTTCCCATCAGTGAACACCTGGGGATCACCGATACCGAAGACGCTAGGGCCATCGACGCCTACGTCAACGAAGGCGGGTTTGCCCTGGAGAAGATGGACTTCGGCGATGCCGAACTCCGCGTCCTCGCTCACATGGGCAGCGTGACGGGGCGCGTGCGCCACGATGCGCCCAACTACGCCGATGAACCGCGCCACGGGCGCCGCGATTGGCAAGCCCTTTACATGGGCGAATATGTGCTGCCTTCGAAAGAAGAGTGCGAAGACCCGAACTCTCGTCACTTCACGCCCGTTGCCATTTGCCCGCGCATGATCAGCATGGACATCGACCGGATGATCACCCCGGCCCCGATGCGGCCCTATCATGCGGCATCACAACACAACATCGAGATCAAGATCGTCGTCGATGGTCGGGGGACCTTCGGGGCCAACGACCGCGAAGTCATGGCCGACATCGCCAAAGTTCTCGAAAAGCATTATCCCTCTGCATCGCGTTTCAACAACAAGGTGCGGAGGCTTTGATGGAAATCCTGGGCGGCCTCGTCGCTTTTGGGCTACTACACTTCTTTCTCCTGGCGCTGGGGAAAGAGGACGAACATGCGTCCAACATAGAGCGGATTCGATCCGCCATCTCCGACATCCAAGCAATCTGAAAGGAAATAAATGGACCTCTTGATCCCCATCGTTGTTGGCGTGCTCGCTCTGCTCGTCATCGTCGGCCTGTTCCTCGCCTTCGCGTGGCGCGTGGTCGTCGAAACCAACACCGTGCATATCGTGCAGTCGGCGCGGAAGACCACGTCATACGGCGCGAACATGCCGGATGGCAACGTCTACTACAAAATCCCGTCGTTCATTCCGATCTTCGGCGTGACCGTCATCGAACTGCCGGTGAACAACTTCGATCTTTCGCTGCACGCTTACAAAGCGTATGACAAAGATCGCGTGCCGTTTGAACTCGACCTCGTCGCGTTCTTCCGCATCGCCGACACCAACGTCGCCGCCAAGCGCGTCGCCAACTTCAACGAACTGAAGCAACAACTTCAGGCCGTCGTGCAGGGCGCGGTGCGTAAAATTCTGGCGAACGAAGAAATCTCGAAGATCATGGGCGACCGCTCAACCTTCGGCGATGCCTTCACCAACGAAGTCCGCACTGAACTCCAGAACTGGGGCGTCGAGCCCGTGAAGAACCTGGAACTCATGGACATCCGCGACGCCGATGGCTCGAAGGTCATCGCCAACATCATGGCGAAGAAGATCAGCCATATCGACATGGAATCGCGCCTCGAAGTCGCGAAGAACCGGCAACAAGCTGAAACCGCTGAAATCGCGGCGAAGCAAGAAGTCGATCTTCGGGCCGAACAAGCGAAGCAAGCGGTCGGCGAGCGCCAAGCTCAACAACTGCAAGCGGTCGGCATTGCCAACGAAGTCTCGAAACAAGAAATCCAGGCGCAAGCCCGCGTGACGAAAGAGCGCGAAATGGATGTTCTCGGCGTCGAGACCCAACGCAAGGCCGAAATCGCGAAGAACGCCGCCATCGTCGAAGCCGATCAGGTCAAAGCGACCGACATCATCTTCGCTGAAGGCGAAAAGCAAAAGACGATCCTGACCGCCGAAGGCGTGCTGGAACAAGAAAAGCGCAAGGCTGAAGGCATCCAGGTCAACGGCGTCGCCGCCGCTGACGCACAACGCCTGATGCTTCTCGCGCCGGTCGAAGCCCAGATCACGCTCGCCGAGAAGATCGCGCAACTGCCCGAATACCAAGCCTACCTCGTGCAAATCGAGCAGGTGAAGGCGGCGCAAGCCGTGGGCATCGCGAACGCTGGCGCGCTCGAAGCCGCGAACATCAAGATCATCGCCAACTCCGGCGATGCGTCTACGGGTATCGCGAGCATCGGCGACTTGCTTGGCTCCAAGGGCGGCGTCGCCTTCGGTGCCTTGCTCGAAGGCTTCGCCAACACGCCTCAAGGTGCGGCGGCTCTCGCCCGCCTCGGCGTGAACACCAACGAAGGCGGCAAAACCGACGCCGCCTAAGCAAACCGCGAAGGGTCCCGCTTGACGGCGGGACCCAACGCAGGTAATGTCGCAAGAAAGGAGACCCCGGTGAAACAATTCACACAACGAGACTTGAGCCACCCGGCGACCCTTGACGCCGTGATCAAGAACTACCCCTATCGCGCCTTCCTCTCGCGACTGGTATCGCCCTCTTCAGTGAAGCACGATGTCTATGGTGAGGTCTTCTACTGCGAAGACATCAGCAACGACGTGATCTATGGCTTCAGGGACGAAGAGAGCCGCGACCACTTCGTCGCCGATTACGCCAATTGGGGAGCCCGCCCACAATGACGGATAAGCTCGCACGCAAGAAGGGCTTCGCTGACGGCAAGGCCGGGCTTGGCCCCGAAGACAATCCCTATGGGCCGGAAGACAAGAAGGCCTATTCCGCTTGGGCGCGTGGACGCGACGACGGAGAAATGGAAAGGCAGGAGAGCAATGGCGACCCTGATTGACAACACCGACGAACTCCGCATCTACGCCATTGTCAGCCTCGAAGCCTACAAGGCCTGCGGCGGCAATCGCGGTAAGATGTTGGCCCAAGCCGGGCACGCCTTCCTCCACACGTTCTGGGCCGCCGAAGAGAGCCATCCGCAGCACGCGATGCGCTACAAATACAGCGGCGTCGCCGTGAAGATCGCGCTCGCTGCCCCCGACGCCGCACACGTCGAAGCTATGGCGCTATTGGCGAAGGCCAGCGGTCTCCCGCACAGCCTCGTCACTGACGCTGGCCGCACGGTGTTCCCCGAGCCCACGGTCACGGCGCTTGGCATCGGACCTATCTCGAAGGCCGAAGCCCCGCAATGGCTGAAGGACTTGAGGCCCTTCCTATGAATCTTCTGACGCACTCCGTCGCCTTTCAAGAAGGCACCCGCGTCCTTTTCTTGAAGGGCCGCTACAAGGACGGCATCGAAAAGCAAAGGACGATCACGAAGATCACGCACGACATCGCAGCGCATGATCGTGCGCTTCGCGAACTCCGCGATATGGCGGCACCGAACGAACGCATCTATGGGAGCGCGGAAGCCCGCGACCTCAACGCCGCTGCGAAGCACTTCAAGATGGCGATTGTCGAAGCCGATCACGGCGGCGACCCTCTCTTCTGGGAGCGCCTTGAACGCCGCTGGGAATCCGCATTGATGCAGCCCACGAGCCGCGCCGCTGGCGCGAAGCTCTGGCTCTTCGATTGCGATAACGGCGAAGCGCCGGAGATCATGCGCTTGCTTCCAGCGGGAACGGCAAGCTATCACTATGCGACCAAGAACGGAGAGCACTTGATCACGCACGGCTTTGATAAGCGCGTGCTCCCTCCGCATCTTGAAAGCATCCGCAACGACAATCCGCTTATGCTTTGGGGATACTGATGGGACTCGGCGATACAATGCAGATGGCTTTGGCGTGTGGCCGGGTGCTGGAGGACAGCATCTACTACGCGCCGATGATCGCCGTCGTCTGCGGCGTCATCGCCACGGTGATCATGATCGCCCGCGTGATCTTCATCCCCGTCGCCACGACGCGCGACATCCAACGCGGCGAGATCGTCGCCCATCTCCACGAACAGGGCGCGGTCGCGCAGGAATATCGCCTGTGTAATCATCCCGACGAAGACATCGAGTGGCTGGAAGCCATTCAAGCGCGAATCAAGGCCGAAGAGATCGAGAAGGTCGATGCGGTTCTCATGCAGATCACGCTCGCCAGCGTCGGCTCATGCACTTGCTCGACGAAGAGCCCGGAGCCCCACTATCACATGGTGGGCTGCCGCTATCGCGCGCTAGCAGAGGCGCACGACTTGATAGCCAAGGCCTATGGCCGCACGCTATGGCCGTTCCCCGTCGCCCCTGAAGACGGACAGCCGCTGTATCAGCAGGGAGGGGAGCCTCCTATCGTAACCTCATGACGTATGTGTCCGATCATACCATCGACTGCGAATGGCATGTCGATCAATACGACCACGAATGCACTTGCGGCGGCACGGAGCGGCGCAAGGGTTCGAAACGCGCTGATGCGAACCCAAATATCCTTCCCCCAGGCGCGTGGGAAGGGATCATGCGTGCAAATCCAGGCATCCCCAGCGTCGTCGAGACCCCGAACCGCAAGTGGCGTGTCGTCGAAGAGACGGAATTCCGCACTGCCCTAGCCGATAGGCTGAAGCTCCTACACGGACAATACGCGGCAGTGACGGGTCCTGGACGTAGCGGTGCAGTAGCCGCAGTATATGCGTCGCACTTTCTACACGTCCCCTACATCCCTCCGACTGCCGAGAACTTCGACAGGATCAACGGCACCGTCCTCGTCATCGACACCGCGATATGGACGGGCAAAACCATCCGCAAGCTCTCGAAGAAGATCGAACGCCAGAACTGTGCGGTTGACATCATCGCGATCTTCGACGAGAAGAAGGACGGGCTTGTCAAATTCTGGTATGAGGTTTGGCCGTGAGGGATCGCATCAACTGGCGCCACGGAGACTTTGACGACGTGTTCGGCGTCGCCAAGAGCTTCGACATCTTGGGCCCGCCGGGCGGCGACCCCAAGGCCAACCGCGAGCGCGCACGCATGGACAAGCGCCGCGAGCGCGCCAAGGGCCGGTTCAAGCGCTATGAGAGCATCGTCGAAATACACGGGGGTTCCGCGTGGCGCGTCACCGAACTCCGCAGCTTTCGGCACTACGAAGTCAGCGAAGTCATCGGCGGAGGCTTCGTCACCAATCGCGGGCGTGACGAACTCGACTACAAGACCTACGACATCTACGATGCCGACTTGGCGCGACACATTGCCGATCAGATCACGAAGAGCCTCGCCGATGCCCGCTGACCTCCATCAATTCGCTCACCGCAGGATCAAGCTCGCTCAGAAGCGGATCGAGAAAGCCGAAGAGAGCAAAGCCAACGTCGTCGCTGAAATCCAAGAGGAATGCACGCACCCCCACGTCGCTGAACAGCCGTATCGCGGCGGCGGATGCTACTACCCGCCCCGCCGCATCTGCCTAGTCTGCGGACGCGAAGAGTCGGCGTCCTCATGGCCCAGCAATTACGCGACGCTTCATGAACCCGACCACGAGAAGGGCGGGATGAAGGAGACGCGGATCGACCGCACTGAACTCAACAACGAACTCGTCTACAAAGTCCCAGACGTGTATGGGTATCGGCCATGAGCGCGCTTCCGGGGATCATCATCCTGTTGCTGGTGACGGGCTGGGCGCTGCGCTGGGACGACGCCATCATCGCGTGGTGGAGGAACCGTGGCCGCTCTTAATCGCTTCAAGACCGTTGACGGCGTGAGGATTGAAGAGTATAGGGACGGAAAGTCCTCGCACGTCTACGTTGACGGCCACCTGTATCCCGGGCGCTACGAACACGCCATCGCTCATTATGAGAAGAAGGAAAAGCAAGATGCCCCGCCAAACAAAAGCTGATCTTCAGGCTCTTCTCGAAGAAGAGGAAGGCAAGCGGCATTACGCCGAACACAAGAACGAACTTCTTCACGATCAAATCGCGGAGTTGAAGGAGAAGCTGGGCCAGACCGAACTACTTCACCAGAAGGCCGAACAAAAGGCCATCACCGAACGCAAGGAAGGCGTGGTCCGCAAGTTCGAATTCACGAACACCGTTCTCCAGGTCGGCAAGCACTTGAGCGATTGCGCGAAGACCGGCGTCTTCGAACGCGAAGGTCATGACAGTTTCGGCGTCACGGCGAGCGCCGTGATCCTCGGCGACTTCTGCGCCGACTACGGCAAGCTCAACTACTGCGGCATCTTCGGTCATCCCTGGCAGGCCTACAACTGGTGCCGCACCGCCGTCAGCGACCGGGGCAACCCCTCTTCGTCCTACGTCATCGTGACCCTGATGAACAGCGGCGAACTCGTCGTCGAGCCCTTCATCCCCAATGACGGCACGCTGCCGAAATCCCAGCGGATGCGCTTCTCGTCTTAACCACGAAAAGCGCTTGCGCCCGGTATGGAATGTGCTATGGTCTCTCCATCAAAGGAGACCCACATGGACGTTACTGAACTCAAGCGCACGAATATCACGGGCTTCACCGTCTTCGACATCGAACTCGATGTCGGCGCCGAGAGTAACTATGCGCGCCGCATTTACCGTGTCTTCGTGAGAGAGACCAACGGCGTGCCCGCGAAGGTCAGCCGCATCCAGCCGCGTTGGTCGAAGTCGTTCCATATCGGCATCCCCAAGAGCTACCGGAAGGTCGCGGTCGGCCTCTACGGCGACGAACTCGCGCCGGTCTACAACTACATCGCCACGCAGACCAAGTTCGCGTTCCCCATCAAGCCCGTCGCGGCGAAGAAGCCGCGTGCCCCGAAGGTCGAAGACAATCGCGACTACGCTGCGATCTTCGTCGAAGCCAAGGCCGCCGCACAAGCCGCGTGTCAGGCCATCGTCGCCGCTCACAAAGGCCCGGGCCCAGTCGATCACGTCGGCGCTTGCGGGTTCGCCTGGGCCCGTCTTCCGAAAGCCCAGGGCCCCTTCGTTGCCTATCTGAAGAAGGCCGCGAAGAACGCCGTCAATCCCCGCCCCTTCGGCGAACGCGCCTGGGACGTGGGCTGGGAATTCTGGAACCCCGGCGACTATGTCGGCCAGCGTGTTGACATCAAAGAAGCTGGCGCCGCCGCTTTCGTCGCGGTCCTCAAGCGCCACGGGATCAACGCCTACGCGGGGTCACGCCTTGATTAAGCGCCTCGCCATCGGCTTCGCGGGGGCCGCCTTGTGCGCCCTCGCCGTCCCCCTCCACGCTGGTGGTTGGCTGATCTACAGCGACCTCTACTACGTCGGGGCCCTGAGCTTCCTGGCCTGCATCGCGAGCTTCATCGCTGGCGTGTGCCTGATCAAGGACGCGCTCTACTATCCGCAGGCGCCGTTTGTGATCGGCACGACGGAAGCCGGGACCGACTTCCCCTGCAAGCTCTACTTCGCCACCGAAGGCGAGGCCCGCAGGTTTCACCGCGACGCCCGCGACGCCGGGGTTCACGTCGTTCTCGATCATCGTTTGAGGAAGTGGTTCTGATGCCAATGCTCTCCGCAGAAGCGGCCCGCGCCCAACTCCGTGCCATCGGGCTCACCGGCCAAGAAGACTTTCACGCGCTCTCTTCGAGCACCGTGGACAAGATCATCGCCGCCGCCGATGCCGCACGGTATCGCAAGCCCAAAGACGCCAACGGCAGCCGCGCCCGCTACTTCCACGCTATGCTGGTCCGCCGTGCGACCTCGCTGACGGCGCTCGCCGACGACATCGTGCGTCACCGCAGCAGCACCGTCACCGTTAGCTGGCCGGGGCAGCGCCGCCGCGTGACCCGCAGCACCGAAGACGTGCGATAAAATGCTTGACGCGATTTGGATTTGGTGGAATAACCCACCCCATGCAAACCCAACGCAAGCGTTCGTGGAACTCCCGGAAGAAGCAACCGCCGTGGGACACGGTGAAGGGCAGCTTCAAGAGCAGCCTTCCGCACTTCGATCACCTTCTGTATGTGAAGGCCCACACGATCACTGATTCGGCGCTGGCGTCGATCTACACATTGGTCAAGCGCACCCATGCCGCACGGCGCGGCGGCGAGCCCGACCCGAAGTTCACGGCCACGCAACTCGGACGCACCGGGGCGTCGATGGACATGATGCAATACTCCCGCATCAAGGGCGTCCCGACCTCCCTCCACGGCACCGAGGATCGCCTCTGCGGCCACGTCTACACCAGCGCTCACGGGGCCAACGTCTATTGGGCGACCCCGCTGGCCGAGGCCTTCATCGAACTCGTCGAGCAATTCTACCCCCAAAGGCTCGAAGCCGTGATGCCCGCCCGCGAGTATGAGATCGCTGACAAGGCGAACCTCCAGGGCCGGGGACACCTGAAATTTGCGCTGCCTCCTGATTCGGGATTCCTCTTCATCGGCACGAACTCCGGCGGCGTCGTTCGCCAGATGATCGCCATCGACGACGAGACGGCCCCGGTCCTGAAAAAGGCCCTCGAAGCCTACATGACCCGCCCCGAAAAGCGTTGACGCCCTTTTAACCCTGTGATAGTGAAGACGGATGCCTCAAGCCAAGCCAGCCGTGCGCCTCGCCTCCGTTGACGGAAAGAAAACCGCCGCAGGAAAGAAGCGCGTCCCCGCCCTGAAGGGGACGAACAAAATTGACCCCAACTACGCCAAGGTCGGTCGCGTCTTCGAACTCACGTTCCTGGATGTCTACGGGGAGAACAACTACAGCCACAAGGTCAGGATGCGGACCTTGGAGAAGGGCGGACTCGAAGATCAGGTCTACGATGTCGGCCAGACCGAAGCCTACGTTGGCATGGTCAGCGAATTCCTTGGGACCGCGAAGAAGCCGTGGAGCCCGTGGGGCTTCGGCCATGTCCCGGTCGAGCGTGTGATCTTCGTCCGCGAAGTCAGCGAGATCGAAGAGATCAAAGAAACCGAGAAGGAGAAGAAATGATCAACGACAAACGCCGCGTGATGATCGGCGCCCCCGCGATGCTGGCGATGGCTGCGCTCATGGCCGCAGGCGCGAAGCTCGAAAAAGTCGAAGACGACGACAAGAACGATGATCGCGTTACCGTCGTCGATGATGTTGTGACTCCGCAGGTTGACACCGTCATCACTCCGAAGTATGCCCGTGCAGAACGCCGTCGCCAAGAGAAGCTTGCACGCAAGCGCGAGCAATACGAACGCAGCGGCCACAACAAAAATCTTGAGAAGATGCGGAAAGCTCGTGGCTACTAAAATTCATCCCTTCCGTCCCGGCGACCTCGCAATGCTCGGCGAGCACATGCCGGGAATGAAAATCGGACACGCCTACGTCGTCGAAGAGATTGACTGGCGCGGCGTGAAAGACGATCAGCCTTGGATCAAGGTCCGCATTAGCGGAACGCTGAAGGTCTTCGACGCCGCGCACTTCACGCTCTACATGAAGCGCGACAAGAATCACATTCACCCCATGAGCGCCAACGCTCTAACAGCAGCAAGTCATCGTCTTCTCGCAGCCGCTGCGCGCGCCACAGAGAACGACAACGTCCGCTTCCTCGAAGAAATCGAAACAGCCCTGAAACTCATTCACGACGCAAAGGCTACGACGCGGTGATCCCCGAACTCCTGCCCTTCGTTCAAGAACAAGTTCAAGCGATCCTGGGCAGCGAAGTCAGCCACGGGATGTTTGTCCTCGCCGTGCTCGGCGCCATCGGCTATCAGTGCCGCGCCCTCCCCGGCTATATCTGGAATTTGTTCAAGTCGCAATTCGTGCTGACGATGACCGTCTATGCCGACGACAACTTCTATCGCTACATCACTGTGTGGATGGGCAAGAAGATGAACCCTC
>ENA-UOUW01000029-UOUW01000029.1-bioreactor-metagenome-genome-assembly--contig:-NODE-29-length-28757-cov-21.013623_pt1 | contig 28757 bp, 45 predicted proteins | sample MGYA00238153_ERZ761573 | MGnify/ENA primary metagenome ERZ761573 (study PRJEB28894, sample SAMN06264780) | bioreactor metagenome | isolation source: Switchgrass | place: USA:Austin, Texas | collected... | reverse complement strand
CGACAGGGGGCCTTTTGGGGTTATGGAGTTAAGCTTTACTCGACCGGCTTGCGGTCGAAGTTCGGGGTAGCAGGGTCACCGACCTGGGAGGCAACAATGCCAGCCAGAACGACAGCGACGCCGGACAGGACGACGGACAGCCCAATGAGCTTCCAGTCCACGGAACCATCCAGGATCGCCGCAGCAGCAGGGACGAGACCAGCGGCAGTAGCCGCCATGGAAACGAGCGCACGCTTACCGAGGGTCACCCAAAAAGCCTTGGTGAACATATATTCAGACCTCTTCTACTTGATCTTCTTAGCGAGAGCGTCGACCTGCTTCTGGAGGGCTTCGAGCCTGTCGACAATTTCGGTCGTCTGGTCGGACGCATTACGTGCATAGACATACATCTCTGCGAACGTCGCGTTGGTATCCTGGGTCGGACCGATCTTCCAGTGCCGCTGTGCCCATGCAGACAGCTTGATCTTACTGAGGAGTCCCACGTTATCACCTACCTTCCATTGACCGATGTTAGATTGCATTCCGCGATTATGGTCAACGTACCCGCCCGCGAAATTAACGTTGTTCTTGTACTGCTGGATATGGACGCCCGAGACCCACTTGCCGCCGGACCACGCGTACGTCTGCCAGAGGTACTTGACGCCTTTCGACTGCATGTACTTGATAGCAGCGTAGCCGCCGTACACGCCGACACGATCCCATCCAAGGACGGAAGCAGCACCGCGCAGGTATTCATAGCACGTTCTAAGCTGAGCGGACGTCGCATCGAAGTCTACGGAGAAGTAGATCGGTGCAGTATCAGGTCCGCCTGCCTTACGGTGTTGCTTGTTCGCTTCGGTAGCGTGCTTGACGCCAGCGGAGTATCCGCCGAGAAGATCCCCGGCGGAATTCTCCCAGTTCGACACGATGGATATGCCAGCAGCATTCAGCTTCCTGGCTTCATCCAGCGTGAGGTTCTTACCGTCAGTTCTGTACGACAGGTAGCGGCAGACGAACTTGACGCCTGCCTTCTTAAGGGCTTTAGGGTCAGGACGACTCCACGAGTAGTCCACGCCTTTCACAGGGCATCACGGCTTCGTAAGCTCGCGGGCGATCCACGAGGTAATGGACTTGCCGTCGAAATCGACGTTGTACTTCGCCTTGAACCATGCAGCAACTGAAGCGACCATCGCCGCGTCGTACTTGTTGTTGATGGTCAGGTTCTTCGCGCCCTTAGCGACAAGCTGTCGCTGGAAGAACCCTACCTCGGTACCAGCGTCACCGGCCTTGGGAAGGTTCTTGACGGCCTGGTGACGTCGGAGGAAGTACTCGTTCTGAAGTTCCAGGGCAATCCAGGACGTAATGGCGGAGCCATCATAGGTGCTACCGGAGTAGTCCTTGAACCACTTGGAAACGGCCGCCTGAGTGGCGTTACCGTAATCGTTGTCGATGGTCAGCGGGTACCCGAGGTTGTTAAGGATACGCTGCCAATAACCGACTGAGGTGTTCTTGTCGCCCTTCTGGGGGAGCATAATGCCTCCTTCGAGAGAACTGGATTCGCCACGAAGGAATGCAATGATCCCCTTCAGAACGTCCCAGTCGTTGATGTATGCACGGAAAAGTGAGATATGGATGTGCCAGAGGTGACTCGAATCCGAGCTAGCCCAGACCGGGCTAGAAGTCGGGGAGTTACGGGTGTACCGAACGACGTTCCGTCCGTCGATCGTCCCGATGACCTCCTTGATCGCCTTCAGGCGAGGGTCCTTTTTGTCAAGGCCCTCCATGAGCATCTTCGTGAATTTCTTCATCTGGGCATCGGACAGGGTAATGTCGATAGCCGCAGCGCCGTCAGCCGGTCCCTGCTTGTCCAGAGGGAGGATGACGGAGTAGTTCCACGAAGGGTTGTTTTCGCGAGAGTCGTGGTAGCCGGTCTTCTGGGCAGCGATGCCCGAGCCGACCCCACCGGTAGCCTGAACGACCCCGTTGTAGAGGTCGCGAGTAGGCTTATAGACTACAATCCCAGCCATGGGACCTCCTTATGACGTAGAGAACGAGTGGTCGATGATAATTCCCGCAGACTGGGTCCCCGTCAACGAAATTGAGTTCACGATGGTGACAGCCCCCGAGGTAGCGACCTTGATAATCATGACGTTTTGCGTAGGCTCCGCGCCTTGGTAGCAGATGACTTTAAAATCGGATACCGGACGAGCGCCTACTGGCAAAGTCGCAAGAGTGCTCCCGGCTGAGAACGTACCGCTTATGGAGTAGATACGAGCGCTGGTCCTAAGCCGAATAACTCCGTAAGCCGGTTCGGAACGGTACTGCAATGTACCTCCGACGTTAGTCGTCATCGTAGCGCTAGACCACGAGCCAGCCGTCAAGGCTGAGTGAGTGTGCCCAGTCGTTGCGTATGACGCATCGTGATTATGACTTAGAGCGGAGTAAGACGAGTTGTGGTTGTGAGAAGCGGCTGCATACGAAGAGCTGAGAGATACAGCCCCAGTTAGGCCATCGACAGAAGTCACGGGGTAACTGTGGGTATGCCCGGTAGCGGAGTACGCGGAATCGTGGTTGTGAGTAGTAGCCGAATACACACCAGAGTGATTGTGTCCAGACGCGGCGTACGCCGAACTCAAAGAGACAGCGCCAGTCAGTCCGTCAACGGAGGTTACCGGGTAGCTGTGCGTGTGTCCGACGTCGCTGTAGGTTCCGGTGTGGGTATGACCAAGGACTGAGTAAGCAGCATCGTGGTTGTGGGCTGAAGATGCGTAGGAGGAATCGTGGTTGTGTAGGAGCGCTGCGTAAATCGACTCATGCGTATGCAGGATCGGAGCGTACGTATCCGCGTGATCATGTGTAACATCTGAGTAGAGATCGCCAAGCGTCACCGCACCAGTGCGACCTTCGACCGAGTCGACAGCCCCTCCGCCGCCTCCGGGGTGAGTGTGGTCGAGAGGAGCGTACGCTTCGTCCAGCTCGATATGACCCGTCATGCCGTTAACCGTCTGCACGGATTCCTCACCCAGCTTGACGTAGCGGGTGTCGTGGATGTGGGACAGTCCGGCGTACGACAAATTGTGATCGTGGGTAAGTGCAGAGTACGACGCGTTGTGATGATGGGTTATCAGTGAGTAAGACCCGGTATGCGTATGTGCAAGGGTTGCGTACTTGTCGTTCAGCGTGACGATCCCGGTACGCCCATCAACAGAAGAGACTGCTCCCCCACCCCCGCCACCGCCACCGACGATCGCACTGATCGTAGCCTGGGAGATCGATCCGTAGTGACCGTCAATGTCGTTGACGTACGTCGCGGAACTGAGAGGGTTCTGGGGAATGTTGACGATCAGGGATGAAACTGATACTAGGTCGTTGCTGTCAGGAACGACGATGTACATGCGAACACCGAGATGACGGACGACGTAATAGGTATTCGCCGGAAGGATTTCACTGTTCGGTACGAGGTCCATTTCCCAGTACCCGAACTTATTCGTTCGGACCTGACGACGAGTGGACACGATGGTCTCGCCGTCAATGCCGCCAGACGGAAGCGTGACGGATACCAGAGCATTGTAAACAGCCTGACCGGAGACGTTCGTAACTGTGCCGTAGACTAGCGTCATCGCTCACCACTCAATCTTCGCGAACCTTGAAGGCTCCGGAATCTCCAGCTTGTCGTAGTAATCGTGGATAGCTTCCTTCGTCCACGAAGGGCGGCCTTGCGATCGACTCAGGCAGACGTCCATCCCGGGGTCCAGATGAAGCGAGGACGTATGAGGAATCGTCTGCGTAGCCCGAGGGCTAGCTGAGATCACCCAGGTCTTGTACGTCCCTCTGGAGGCTTCGCGAATCGCGACATCCCGGAGCTTCATACCGAGGGACTTGATGTGTCCCGGATGGTCGTGAGACTCTGGACTTCCAAGAGCCTGCGCCAGGAGGTCCGCGTCGATAACGACGTCACCTTCCTGCATCTTCCCCTTGACGTACTCAGTCTTCCCGGAGCACGGAGCGCCGTGAACCAGAATAATATCCATAACCCAATACCTCTTAAATCATCGGGATCTTGTCGATCCCCAAGACAACGCTCACGACGAGCAACAGGGGCAGCGCAGCGAAGTACACCCACTTGGTGACGACGGCGAGGTCTTTTTCGAGCTTCCCGATTCGCTCATAGTCTCTCTTGTCGCGCTCAAGCAGGATGGCGAGCTTCTGGTTAATCTCGCGGAGTTCCTTCTTCTGCTCTTCACCCTGGTTGTACAGAGCGGTAACAGTGACACGGTGTGCCGGTTCCTGATCTTCCATGCCACCTCCTAGAGGGCAATCGCGGTCATCCAGCGGTGTGCGACCTGAAGGGTTCCAGAACCCGTATTGGTCCAACCGTAGAGCTGAGCGGTAACTGGTGAAGTCGGGATGTTACTGTAGAAGTACGATGCCCCGTAGGTAATCGTAATAGCGTTCTGCGTGCGGATGGTTCGGCTGAGCGCAGCCTCGGCACCAGTAACACCGTTGATTTGCGGTCCGACCTGACTGAGTTCACCGGCAGTTGACAGCATGACTGCTCCGAAGAACAAGATGAAGTATCCGCTGTGCGAAATCGACAAAGTCGGGTTCGTAATAGCGACCGGCGTAGTCGAGGTTGTCGTGAAAGTAGTCGTCGTGACAGCAGAACGTTGGATCAAGCTGCCGCGAATGGCATTCGCTCCCGCAGTGGAAACAAGGCTGTCAACGGCAGTAACCTTCTCGGCCTCGCACTCAGCGAGGTTCCCGCGAAGGTACGTATTCAGCCAAGTCGAGGTAAGGTTGTCCTGCGGTAGGAAAGTAGGAATTACGTTCCAAGCCATATCACGCCTGCCGAATCTTGATAACCGTCAGACGACGCTGAGCGGATACCAGCGTAGTGTTGGGAGCAACGCCCGTGACCACTTCGAGGGTCACCGTTCCAGGGTTCGTAGGGACGTACACTCCAGCAATGCCGCATCGGTAAGAAGTCGTGCTGTTGTTGCGCAGGAACTCCGTTGTCGGATCTCCGCCTTGCTGCCTCATCTGGATGTACGAGCCAGAGGCACCTGACACCGTGTGCGTACGAGCATCCAGCATGTAGAACACCGCTCCGCAGTCCTCCAGGGTAATCTCTGGCCCGTCGTTGTACAGGACTGTAATGTCGTCGGTGTTTTCGTAGGTCTCGATGCTTCCCGAGTACGCCGTGACAGGCTTCGACAGCCAGACATCCTGCGTTACTGGGTCGGAGAAGATCAGGCTACCCGGAGATTCGGCCTGGTGTACTGCGAGACTTTCCATGTACTCCATGTACTGGTTGAGCTTTGCAGCCGTCAGAACTTCGGAGGCACTGAAAGTCGGAGGAAGTGCTGGCATTCTATAACCCCTTAGAATGGTATAACAATAAGCGCTCGCTGAGCGTAGTCACCGCGAGCCGTCTCACCGGAGTTCCGGCCATACTTCATCGTGACAGTCGTGATTCCCGGATCGAAGCCCTTGAAGTAGAAGTGAGCACCAAGACGTTCGAATGTACTGCCGGACATGCGAACGGCGTATTTATAGACCTCGGGCATTACGTCTTGCTGGCCCTCGACAACCGGAGCGTAGTTCACGAAGCCGCCAGTAGCCGTACGACGGATTCGGCAGGAATACAAAGCCAGGAACGAACCCCCGTGCTCGAACGTAACGCTGGGTCCGGACTCGTCTTCTTCTTGCGGGTCTTGAGGCCAGTCGTTCTCGCTCGTCACGGTACCGTCTGCATATGCTTTCACGGGCTGACGCTCAGCGAGTTCGTGCTTACCGGCGGTAACAACTAGCCGTCCTTGCCGCGTGGCGATACCCGGCGGAGTCGCGTTTAGGTTATCCTTGAACATCGTGTTGATCTGCGCGGCGGTAATCGGGTCGCCGTCTACAAACCTAATCGGTGCAGTCCAAGCCATCGTGACTCCTTAAAGCGGGTAGACGACCAGATGCCGCAACATAAAGTTCGCCGTAAGAGTGGATGCCGAAGCAACCTGATACTTCATTGTAAAAGTATTTGCCCCTGCGTTCAGGCTAGTCAGATGAGTTACCGCGGTGTACCGCTGGAACTCGTTGGTATCCTGCTCGAACCGCAAGGCCGTGTCGTTGGTAGCCGCCCGGGTCGTAGCACCGGACACGGCAAAGTCAACAAAGTCTGCGCGACCGAGAGAGGTGTCGGCGGTCTGACAGGTAACGTAAACGAGGGCTGAAGTACCGGTCGTAACAGTAACCGTAGGACCGACAGTAGCCAGGTCACCGTAGGTCGTCATGTTCGTTGTGCTCTGCTGAGTCGCAATGCTTGAAGATGACACGGATCGCATAGCAATAGCGTTTGTTCCAGTACCGACAGGGTACTGGCCCGCAGCAGATGTCTTAGCGGCCACGGTCTCAAGGATGTTATCCCGGACGTTGCTGTTCCATTGCGCAGCCGTCAGGACGTTACCGGAGATTGCGGTGAACGGGGCGTTGTAAACCATAAGTCAAGCTTCCCTTCTGAGCCTAGCTCAAACTCAGCCGCGAGATCGGCCACGGACTGGTTCATCGGGATAGGATTCGCAGTCAAAAGGCTGCGAACAGCTGTAGGATGCCCTTCCGGGTACCAGTTCTGGTTTTCCTTCTTCGGACGACGAGAAAGCTCCTGAACGATCTCCTGGAGGTTATCCGGCTTGGCGATCGAGAATTCTGCTCCGCAGCCGTCGTACCGAGCGACGCACCGCATCTTCTTAATGTGAGGAGTCACGGGGTACGCGTTATTGCAGGCACCTGGGCAATCAACAATAACGCGCCCGTGGTTAACATAGACAAGACCTATCACTGTACTAACCCCTTAATACCAGACTTCGTCTGTACTGTCTAGCTCGGAAGTTCCGAGGATGAATGGTTGATCCGTGTGGACAACGCTTGAACCGAAGACACCCTGGTCGAAACCATGGTCAGCGACGTTAAACGTAAACTCCGGGTTCTGGAACCCCAGAGGCTCGGCGGCCTCAGCGCTAATCGTCAGCTTGTGGTCTCGGCCCATCGCCGCCAACTGGTGGCGCAACGACTCGATGTGGAACGGCTGATCAAGTTCCCACAGATGGTTGTCCACGGTAATGACTTGACTGAGCGAAGAATTCAGTATGGCTGCGAGAGCGTCTTCTGATATATTCTGTATGACAAGCTCAGCACGAGGGCGCATTGACGAGTTCTGCCGAAGAATCCACAGGGCGATGTCTTCGGTGTCGTTCGGACCTGCTACTCCCCCGTCAAACTCAAACGGTTTGACGGACCTGTACTTAGTCTGACTCGCAGCGCTGTCGTATACCTTCTCGATGGCCTGGGTCTGAATCGTCCTAGCCCGAAATCGGAGATTCGAAATCGTCGCCGTACCGTTAGCCGAGAACGTAATACTGACTTGAGTACCCGATCGCGCGTAGTCAACAAGAGTGACGTCGCCCTGCTGGACGATATAGTCTGCGTCGTCAGGTTCGGTATCCACGACAAGGTCGAACTCAATAGGACCGGGAATATCGACCTTAACCAGGTGACCCTGAATAGGCGACTGGCCTTCAATAAATCCATCGTCAAGATCTGCCGTAATAGTCGTGATGTTCGTAAACGTCCTAGACTTCTGCGGATCGGTCCAGATCACGGAGATGTCCTCCCCGAGGGATACATCTGAGGACTTCGCCGTTACGCGGTTGAAGAAGGTCTCCCATCCGAAGTCAATAGAGGTACCATCGGTAACCGGGAAGTCCGTAGCAGGATCAACGACGTCCTCCGCGCAGGCCACCAGCTTGAAGGCAGGGGTAGACGTGAACGTTGGACGGACTCGGTGATGACGGTCCTGGAACCGGACTATCCCGGAAGATCCCATGGTGAACAGCGAAGGAGGGCCCTCCGCCTTCATGATCTCCTTCAACCCGTCAAGAGCCTTGCCTTTGAAGGACCACCATCGCAATGTAGTAGCGCCGGAATCAACGCCGAATTCAATGCGAACGCTGTCGAACGGAAGCTCTACTCGGATCTTCTGCTGCTCGTAGAAGCCCGCCGCCTCGATAATCGCTTGGAATGCCTCGCCCGTGCGGATTGAGGGGTAGAGGTCAGTCGAGACGTCGATCTCAGCGAGGCGAGACAAATAGTCTACGCAGGGGATGGATACGGACTGATTGTTGATGTCAGACTCAAGGACGTAGTCCTGGGTGAATCCGTTAAAGAGCGTATACTCCTGACCGCTGTCAGGAATCGCACTGATGACGATCTGCCGGTTAGGCACGAGACCGTCAGCGATCGGAGAAGTAAGAGAGGTCGGATTGTACTTGCCCGTAGAGTTGTTAAGCATGAACGTACCGGAGCCAACCTGCATGTCGGCAAACTCCACAGCTTTGTCACGACCGTACTGTATGTTCGGAACACTTCGCGTAAGCAGGAAGTCACAGGAAACGTCATCGTAGTCAGACTGAATCTGGGACCACCCGATGTAGAAGGTACCGTCACCTACGGTGCCGAAGGCACCCTTAATCCCAATGACAAGCTGGTTCGACGCAGTAGGCGTGAACGCAATCTCCAGCGGGACCCAAGTGTCGTGAACGGTCGTCGTGTCAAACCCGTAGCTAACGAGGTTAACCGAGAAGACCTCCATGCTCAAGCCCCCGGTAAATGAACCACTAGGGATGTACACCCACATGGTGGCAGTCATCGGAACCCCAGTGACTGCCGTAAACGGTTTGAACATGCGACTGTTTGCCGTGGATGAGCCGGAAGCCGCGGTATCCACGATTTTTAGCGAGTACTCGCCTCGGTAAGCCTGCTCCGTAGAAAGCTCAGCTGATGCAGGATGCTGGAACCCGTCCAGCAGGTACTGCCAGTTGCTCAGACCCGAGTTGAGTCCGCCATGCCCGAACCAGTCGATATAGCAGGTATACGTTGGAACTCTGGACATGACGGACTCTCCTTTAGGTTAGTTGTTCTTAGGGAGACGGCCGTGCTTCTGGGCGTCAGTGACACCCTGGACTACGGCGTCCTCGATACCAGCACGGTCGCCCATGACAGTACCGTTGATGTTGATGATGTAGGTGTTCCCACCCTTACCCTTGAGGTCGTGACCGACAGGCTCAGGGACGCCGGTACGGTTCTCCACGAGGGAGACACCCGGAGGCAGCAGCCCGCCGTTGTCGTACAGCGTCGGCTTGACATAGCCGCCCTCGGCGTAGCCACCCGGACGCGCCATACGAGCAGCCCAGCCAGAACCGTAACGGTTCCTGGCATAACGGATCGCTGCGTAGATGTTCGCACGGGGGTTGAACGGACCGAGACTAGCGTATTTGCCTGCCCACGCATAGAACGTCGGGTCGATAGTCTGGAGCAAACCCTTCGACGGCGTGCCGTTCTTCGCGTTGATGTCCCAGGTGTTGACGGTGTTCGGGTTACCCGAAGACTCCTTCATGATCGCCTTGAGGACGAGGTTCAGGTGACTAGAGCTGTACAGCCCGAGTTCACGGAGAACAGACGATACGGTGTCGGCCCAACGACTCGCGCCAGAACCCCCACCGACTGCGCCCATTCCACCCTTGCCTTCGTTGGCCCAGTGAATGTGGTCGGCGTGAGTGCCAGGACCGGCGCTACCACCGGTATAGCGGTGACGCTGGCCGTTCTTGATGCCGACAGACGGACCGTCAGGCGAGAAGTCCCAGATGAGTTCGAGGATCGAATTCATCCAGGTCCGCTTGATCATCTCGTACGCCTTCTTAGCAAGACCGCCACCACGACGTTCCGACCCGTCAGTAAACGCCATGTCAATGGCCTTACCAACGTTGTGGTAGGACGTCCCGGAGCCGTTACGCTTACCGGACGTAATGATCGTACCCTTCACGGCACTCTGAATCCAGGCAGACATGGCTCGCCAGTCACCAGGACCGCCGCCCATTCCGCCACCAAGCCCCATGACCTTCTCCCAGAGCGATGACATCTTCGACCACATCATTTTGACGCCGCCGTCGAGCATGTTCTTGAAGTTCTTGGAGTTGCTGTCGGATGGGATCTTGCCCATGCTGCCCTTGAACCCATCAACGATCTTCTGCACGGTGTCAGTAATCTCGAAGATGTTGGTCATCCAGTCGGGTTTACCGTTGTCGGTAACCCAGTTGAACGCCTTGCTCGCAGCCATCTTACCGAGATCGATAAGACCGCCGCCTGCAAAGCCAGGGGCCTGGAGGTTATTCATCTTGTACAGGTTGTTGACGCCGTATTTGTCGACAGCCTTCTTGCGCATGACGAACTCGCCGTTAGACAGGCGAGCCTGGATAGAGTCGGACGTCCCGGTACCAGGACCACGGACGTGACCACCGGAAGCGAATCCGATGTCAGGCAGCCGGAACTTGTTATTGAACATCGCCTTAGAGACGGCGTTCCAGAACGGCTTGATGCCCCTACTGTACAGAGTGTCAACTACGAACTTGACAGGCTTAGAAATGCTTGCACGGATAGAATCCCAGGACTTCGACGTTGTACCGACAAGACCTCGGAAGGATCGACCGATTGCACCAGCGACTTCCCTGACCTTGTCCCAGGTCTTCCCGAGACCACCACGGAATCCTTCGAGGGAGAAGCCCATGGCCTGGGTGTTACCCGCCATGTTCTCAGCCGTAAGGTCCATGTTGGCGTTCGTACGACGACGCATTTCGTCAGAAGCCTCAGACGTAGCAACGTCCTGGTCTCGAATACCTTGCAGGTACGTCGCCATGCGCTCACCGGCAGTCTGAGTCTTGTCAGCCATGTCGGTGTGAGAGGTCCCAGCGTTGTCGAGGTACGTATCGATCTCAGTACTGAAGTCGAAACCAGCCTCACGCATCGCCAGCATAGCCTCGATCACGCCGTCCTTGGTCATACCAGCGCGAAGTGCCATCTGGTAGAACGCATCATCGACGTCACCGTGGTTAGCCGCGACAGACTGAAGGCTTGCAGCAATCTGACCAGCCTTGTCGGCCGTAGTGCTAGACATCAAGCCCATTTGCTCAGCGACCGTTGCAGCGGTATTCGCGTTGCTGGTGACCATCTGGTTGTTAGACTCAATGATGCCAGTCGAAGCGGAGCTGAAGGCATCCTGGAGATCCTGAATTACGGACTCCGGGACGTGCATGGACTCAGCCATGGCGATAAAGTCCGGAGGAAGGCTCTCACCGAGTACGGTACCGGTCTCGTCAGCCGCAACACGGAGGCCAGTCATCGCTTCCGCGAGCGCCAGCGCAGCCTGCGTGCGGTCGTTAGCCGAAGCTTCAGGGTCAGCAAGGATCTCGTTGTACTTCTCAAGAGCGTCGTTGTAGTCGCCCTGGGCCTTGATCAGGCCGAAGTAAGGATCAGTCTGAGCCTTAAGTTCCTGGCCCCAGCCTTGAAGGGCCGCAGTCGCATCACCGTACTTGTCGGCAACTTCCTGCGTCTTCTCAGACAGTTCGATCTGAGCCGCAAGAGTGTCGTCCAGAAGCGGAGTAAGGTCCGCGAACGCCTGACCCGTAATCCCGAGTTCTTCCTGGATGAACTTGTTGACGGAAGTCTGATCAGCACCGATCTCACCGGCACGAATGAGTTCCGCAACGTAGTCGTCGATCGCACCCGCCGCAGTCGTGAATGCTGTGACAGCTTCTTCGCTCGGGGCGATGTCCCGACCAATTTCCGTACGACTCATCTCGTCGAACGTGTTGTTCAGGCCCATCATGGAGAGCTGCGTGTACTGGATACCGCGAGACAGGCGGTTCATGGAACCGGCGATATTGTCCAGCTCAGTTTCAGCCCCAGTAGCCTTGAACTTCTGGAGAGACGACACTACGCCTTCGGACAGGGTAGCAGAGAGCTTTTTAGCCTCGCTGTCAGTCTTGTTAATCCAGGCAAACAGCCCGGCCAATACAACCGCAACGGTCAGGATCGGATGAGCCATCATTACGGTCTTCAGCGCAACGAATGCATCCTTCAGTTTACCGACACCAATAGTAGCTGCCAGGGCAGCTCCGTTGTTAGCGAGGTTGGCGGTAGCAAGAGCGTACATACTGACGGTCGCCGCAGCGAAAACCGTGAGAGAGACGCCCAGGTTATCCGTGATCAGCTTGACAGCCGAAGCCGCAAATTCAATCAGAGGAGTAACAACCTTCAGGGCGGACGTCAGACCCTCAGCCAAAACCGTAGCCAGCTGAGCAGCTACCGGGATCAGAGGCTCTACCGCCACCGACAAATCACCGAGCGCCTTGCGAAGCTCAGGGGACGTCGCAGCAAGAGCAGCAACACCGAAGATGACCGGTGACATCGCTCCGGCAAATCGCTGCATACCAGGAACGAGTTCGAGGAACCCGCTGGCAAGCTTAGCCGAGAGCGCAGCAGACAGAGCCGAGATGACAGGCAGGCCACCACGGATCGTGTCGAAGAACTGCATGATCTTCTCGGTAGTGATCGACTCGCCCATCTCTCGGATGGACTTAGCGGTCTTGTCAACAGCTGGGTCGAGCTGTCGAACCATGATGTCAACGAGAGGACGGATGGCGTCTTCGATGTTGTTCATCGCGTCAGCCAAGGCGTTGCCTAGCTCGACAAGAGCCCCGCCGCCTGTGGGATTGATAAGAGGAGTAACAAGGAGTTCACCGATACGACGGTGAGCACCCTTGAGACGGTCGATCATACCGTCGAAAGTCTGTTTGGCGTTCTGGGCAGCGCCACCGAACGCAATCTTGGAACCCTTAACGAAGCCGTCGAAGAAGTCCTCGACGCTCAGGGTACCGGCAGTAATTTGGGCACGGATCTCCTGTGAAGTCACGCCGAATGCCTGAGCGACAACGCCAGCGGCATCGACACCACGCTCACCGATCTGGTTGAGTTCTTCGGCGGAAAGCTTGCCCTTGGACTGCATCTGGGAGAGCGCGCGGATGACGCCCTTGATTTCTTCCTCAGTACCACCGGCCGCTACAACAGCATCCTGGACTGCACCGAGGAGGGGAACGACCTTACCGGCTTCTACACCGAATGCCAGCATCTGCTGACTCGCCTTAAGCCAGACGGGCAGGGCGATGGGAGAGGTCTTACCGAACTCACGGATTTCCGCAAGCTGCTGCTGAGCAGCCTGGGCTGAACCCGTGGTGGTCTTAAGGGCCATAGAAACGCGCTGAGTCAGAGCGTTAGACTGAAGGCCCGCCTTGAACAGAGCCGTACCATAGGCAGCCGCAGCAATAGCCGCGCCACCAAAGCCAGCCTGAGCAGCCTGCCCAAGGTCTTTACCGACCTTCTGGAGACCCGTCAGATCCTTGCGGGCCTGACGAGCCCCCTTCGGGTCCCAGGTAGAGAACAGAGAAAAGCCAAGGGAAGTCGCAGTCGCCATCATTCACCCCTAAAATAGGCTGCATCGAGTGCAGCAACAACGGCAGCCTTTTCAGCTGCGATTTCCTCTTCGGTCTTTTCTTCCTCGAAGGTTCTCCACGGTCTACCAACACGTGGATCTTTAACGCCACCCTGCGCGAGGGTAGCTTCTAGGATTCGAGCTAGGATCTCGCGATCCCATTGTCGGCCTAGCTGACCTTCGACATGCTCAAAGGCTCGCCAATCGGCGATCTCTTGAGCGTCAAGATTTTCCAGCATCTCTCGAACAGAGTGATACCCCAGCGCGAGTGTTAGTCGGTGGTAGAATCCTCGTCGAGGGGCGCGTCGAAATCCGCGACCACATCTTCAATGTCTTCGTCGTCGATCTTGTTGAGTTCAGTGATCTTCTTGAAGATACGGAAGAGAACCGCGCCGTTCTTCTTGCCCAGCATGTAAGCTTCGGCCTTCGTGTAGAGCGGCTTACCGGACTCATCCACCAGGGACAGCGCAACGGTCTGGGCCAGGAGGCCGCCGTCCTTCTGCTTGTCCGGGTTATCCAGAAGAGCCTGGAACTCGGAAAGAGTCTTACCGGACATCACGGAGATCAGGACTTCGCCGCCCCACTCAGGGACGTGGAACTCCTCGACCTTGATGTCCTGAGCATCAGAGATCTGAGCCTTGGAGAGAATAGCCATTAGTTATAACCCCTTCTTAGGTCGGCCACGCTTAGCGTTAGCCGTTGCATTACGAATTTCTTGTGCAGACATGTTGAGGATCTTACGAACTTCAGCTTCTGCTTGCCTCTGCTGATCCCCTGGAGGACCAATGAACCACGACGGTCCGTAACCGTTCTGCATGTGGTAGTTAGCCTTGGGACCGCCTCGGAATTCTCCGAAGAACGTGTCAAGACCACGAGGCAGGATTCCGCCCTTTTTCCGAACGATGCTCGTACGAATACGCATGATCGGATCTTTCCCGGTACGGAGTTTGAGCTTGACTCCACGGGCGATTTCTTTGCGCAAGCCTGTCGTGCCGGAAGTACCCTTGACGGGCATCCTGCGGACTCGCCTGCGCTGCTCAGCCATAATGGGTTGGGCGACGCGCCGAAGCAACAGACGCATACGGCCGGGGAGTTTTTCATCCACCTGCCGAAGAGCGTCAGCAGCCGCCTTGATGGCAGCCTGGTCTGCGATGACCTGTACCTTGAGCGACATCGCCCACCCCTTACGGATTTGTTACGCAGTCGCGCGCGACATCGAACCCTGAACGGGGAACGTCACGGAGGTCTCCGAGCGCTCGTTGACAGCACCCGCAAGCGGGGTGTACTCGAACAGCTTGACGGAGCCGCTGTACTGCGGGTTGCTCGTCGACACAGCCGTCTGGTGCGGACGAACGTTGATGGTGACTTCCTCTTCGTTCAGGAAGATCGGGTACAGGGTGTCATCCACCTCGCCGACCGCGAACGACTGGAGGAACGTAATGGTGAATGCGCTCTGCTCGATACCGGCAAGGGTCGCCTGACCACACATCGTGTTAGCCTCGACCTCGGCCTTCGACAGCATGACCTCGACGCTCGCAACGTGGCAAGACAGGTCAACACCATCGACTTCGACAAAGGCATCCTTAAGGACGAACGCCATATCTTAAGCCTCTTTTTCTAGGGTTTCATCCTCAGCCTTGTCGGGCCAGATCACTCGCGGCTTTACCGCAGGAGCTTCGGGCTCAGGCATCGGAACTTCTTCAATCTGGTGCGCCGCGAGGCGACGCTCTAGCCACGGGTCGGGCCATTCCGCCTCGAAGATCTCGCCGGGCTTGTACCCGTTGATCTTCTGGCGACGGTTCTTTGTAATGACGCGGTAACGCTTCATGACTTTCTCGTCGTCTAGCATTCGCGCACCTCCAGTCGGATCTGTGCTCCGATCATCGGAGCGCCGCTAGCTTCGCCGGTCTGGGCGCGACCGTAGAACATGACGTGAGTCGGGGTTGCATCCATGACCTTCCCGTCGAGCGTGGAGTTCTCCGCAAGAAGAGCCCACGTACTATCGGGAATGTCGGGGGAGATCTCGTCGTCAAGTACGTCCTGGGACGTCTCCATTTCGTTGTACGCGACCATAACGTAAACGTCGATGATCCACTTCATGGAGTTCCTGCCCATGGACTCCGGGACACCCGTTGTATCGTCTGACGGGACCACTACGATGGCGGGGTAGACAACCGGCGAGGGGACGTTTCGGTAAACGTTCCACTCGGGCTTTCCTGCCTTAACAACATCGTAAACTGCCTGTCGTACATTCTTGAGGGTCATCTGACGATCACGGCTTCCTTCACGAGTGGCGCGAGCTTCATCATGATCTGGCGAGACTCGCGGATGCGAACCACTCCGAACTCGTCAATGCCCTTGACACCGTGAGGGGTATCCTTGGTAAGGAAGGTCTCGGCCGCCAAAATCTTGGCAGTCTCTTCGACAACGTCAGGGATACTGTCCCATCCGTAGGTTGCCTCGACGGTGTACTCTTGGCCCTTACAGAACGACCGCGATTTAATGCGAGTCACCGGCCATCCGGGCTGCCCGTTCACCACGCCATTGAGAGGGAAGGAACGGTATTTATCCGGGTCCAGCTCGTTGCCATTAGAATCGGTGATCGTAATGGAGTCGGCAGACGCAATGTCATCGACGAACATAATGCCGTTACCAGCGATGTACGTCCGGACAGTAGGCGCATCATCCTTACCGAAGTACCTACCGGTACGGTTGTCGATGTCGCGAGAAGCCGCCGTGATCGCCTCCTCTAGGAGGTTATCGTACTTTGAGTTCGCGTCAACACCGATGTAGATCTTCATCGTCGGAAGATCGGTGTAATCGATCAGCGCCATCGTGCCTCCTATTCACCCAGCAGAATAATGCCGTCAAACGACATAGTCCTCTGCGAGCTGTAGCTCTGGTGCAGCGTGATAGATCCGTCTACCTCGAACGACAGGTTATTCCCTGTATTCGGCTGTACAGCATCTGTAGACGCCGATCGGTACTGCCGATACGAAGGAACAAATCCAGCAGGAAGCTCTCCGTCGAACGTTGAATCGTTCACCGAGAACCCGAAGTTCACGATGAACTCGCCTTTCATCTGGTAAGTACCCGTTGCGGGTACTTTCCTGATGGAGGGCTGCTGTCGTCCTACCGACATGTTCGTCGGCGTAGCGAGATCTACCCATTCGCCGGGACCAATGTCAATACAGAACTGCATTAGTCCTCCCGCTGATCCGGGGCGAGGTACGTCAGGGTAGTTACCTCTGACGGTTTCGGATCTACCTTCTTGCGCGGAGCTAGCTTAGGAGCCTCGACTTCGTAATGAGGAACAACCTTCTTGAAAAGGTTCTCCCTTCCCTCAAGAAGTGGGTGGCCGTGCCGTACGAAGGTTTTGTCGGCGACGACACTGATTCGCTTACCGTCAAGCTCCGTGAGGAACGTCCGGACGGCGACGTAGATGTCTCGGTTACTCATTACGGAATCACCTCGGGAGCGATCATGGCGTCAAGGGCAGCCTCGGCCAGTTCTTCTGATGCATAAGGACCGTCGAGCTGTGCAAACGAAGTAGCCGTCGCGTTGACAGATGCGTGGACGTAGAAGTCACCTTCTGATGCTTCCACAACGAGCAGCGCTCCGACTAGCGAGAGATTGACGCGTCGTCCCGCGAGGGGACCAGAGGTAACTTCATACCACATGCTAGCTCCTAAGCGGTCGTGAACGTGTCTTCGCCAGCAGCGGAGTCGGCAAGCTCGGGGTTGTGGGCACCGGCAACAACGATGACGTCATACTCAGTTGCAGTCGTAAGACCGGTCAGAGAAACGGCCTCTGTAGTCACGACGCGAGTAACGGTTGCGGGGGAAGTGGTGACCGTATAGAAGTCAGCGTTAGCGACATTCGCCCAGGTAACAGCACAAGTTGTGGCAGTAGGCGTGCCCGCGACAGGAACGGGGGTAGCCAGCGTCGCGCCAGCTCGCTCAGTCACCGTAGCGAACATGTCAGCGTTAGCAAGAACCACGGGGTTCGTGTCCGCGTAGATCTTCTCAGTACCGATGGCGTAAGTACGGCCACCAGCAGTAATGGTAAAGCTTTTCTTGGCCTGCTTAGCCATGTATTCTCCTCAGTAAGGAAAGGGGACGGTGAGTGGGCCCAGACAAGAGCCCACTCACCAGACTAATTAGGCACCGTCGTTGTTCGACAGGCCGCGGAACGCGTTGCCGTCAATGAAGCCGCCACCGTTCCACCAGAACGCGACGAGAGCGCGCTGACCGGTCGGGGTGTTCGTGGTCGGGTCCTTAACGAGGTCGTCCATGACGACGCGCATACCGATGCGGTCCACGATCAGGTACTTCTGGAAGTCACCGAGGATCAGGAACGGAAGGGTGGTGCTGGTCGTAACGGTCTGCATCTCCGACATCTCGCGAGCGGAGTAGCCGATCAGCTCCGGAGGCAGGCCCGCAGCCAGACGCACCCAGAGGTCGCCACCATCGGTGTCGGAGCCCAGCTGGCGCACAGCGTTGTAGATAGGCTTCGACGCGAGGAACGACGCGTTAGCGCGGTGACGAGGAGCGAGAGCGTCGTCAAGGGCGTAGATGTCGCCGGAGTCGAAGACGCCAGCAGCACCCGTCTCAACCTCAGAGCCCGCGTTCTCAACGAACAGCTGGTTGAGGCCCTGGACACCCGTCAGACCGTTACCGGAACCAGTAACGAAGGTCGCGGCCTCTTCCTCAGCCTTGGCTTCAGCGAGCGCGCGCGTCAGCTGGCCCTCAAGACCGGCATAGGCATCGCCCAGCTCAATCGAGAACGGAACGTAGCCGGACACGCGGCCAGCGTTGAACTCAGGGTTCGCGAGCTGCGGAGAAGGCGTACCGTCGACCGCCACAGCTTCACCGTCACGGTTAACCGTGACACCAGCGGTCGTGATCAGACGGATGTGGGTACCGGAGACCTTCTCGACACGGGCGATCTGGCGAAGCGGATTGACCGCACCGTCAGTCGTCAGAATCCAGGTCGGGTCCAGATCGAACGGAACACCGTAGCCACCATCAGCCGGGGTAGCAATGTTCATGTCTCGGGTTTCAGTACCACCCGAAGCCATCCAACGAGCAAAGGCTTCCTTGTACTTCGGGTGGGAGGTACGCATAAGCTGCTCAGACAGAGCACCCTTGTCAACGTACGCACCGTTGAGGAGCTTGGTAACGTGCTCCTGGTTGTCTTCCTTGGAACGGGTCGACGCAGCGAAGTTCGTGCGGTCGATGATTCGCTGAGCGTTGTCGTACGCCTTGCGGGCACGCGCCTCGGGGTCCATCGAACGGAGGGCGGTGTAGTCGTGCAGGTTGTCCGGACGAACAATAACGTTCGGAGCGGAGCGGCCGGACTCGACAGCACGGCCGTCAGCCGCAGCGTTGCCAAGGGCCGCCCGACGACGCTCGGTCTCGCGGATGCCGCGCTCGTGAGCGTCACGCTCTTCGACAAGCTCGTCCCACTCAGCCTGGCGCTCAAAGGGAAGCTCTTCGCCGTCGTAGTCGTTAGCGATCTCTTCAAGACGCTCCTGGATAGCGTCGACTCGCGCGGCGCGCTCCTCGACGGTCATACGGTTCTCCATGTTTGGAGTCTCCTTTTTGATAAGTGAATCAGTTGATCGGGCAGACGGAATGTCCGCCTCCTCGGTTTCATCAGTACCCTCTGGAGCGTCCTCGACCTGGTCTGCCTCGCTGGGAGCTTCCGGGGCTTCAGGAGCCTCACCGTCCGCGTCATCAACGACGACCTCAGAGTCATCTGCGTCTTCGAGAGTTGGTTCTTCAACGGGAACTTCGTTCCGCTGAGAGTATTTGTCGGTCAGAGACCGGATGCCTGCCGTAGCAGACGGGTTTGCAGGATCAAGCACGACCGAGAACTCACTAACACGAACCTTCGTGATCGTCCGCTCGGGAAGACCTTCAGGGTTGTAGCTAGATCGCTCAGGGTGGTTATCCCAGATCTCGCCGTTGTCTTCGACCATGAACCCGAACGACGCGGCAAATTCGCCAGCGCGGATAGCAGGGATGAGATCTTTGACGTAAGACGACTCATGGAACAGCTCAGCTTCGTAGTAAGCACCTCGGGAGTCCTCATGGACAACCTTGGCGGTACCAATCGGCTTACGGCCAATCTGAGCGTCGTAACCGTGCTCGAACAGAACCTTCGGCTTGTTGGTCCGAAGCGTTTCATCGAAGGCACCCGGAGCGATACGTTCGAGGAAGTACTTACCTCGCTCGTAGACTGGGTAGAACTCGTTGAACACGCTGAAGTGACCAGTCAGGGTGACCGAGTCATCCTGGGCCCGAAGATTGTCAGCTGGAAGGGAGCGGTACTGCATTTCGCTCATACCGGACTCCTTACTTAATGACAAGAACCGTCAGGTCCGCAGCAGAGTCGCTGTAGGTCACGTTAACGAGACCATCGACGTTCTTGTAAGTAGCGGAAGCAGGGACGCGGATAATTTCCGTGGTCAGCGCTGCAACAACAACCGCTCGGTCCTGGACGGTAAGATCCCCGTCGCGGACTTCAGGCGTCACGAGGGTGACGGTACGAGGGTTCGTCGCGTGGGCATTGGTAACCAGCATAAGCGCGCCAGGCTCGACCGTGTCGCCGCCAGCGGCAGCAGCAACGTCGTCCTGAAGGGTGACACCCGAGCTGGTGACCGTGACAGTAGCAAGGTCAGCCATATAGATTATTCCTTCGGTTTGGTAGTCGGACCCGCTTTAGGGTCGACGTTCGGTTGTGCGGGTTTCTCCGAAGGAGCATTCCCGCCTGGAGCCAGATTGGACTTAGCAGCTTCAGTGACAGCCGCAGGGTCGTAAAGCTGGACAGAAATCAGACCAGTGTGCTTGAGGTCGTTAATATTGCCGGTCTGGGCATACTTCTTCACGGATTCTGGTTCCCAGCCTTCGCGAACGAGTTTGTCCATCATCTCAGCAGTAATGTTCTGAATACGAGCGCGCTCCTCGCGGTCGTCATTGAGAGCGGAGACGTCTCGGGATGAGTACCAGAGACGAAGTTTCTTAGCAGCCATACGTCGTGACTGCGGAGGGCGAACGATGTTCTCCAGAGCCTCACAGAGCGACTGCCACAGCGGGTGCATCGTCTGGTTAATCCAGCCTCGCTGGGTAACTTCGTAGTTACCACCGTTGAGGTTTGAGCCCTTCATGCCTTCGGTCAGACCGACGACAGACGACGGCACGCCGAAGACGTTCGCAACGTGGGTCTCCATACGACCGGAGACGTTCTGCATGTCCAGAGCAGCCATGTCAGTTTCGATCGGAACGATATCCGCACCAGTCGACACGAACAGAGGACCGTAGTGGTTCTCGGCTCCCATCTGGGACTGCTCGAAGTGTTCCATGACTTCATCGAACTGCTCTTCGTTCAGCTTCTCCTTGAGGATCACGGCGAACGACGGCTTAGCGCCACGACGGAAGAATGACAGCTGGTGCTCGGTAGCCGCCTCACCGATCTGAAGATCACGGATCAGCGAGGTCATCGGGGCCATACCACGGTACTGCGCCTCGGGGTCCGGGTCGGGAGCCCAGTGAGCGATTTCCTCGGGAAGGTATGCGCGGACAGCCGTAGAGTTACCAGGGCCGCCCGGGTAGTAGATGTACCCGACAACATCAGACTGGACGGCTTCTTCCGGAGGAGCGGACAGAACGATGTCAACCCAGTCAGGACGGAGGCGGCGCATACGGAAGCCACCTCGGAACGGGTCATATTCCTTGGTCCAGAAGGAGTTTCCGCAGATATCGACGTCTTGGATCATCTTACCCATCATGTGGGTCTTGGTCATGCCCACGCCGGGGTTATCCAGCACGTCAAGCTCGGGAGTGTCGTCGAGGGAATGCTCGGTACCCTCCCAGTCCTTCGGACGCCATTTGAACGTAACCTGGGAGAACACCCGGCGACGATTGTTGGCGACTGCCTGGACGATAGGATTGGTCTTGTAGAACAGCGTAGCCCAGTAGACGTAGTCATTTGCCGGACCTTCGGAGTTCGGGGTCTGACCTGTGACCGGGTACTGTCGCTTCAGCCCGTATTTATGGACGTACTGAATCCACTGGGAAAGTGGGAAAGTCGCACTACGCTCCAGCTTGGGGAACAGCGCGTTAAAAGCGCGTTTGAACACTAGCGCCTCCCTGCTCGCTTAAAGAAGATTTGGTTGGATGCGGAATCCTTGACAGCCCGTTTGAGGCCCCAGACTCCGAGGGTTGCAGCTTCGAGGGCTACGATGTTCGCTAGGTCGTGTGCGCGGGCCCAGGCTGTATCCAGACCTGAGAGCTTCCGCGTCCCGGCACCAGCGACGGCAGCCGTAAGGCACGGGTCATTGACGTGGTGAATGTATCCGCGTTCCTTCTTGGTTCCGCTAACGCCGATGGCAAACTGCGCGCAGGCTTGTGCGTATTCCAGCGACGATGGCGAGTAAACCGTGATACCATCATCTGTTAGGTCTTCGATGATGGTTGAAGCTTGACCGCGACTATCGATGGCAAACCCGTATGGTTTCCATTTGAGGTTCAGTTCCTTTAGCCGAGCCTTCAGCCAGGCTTTACCACTCTGGGCGTACTCCTCGGCGTGAACGATTATGTCAGTCTGAGACTCATCGGTAAATCCGACTGTCGTGATGACAGTTCCAGTAAGATCAGGCTTCATCGATACGGCGAAAATGATCTGACCAACCGGGTTGACCTCCAGAAGAGCCTTCTCCCAGTTTTCACGGGAGATGACACCGAACTCGACGAGATCGACAGGCCAATCACCGATGGAAAGACGTTCGATGTGAAAACCTGAGAGGTCCGCGATCATCGACTTCCACTCTTCCACGATAGCTTCGTGGTCGACGCGCATACCGTAAGCGGGATTCGTCTGTCGGTAAGCTTCGAGGTTGTCCGCGAAATGCTCCTCGCAGGTATAAGGGTCGATGCCCTGAGCTTCACAGTCCTCATCGCAGATTCGGAGATGCTGAGAGCAGTCAAGGTCGCAGTCATCGTTGTGAAGCTCCGCAGACCACTCCAGCCACGTCATAAGACCAGGGGAGTTACTGAGAGCACGTCGGCGCTTGTCACCGAACGCCAGAGAATCCTGAGTACCCGCTGACCCCATGTAGATCATCTGGGGATTCATACGAGCGGACACGACCGGCTCAACGTCCTTGACGAACTGGCGGTCAGCATCCATAGCCTCGTCGACAATAAGGCAGTCACAGGAGAAACCACGGCCGGAGTTCTTCTTACGGGTCTTGAAGACTACCTGGCATCCATCATTAGTGCGGATGCCTTCCTTACCGTTGGTGTGGGAGATATGCTTCGTACGCTTCTTCAGAAGCGGAGAAGCCAGAATCATCTCCTCGACGCGCTCGAAAATTTCGTGTGCCGTGTCATTACGGTGCGCGGAGTAGATGATCTTCTTCTCTTTGAGAACGAAGAGACCAATGAGAATTCGGGCGGCGGCGAACTCGGATTTACCGTTCTGACGCGCAATAACAAGACCCAGCGTACGAGCGGCCCACAGACCGTTGTCTCGACGTCCCAGGGAGCACTCAAGAATGTACAGCTGCCACGGATCAAGCTTAATGCCGACCAAGTCAAGGAAGTTCTTAGCCTTGATGTAGTCGTTATTCGTGGAGTACGGGGATACGATGTTGATCCGAGGGGTCTGATGACCGAAGAGACCGTCATGCGTATACTTACCGTACGGAGTTTCTTGAAGATTGACTAGCACGCGGACCTCCTTAGAAGGGATCAGCCGTACTGTTGGTCCAGCATATCGAGTTCATCGACGACTTCTCCATCGTCGTCACGAATCTTCTGGATTTCTTCCATTACGAGCTGCATCTGGCGAGACAAAGCCGAGCTATCCCGGGGCGCGGCCTTATCGAATCGCTCAGCGAGCATTTCGAGCATAGTTTCAAGGATCTGTAGACGGTCGCCTGATTGGACGACATTCTGCATACGCTTTTCGGCGGCAGAGCCGGGTTCAAATCCCATGGTCACCTACCAATCGATCTTCTTGAACTTCTTCTTGAATTCGCCATCTTGTGCAGAGCTATTACAGAAAGTTGTGGGCCGGAGCCACATTATCACGGGAGTAAGGGTCCCCACCTTTTGCGATAGGTATAATATGATTACATACCCAGCTTCTTGCGTGAGGCCACTTTAGCTCTCGATCAATATACTCTCCGCAAAAGCAGCAAACAGGGTCCAGGTTATCCCGGGCCCATTTACGGAGTTTCTGGTATCTGTGGTCTAGTTCGGAAGCACCCAATTAGTCCTCCTGGAAAAAGTGGTCTCCCGGCGGGTTTTCAAGATTATCCGCCATGCGACGAAGAAGCACGGGAGACCCGTTCGCCGCTGCGATGTTCCTGTTACAAGTTTCATGAGCCCATCCCCGGGCACGCTTCGTAAAGTGATCGTGTTCCAGGACCGGCATTTTCAGCAAGAACTCGTAGCTACAAAGATAGCACGAGTTATCCTGGCGCTCCATCATCTCTACGGCTTGATCAATGGTCAATCCGTGAAGCTCAGAAGGCCGCCGCTTTGCAACCCAGGTACGGAAGCAATCCACGCACAACCCGTACGCAGTAACTTTTCGTCGGGGGTGTTTACAAACGGCAAGTGCCATCGATCAGTCCTGACTTTCGTCGGCAGCCCTAGCGGCTGCGCGTTTCGGTGCGTCGTACTTGTAATGACAGGGAACGCAGAGTGAGATGTAGTCGTATACGTCGGTATAATTCCCGGAGACGTTAGCCCAGTGGTAGTACCGGGTTTCCGTCTTCCCGCAGTGTTCGCATCCGTGGTCTTTGGCGCTACCTCGGACTTTTTCGACTGCCTGGTGGAACTTGGTCATTTCCGTGCGAGTGTACTTCTTGTAGTCGCTATCGGGATTCCAGTTAGGGTTCAGTTCACCTTGTTTTGAACAAGCTTTAGAGCAGAACTGAGCTGTTGCTCTTGTCTGCATCATCTTGGACTTACCGCATACCAGACACCATTTACGGACGTAAGGCTTCTTGTGCTTGACATCAGTCATTTTATAGAAGTACTTACCGTCGCGCTCTCCGTCAACTCCCTTGCGAGGACGGAAAAATGTCTGTTTCATAGCGGAATGCCTATTCTCCCCCAGCCTGCACGAATGCAGACACGAAATCCTGAGAATTCTCCTCAAGGACCCCGTCAATCTCGTCCAGCAGGTCGTCAGCAGCGTCCGTAATCTCGGAAACATCGTGCTCGACAACCTCGACCTCTTCGGTTTCATCTTGCTTCGAGGTGTTCTTTTGGACCTGGGACATATCGACCTCCTAGTCGGAAGGTAAGCATATCGCATCGATACGCCTATAGTAAGTTAAAGCAGCGATGCGGTCTGGAAGGTACCGCGACCTACGCGTTTTGTAGCGTTGCTCTTTCTAGTGTTCGTGGCAGTAGCTTGTTCACGGCTACCGAACAACATCCATCTGAGCTAATCACTGCTAGTCGTGGACGCTTGGATTCGAACCAAGGACAAGAGGATCATGAGTCCCCTGCTCTACCGCTGAGCTACGCCACGTTGTGACCAGAAGTTTAACGACCCCGGTCTCCCGAGTCGATCCGGCCGAGCGACCGGAAGAATTAGTAAATTACCGTAGAGCCTTCGCTCCCGTTAAGTACTCGGGTAGCCTCCCAGGTAGTTCCCGGGAACTCCACTTCAAATGCGGCGGCCATTGCGGCAAAACCTGCATCCATAGCCGCGATAGCAGCATCGAGGTCAGCGCCATTAAGTTCGAGATGGTACGACATAACAGGCCACTGCGCGATAGCAGGAGTCGTGCCTGAAGTCGGGTTCACGTTGTAGTTAACCGAACTTGGGTAGAACGTCAAAATGTTGCTCCTTCGGAATGGCTGCTGGCAGTTAGCCAGACTTCCTTGTGGTGCGACAACGGAATTCCGGTGTCTACGTACGGAGATGAGCCGTACTTGTGCGAACGAAGGCAGAACGAAAGATCCTCGCTCAGCCTCGTACCATTCGCGTATCTCATGTGGCTAAACCACGTATCGCCTTCAGTTTCCCGAATCTCTTCCAACAGGCTTCGGTGAATCAGCATGAATCCTGTGCCGATGGCCGAAACCTGGAACACGGAGTTCTCAGGCCAAGAATCGAGCACCCTCAGACCTTCACCGTCTGGAGTAGGACCCCACCCGAACACAACGGGTTCAGTTTTGTACGCGATACCGCCGAGACCATCATCTTCTGCCTCGGCAGGAGTGAAATACATCCCGCCGACAATTCGACGATCCGTAGGATGCGCAGAGGAGATAAGCCTGTCAAGTGCATCTCCCGGAAATCCCATGTCTGTATCCACGAACCACAGCCACTCGCAGTCAGATGCATCCAGGAACCGCTGGACTACGAAATTCCGAGTCGAATCCATAGCATCAGGACCAGCGTAAGCCGGAATGCGATGCTTGAGGTACTTGTTCGTCGCTTGATCATGAGACAGGACTCGAAGAAACGAATCCATGAACGAGTGGGACACTTTGTTCGGGTGAAGGTAAGCCACTGCGACCGACGTCATTCATAACCCCTTATGAAGAATAAAGCAGGGACCCGCGCGCACTCCCGAGGTAGCGCAGGAGGACCGGTCCATTACGTAGGTCCCTGCTAGCCAGTGTTCACTGGTGCTTTTAAGCCTTCGGGTCGAACAGCTGGACCGAAACCTTACCCGTGTGCCGAAGAACCGAGATGTTCCCGGTCTCGACAAACTTCTTAGCGGAATTCGCCGTAAAGCCTTCGCGGACCAGCTTGGTCAGGGTGTCGGCGGCCTGAGCAAATGCCTGCTGGGCATTAAGGTCAGTCAGAACAGGAAGTTCAGTAGTCATCGGTACTCCATATCGTTGGGATAAGTCCGACGATAGGGTAGCATCGCATCGAAGATCTCCGTAAGACTCTTAACGTGCCCGCAGGACATTTCAGCGGTTGCTGGGGTGTCTTTCGAGGTGAACGTACGTTCCCATGCTCGAATGGCGTTGCATTCTTCGCAGTAGACTCGATTATTCAACACGGTTAATCGCCTCCTCAAGCAAAGCCAGATCGATCTTGTTACCTTCCCAGCTGCACATGTACCGCCAGACCGTCGCCAGGACGTCGTAGAGGTAGTATTGACGCAGCTTAGAGGTATTATGCTGACGACTTCGCCATCGTTCTTCACGAGCCATTGCACGGACGTCATCTTCAGACGCTATCATAAGATGCGCGAAATCTTCAGCAGAAAACCAGAGGCGAGCGTCCATCGTCCCATCCTTTGGGACAGTTTCCTTAAATCGCCAGGAGGCAGTCGAGCCGACCTGTTCAATGCGGGTGGCTCTTTCGAGGTCGTGACCTCGGACAATAGGGTTTGGGAGCCCTTTTACGGGCAAGTAGTGATACCCGGAATGCATTAGGTGTCCTCACTATGGGGGGAACCTGGCGAATCGCTCTTGACGACGGCCAGAATAGCCTGAACAAGATCATCGACGCAGGTATCGCAATCACAGCAGCCCATCGGGTAGCTGGTATCTACCGCTTGTCGGAGTTTCGTCTCCAGAGACAGGTCACTCATCGGAGACCTCCCGAGACGGGAAATACTCGTGGTTCGTGGCTGAAAAGTTGACATCAGGGTCCGGATTGATACAGACGTTCCGGGTATTGATGATTACACCGCAGGGGAGCAACGCGGAATACACAAACGTCAGAACACCGGCAGCGATTTCGGAGTTCACATAAGTACTGATCGGAACTTCCCACTGGTCGCACGTAGGATGGAAGTACTCAAGGACTGCCGGAGGCTCAGGGTCGTCGTCTTCCCATTCGGCCTCGCAGTCTCCGTAACCTTCACACATCTTCGTCTCCGTACAGCATCTCCAGCAAGTTGTCGAGATCGTGCTCCTGGAGGACACCCTCGGTCCCGAGGCCACGGAGATCGTCCGCAACCGCGTCAATCCGAGCATTCAGCATCCGAACAGTCGCAATCATCTTCTTCTCGACGTACCCAGAACCGCCCTTGGAAATGCGAGCGAACTTCTCGAATTCCTCGCGAGTGTAAGGCTCATTCATCATCAATAACCTCCAGAGACTCCAGCTCCTGAACCAGCCGGTCGCGGAGGGACTTCGTCATCTTAGGGCCACCTCCACGGCCTCTCCAGTTTCCGACCATCGGACCCTTATGCAGATCACTTTCGGTCGAAGTCACAAGCAGCAGCTTAAAGACCGTACCCGGAGCACTGACCTCCAGACGGACATTCGCAAATTCAGTACTAAATTCCGTGCTACTCGACATCTTCCAGTCCTTCCAGTACCGCGACTTCACGCGGGTAGATGTAATATTCTTCGTACCACGCCCAGTGATACATCTTCCGGAGCCGCTGGACGCGCTGACTCGCTTCTCCGCGATGCGTCATCAGTTCAACGAACTGCGGAACCTCTCCCGGGACTTCCGTCGCCAGGATAACGTAGACCTTCACCCTGAAGTCACCAGTCAGCATTTGTGATCCTCTCTCGAAGCTCATCAGCATCCCACCACTGACCCTGGCAGAACACCTCCCATCCGGACGGCTGGTCGAGAGCACACCACGTAAAGAACCCGATCTGACCCGAGACGCCGGTCTTCTCGACCAGGGCATCCCGAAGGAGTTCCTGGAGCTTGTGAACGTCATCCATATTCTGGAAATCCTTCTAGGTATAGATCGTAACACTTTTTACAAAGAGGCCCAAATCGTCTGCCGTTCCGCATCTCAATCCAGTATGTTACATCAACGCAACTATAACTACAAGCCCAGCAGTGTACCGCATCCCCCATGGCTACATCCACGAATACTTCGCTGCGAGGTTATGGAGGTCTTCCATAATCGCGTGGTCCCGATCGCACGAAGCCGCGAGGTACCCTTCGTCGTACATCTCCAGGCCCTTCTGCTGTATGATGTTCAGACCACGGTGAGTAGCCTCTGCATCAGGGCCCGCTTCCATACGGAGATATCTGATCCAGTTAAGGAATTCTTCTTTAGCGCGGGGGTTAGTCATCAGTTCCACCCTTCCGTTCGTGCCTGCATCATCTGCTCTCCGTCATAGTACCCTCGACGGTAACCTTCATCGTAAGCCGCATCGAGGTCGACATCGAGATCCTGCTGGGCTTTGGTGTAGCCTTCAGCGAACAACGCAGCAGCGCTTGACCTGATTTTGTACAGCAGTCCGAGCGCAAATCCCCCTGTGTAGTTCCGCAGAACGTTCTCCAACTGCCGCGTCGCCTGCATGAGTTCTTCTTCAGCGGTCATGACTGACCCCCACTAGACTGATAGTACTCAACAGAACGGTCATACTGCTCTTCGAGTTCGACTACGTACTCTTCAAGCTCCAGAACGCGCAGGATCAAACGCCGCTCGAACAGCCCAAG
>ENA-UOUW01000027-UOUW01000027.1-bioreactor-metagenome-genome-assembly--contig:-NODE-27-length-29463-cov-45.186004_pt1 | contig 29463 bp, 40 predicted proteins | sample MGYA00238153_ERZ761573 | MGnify/ENA primary metagenome ERZ761573 (study PRJEB28894, sample SAMN06264780) | bioreactor metagenome | isolation source: Switchgrass | place: USA:Austin, Texas | collected... | reverse complement strand
GTGTGCTGAGTGAAGCCCGGCTTGTCGCTCACAGGCGGAAGCTGGCCGGGGTCGCCGATGGCGAGCACGGGGATGCCGAAACTCAGGAGATCGCGTGCAATCTCTTCGCTGACCATCGACGCTTCATCGACGACGACCAAGCGCCGTGTGCGGACCATCGACTCTTCGTTGTATTCGAAGGTGAGCCCAGACTTGCGGTCTTGAATGGCTTTCTTGAGCTTCGCCGCCGCCACGGACTCGCGCTTCTCGGCAAGGGCCAGGAGTTCGCGAAGGGCCGACACGTCGTTACCCAACGCAGTTTCGCGGATGATACTCGCCGAGTGAGCAGCGACTTCGTCCTCTGCGGCTTTCAATTCTTGGCGGATGCGTTCTGCGGCTTCACCGGGCTTGCGATAGATCAGCTTGTGGATCGTCGTCGCCGTGACATCCCAACCCTGGGCCTTGAACTTCTGCATCATGACCTTCGCGGCCTTGCCCGTGGGAGCGCAGAAAGCCACTTGCGACGGAGTGAGGCCGCATTCTTCGATGATGTCGGGGAGGATTGTGGATTTGCCGGTCCCCGCGAAACCCGCGAGGTAGAAGAAGGGCTTGTCACGTGTCGCATACCAGCGAGCGATTTTACGGACACCTTCAGCTTGGAGATCAGAGAGCGTGGGCATGGCACAGTGCCTTGTGAAAAGGGGAGCGGGTATTCGCCGCTCCCCTTGTGCTTACGTCAATTTGCGTTGGGTTTAGAAGCGACGACCGCGCTTCACTTCGGTGGCCGGAGGCGGGGTCGCTTCTTCTTGCGCTTCCGCTTCTTCCGTGGCGGCCTTCGCCGCCGCAGCCGCGCCGTCGAGCTTCGCCAGGAGGTCGGCTTCTTCCGCCCATTCGACGATCTTGAAGATCGGCGCATACTTCGTGGGCTGGCCCTTGACCTTCTTGAGCACGAAGCTGGATTCCGCGAGTTCGACGATGGCGATCATGCCGTCGTTCATCGCAGCGCCCTTCGCGTAGTCGCGGAGCAGGTTGCCCATGGCGATCAGCGCGCCCTTCGAAGTCGTCTTGAATTCGTAGGTCTCGCCGTCGTCGAGCCCGCGCATCGTCACCGAGCGCTGTTCGCTCCAGCCGTCAGTCGTGCCGTCGCTGTAGGTCTTGTAAGGACCATGATCGGTGAGGCTGGCTTTCGCCGGAGCGTCTTCGCTGATGATCGCCGCCATCACTTCATCGACGACTTCGCCTTCTTTCCAGCAGATGAAGCCGACCTTGTAGTCGAGCATGTTCACGGCGAGGCGCGTGCCGAGCGGCAGTTCGTTGTTGTCCTTGCCGAACGTGAAGCCGCCGTCGTTGCCGTTGAACTTCAGAAACTGGACGCCGCCGTGGTTGGCGCTGCCGTATTGACCGGCGATGGCCGCCCACTTGTCCTTGTTCGCGAGTGCGCCGCCTTGGGCCGCTTTTACCAGAGCATTCATTCCTTGATTCCTTGTTGCCTTAGTGCCTTATTGCCTTAGTGCCTTGTCTGCGTTCATAGTGAAGTTTCACGATGAATGCAATTCGTTTCCCCTGAAAGGGGATTAGTCGAGATTGATGGTCAGTTTGTCGTAGGGCGTTCCTTCCGTTTCATACGCGGCAATGTCGATCCCGTGATCTTCGGCCATCTTCTTAGCGTCGATGGTCTTCCGGCCAGGGATGCGAACCCAAGAGGCTTTGCCCCAAGAGCCAGAGACGCGGTTCTCACGAAGCGCTTGCATCCGTTCTTTGATGGCTTGCTTCGCGAGTTCGAATGCGTATTCGGTCTTCGCGTGTGCGGCCTTCGCCGCATCGTATTCCTGAATGAGCTTCGTCATCAGCGCGTCTTCGAGATCGACGTGCTTGCCTTTTTTCACGTCACTCGTGGGGATGGCCCCGGTGGTGACGAGAGCGCAAGAGCGCTTGAAGGGGCAGTATTCGCAACTACCGTCGAACTTGCCTTCCGGGGTCAGCTTCGACGGATCGTCAATGGCCCAGACGTTTGCCGCACGCTTCTTCGCAGTGTTCCAAAGGCGCTCTTCGAACTTCACGACGAACACTTTGATGTTGTCGAGGAAGCTTGCATCCACGTAGAGGATCACCGCGTAGTTTGGCTTGTGCGGCGTGAGTTCGCGAATGAGGCCCATCTGCACTTGCGTTTGGCCGTGGTGGATGGCCTTCTCTTCACGCAGACCGACGCGAGGGTCGATGCTCTTGATTTCGAGGGTGACGCAACTGGAGCCGATGTCTTCGACGCCATACTTCGCGAGAGCGTTGCGCTTGAGGTTCGTAAGCAAGCCGTCAGGGGTCGCGCTGTTCTTGCCCTGCACCAGCGTCTGTTGATCAGCGCCAGCGAACAAGGCCTTAACGCCCTTCGGCAGATAGTCGAGCGCGGGGACCACGAAGTGATTTTCGATGATGTCGCCACGGCGCGTCGCGCCCCACGTTTCTTCGTAGTCCTCGTCTTTCTCGAAGCCGAACTCAGCGCCGCGCTTCGAGAACCAGCCCTTGCGGATACAGCCGAAGACTTCGGAGGCACCGAGCGTAGACGAGCGGTCGTGCGCCCACACCTTTTGACTGTCGGCGATATAGGCCTTGAACATGGCCTCAAAATCGAGAGGTTCGTTTGCTTTGGCAGCCATTACGCAGCTTCCTCGAAGGCTTTCATTTTGACGAGTTCGTCGTAGACGCGGATTGTCATCCGCACGTCAACGAGAGCATCGTGTGCGCCGACGACCGACTCCTTGAAGAAATACTGAGAGCATTCTTCGAGCTTCGGCCACTTGAAGTCGGTGGGATGGCGAGGCCGCTTGTGCGGGACCCTCACGATGTTCACCGAAGTTAGCATAGTGCAGCGCGGTTGACAAGAAGCAAACCGGGCCGCAACATCTTCCGCCGATACACCGGCACGCCAAAGCGCACGCTTCATGATCAGCGAATCGAAGTTGATGTTGTGGGCGACGATGGTGTCCGCTACCGACATCATTCCGCCAAAAAGATAGGCGGCGTTTTCGATGCTGACGCCGAACTTCTCCGCGAATTCTTGTTTGATCCCGTGGACATTGGCGGCCCCGGGGCTGATGATCCAGCCTTCGGGCTTCACAATCACATTGACCGTGGAGATTTCGAGCTTCGTCTCGTCGTCGCGGAGGATCGCCGCAAGCTGAACCACGTCAGGGTGCGTTGGGTCCGAGATCGGAGCATTCCACTTCGAGACCGTTCCCGTGGTCTCGGTGTCGAAGAAGAGTGTGGCCCCGGCCATTAGTTCGCTTTCTGATTCAGGTGCAGGTTCGCCGCAGCTTGCTTCAGCGATTGTTGGCCGACGATCTTCGCGGCAATCGCATTGGCTTGAATGCTGGACTGCGCCGCCATCCCGATAAGCTCAGCAATCGCGATCCTGTTCGCGTGGAGGCTGGCGTTGAAGACAGCGGTCCAGAGCAGAAAGTAGCCGAGGAACGCCAGCCACGGGCTGAAGATCAGCACGTAGGAGAGGGCGATGGCGGTCCCCGTGAGCTTCATGAAGGCCACGATGGGCGGCCCGAAGATTGCCCCGACGATCAGGACCAGGAGCAAGAAGCCAACGATGCGGCCCAGGAGCGGAACATTGCGCTTTGACGGCGCGGGAGCGGCAGTGTCAGTCATGGCGGTGTCTTTACCCTCTCTTTTAACCAAAGTCAAGCGAATTAGTGAGTTTCCGCCCAGTGCTGGCCGACTTTCGAGGCCACGGCAACGGGAGGGATAAATCCGAAGTGATCCCCGGCGTCCTGCGCCGCCTTCTGTTGAAGATGCTTCGCGAGATCAACGTAGGCAGGCATGACCGCCGCCTGATCTTCGTCGTGGACCCAGAGCAATTGCACCCAGTGCTTGCCCCAGCCCATTTCCAGGCCTTCATCGGCCATGGCTTCGCGGAAGTTCAGCAGCCATTGCTTGGCGAGAATTGCGGCGTCCGATTGGAGTTTGAGGTTGAGCGCAGCGTGCTTGCCGCGAACGAGAAGACGGCGGCCATCGAGTCCTTCGATCTTGCCGCTGCGTGCTTGCTTGCCGATGTCCTTGACGACTTTGCCAAGCGCGGGGATGCGTTCTTCGAACGTGCGGCGGAGGTTGCGGCCCAGCAGAATCTTGTCGTGGTCGTCGAGATACGGATTCGCAATGTGGCCGAGCTTCCAATCGCCAGCACCATAGATGTAGGCGTAGATGAAGGTCTTCGCTTGATCACGTGTCGCTAGGCCAGCCGCCTCTTGGTTCATCGTGTGGATGTCGCCGTTGAGCACAACGTCGAGAAGTTCGCCGCCATCATACTTGTGCGTGAGGTTCGCCAAGCAACGGAATTCAATCCCCTCCATGTCGGTGCCGAGCAGCACGTAGGGTTTCGGCACATAGAACAGAGAACGACATTCCCATCCGTAGTCGCCAGCACGCCCGTGCTTCACGACGCTGATCTTCGTGCCGTCAGGCTGGAGTTCTTTGCCAGAGACGACACGTGGCACCTGGGCGAGGTTCGGCCCATTGTGCGACGCACGGCCTGAGATCGTGCCGCCGACGTTGCAGTAGTGGTGGATCATCCCGTCTTCGCTGACGTTGTTGAGCCACGATTGTGCGCCGTCTTTGATCTGGCCGAGCAGCTTCTTGTAGAAGAAGATTTCCGCAAGCTCTTCAGCCATTGGAATCTTTCCGATCAAGGTCCGCAGCACGTCGTCGTTGACGGTCGGGCGGCCCTTCTCAGTGAATTCCTGCGGTTGCCAGTTGTGAACGGTGATAAACCTGTCGATGATGTTCTCACGCGACAGCGGATTGAACTCCTTGATTTGAATAGGAGTGTAGGCGCAGCCTTCCGTGCGGTCGCCGCGAAGCACGTCCTTGAACTTCAGCGTCTTCTTCGGAACGACGACTTCGCCCCAAACAGCACGAGAGTAATCCTGCCCGTATTGTTCGTCAGGGGCCGGATACTTCTTCGCCTTGTTCACGCCTTCTGGGTCTTCCCAGCGAGCGCTCACGATGCGCTTCTTAGCCGGGGCATACCATTTGCCGTAGTGAGCGCTGGTCTTCTCGACCAGCTTCTTCATTTCGACTTCAACTTCTTCGGCGAGCAGCTTGGCTTTTTCAACGTCGAATGGGATGCCTTCGCGCTCTTGCTCGCCCATGTAGTCGTGGATGCGGTGCTCAAGAATCACCGCTTCTTCGGGATAATCCTCGCGAAGAATCTTCTTCCAGAGTTCGTTCAGAACGTAGTTGTCCTGATCGCAGTAGTCCTCCATGTCCTGGTTCCACTCGCCCCAGACGAACTGCGAAAGTTCCTCTTCGTCGGTGATCCCCAGCGCACGGCCTTCCTCTTCCTTCTTCTGTTTGTAGTCGCCTTTGAACATCTTCAGGCGATGGCCCCAGGCGTCCAACGTGTGACGGCCAATCATGACGCCGGGCAGGCGGCCACGCTCAAACAGCATAAAGTCCTTTTGCTTCTGATCGGCGTAGATCAGGCGCGTCATGACCATGGTGTCGCGGATACGGCCCTTGGGCTCCCAGCCCGGATAGACTTTCTGGATGGCGGGAATGTCGAAGTGCAGGCCGTTGTGTGCGACAATGAGTTCGGCGCTGGCGAGGAATTCCAGCCCTTGCTCGATATTGTCCATGTGCTTGTTGCGGCGGAACGTGTAGATTTCCTGGGTCTCGAATTCCAGGATGCTGAGCACGTGGATGCGGTCGAGCTTCTTCAGAAGCCCGTTGGTCTCGGTGTCGAAAAGGAGGGTCTTTGGTGCGTCCATCACACGTAGAGAATTGTTGCCGGTCCCCGGTGCAGGTGATTCCAGATATACCACGCATAGCAGTGGCGTGGTGCGCCCTTGCTGTCTTTGATCCAGCGCGGGCGTCCCGGAGGCTGCACGATTTTCATCGCGAACGGCGGCTTCTCGAAGAGATCGCGCCGCGTCTTCGCCATGTCGTATTCATTGCGAAGGAACATCATTACAGCACCGCCGTGCGGCTTTGTCAATTCCAACGCCTTGCGAATGAATTCTTCGGCCTTCGAATACGGCGGGTTCGTGATGATGATCGTCGATTGCTTTCCGTCGAGTTCCGGCATCTTCGTCGCCGTCAGGAAGTTCACGCCCGATTGCACGTCAGGATGCCCACGATCTTCGAGATCGGTGGCGATAACGTCGAAGGAGTTACGCTCCAACACCATGGAGATCGCACCAGCGCCTGCGGCGCACTCCCAGATGGGTTCGTCGAGCGTGATCATGTGGTTCGCAATGTGAGGCACAAGCCCCTGCGTCCACTTCTCTTCCGTCTCGTAGAAATCACCTTCGATCCGCTCGTAGCCCGAGGGACCCATTGCCTTGTCAGCCTTCCGGGGCATAGAACATCCGATAGAAATGGTCGAGGAAGAATTGCTTCGCCTTGCGAGGAAGCATCGGTGTGAAGTTCGGATCAATCTCTTCGATCTTCTTGATCGTGTCCGGGGTCTGTCCCCACGACGCGAGAATGTTTGGATGGGCGTGCATCGCGTAGCCTTCTGCGTAGAGCAGGCGACGATCAGCGCGCTTCACCGCAGCGTCGATATACTCGCTGCGTTCGATCTTGTATTTGCCGACGATGCAGCGTTCAACGCCGTGCTCCATTTCCACAAACTCAGGCATGTGGCGCTTGATCGGCGTCACCATGTCGCCTATAACACTCTCCGGCGAGTCGTGCATGAGGCCCCAGGGTTCGGCCCAAGGACAGTCGAGCTTGGCTTCCCAGCCCACATAGACGGAATGCTGGGCCACGCTGTAGAAGATGTCGCCGCGAAGGTGGCCGTTGAACCTCACCTGTTTGCTCAGGGAGTTCGCAATGTGCTCGATATGAAATTCACTGGCATGAGGATTGAATGGGTGGACTTCGCCCGCCCCGGTGGTGATGAAGGCTTCGGCCTTACTCTTCCCGACGTTGGCGTGATCGTTGGCCGCCGGGACGAAGCCGCCCGGGGTCACGAAGCCGTCCGGTTGAAGGAAGGCCTGGACGCGCTTCATTAACGTAACCATGGCGCGCATAAGATCACGAAGACCCTGGTTTGTCAAGCGTCTTCGCAATGTTCTCCATCCGCTCCAAAAGCTTAACGGCCATTTGTGCGTCGGTGCTGCCCTCCACCACAAGATGTTGAGACGTGCATTCATTCCTCTGGCCGATTCGCCAGATACGGTCCTCCGCTTGTTCGATGTCGCGGGGCACCCATGAGAGTTCGAAGAAGCAGACGAACCGAGCCGCCGTGAGGGTCCACCCAACGCCCATGGCTCCGATGTTGCCGAGGATCACGCGACACGTCGGATCGTCTTGGAAGTCGTCAACGTATTGCTGACGCTTGGCGTTGGGTGTGGAACCCACGATGACGCGAGGGTTGAATTCCTTCAGCGCCTCCGCCGCCTTCTCGATGACCTTCGTGTGGACGCCGAAGACGACAACCTTCTCGCCGCTGCGGAGCAGATTTTTCACGTGCTCGATGCACATGGGAAGCTTCGCCAGCGCAAGCTCCTGCCGCGCCAGGGAGATCGCTTCGAAGGCGATCTTCTCGTCGAAGTTGTCGAGTTCGTTCGCGGCGTCGGCGTAGTCCATCGCCATCAGGTGGCCGTATTTCTCGGAGATCGCGTGCTCCAAGCTTTCCCACGTCCACTCTTCGTCGGCGGTGATCGCGATGCCCTGCATCTTCTCGTAAGCGTGCATTGCACGTTCGAACGCCGTCATTTCGGCTTCGCTCTTCTTCAAGAGCCCAGCACGCGGCAGGGGGATAATCTGGCGGTGTTTCTCCGGCAAATCCTTCAGGACTTCGCGCTTATTCCTGCGGACCATGAAGGCCGCACGCATGAGGTTCTGAAGCTCTTCGGTGTTCGTGGCCCCGAGGGCTTCGAGCCCGAATCCATTGTGCTTCGCATCGCAGTAGCGACGGATGAAGCGCATGTAGTTTTTGCCGAGCCCTTGAGGATCAAACTCTTTACAGAATTGCCAAAGGTCGATGGTGTGCTTTGGCTCCGGGGTCCCCGTGAGGAAGATACGTTTGCGAGCAGGCGGGCGTTTGATTACGATTGCTTCGACGCCTTTCTTCTTGTTTCCCCGCTTGCTGTAGCCCCAAACATATTTGCTGCGTTCGGCCTTGAGGTTATTCGCGTAGTCGGCCTCGTCGGCGATGAAGAGGTCCCACTTCGTTGCTTGAATCTGTTTGTAGAACCGTTTGAGCAGTTCGTAGTTGATGATCACGATGTCGGTATCGGGCCAGTAATCCCGAGCAACCTCCTTGATCTTATAGCGGGGCTTCCCCTTGTTCTTGCCGGTCTTGAAGACGCCGACTTGCTCGCGGATAATCTCTGTGCCGCTGGCGATGCCCCAGGTTAGGTCGGCCATCAGCCACTTGTCGATTTCGCGGTGCCAGTTGATCTTGAGGAACGCCGGGCACACGATCAACACCTTGTTGATCGTGGGGTCGTAATTGATGGCGAGGATTGCTTGGATCGTTTTCCCGAGCCCCGGCGGGTCGGCGATCAGGGTGTCCGTGGTGCCGCTGGCGTATTCCGCGCCAGCCACTTGATAGCCGTAGGGGACGCGCCCCGGCGGCGTCTCAATCGTCAGCGAGCTTTCCGCTGCCGAGGATAGAAGCAACCTCTGCTGACGTGTAAGAGCGGCTTGCATACTTCGTTTTCAGCATCTGCAATGCGCCTTCGAGGAAGGCATTGGTTCTCGGCGCACGCTTCGGGAGTTCAGAGAGGCCGGTCCCCAGGCCGTCTTCGGGGAAGACCACGATCTTGCCCTGGTCGAGCGCGGTGATGATCGGCTGGAGATCGGCCTTGATCTTCGCGGTGTTCGCGACGTATTCAACGTCGCGGAAGAAGTCGCCGGGGCGCATCCCAGGGTGTTTCTTTGTGCGGACGCCAATGGCGTTGGGTTCGCCGCGAGCCTCCCCAGCTTGACCGCCCAGCCCTTCCCGGTCGTCGTTGTCGCCGAAGACATAGACGACGTTCGGGTTGTTTCTCAGGTCAGAACGGTAATATCTCTTCTGGGTGATCGCAGGCATCCGGGTCTCCTATGCTGTCCCAGAACCGAAAGATGTCGGCCTGGGTGTAGTTGGGCAGAAAGTAGTCCGCGAGTTCAGGGTCCATCCCACAGTCCTCGCACCATGCGGGACCATAGATCATTCCCACGCCTACGTCAACCGATTCCTGCCAAATCTGCCCGCCGCAGAGGCGGCAGGGATGGAGGTCTTGGCGGCCCCGGATGTCGATTTCGCTCATGCCTTCTTCTGCACCTTCCGGTCGTGCATGACGATCCCGTCAAGGTGGTCAACCTCGTGGGCGATGCAGCGCGCCAGGAGCCCCGTGGCCCGAAGCTTCTGCCTATTCCATGCCCGGTCGGTATAGGCCACGGTGAGGCTCACAGGCCTGCTGACGGGCACTTGGTCGCCGGGGTAGCTCAGGCATCCTTCGGCCATGGTCGCCCTGATGGCGGCCTGGAATTCGATGATGGGGTTGATCATGAAGTGAAGGTCGCGGCCCACGTTGACGACGATCATGCGCTTCGCGATGCCCACCTGCGGCGCGGCGATCCCGATAGCCATCTTCATCTTCATCACGTCATACATGGCCGAGAGTTCGGCCAGGGCTTCCTTGTCCCCGGCCACGACGGCAGGGGCTGGCGTGTGGAGGATGGGGTCGTTGGGCGGCACTAGCTTCAAAGCGAGGGGCATCTTGGTCTCCATAAAATGGCGGCCCCGGGGGTTTCCCGGGGCCGCCCGCGTCGAGCAGGAAAAGGAGTTAACCTGCCGCGCTACCTAGACGGTCATGGCGGGGTGTCGAGGCCCGCTCGCGTCAGGGTTTCAGCCCCGGATTTCCTTGATCCAGCCCCGGAGGGTGGATTCAGGGATACCGGAAGTCCGTTGGCCGCCGCGATAGCCGTGGTCGTCCACGATCTTCTCGACTTCGGCGGCGGTGAACACACGGCCATCCTTGGTCTTGAAGGTCAGGGTCGTCCCCACTTCTTCTTCGCCGACTTCTTCGTCGGCAGCGGCGTCGCGCTTCGCCCAGAAGGCGATGATCGCGGCGGGTTCGTCGTCGAGTTCGACGCCAGCGTCGAGCTTGTCCTGCTGGTCTTCCCAGTAGTCGGCACCTTGGACGGTGTCAGACCACGTGAAGGCATACAGGAGGGCCTTCGAGCGCTTCTTGAAGGTCGCGCTGGTGTCGAGCACCGTGGCGGCGTCACCGGCCTTGAAGTCGTCCGGGACATCGCCGTAGAGTTCGACCGCCTCTTCATCCGAGAGTTCGGTGCGAGCGTCTTCGCCAGCGGCTTCGGCTTGCTCGATCCAGAATTCGAGGATCGGCAGGGCGTCGTCGGGCTCAACCTCGTTGTTGAGGCTGGTGTCGGCGTCGTCCCAGTAGGACCAGCCCTGGGTCGTGTTTTCCCAGTCGAACGCCGATTGCAGGGCGTCCAGGCGGTCGCCGTAGTCGGCGTCGGCGTCCACGACGATCTTCGCCTTGTCGAGATCGAAGTCGGCGGGGACCGGGCCGTATTCGGCGAGCTTCGCTTCGTAGCTGTCAGGGGCCGCGCCAGTGTCGCGGTCTTCATAGCTGCGGGTGTAGTAGTCCGAAGACGCATGGCCGCCGATGCCGTCGAAGAATTGGCGAGCTTCGTCTTCCGGCACTTCGCCGACGATTTCGTAGGTCCAGGCGCGGCCCTTCGCATTGTTGTAGTCGTTCGGGATCGACACGACATCCGCCGGGTTGATCTTCACGATGACCACGCGCCCCGAGCCGCCGTAGTAGGACGACAGGTAGGAGAACGAGCAGAAGTGGAGGCCAGCCGAGCACGTGTTGTAACGGTTCGGATCGACCTTGCTGCGGTCCATGGACGGCTTGTCGCCGATGCGGTTGAAGACCTTCTCGCCGCCCGGGCCGTTGTGATACGACGAGTAGTCGTCCTGGACCTTCTTGAAGGCCAGAATGTCGCCGTCGTCGGTGAGGACGAATTGGCCGGATTCGAGGAACAGGTCGAGTTCTTCGCGAGCCGTGAAGCTGGGATTGGCTTCGCGCTTCGCCAGATAGTTCGCCAGGGCGTCAATCGAGTGACCGGCCTTCAGCAAGGTCAGCACTTGGTTGACGTAGACGCCGCCGATGGCGTTGCCGTCGAAGCGCACTTCGCTTTCGCCGACTTGGACGCGGCCAAACGTGGCGCGGGTGATGAAGCCCGGCAGATCGGCGAGGTCGCGGATCAGGTCGAGATTGTAATCCTTGGCCTTGGAGGCACGCAGGAGTTCCGCCTTCAGGGCGTTGAAGTTCGGATGGGATTCGTCAATGGCGCGAGGGCGGCCATCAAGGAGCAGGTTGATGCTCCGGGGGGTGATTGTCACTGCGAGGGTCATTGGTTCTCCTTTTTCGATAATGGCTTGTATCAGGCCAGTTTGCGGTTGTCAACAAGCAAAATGTAGTCCAACACGTTTTTCAGCGTGTCTTCGTCGGCATCGTAATAGCCGTAGCGGCCATTTTGGATGGTGATCGCCAGCGGATACGCTGCGGCCACGGCGTTAACTTCTTCCACCGGCCCCGGGTGGGCTTCCGGCAGCGGGACTTCGCCCTTGATGGTCTCCAGCACCTTGTAGCGGCGCAGAGTGTCAGCCGTCGTCTGATGCTCCTTCAGGTCGTTATAGAAGAGCACTTCGTCGATCAGCTTCTTCATCGGCGAGTCCTTGTCCCAAACAGCGGCCTTGTGTAGGTCGGCGTTGATCAGGTTCTGCGCCAATTTCCAAGCGGTCTCGCTGGTGACGTTTTCGTCGTAGTTGTTGAAGGCCGCGATGAATTCGAGATCGACATCGAGGTCCGTCACTTCAGCGACGATGTCGAAGAAGTTGGTCCAGCCTTCGTTCTTGTTCGGGATGTTCTTGTAGGTCGCGGGGATGCCAAGGACAACAGCGTCCTTCGGCAGCTTGCCGACTTCCTTCAGAGCTTCCAGAAGCTGGTTGAGATACGTGATGCTGACTTCGCGGCCAGCATTCAGCGGGACGTTCTTCGACAGGTGGACGAAGATGCCGCCGTCTTCCGGCTGCACCGAGGTCTCGACAAACTGGTAGCGTTCCAGTTGCTTGACCTTCACCTTCGCTTGCTTCTTACGGTCGAGCACCGACTGCGGAATCGGCAAGTCTTCGAGCTTGATAAATTCCGAGTTCGGTGGACGGCCAAGCTGCACGAGCAGGCGAGCGATGTCAGAGCCTGGGATTTCCGAGTTCGTCTGAATCCAGACCAAGTTCGTGCGCTTCGAGTATTCCATCTTCTCGAAGTAATCGACGATACGCGCCGTGATATGCTTCGTCGGCTTCGACACGTCCTGGATCATGAACGTCGTGGGTTCGCCCACGTCGAGGTCCAGGTGCGTGCGGCCTTCGAACTTCACCTTCGAGCGGCGGTTGCCGAGATCATACTTCGAGACGTAATCGAGCAGCGCATTGCCACGCGACTTCACGCGGGTGCGGGTGTCGAGCTTCTTGCTCTTCCACTTCGCGGTCTTGCGGGCGTGCTCGCGGAAGCTGGACGGCAGGTTGTATTGGTTCAGCACTTCGTTCAAGCGCTTGCGAGCAACCCACAAGGTCTTCGCCGTCGAGATCGACTCTTCGATCTTCGCCAGGATTTCCTTCTCGACGTTCACGAGGTAGCGAGCGATGCTGGCCTTCGTGATGTTCGTGTATTCAAGATGCTCACGCGACGGCGTGATCGAGAAGTCGCCGATTTCGCCTTCGATGAAGAGCGGCGAATTCAGGAGTTCGCGCTGGGCATACGTGAAGTTGCCGTCGAGCGCCGACGTGTCGATAGGATAGATCACGCAGCCTTGCTTGACGCAGGCGCGTTGCACGAGAGCGTTCGGCTTCACGAGCTTCCAGTTCGTGCCGCCGATGTTGGTCTCCAGCGGTTCGCCTTCGACCTTCGAGCCCGTGAGGATGGGGAACACGTCGAAGCCCGGCAGCGTCAGGCGAGCGGCGCGCTTGAAGTGTTCAACATCCTCGACCTTCACCGAGAACGAGACTTCAAGGCCTTGCTCTTCGTCCGTGTCCTCATTCGAGAACAGAACGATCTTCGGCTTGCCTTCTTCATTGATGAAGCAGTTGTAGATGCGCTTGCGGCCATCAAGGCGGGCGATCACATTGAAGCTGTCCGTATACGCGAACGGCGTCTTCGAGCCCAGGCCGAACTTGCCGACTTGCTTGTCGGCCTTTTCGAGAATGGCGGCCTTCTGTTGCTGCGTCGCGCCAGCCGGAACTTGCCCGTCCTTCGTGGATTCGAAGACGCGGGTGTAGTTGCGCATGATGAATTCGTGCGGCAAGCTAGTGCCGAAGTCGCGGACGCTGAAGTAGGGCTCCCATTGCGTCGGCAGGTGGCATTCGAACGGGCGTTCGGGAATGCCGTGAACAGCGTGGCTGTCAAAAGCGTTGGACCAGAGTTCGCGGATGATGGCGCGGGGCTTGTCCGAATAGATGCCGTCGATCAGCAGGCGGAACGCTTTCGCGGTCGCTGCAATCGTGAATTCGCCTTCCTCTTCCACGCCTTCAACGTGGACTTCGCGGCGATCAAGGGCGTGTGACTCGGCTCTCAAAACAGTCTCCTTTTGATTTCGACCCCCTCCTTCTAGCAGGTTCTGGGCCGGGGTCAACAAGAAAGAGCGTTAACGCCCAAAAATAATTCCTGTTGACACCCAACGCAGGCTGTGCAAGTATCCCGGTTGGCTCGACTAAGGCCCCCGGTGACGGCGCTTCAAACGTGCTGTTGATATGCTGGGGGCCTTCAGCGGCCTGTAACTTTGCTCAGAAAGGAGCCACATGAAATTCCTCGCAGCAATCGGCGCTATTGTGCTGGGTGCGTTGGGTGTCGCGGCGCTAGTCGTGATCTCCGTGCTCTTCGGCCTGATCGGCGGCGCAATCGCGGCCTCGATCTTCGCCTTCTTCTTCCCCACGACGTTCGCCGCCTTCTTGGCGCTGACGCCGTTCACCGCACCGTATCAACTCGGCGCGGTCCTGGGCTTCGTCGGCGGCTTCTTCAAGGCCGTTCAGTCGAACTCGAAGAGCTAAGCGCATGACACCTTGGGGTGTCTTCCGCTATAAGAAACGCATCGCCATCGTCGCCTTCAAGGACGACGATGGCGCTGTCGTTGCCTGTAGAGCCCTGGGGACCAGAGAGTCCACCTTCGAAGACGGCTTGGGCTACATCGAACGCCAGTATGGGACGCGGCCAATTGTGGGCAAGGACATGAAGTCCGAGTGCGTCACCGAAGAAGATTGCTATGCCTACCTCGAAGCGCACCCGCGACACGGACCCAAAAAATCGCCCCGAGTGGATGAATCGGACTTGCATTTGTCGGAACACTCCGATAAACAGGGCGATGACGATTCATGACAAGAATGGTCAGATGGTTTACTGGGCACACATGGACTGCGAATTGCATGGTGTGCGTGTCGTCGAAAAGGAGGAAGTGAATGAGCAACGTGCAGACCCTGAACCCGGAGAGCCCGGCGGACAGAGTGCGTCAGGCGGTGAAGGAAGCCCTCTCCTTCTACCAGGGCCAAGCGAACCAGAATGATCATTGGCAGTCGGCGTTCGCCGACGCTCCGCATGAAAGCGTGAGCGAGAGCAGCATCTACGCCAATGGCGTGCGCCAGGGCCACGATGAAGTCGTCGCCGCCGTCTTGGCTGCGTTGGGTGCCCCGTGAAGAAGCGGCAAAGGGACGGCCAGCGCCAGAAGGTCTACGACGCGGAGAAGCCTTTCCGCAACGTCGGCGAACCCGTGGCCGACATCGAAGCCGCATCGAAACTCGTCGTCAAGCTCCTGAACAACGCGAGGATCAAGCGCCTCTACGATCACAAGATCGGGAAGAAGCCCATCCGCGTAAGGTTGACGAGGATCGACAGCGGCAAGAGCCACGCCAGCGAAAGTCACATTGCCCTGCACCCCGAATGGGGGCTGACGCGGCTTGTGATCGCCCATGAGCTTGCCCATGTGATCGTGCGGCGCACCCACGGCTATTACGGGGCTCAGGGCCACGGGCCGGAGTTCTGCGCCGTCTACCTCGACCTCGTCCAGGCTGCGTTGGGTATCGAAGTCAGGAATCAGTTGATCGAGAGCTTCAAGGCTCACAGGGTTAAATTCCGGCTTCGCAAGAAGCGGGAATATACCCAGGAGCAGCGCCGGGCCATGGCCGAAAACCTTAAGAAGGCCAGGGCGGTCGCTGCGGCCAGGGCCTACGCAAGGGAGCAACCCCAGCCCTGGAATTAGCGCTTGACATCGCCCACGGCTATGGTAGAATCCCCATAGTCAGAAAAGGAGACCACATGAACGCTATCGAAACCCGTAGAGAAAACATCCGCAAGCTGATCGCCAGCGCCAAAGGCAGATTCGCGAGCGTCGAGTTCGTGAAGAAGGATGGCTCGCTGCGGACCCTCCAGGTCCAGCCTGCGGCTGCGAAGTTCCACGTCCTCGGCGACAAGGCCAGCGCTCGCGCTCAACAGGCGACGAAGACCCGCAAGGAAAACAATCCTCACAACCTCGCGGTCTGGGACGTGATCGACCAGTGCTTCAAGACCGTCGATCTCGACACCGTGCTCGCCGTCACTGTTGACAAGACGCGCTATGCCGTCGTAGACAAGGTGAATGTGTGATCGGCGTCTCGACAACGGCCAGAACAGAACGGGCGGGGCTTCGGCTCCGCCTGTCACACGCGAAGGCCAGACTGCCGATGACTATTGCTCCGCATCTTCTCCAAATCGCTGAAGCGGTTTTGTCTGAACCCTACCCGCGCCCCGGGCAGGAGTTGAGCAACGCCGAGAAGTGGGCGTTGGTGCATTCGATCCTGGAGTCGCTGGCTTCGGGTGAAGAAGAAGACGACGACGAAGCCGCCGTCGAAGAGGAAGAGGTCTTCGTCCCCTATCTCGACATTTTCCAAGGCCTGGAGTGGGACACCGTCTACGCAGAGTGGACGGAGGACGCCTTGCTCGCGGCCATGATGTTCGCCGACCTTCAGAACGATGTCTACTACGAATTCTACATTCGCGGCGATGGGAATGAAGTTGACGCCGCCAATTATCATGGTAGCTTCGTGCGCTGGAAAAAGCTGAAGGACAAGTATGCGGCTGACGAAGGCCGCGCTAGTTTCAAACACGAGTGGCTTCAATGACAGCGACAAAGAGAGCGCAAATCCTGGACGATCAACAGCTTCGCGACTGCCTCCGCGCCGTCAGCGAAAGCGAGACGCCGGAGCGCGACGCCGTGATCCTCCTTCTGAGTTTCAAGGCCGGGCTCCGCAGTCAGGAGATTGCTGGGCTCGATTGGGAAGACGTTTGCGACGCACGCGGCAAGGTCGGGCGCTTGATTCCAGGGGTCAACGCCAAGGGTCAGGCTGAAATGCTGCCCGCGCTCTTCGTCCCCTCAGACATTGCGAAGAAGGGTCGCGAGCGAGCGGTCAGCCTTCATCCCGATCTTCAGCGTGCGTTGGAGCGCCTTAAGCGCGTCAGCGACCGCGTGGGAGCAAAGGACCCTGTCATCACTGGCATGGATGGCCGCCGCCTGTCGGCGAACTCCGTCGCCCAGTGGTTTCTCCGCCGGTTCCGTAAGTTCGGCTACCGTGGGGCTTCCAGCCACAGTGGCCGCCGCACGTTCATAACCAAGGCCGCGCAGCTTGCTCGCGAGAGCACAGGTGTCAGCCTTCGCGACGTGCAGCTTCTGGCGGGCCACCGCTTCATCAGCACCACCGAAGATTACATAGAACCATCGTCGAGCGTTCATAGTCTGGTCTCCAGGCTGTAATTCCGCTTGACAGAAACGCCGGAGGGGCGTAGAAGGTTCCAGTCAAGGAAAGGAGGCAATCATGAAGACCGCTATTTTCGACATCGACGGCACGATTGCCGACCTGTCCCATCGTCGCCATTTCATTGCGACGAAGCCCAAGAATTACGCCGCCTTCCACAAGGGCGCGAGCAACGACACCCCGATCTGGCCGGTGATCAATGTCCTGAAGGCGTTGCACGCCGCTGGCTACAAGATCGTCCTGTGTTCGGGCCGCGACGGCGACTTCAAGCAACGCACGGTCGATTGGCTGGCGAAGCACGACATCCCGTATGATGCGCTCTACATCCGCGCCGGTAAGGACTACCGCGCCGACGACATCATCAAGGAAGAATTGCTGGACCAGATTTTGGCCGCAGGCTACGAGCCGGAAATCGTGTTCGACGACCGCAACCGCGTCGTCGATATGTGGCGCAAGCGCGGGCTGAAGTGTGCCCAAGTCGAGCCGGGGGACTTCTGATGACGCCCGAACAACAGGCGGCATACGTTGGCGCTCAAACTGCTTGCGCTTTGATCGAACTCGAAGGGATGAAGGCCGAGAACGCACATGCGCTCGCCAACGGTATGCGCCAGCCTTACACGATCACTGACTTCAATGCTCTTATCGAGCGTTACGGCATCCACCACAACGCCGTCTGTTCCACTTATGGGATGGGCTAAATGACGCTCCACTACACGTTCCCCGTCATCCGCAATATCAGCCAAGTGCTGCCCGCGATTGAGGGCCGCCCGGAATACATCGTCGTCCACAAGGAAGGCGATTACTCCGTGATCAACTACGTCTACAGCGGCCCCGACACGTTCCCGCCTGTCGATGTCGAACAGCGTGAGGAAATCCCGTATGAAGGCGGGACGATCATTCATTCGCAATTCACGACGGACCCCTACGCCGCGATTCTCCGCGAGTGTCGCGGCCTGATCTTCCGCACCAGCACGGGCGAAGTGATCGCCCGGAGGTTCCACAAATTCTTCAACGCCAACGAGCGGCCTGACGTGCCGGAAGAGGCGATGATCGACGCCGAATACGACGTGCTCGAAAAGCTCGACGGCTCGATGATCACGCCGATTCCGTTGCCGGGCGGCTTCTGGCGCTGGGGCACTAAGATGGGCGTTACCGACGTGGCGCTGCCGGTCGAAGAATTCGTGCTCGACAACAGCCAGTATGTCGAACTCGCCGATTACTGCCTCCAACGTGGGCTCACGCCGATCTTCGAGTGGTGCTCGCCGGAGAACCGCATCGTTATCGACCACCAAGAGTCGTCGCTGATTCTCACCGCGATTCGCGGCAACGAAACCGGCCTCTACTACAGCTACGATGTCATGTGCGTGATCGCCCAGGACTTCGAAATCCCTGTCGTGCGCCGCGTGAACGAAGAGATTCTTCGCAACTACCGCGAAGGCGAAGGCGTGGAAGGCTACGTGCTGCGCTTCCACAACGGCCACATGATGAAGTTCAAGACCGAGTGGTATGTCCGTCTGCATAAGACGAAGGACAAGATCGCTCGCGAACTCGACGTTGCTCAATTGGTCTTCGACGATCAAGTGGACGACTTGCTGCCGCTGCTCGACGAAGCCGACAAGCGCCGCTTGCTGGCCTACCAGGACAAGTTCTGGACGAACTTCGAGACCCAGAAGGCGAAGCTCAGCCACATGCTCTACGAGTGGCGCAAGGCCGGAGACCGGAAGAATTTCGCGGTCATGACTGCGGGCTCAAGCTCGCAGCTTCTGCGGATGCCGTATCCGAACGAAGCTCAGAGGCAGGTGCTCTTCACCGCATGGGAAGGCACTGTCGATATTGACACGGCCTTCAGGATTGCGATAAGCAAGGGGCTTGTGAACAATCACAAGTTCTCGCTGCTCAAGGAAGGATTCCTTCAAGGCGTCAACTGGAAGGAGACCGAACTTGTCTAAGCCGATTCTTCTCGTCCTCGTCGGGCTCCCGTATTCCGGCAAGTCAACGTATCGGGCGAAGGTGCTGCCGTGCCTTGTCGCCGACCGTCCGACCATCGTCCTCTCTGGCGACGACTTCATCGACAAAGTGGCCGCCGCCGAAGGCAAGCGCTACGACGAAGTGTGGGAAGAATACAAGGGCGTGGCCGAAGCCTACGTGCGTGAGAACTTCCGCACTGCCGTCGAAGCCGGGCTGAACATCATCTGGGATCAGACGAACCTCGGGCTCAAGAAGCGCCGCTCGATCTTGGCGCAGGCTCCGGGCTACACGAAGATGGCCGTCTACTTCGAACTCGACGAAGAGACGGAGAAGGCGCGGCGCTTGGCGCGGCCCGAACGCTTCATCCCCGAAGCCGTCACCGCCCAAATGCGGGCGAACTACGTGTTGCCGACGCTGGCGGAAGGTTTCGACTATGTCGGCCCCAGCACCGACACGGCATTCCCGGAGACCGCATGAGCACCGTTGCCTACGTCAATGGCGAACTCGTCGGCGACCGCCGCTGCACCGAGAACGGCGTGATCTTGGGCCTGACCCGCAAGGTCTTCAAGGTCCAAGCTGAATTTGAAGGCGAGGGTCCAACCTATCTCGTGGGCATCGTCGGCAACGCCACCTACATCCCTGCCTTCCTCAACTTCATTCGCGGAGGCTTCCGCAAGGCCGACAAGCCGAAGGTCCCCGATGGCGAAGACGGCGTCGGTATTATCGAGGCCTTGGTCATCGACGAAAGGGGCAAGGTCTGTTTCTACACGGCCCCGGAATTCGAGCCCGAAGAAATCGAGGCCCCGCAATACGCGCTGGGGTCTGGTGCGAAGTTCGCCAAGGCCGCCATGCACCTTGGACACTCCGCGCTCCAGGCGGTCTTGACAGCCGCTCATTTCGATGTTTACACAGGACCTGAAACCGACACCGTCACGTTTTGAGGCCTTCGGGCCAGGGGAGGCCCGATGATCAACTGCACCGTCGAATACGAACTCCAGGGCAACCCCGCGAAGGGCCGCGTCGTCGGTCGTCCCGAACCAGGACAATTAGACGTTCTGACCGGCCATCGCGTCTTTCGCGTGTTCGTCGGCGATGTAGTGCTGTGTGCTCTCGATGGCTACCAAATCTTGTATCGCGACTACGACGACAAGGCCAAGGTTGGCCGCGTTCTCAGCCACGACGTGGTCACATGCGCCATTATGGTAGAGAATTCGCTTGACAAACGGCATCTTCTCATTGATAAATCGCGTGTTAACTTCCTGCTGAAGGGCGGCCAACGTGCCTAACTACAACGTCACGCTGACCTTTAGGAAGACCAATGGCGACACGTGGCGCGAAGACTACGTCCGTGAAGCCGACAATCTCCCCGCCACGGTCCAGGCCGTAGTCGCAGACATCCCGGAGCACCAACGTGCCTGGATCGTCCACGTCAACGCCGTCGATCCTGCTCCAGTTTCCCGCCTTCAAGCCGTCAAATGAGCGTCGTCACAAACGAAGAATCACTCTTCGAAGTTTTCTCCAACATCTTCGGCGAAGCCACGGGCGGCGCTGAAATCTTCCCCGATGGGGAAGCCAAACTTCATACTCGCGAATTCGACGAGATTATCGGCACCGTCACCCACGGCGCTGCGTTCTCGCTTGTCACCAGCGACATGGAAATCTTGGGCATGGCCGCGCTCCGCGACGAGAGCGATGTTCCGCGTCCGACCTTCATCATCGGCCACGAAGAACGCGACTTCGAATTCAACGTCTGGCTTTTCAAAGAGAGCGTTGACTTCGTGCTCGGCTCTAAGATTGCCGTGGGGTTGGAGCGTGCGGCGAAGAAACTCGACGAAGAGTCGCATATCGGCGTGAAGATTCCAATCCCTGGCGTCAACGGATGGGACTTCGTTGGCGAAGTCGGCAAGCGCTGGGATGTCGCCGACTGGTTGGATGCCGTTGGGATCGACGCCGACACCCTCGGCGATGTTACCGAACGGGAACAAACTCCCCAAGTGAGCGACAATGTTCCCGTTCGGGAAGATTCCGTCGAAGTCGAGCTTCCCGTTCGGGAAGATTCTCAGGACACCTACAAAGACGCCGTGATCCACGGCGATGTCGGCGAAGAGTTTGCCAACCGCAAGATGTCCTTGGGCGTCAGCCTCAAGGGCGCGAAGACGCCGCCCGGCGCTTGGAAGAATTTCGATCTCACTGTCGCCGAACTCGTTGACATGCTCGCCGAACACGAGCAGGGCGCGAAAGACGGCAAGTGCGTGCTGCAAGGCGAAGTCATCGACGGCGAGCGCAAAGCTCAGGCGATGAAGGCCTGCTACATCGTCATGCTCGACCTTGACACCGGCGAGGACCTTGACGGCACGATTGCGAAGATCAAGGAGCTTGGTCTGTTCGCCATGGTGTGGACGACTCACTCGCACTTGAAGCCCTCGACGAGCATCAAGAAAGACGCGGTGATCCGCTTCATCAAGGAAAAGCGCGAGCCCACGTTGGAAGACGTGAAGCGCTATCTTCTCGAAGTCAAGCGCTATCAGCCGTATATCCTTGAAGGGGCTGCGTTGGGTCCAGCGCAGCACGACAAGGAAGGCCTGAAGATCGTCATCGAGCACAAGCCGATGCCGAAGTTTCGCGTGCTCTTCGTTCTCGAAAAGCCGTTCGTGTTCGCCGACTTCCTCGACAATCGCACGGCCAACGAAGCATGGAAGGCCGCCTACGAGCGCACGTCTGATATGCTCGGCGCGTTCTACGACAAGGCTTGCACCGACCCCAGCCGTCTCATGTATACCCCGCGCCACGGGCAGGATGCCACGGGCTACTGCATCCACGTGATCGCAGGCAAGGCGCTCGACTTCGACAATATGAAGCCACCGGAGCCGAAGAACAAGCTCCTGGCGTTCGCCGCGACCGACACAACGTCGAGCACTGAGCGTAAGGGCGATGAATTCAAAACGCCGTGGCTTCGCGCTTGGCTGGGTAAGAACTCGAAGGCGTTCCTGGCCTCGGCGTTCTTCGAAACCTATGGCGAGTTTCGCGGGGCACGCAACGGCCCGGGTGGGCATTACAAGTGCCCGAACGACGACGAACACACCGACGCAGGCAATCCCGACGACAAAGGCTTCTACGCTGTAGACGCTGGCGACTCCGACTACGTCGAAGGCTTCATCGCAAAGTGTATGCACGGCGGTTGTGCGGAGAAAGATCGCGGCTTCTTCTGCGATCTCGTGATCGCTGAAAACGAACTCAGCGAAGCCGACATGGAAGAATTCGTGGACGCTGGCCGCGTTCCCGAAGAAGTCAAAACCGAATACGTCGCGAACTTCGAAGCCCAGAAAGCGGCGGTGGATGACGAAGACGACGAAGAGGATGTCTATTACACCAGCGCTGCGGTCTACGTCGATCCCGACGTTGAACGTGCGATGAAGAAAATGAACTCAGAGTGGGCGATTGTCACTCTGGGCTCCGACGTGCGTGTTATGAAGGAGCCGAAGGAAATCGGCAAGTCTCCGACGTTCTTCGGCATGGACGCATTTCGCAACTTGCTCGCGAACAAAAAGATCAACGTCCCCGGGGCCGAAGAAGGTCAGTTCAAGGCCGTTGGCGTTGCCAAGCTCTGGCTGGAGTGGCCGGAGCGGCGCACCTATGAAGCGGGCGTTATTTTCGAGCCCATGAAACCCGTAAAGGGCGGCTACAATCTGTGGCGCGGCTATCCTCTCGATCAAACGAAGCGCCAAGGCTCTTGGGCGAAAATGCGCGCCCACCTTTACGAGAACGTCTGCCAAGGCAACGACGAACACTTCTACTGGGTCATGACGTGGATGGCGCAAGTCGTCCAACAGCCTGGGCGGAAGATGGGGTCGAGTATCGCCATCCGTGGTCCAAAGGGCAGCGGCAAATCAATCGTGTTCGATTGGTTCCGCAAAGGCATGGGCATCCACGCGATCAAGGTCAGCCAGAAGAAACACATTGTCGGCGACTTCAACGGCCACCAGAAGGGCGTCACGCTCATGGTCTGCGAAGAAGCGTTCTGGGCGGGCGACCACGCTGCGGGTAACGCGCTGAAGGATTTGATCACCAGCGATCAAATGATGTTCGAACAGAAGGGCATCGACGCGGTTCCGATCTCCAACTACGTGCGCCTGCTCTTCATCAGCAACGAAAACTGGATCGTGCCAGCGGGCTTGGAAGACGAGCGCCGTTACATGGTCATCCAGTGCGGCGACAAACAGCGCGGCAACATCCCCTACTTCCTCGCCATCGTCGATGAAATGGAGAACGGCGGGCTCGAAGCAATGTGGCATGAGCTTTCTAACTGGGACCCGCGCCTTGAAAAGTGCGGTGGGTTCAAAGAAGGCTGGAACATTCTCCGCACGCCGCCGATCACTGACCAGTTGATCGACCAAGCGATGGAGACCATCGAAGCTTGGGACAAATTCTTCATCGGCTTCATCGAAGATGGAATGCTGGAGGCCTCTTCGCATCCTGATCTTCCAGAAATCATCCTCGAAAGGGACGAGACGAATTATGTCAGCGTTGCAAATCTCCGCGCCCACTTCGAAGCGTATCTCGAAAGGTTTGGCGGCAATGCTAAGCACAAGCTTGGCAATCGCGGTTTTCTCAAGCAACAGGCAATTAAATACCTCTTTGCAGAGGAAACTCCGGTTTCCCATCGCATCAGCGGTGAGGTCGTTCGCTGCTACAAATGTCCTACCCTTCCCGAAATCCGCAGGCTCGCGGTAGAGAAGCGGAAGATCAAGCTTGACTTGCCGGATGACGCTGGCGAGGATGACTGATGCAGTGTCTGAAAGCTCTCCACGAAGGCCGCGTGCTCTATCGCAAGGTATCCTGCAAGGTGCCGGGCAAGAGCTACACGCCTCTGGTGCAGCTTGTCGGTTCTGCGATGGCGGACGGTGCTGGAGTCTATCTCATGATCGACGGCGTGCCACAAGCACGTCAACTTCCTCTCGACATCACGCAAGAAGATTTCACCGTCCGTTGGAATCACGCTCTTCATGGTCCGACGCGCCATCTTCTATTCCAGGCCGCTCAGCTTGGGATGCTGAAAGAGTGCGTCGTCACCGACACCCTTTTTATCCCCGAGACCAAGCGCGTCGTGCTCGACGAAGTTCGTCCGCTTCCTCTCTTTCTTGGAATGGAACGCAAGAATGCCTGACGCCGCTAACAAGGACGAACAAGATTTTGGGTTCGCTGATCAATCGCAGCCTTTCGCAAATGGGTTCGCCCTGGGCTCCATGTGGGAGTCCATGAACAACGGCGACCGCATCTTTCAGTTCCTGCACCCTTCCGTGCTCGGCGATGCCATCAAGCTCGCCAGCTTCTGCGGCTACAACGTCACCTATCGCGAGACCATGGACAAGGTTCTCAATGAACCGGCCATCGTGTTTCAAGCTGTGCCAGCGGAGAACGGCGTGCTCCTGGCCCCAGTCAAGACAACACAGTTGGAGGTCATTGATGGCGGAAAGGCTTGATACGCTTTTCGCTCCGGGGGTGAGGTATGTTCCGGTCACTCCCCACATATACGCTCTGCTGCGTGCCTACGAGGCCGGATGGCGGTATCGCCTTGGGCTCTACTGGCGCTGGGGCAGTTGGCCCAAATCCCGCAAAGGCATCGACAAACTCTTCGCACCGAAAGTCACCGATGGAAAAGCTGCCTCCGTATAAAGTCGCCCTGGAGACCGCCCGCCGCCTGAGTGTCGGCCCGCTTCTCCGCTATTTGCTCCATCCGCAAATGCTGCCGCAGGGCCATGCCTTCTACATCGTCGTCGTCCCCGGGTATCCCGGCGTGAAGCTGCCGCCGCAGTTCATGGACAAGGACGAAGTCACGCTGGTGATCCAGCACCAATATCGCAATCCCGTCATCGAGCGCGAAACCCTCTTCATCGACCTCTGCTTCTCTCACGTGTGGTTCCGCTGCTGCATCCCCTTCCATGCGATGCAGACGTTCGCCGACCATCACGAGGGCTTCGTGATCTACAACCGCGTCGGGCATCACGTCGCCCCGCCACCGCCCGAAGGCGGCGAGCCAGTGGAAGACAACGGCGTGGTCAGTCTCGACAGCTTCCGTAAAAAGAAGTCTTGACCGCTAACTATCTTTCTGCTAGGGGTGAGGGATGCGTATCGGTGTCACAGGCTCCCGCCTCCTGAAGGATAGGAAGTTCGTCGCAAAGGCGATGAACATGCTTCAGGAGAAATTGGTCCGTGATGCGCCGCAGGGTGAAATTCCTGGGATCACGAGCATCATCCACGGCGACGCTCGCGGGGCTGATCGCCTAGTCGAAGAATGGGCTCTGAAGAACGGCTTCCTCCTGGTCCCGCAGGATCGCCAGCACGTCTCGACGAACGCAGGACTCGCCTATCAACTCTACGGCAAGCACGTCGTTCCCGTCGAAGCCAACTGGGATCAGTTCGATCTCAAGGCCGGGCGTATCCGCAATCAACTGATGTCTGACATGGACATCAAACTCCTGTTCGTCTTCCCCGGCAACGCGGGGACGTTGGACATGGTTCGGCGCTGCCGCCGCGCCAAAATCAAAATCCTCTTCGCCGAAGATTTCATTCTCGGCGACTATGAAGCCGGTGCCGAATATGTCCTCTCCTGAAGAGCAAGAAGCCATGCGTAAGTCTCAGTTCGAAGCCATGATCCAGGAGAAGATGGACAAGGAGAATCCGGGCTGGTCTGAGCTTCAGCTTTCGATCTCGACCTGGGCTGAAGACAGCTTCGGCCCGACAACGGCACTGGTGACGGCCCGCCGCGCCAACACCGAAATGGCGGAGCTTCAGAAGGAGCTTGTCAAAGGCGTCAAGGAAGAGATTTGCGAAGAGGCGGCTGACGTTGCCATCGTCGCCATCCGTATCTTCTACCTCCTGCACTCCGACATTCGCCGCGAACTCGCACTGCTGCCCGCCGAATACCGGAAGCAAATTCTGGAACCGACTCTCGACGTGAAGGTCGCGATGGCGAACTTGGCTATGGCTGAACTCATTCGCGACATGACCGTCTATCACGGCTCCGATGTTCGCGGGCTCGATGGCGCTGCTCTTCGCGCCGCAGTCTTGAGCCGCAACGCCATCCTCTTCGTGCGCCTCATGGACATCACGCTTCACTTCAACGAACCGCTGATCGACTTGGTCGCTGGGAAGATGATCATCAACCGCAAGCGTGTGTGGTTGAAGAACGGCGACGGCACCGGCCACCACGTGAGGGTCGAAGATGGACGCTAAAGCCGGGCGCTACTTCATCGGGTGTGACGACAGCGGCCACCGCTATCTTGTGGAAGCCGCACGCCGTGCGGATTTCAACGCCTGGGCCGAACTCGACCCCGACGACGAGAACGGCTGGGATACTCCGCCGTATGCTCACAGGATCGACGGAATCAGCGGCATCGAATTCGAGTGGCCGCGTGATCGCGAAGAGAACGCAGTTCTGCCCGTCGATCTCTCAGCGCCTCCTTTCAATCGCGAAGCCCTGCCGAGTGTCCGCGAAGAGCCGGTCGTTCTCCGCGACGGACGCCGCTGGTGGTCTGTCGGCACCTGCTTCTGCGACAAGCAAGGCGTGATCACGATCTTGAAGCGCGACGCTGACGGACACTTCTACGCGGAGTCGTATTCGGCAAACACTTGATGGAAAAGTTCACCGCCACCCGTCTCTGCGACATCGCAATTCCTTGGCTGAAGGCCAAGCATCCCGACTCTATAGTCGTGAAGGAATTCGTGTGCGGAAGCGCTGGCGACCCAAGGATTGACATCGCGTGCTTCACCGACAAAGGAATCATTGGCGTCGAAGTCAAAAGCGACACTGACAGCATTGACCGGCTTGCCAGTCAGGGCACAACGTATTCGAGCGTATGCGCCTACACTTACCTCTTCGCGAGCCCCAACCTCATGATTGCGGAAAAGAACCGCAAGAAGTGGTGGAGCGCGGCCCCGGCTTGGTGGGGAATGCTGGGATTTCATCAGCAAAAGGCCTACGTCCAGCGTGAAGCGCCGTATTCGAAGTTTCTCGCACCACATGCACTGCTCGGACTTCTCTGGAAGAATGAGCTTTACAAGATGGCGAAAGACTTCAAGGTCGATGCGAAAGCCTCTTGGAATCGTGATCGCCTCGCGGCCAGCATCATCGACGTTGCGCCGCTTCCAGTTCTCCACCTTTACGTCGTGAAGCAACTTCGCTCTCGCGATTGGATTTCCCCGTTCACTCTTGTGTCAAGGATCGTTCCCGATGAACCCGCGTGATTTCGACGGCACCAACATGACCCTCGGCAAGCCCCAAGGATGGGACGAGGAATCCTACGGCCCCTGTCAGGACATCCGCGTTCAGATCGAGGGCTCCTATGTCACGTCGTGCTGGCAACCCGACGCAGAGGAATTGGAACGCCTGAACGCTGGGATGCCGGTGTTCGTCCGCGTCGTCGGCCATTCGATGCCGCCGATGTTGGTCGAAGTCGGGGTCCCTTCACCATCCTCTTAAACCTTAATACAGGCGCGTTGCCTGCGTTGGGTGTCATAAAATAGTGCTTGACTCGGTGGTCTGGGTCCTGCATATTCTCTCCTGTCGAACAAAGGAGAAGTTGAGTTATGGCACACGTCCGCAGCCCCCAGCAAGAACGCGCCGTCCAGTGGGCGAAGACCGGCACCGGCAATGCCGTCGTGATCTCCGTCGCTGGTGGCGGCAAGACCACGCTGCTGATCGACATGCTCGGCGAACTCGCCGCCCAGGGCCTGACCACGGCCATGGTCGCCTACAACAAGGCCATCACCGTCGAAATCAAGGAGCGCGTGGCCGCTAAGGGCTTCACGTCGGACATCGGCACCGCTCACAGCTTCGGCTTCCAAGGCGTGCGCTCGGCGCTCGGCTACCCGAAGGTGGACGACAAGAAGCTCCGCGACATCATCCAGAAGCTCGCGATCCCCGGCTGGTATGCCGAAGTCGTGAACAAGCTGGTCTCGCACGCGAAGAACGCGGGCATCGGCATCGCTCGCCTCGGCGGCGACATCGACGACAATAAGACGTGGACGGAAATTTTCTACCGTCACGACCTCGTCGCGGCTCTGCCCGAAGAATTCCGCTATGGCGTGGACGCCATGTCCATCGCGATCAACGACGCTAAGCGCGTCCTCCGCCGCTCGAATGAGCTTGCTCGCGAAGTGATCGACTTCGACGATATGTGCTATCTGCCGCTGCTGCTGGACATCCCGCTTCCGCAGTTCGACTTCGTCCTTCTCGACGAAGCCCAGGACACCAACGAGACGCGCCGTGCGCTCGTGGCGAAGATGGTGAAGCCCACGGGCCGCCTCGTGGCCGTTGGCGACCCCCACCAAGCCATCTACGGCTTCACGGGTGCCGACAACGACTCGCTGGATCGTATCAAGCGCGACTTCAACGCGATTGAGCTTCCGCTCACCGTCACCTATCGCTGCCCGAAGGCCGTGGTCCGCGTTGCCCAGCAATGGGTGTCGCATATCGAGGCCCACGAGTCGGCCCCGGAAGGCGAATACCTGAACATCGAATACGCCGACCTTCTGGCGACGGACGGCCTGTCGAAGGACGACGCCATCCTCTGCCGGAAGACCGCCCCACTGATCAAAATGGCCTATGCCCTGATCCGTCGCGGCGTGCCGTGCAAGGTCGAAGGCCGCAACATCGGCAACGGCCTGCTGAAGATCATCCGCAAGTGGAAGCGCGTGAAGACCATTTCGGCCCTGCTCGACAAGGTCCGCGAATGGGAAGCTCGCGAAATCAAGAAGGCCATGGACGCCGACGCAGAGTCGCGTGTCGAGGCCATCAAGGACCTCGCGGAGTGCATCTTCGAACTCGCCTCGGTCTTCGAAGGCCGCGACCCCGTCGCCCTGCTCGAAGAGCGCGTTTCGCTGATGTTCGGCGACGACGTTGCCGCCGCTGGTCTCCTGACCCTGGCGACGATCCACCGCTCGAAGGGCCGCGAATGGGAGCGCGTCTTCTGGGTTGGCCGCGAAGCTTGGCAGCCGTCGAAGATGGCGAAGCAACAATGGCAGCTTGATCAGGAAATCAACCTGATGTATGTTGCGGCGACGCGGGCCAAGAAGGTCCTGGTCGAAGTCACGGCCCCGCCGGAAGGCGAGGACGAAAAGAAGGTGAGGTTTGCATGAGGAAGCTCCGCGCCCATTTCTCCAGCGAAGTCGTCGATGGCGTCATTTGCATTGAAGACGCCGACGACGGCGGCGTGAGCGTCACCAACGACGCCGAAGCCGTGGTCGAATTCGTCGTCGATGCTTTCGGCGACCGCCCTATCGTCTACAAGGACACCGAAGGCCGCTGGGACGGCCTGGGCCACAACGGCAATCGGTTCACCGACTTCATCATGATCGGTGCCCACGACCGCCCGAATGCGATCAGGGCGGCCTTGGCGTGAGCGACTACGGCGAGCAAGCGAAGAACTTGACGGCGGAGGCCGACAAGCTCGACGGTGCGGCGCTTCAGGCCGCGACCCTAGCAATGTCTCGTGCGGCCAGCGACGCCGCCCGCGCCTGCCGCGAACTCGCCGACGCTTTCATCAAGCTCGACATCCAAATCAAGGCCATGGCAAAGAAAGCCAAGAAATGAGCGAACCAATCCCCGGCACCTTCTACCGCCACTACAAGGGCGGCCTCTATTACGTGATGGCGCTGGCGCAGCACACGGAACGCGACACCGAATTCCTCGTGATCTACCGCCACGTGGGCGGCAA
>ENA-UOUW01000026-UOUW01000026.1-bioreactor-metagenome-genome-assembly--contig:-NODE-26-length-30197-cov-42.693484_pt1 | contig 30197 bp, 36 predicted proteins | sample MGYA00238153_ERZ761573 | MGnify/ENA primary metagenome ERZ761573 (study PRJEB28894, sample SAMN06264780) | bioreactor metagenome | isolation source: Switchgrass | place: USA:Austin, Texas | collected... | reverse complement strand
TGTTGTCGGAGTACGCGGTGGACGAGCCGACAGGGACGATGGCCATGCGGTCAGGAGACGGTGAGGGTCACGTTGAGCGCCCACGATTCCGTGTTGGGTTTCGCCACACCGCCGTTGAAGGACTGAACCTTACGGTTAAGCATTCGTCCACCCGACGAGGCATTGAACAAACCGAACTCATTCCAGACGAACACTGCCGCGGTGTCGGGGAACACGGACCGGAAGATCAGCGGTGACGACGACGCGGTCCCGTCCGTGTGCGTCGGGAACCCCGCCTCCATCCCCCGCCGCGCCGTGTTGCCCGAGCTGGCCTGCAAGTCCGTCTGCCCCACCGCCGCAGCAGTGGTGGAGTTCCCCACCCCGATGTAGGCGTTCGCCGACGAGAACGCCGCCACCGACGTCCCACCGATCAGCCGGTGGAAGATCGCGTTCGCGCCGCCCGCGACGAGCAGGTTCCCCTCGGCGACCTCGATGGCCAGGGGATCACGGGTGAGGTCGTTCCCGGCGTACCGCTCCAGCACGGTGCGGCAGCGCCAGACGATGGGCTGATGAACGACGAGAGTCACGGGGAGCGTCCTCTACTCAGGCGATCTTGAACTTGCGGCGGGTGGTGAGCGTGGCGGTCGCAGCCGGCCCGCCGGTGTGGGTGAACAGCACCTTCGGCCCGGCAGGCTCCGGTTTGAGCGCGAACCACCGGTTCGTCGTCCGCACCCCCGGCTGGCCGTAGGTGAGCTGCCGGTAGTCCACGACCAGCCCGCCCGAACCGACAGCGGAGAACCCGGTCTGCGGGTCGTTGGAGGTGTCGATCGTCAACGTCTGCCCGGCCCCGACGACACCCCCGTACTGCATCCAGATACCGGTGGCGGCCTGCTCGAAGCGAGGGTTCGTCGACGGCCCGATGACGACCTGGAGGTCCTCCATCGGCGCGTCCGCCCCTACCAGCCCGGCGAGGGTGGTGGGGACGGTGGCGTGGGAGGTGAGCGTCGCCGAGGTGTCGTCGGGTTCGGTCCAGAACGGGTGCGGACAGTTGAGCGCGACCGTGAACTGGCCCAGCGTGTTCCGCCCGGACCCGCGCACCTCAGGCTCCACCGTGGCGATCACCTCACCCGAGATGACCCGCTTCGTGCCGTCGGTGAGCCGGTGGGTGAGAGTGACCTGCTCGTCGAGCGTGAACAGTGAGACCAAGGCCCGCAGATTGGCGTGGAACGCGAGCCGGGCAGACTCATCCGACAGCCCGGGGACCCGACCATCCGGGGTCACCCCACGCACCCACATGGGCAGCACCACCGCCGCCGCCCCATAGCGTTTCCCAGGGATGTGGAGTTCGCCGTGCTGGCCGGGGACCACCAGGTTGGTGCCCCGCTTCTCGGGGACCCGCATCAGCCCGGTCACGCCGTCCACGCCCTGCTGCACCAGCTGGTCCAGGTTGCTGGTCACCCCAGCCTCGGTGGTGACCTCGACAGCCGCGGTCATCGCTCGAACACCCCAAGCGACGACTGCGCGGCCAGCTCACGGTTCGCTGCCGCAGCCGTCTTCGCAGCCCGCGCCACCGCCAACAGCTCCCGCGGATCAGCGGGGACGGAACCGTTCAGGGCGGCGTCTGCGGTGTTCTCGTCGATCGAGGCCAAGTAGCGTTCCAATCTCTCCACCGCGGACAGCAGCCGCGGGTCGAACGTGGTCGTCTCCCGGACCTGCACCCGCGACGACGACGAGTCCGACACCGTCGCCGTGGACGAGCCGAGGTCACCGAGCAGGTCGTTGATGTCGGTGTTCAGGCCGCGCAGCTGCACGGCGATGGACCCGGCGATGTCCGGGATGGCCTTGTCCGCCACTCCAGCGGAGATCGTTGTGCCGACCCCCTCGGCGAGGTCCTTCGCGGCCTTCGTGACTTGACCGGCGTCGGCGATGATGCCGAGCGCGAGCCCGCGGGGGATCATCCGCCCGATCTCGTCTCGCATGTACCGGGACGGGGAAGCGATCCCGAGGAACTCGAGGATCGGGCCGGGGATGAACCGTTTGGCGAAGCCGATGACCTTGTCGTACAGCCATGACCCCATCCCGGAGATGCCGTTCCACAGGCCCTGGATGATGTTCTTGCCGGCGTCGAGCAGCCAGTTGATGGCGTCCCCGGCAACACCTTTGATCTTGTCCCACAGGCCGCCGAGGAACTCCCACACCTTCCGAGCTCCATCGGACACCGCACCGGAGATGCGGTTCCACACATCCGTGAAGAACCCGGCGATCGCGTTCCAGATGTTGACCGCGCCGTCCTTGATCTGGGTGAGCCTCTCCACGAACGCGTCCTTGATCGCGTTCCACACATTCGATGCGGTCTCGGAGATTGTGTTCCACAGGCCGGACAGGAAGTCCCAGATCGAGTTCCACACGTTCTGGATCCATGTCCACACGGTGTCGACTGCAGTGGAGATGGCGTCGGTGATGGTCGTCCACAGGGTGGTGGCCTGTTCGACGATGCTGTTCCAGATGGTCGACAGAAAGTCGGTGATGGCCGTCCACACAGTGGTGAACAGGTCGGAGATGCCGGTCCACAGTCCGGTGAAGAAGTCGACGACGGCCTGCCACACGGTGGTGGCGATGTCGACGATCCCCTGCCAGACGCCGGAGAGGAACTCTGTGATCGTCGTCCACGCGGTGGTGAACTGCTCAACGATCCCGGTCCACAGGTTCGTGAAGAACTCGACGATCGACGTCCACACGGTGGTGGCGACGTCGACGATCCCTTGCCAGATCCCCGCCAGGAAGCCTGAGATGACGTTCCACACGGTCAGGAACAGGGCTACGATGCCGTCCCACAGGCCGGTGAAGAAGTCCGTGATCGCCGTCCACACGGTGATCGCCGTGTTCTTGATCCATTCCCAGGCGTTGCCCAGGAACTCCATGATCTTGTCCCAGTTCTGGACGATCACGGTCACCAGCAGGATCACCGCGCCGATCAGCAGCAGCCACGGGTTCGTCATGAACGCGATCTTCAGAACGTTGAACGCCTTCGTCACGATGCCGAGCGCCGACCCGACCCCCGGCAGGACCCGCGCCAACAGCCCCAGCCCGGACACCAGAGGGGTGATGATCGGCATCAACTTCCCGATGACGGCCCCCCACACCACGAACTGGCCGATCACATCCTGGACCGGTTTCGGCAGGTTCCCGAAGGCGATGACGATCCCGCCGATGACCGCCCCGACAGTCTTGAGCGCCTGCCACACCGCGGCACCGATGGCCTTGAGCCCGGTGAAGAACGCGGTGAGCTTCTCCTGCCCCTCAGCGGACTGCACCCATGCGCGCATCTCCCCCGTGAGGTTCGCCAGGGTGCCGAGGAACGTGGAGCCGTCCGAGTTCGCCGCAGAGAACAAGCCCATGAGGATCGAGCCGACGTTCGTGACGATCGCCCACAGATCCTTGAACGCCCGCACCGCATCGTCGATCCACTTGCTGATCCCCGGGTCGCCCGCCTTCTGGATGAAGTCGTTGAACCGGGCCGCGATGTCGGCGATGGCCTGCCCGAAAGCAGGCATGTACTTCGCCCCGACCGAGAACAAGGTGGTGAACGCCTCCGTCAACGGACGAAGCGCACCCGCGGCGTTCGACACCCCGGTAGCGACCAGATCGAGCGCCGTCTTGATCGTGGTGATCGTGGAGGTCTCGTTGAGGAACCCGAGCACCGACTTGGCCGCGTTGTTGAACCCGGTAGCGACGATGCCCATCGCGTTCCCGAGGACCGGGATGTAGTTCGTGGCGAGGAGCCGGACAGGTTCGGCGATGCCCGTGAGCAGCTTCTCCTGCACGTCCATCTGCATCGCGTCCCACGCCGGCTTCAGCGCGAACAGCGTCCGCACGAGCTCCTGCGCCGCGGGGGACAGCTTCGACATGGCCTCGGCGACCTTGTCCACCCCACCGGCCGCACCACCGGCGGCGTCAGCGGCTGCGGCGTAGGCCCGACCCAACTGGTACTGAGCCTCCGCGACGCGTTCCGCGGCGTCGGCGGCCTGCTGCGCCACCCGCTCCTGGGTCTCCGCGAGGGAGCGTTGGGCGTCCTCGATGTCCCGTGTGCCCTGCGCCCTGGCCTTCGCGACGTCAGCCTCGGCGTCGGCGATCCGTTCGGCGGAGTCCTGCGCGGAGCGAGCAGCCTCGGCGTTGGCGTCGATCACGCCCTGCTGGGCGTCCGCGACCCCGGCGACAGCGTCGGCGACGCGTTCCTGTGCAGCGACGACCGCGTCGGAGCCCATCACCCCGGACGCCTCAGCCTTCTGGGATTCCTCGGCGAGGTCCCCGTACCGTTCCTTCGCCTCGTCCAGGCGCAGCGCGGCCTGCTCGGCGGCGAGCTTGAGCTTGTCCAGCGCCATGCCTTTGACGCCCTTGCGTGTGCCCTCCGCCAGATCCTGCTGGGCCTCGGCAAGAGCGATGGTGGCCTCGCGGACGTTGAGGCTCGACCCACGCAGCGACAGGGTGAGGTCCTCCTGCGCCTCCGTCGCATCCTTGATGGCCTGCGTGAGAGCCTTCTGGGCGTCCCGCTGGGTGCGGGTCGCGCGGGTCACGTTCGCCTGCGCATCGGCGACCCGGCGCAGCGACGAGGCCGCGGCATCGGCTGCGGAACGTTGAGCGGATGCGAGAGCCTTCTCCGCCGAGGCGATCTGCTCGGCAGCACGAACCTGGGTGTCGGCGAGAGCCCGACGTGCCGACTCGACCGCCCGCGCCCCGTCCACGGCCTGCCGGTCGAAAGCCTTCTGGGCGTCCGCCAAAGACTTCTGCGCGGACCGGATCCGTTCGGCGGCGGCCTCCTGCGCTGCGGCCGCGCTCGCGGCCCCGGCACCGGAGGCGGCTTGCGCCGCGCCCATCGCCTTCAGCGCTGTCCCGATCCCACCCAGCCCTGCGACCAGGGTTCCCGCACCCAGGCCGATCGCCCCCAATGCCGCGGGTACGGCTGCGGCGATGCCGATCAGGGACACCAGCGACGCCCCCAGCGACGCGATCGCAGGGATCGCTGCTGCGACACCGATGGAGATCAGACCGGTGCTCGATGACAGCGCGGACATCGCCGACCCCGCCGCACCCGCCCCGGCGACCAGCACCCGAAGCCCGGCCGATCCGGCGTTGCCGTCCTCCCGCAACCGTCGCAGCACCGACGACGACCGGTCTGCACCGCTGAGCAGCCGCGAGAAGTCGACCCGGCCGACCTCCTGAGCCAGTGACCCGAGGCTGATGTTGGAGAACGCCGCCCGGATCCGCTGCCCGATCGTTGACGTGTCACCAGAGAGCCGGCGGAAGGAACCCCCCAACGCCTCGACCGAGGACACCACCCGGGACTGGGATGCCTCCAGGTTCGCGTTGGAGTCCCGCACTCGATTCGTCGCGTCAGCCGACCGCTGCTGCGCAGCCGCGAGGGAACGGTGCGCCGCCTCCACTTGCGCCTCCGCCGCGGCCAGCTGCCCGGCGGACGCGCCGGCGCGGGCCCGGACCTCCTCGAGGCGCTGCTCGGCCACACCCACCGAGTTGGTGGTGGACTCCGTGCGTAGGCGGGCGTTCGCCACCAACTGCTCGGCATAGGCGATCCGTGTAGGGGTCGCGCCGGACTCACGCAGGCCGCTCAGCCGCGCCTCAGCGGCCTGCAACCTGTCCGCAGCGAGCGCCGCGCGGGCGCGCGCGTTCTCCACCCGCTGCTCCGCCGACATGATCTGCGACGTCGACGCCCCACCACGGTCACGCAGCTCAGACAGCCGAGTCTCCGCCGTCTGCAACCGGCCGGCGGCGGCGGACTCGCCATCCCGGGCCCGTGCCAGGGCCTCCTCGGCGCGCTGCACAGCGGCGGCGGCCTTGACCTCTTCGGCCCGAGCTCGCCGCACACCAGCCGACTGGAGCGCCGCGGCTTCGAGGGTGGAATCGGTGATGTTGGTGCGCCGGGACGCCTTGTCCGCGTTGTCGGCGAACGCCTGACCGAACCTGCGACCAGCCTTCGCGGCGTCACGTTCGGCGTCCCGCGAATCAGACTCGATACGGACGGTAGCCGTGTCAAGGCGTACGGCCACTATCCGTCACCTCCCGGTTGTGTGCGACCGGCCCAAGCGTGGGAGGGAACAAGCGGATCTGGCCAACCCGCGACTCACGTGAGTCGCTCACCCCACCGACCGGCCCATGAGCTTCTGGCTCGCCGCGAGTTGTCTCGGGTCGAGTCCCCACGAGTCACGGTCGACCGGTTGGGTCTTGACGACCTGCCGGTCCATGCGGCCACGCCACTTGTCGATCTGTTCCTTGGGGACCCCATCGACCTCCAACGCGAGATAGACGTCGCAGGCGGCCTGGATCGGGGTGTCGTCCCGCACCCCCGCCATGAAGGCTTTCCCGCGGAGGAACGCGGCGGTGTCCTGGGGGTTGGTGTCTGTCGAGTGGGCGGTCGCGACGCTGAGCAGCGCCGAGACCTCTACGAAGGGCGGCCCGCCCCCACCTCCCCGGCGAGCCATTCGAACAGGCTCATGACGACGTCGAACTCGATGACGGCGTCCTCGGACTCGATGAGGGCGATCCAGCGGCGACGGGAGGAACCCGCCTCGTGCGCGGTGTACTTCGGCAGGTCCTCAACCGGGCACGAGGTGCCGTCCGGGTTGGTGAACTCGCCATCCCGGATGACCGGCGCCCAGTTGGCGGGCACACCGTCATCGTTGCGGAGACTCCTCCGAATGATGCGGTCGAGATACGGAAGCACACCACCCTCGGTGTCCTTCTCATGCCTCTTCAGTCCCACCATGTCCCCGTACGTGATCTGCGGGCGCGCCGAGAACAGGTGATCGACCTCCTCCCCATCGATCTCGAACGCGACCGTGAAGTCGACGACCGGGATTGCGGTCCTGCTCTTGCGCCCGAAGCGCTTCGTCTTGGCTGTCATGTCGCCGAGACTCGGGGAGGACGGGCGGATCGGTCACGCCCGCGACTGCACGCGACTCACGTCTTGGCGGCGAGCAGAGCGCGTTGCAGGAAGGGGCGGGCACGGGTGCCGGGGTGCGACACCTGCCTGCGGAACACGACCGCGCCGGAACGGCTGATGAACCGGAGGGCCTTGCGTCGGCGGGCACGGATGATGTGCGGGTCCGTGCCGAACAGCACATACCCCAGGTAGGGTGTCAGCCCGCGGGCACCGGCGATCACGTCGAACCACGGGCCGTGCGGGCCGACACCACCCTCCCGCCGGATCGTCGCCAGCAGCCGCCCGGAGCGGACCGGCGCCAGGCGGCGGGCCTCGCGCAGTACCGCCCGCGACTTCTGATCCACCACCCGACCAGCCACACCGTCCAAGTCACGCATCTGCGAGCGGATCACATGGAAGTCGGGCTCGTTCCCCTGGTAGGACACGCGGACCCGGGTCACGCGAGCATCCCCGCGGTCGCCGCGAACGTGGCGGTCAACCCATGCAGCCCTCCCTCCGGGCCACCGGTCTGCACCGCACCCGCATCCACGATCGCCTCCCGACCCAACGAGCCGGCCACAGTGGTGGCGACCTCGATCAGCGCCTGAGACAGCAGACCCGCATCCCGCATCAACGCCAGCCCAGCCTTCGTCAGGTCCTCCGGGCGTGGCGGCTGCTTCCCCCCTCCCGTCATCGGCGGCTCCTTCCGGAGCAGGGTGACGGTGAAGATGACATGGCGGAGCATCGCCGCGGAGATCTGCACACCCGCCCGGCCAATGGTCTGCCCCTGCCCGGGCGCATACCCCTGCCCCACCCCGTCGAGGGTGACGGCCAGCATCTCGCAGTCGTAGGCGATCAGCGCGGCAGCACCGGGCGCGATGATCCGCCGGGAGGGCAGAGCCACGCCCGCCGCGGTGAAGTGCGATTCGATGGCAGCGAGAAGGGTCTCCGCGATCGACCCGACCGGAAGCCCCTTACCGGGTGCGGCCATCAGCGGGTGGCGCGCAACCGGTCGAGGATGTCCACCCTGGTGCCGTCGACGTCCACCCCTCGAGCTGTGGCCAGCTCGACGAGCTCGGCCTTCGACAGCCGGTCCAGGTTCGGCGGCAGCGCACCCGCCTGGTCGTCATCCACCGGCTCGACGGGCTCGGCCGCCCGCACAGTGGGCCGGGGGGCGAAAGGGTCCCAGGCGGTGCGATCGATCTCAGACATGGTCACGGTCTCCGTGCGACGTTCAGGTCGGGGGTCCACACCTTGGCGCGGCCCGTGCGGGACTTCGGATTGCAGGACGCAAGCCACATGTCGACCGAGATCAGCCCGGTACGGCCCTTGTCGAGGTGCTCGAACCTGTCCAGCACCGACTCGTTCTCGTAGGTCAAGCCCTGCCGTGTCACGGACACGACCCGCTCGGGGAGCCGGCACGGCTGGTCGGGGTTCTCGGCGGCGGCCCGCCCGAGCTCGACCGCCAGCTCCACGCACGCAGCCCTCCCCGCGGCGGGGGGCAGGAGGCCGTGGACGTAGGTGATGACAGTGTTCCCGCCGCACAAGTCCCAGCCTTGCCCGTCGGTTCGTTCCACCCAGGACCCGGCCCGACACCAGCCTGTGATCGGCTCACCGTCGACCTCGACGGCCACGATCTCGGTGACGTCGCTGTGCGGCAGCCTGACACGGGTGGGGCGGGTGTGCCCCAGCATGGGAGGCCTCCCGTACAGGGCCGGGTGGGCGCACGAACAGACACCCCAGGAGCGATGCCACAGCGGGTCGGTGTCTGTGCCGATCGCGCGGAGCACGACCTCGACGGTCTCCGGTCCTCCCCGCCAGCGGCGCCCCGACCACGCCCACAGCATGTCTGTGGCCATGGCGAGGAGCTGTCGCCAGCGGGTGGGGGTGTGCATGCCCGCGGAGGCGGCCGGGAGATCATCCACAGTCGCCCACGCGGGCAGCGCACTCGGAGACGTCATCAGCCGGTGACGGTGACCAGGCCCTGACCGAGGTCAGGGATCGTCGACACCCGCTGGTACTGGTAGATGCGGTCCGTGGGGAAGGTGATGTCCCCGACGGGGCCGCCGCCGAAGTTGCCGTTCGAGTCCAGTGTCCCGGAGAACGTCGGCTGAATCGGGTCCTCCGCACCCAGGGCCAGGCCCTCGGACGGGGTGAGACGGGCCCGCGGCAGCACCCAGTGGATACCGCCACCCAGCAGGGCGTTGTTGAGGACGGCCTTGGACCACAGCTCGATCCCGATACCGTTCGGGACCGGGTCGGTGTTCACGATCGGCGCCCGATAGCCGGTCGCATCCCCGCCGCCACCCGGCGTTGCGACGGTGACCGTCGCGTTCGGGGAGGTACCGCCGGTCAGCGACGCGGTCGCCGTCATCGCGGGGGCGGTCTGGCCCGCGTACACGCCACCGAAGGTGAGGGTGAACGGCCCGGCACCGGTGACCACGACGTCGCCGGTGTCCAGGCTGGACAGGGCGAGCAGCGCGGACTGGATCGCCGAGTTCGCGGCGTTGTACGCGATCGGGGCAGTGGTCTGCCCGTTGATCGTCAACGTGTACGAGCCACCCGTTGGGGTGCCGGAGATCGTGAGGGTCTTGACCTCGTTCACCCCGCCCGTGGAGAGCACGTCACCGCCGACGATCCACTGGTACACGTAGGGGTCGGGGGTGCAGAACTTGAACTCCTCCAGCGTGCCGTTCAGCAGCACCGGGGTGGGGGTGTAGCTGACGCACACCTGCCCCTGCCCGTTGTTGAGCTGGATGGCGTCGGGCTCCGAGTAGGTGTTCCCGATCGTCGCGGAGATCAGCGCCTCCGTGGTGTAGCACATGTTGGCGCCGAGCAGAGGGGCGCCGTCGGCGTCGAGCTTGGTCAGCCGGGCGCCGAGGGCGAAGATCGCACCTGCACCGTCGTAAGCCATTCCTTTATCTCCTTCAGAGCGTTACTTCGGTTGCGAGGTGCACGCAGGGGTCGAACGTGACGGCGAAGACCCGCTTGGCCCAGGTGGTCTGGGTGTTCGTGGATCGGTCCACGGTTTCGGCGGGGTCGGCCACGACCTCCAGGTCGGACGCGAGGACGGCGACCGGTGAGGTGGCGTACGCCCACACGGTGGCGCCCGCGGGCTCCCCGCCTGGGCCGGTCCCGGGATATCCGCCGTCGGCGACGACGACGTTCCCGGCCACGGTGAGGTAGGAGGTGCCGACCCGGAACAGGCTGGGGGCGAGCTGCCAGGACAGGGTGAGGGGGACGTGCAACATGACGGCCTGCCCGTGGGAGGCCTCCATCGCCGCCTGCTCCAACCTGCCCAGGGCGACCAGTGGCGGCGCCGTCGAGGAGCCGATCACCGTCGCCTCGGGGGAAGCCAGGTAGGCGTTCCCGGACTGGCCGCCCACGTCGTAGGGGTCTGCCAGCGTTCCTGCACCCGTCCACAGCTCACGCGCGGCGGCGAACGGGAACGTCGCCTCCGCCACCCTGCGCACCCGCTCCGGGTCGAGGGGGCCACCCATGGTGCTGCACTCGTCCGCCACGTCCAGGCCGACCGGCTGGTAGTAGACGGTCGAGGCGCGGGGGGCGTCGTAGTCGACTTCGGGTTCGTCGCAGACGGGGACGAGCCTGTAGGGGGCGCCGCAGCGTTCCTGCACCCACGCCAGACCCGACTCCCACCTGTCGATGTTCGGCGGGGCACCCGCCGCCGCCACCAGCCCATAGGCTGGTGGGGCGGCAGGCACACCGCGAGAGGGGGTGAACATGCTGGTCAGCAGCCCATTTCCGCGCAAGTCACGTAGAGGGTGCCGAACGCTCCGCCGCCCGACTGCTGCTCGTAGAGGTGGAACGTCACCGACGAGCCGTCGGTCGCCGGGAAACCGGAGATGACGAGGTCGAGGTTGAACACGCCGGGAACCGGAACCCCACTCAGGTTTTTGACACCCTCGTTGTGCGCGCCCCACCCGAGTGCGACCTTGCCCGACGGAACCGGGACCGTGATCAACTCGTTGACGAGGCCTGTGACGTCGAAGGCCTCGGTGACCACCTCGTAGTTGCCGATCGCGCTCATGGGTCAGTCCGTGACCAGGGTGAGGTCCTTGGTGGACGACACCTGCCCGTTGGGCTGGACGGACATGACCAGCCGGAGGGACTCCACCCCGCGGAACGCCGCCCCCTCGAAGGTCTCCGAGAACTGCCGGTACCGGTTACGGGAGTTGAGCTCCGAGTCCCGCACCAGGCCCAGGTCCAGGGTGCCGCCGTCAAGGAACAGCCACGACCCCGACGGGTACAGCACCGAGTCGATCTGGTCGGGGAACCCAGGGATCGACTGGCCTGCCGTGGTCGGCCCATACGTCTGCGACGCGATGGACACACCGTCGACGACGACAGCGCCACCGCCGCCGATCGTGGTGGCGACCGCCACCGACGGGGACGAACCACCGGTGAACGAGCCCGTGGCGGTCATCTGGGCGACGTTCTGACCCTCGACCGCACCCGCACCGAACGTCACCGTGTAGGGGCCGCCGTTCGCGCCGGTGACGGTGATGTCCTCGGCGTTCAGGTTGGACAGAGCACCGAGCGCCGACCGCACCGCCGACGCCGACGCGTTGTACGCGATCGCAGCCGTGGTCTGACCCGAGTAGGTCAGGGTGAACGTGCCGCCCGTCGGCCCACCGGAGATGGTGACCGTCTGAACCTCGTCGAGGCCGGTCGGCCCGTCGAGGTGCCACACCGGCTGCACTCCTCGGCGGGTGAAGAACGACTCGATCTGAGAGTCCGCGATGTTAAGCGCCTCGATCCAGTCACCCGCCGCCATCTGGCGGGCAAGATCCGCGCGGATCAGCGACTTCACCCAGCCCGGCATGATCTGGGTGAGCTGCACCGCGTCGTTGATGCGGTGCCGGTTGCGGTAGTAGGCGATGGCCTTGTCGAGGTTCACCAGGATGTCCCGGGTTGCGCCGATGACCTGCGCACCGGACAGCACCTTCGACTGGGCGGCGATCTTCGCGAGCAGCCGGTTCTCCGCGAGCCGGGCGTGGGCGATGAGGCCCTGCTCCAGGTTCGCGGCGGTCGCCTCCGGGTCGTACCGGGTCGTGATGTTGGAGAACTCGAGGCTCAGGTAGATGGCCTCGATCTCCTCGTCGCGCATGCCGGGGCACTCCACCACCCAGGTGCCCTTGGTGCCGAGCGGCTGCGCCTCGTCGTCGGCCATCGTCCACACCCCGGCGCCGTAGACGGCCTGGGCGGCGGAGATCGGGGGCCGGTAGGTGATGCCGCCGCGTTCCACCCCGAACTGGGCGAGGGCGTTCTTCACCGGCCGGTCGGCGGAGCCGACGACCTCGACGTCGTACAGGGTCTCCAGCGGGGCACACAGGCCACCGGCGGCGACCAGCGCGCGGGCCCCAGTGACGTTCTCGATCTTCGTCAGGTTCGAGTCGGCGTCCTGCCCGAGGACCCGGGACTCCGGGTAGCTGGACTCGACGTGCAGGACCGGCATCCGCCCGGAGAAGTTCGCCGCCTGGTAGGGGCCCCGCCACTTGTCGTGCAGCGCCCGAGCCGCCTCCGCCGTGGAGGTGATGGCCCGACCCTCGGCGTTCTGGCCCGCGTACACGTGGGTGTTCACCACGTCCCGGGTCGCGACCGCGGGGGTGGTGGAGGTGGGACGCCCGGTGCGGCCCTTCGGCGTCTCCAGCTTGGGGGTCTGCGCGGCGAAAGCCGCCTTGATCCCGGCGGTCACAGCGTCAGCGATGGCCTGCGCGCCGGACGCGGCGATCAGCTCCGGCTCCTGCTCGGTCACGGTGTCCTCGTTCTCCGCGGCCACAGCCGGGGGCTCGTCCTGAGGGGGGGTGTCCTGCTCGCCGCCGGCGTGGCCCTCGCCGTCTGCGGGCTCGTCGGCCTTCGGCTCGGCGGACTTGTCGAGCTCCGACAGGAGCTGCTCGGCCTTCGCGGCCTGCTCGGCGGCGGCGGTGTCCCGCGCGTCCTGCTCGGCGTCGATAGCCGCCTTCGCCGCCACCAGGTCGGTGAGCAGGGCGATGGAGTCCTCGGTGGCGGCCTGGCCGCGGGTCTCGTCGACCAGAGCGCGGAGGCCCTCGCGGGCCTCGTCCATCTCGGCCGCGGTCACGGAGGCGCGATCGTCTCCGTTGAGTCGATCCACGATCTGCTTGAGATCGGTGAGCTTCACTGTCAGTCCTTCTGTCGGCATAGCGGACGGTGCGGGGGTGCGCACCGGCTAGGCCGGAAGGACTTCCGCCGTTAGACGACGGAGGCCCGGGGTGACCCCCTCCTATCGCGGGAGGGTGGATCACGCCGGGCCTCTCGTTCGATCAGTCGCGTGTCCCGTTATGCGGCAGATCTCGCAGCGCGGGTAGCGGCCGGTGCGGCCTTTGTCCGGGCTACGCGTCTGCGCCGTACGCGGCGTCCCGCGCCCGACGCAACGACCGGATCAGATGGTTGATCCCGGCCCGGTCCAGATCCATCCACAGCGAGTCGACCGGCTCAGGCTCACCCAAGCTCACCGGGTCGCCACCCGCGGCTGACACATCGGGCGTAGAGGTCAGCCCCGGCGTGTAGACGGCCATCGATGCGATGGGGCCACGAGTGAAGCCGAGCTGGACCGTTCGGTCCTTCGCCCACCCGACAGCGACATGCTCGATCCCAGCCTGCGGGTCGGCGTTGTCGCGGTATGCAGCGTCGTACACGATCTCCTTAGGCACCTGAGGTGCCTCCCTTCACGGGTTCGCCGCCCCCTCACGGGGCGGTCCGCCGGGACCGTTGCAGGGTCAGCGGCGGCCAGGGCTGGAGTCGCGACTCAGCGCGTACCCGATGCCCCACCAACCGATGCGGGCCACCGTCACGGCAGCGGAGGTGGTGTCGGCACACCAGCGGTAGGCGCGGAAGGCCCGGCATACGGCAGCGTGTAGGGGGTCGCCGCAGGCCCGGAGGGATGGGCGGGCAGGTTCAGGATGGCCCAGGCAAGCCCGCCCGCCACCACGGCGATGGCCAGGATGCCTGCCGTCCACTGTCGAATCGCCTCCCAGTCCCGTCGCCGTGTGTGCCTCGCCATCGCCAACACCCTGAGGGTGTGATCCGCCCTGGGGCCGGGAGTCGCGACTGGCCCGGGCAAAGGGGAGAGCCCGCAGCCCGACACGTGGGCTGCGGGCTCTCCGATGCCCGCCGGATCTGGTCGCTCCCCAGCACCAGACCCGACGGAAGCCTCAGGTGGGCTCAGCTGGACCGGCGACCGGGCCGGAGGGGTCAGGCCCGGCCGCCGGAGTCGAGCCCGGCGGCTGTAGCGCTCCCCAGAACCACAGCCGCCGGAGGTCAGTGACTTGCATGTTCTGCAAGTAGCTAACCGCCACTCTGCACGACACCCGCCCGACTTGCAACCCCCGCAAGTCACGGATGCCCTAGAGTTCCGGCATGGCGGACAAGCTGACCCCCGAGGTGATCGAACTGCTAGCCCGCCTCGACTACGACGACGACGCCCTCCACGAGGTCGACGCACCCACCCTGTTCGCCGTGCTCGCCCTCACCCGCAGAGGCCGACACCTCGCAGCCCGAGTCGTCACCGAGCTCAACCGGCGCGGACACAAGTTCACCGACATCGGCGCAGCGTTCGGCGCGACCGAGTCCACCGCGTCCCGGTGGGCCAAGACCCAGGAACCTGACGTGATCCCCGTACACATGCCCGTGATTGCCATCGAAGGCGAACCCACCGTCGACGGGCGCCTCATTGAACACGGCGCACTCCTTGCCGACTCCGAGGCCGGTTACCCGATCCTCGCCCGCGACGGAGACAAAGCACCCGAGCTGGTCGGACGGCTCACGTACATCACGTGCGCCGACACCGCCCCAGGGAAACGGGTGTGGTCAGCAGCGGGCCTCGTCGAGGTGGACGGCCCCGCCGCCCGATTCATCGCTGGCGAGGCTGTCGCCTACGCCGAAGTGTCCCTCAGCCACGTGGAAACCATCGGGACAGTGGACGACGGCATCCGGCTCACCGCCGGGCGGATCCGGTCGGTCGTGCTCGGGGAGGACCCCGCGTTCCTCGGCGCTGAAGTGAAGTTCGGGGAGGAGAAGTGACCGCACCGATGAGGGTCGGCACCAAGCTGTACGGGTTCTGCGGTGGCATGTTCGGCCGCGAGTCCTACGGAGACAAGATCGTGGAAGGGGTGGGCGCCGACTGGGTGGTGGCACGGGAGGACAACGGCGCCGTCGTGTTCTTCGACGCCACGGGCCGAGACCTGGACGAGACGTTGGCTGAGTACATGGTGAAGGACGAGCGCGAGTGGTGAGCGGGAACCTGGCAGCGTTCCTCCGAGCGCGGCTGCTGGACGACGAGAAAGCGGCGAACGCCGCCGTGTGGCCGAACCACGGCATGGGTCCGCACTGGTCGGGCGACGAAACGATGGGGACCGTGACGGCAGGTGCCCTCGGGATCGTCTGGGAAGCCTGCAACAGTGTCGCGGACAACGCAGCACGGCACATCGCCCGCTGGGACCCTGCCCGAGTCCTCGCCGAGGTGGCAGCGAAGCGAGTGATCCTGCGAGCCCACCGGCGCACGACGTACACGAACGCGGACCTCGGCATCCACGACCGGGCCGTGTGCCTGAGCTGCCACGGGCGGATGGACTCCCCCGACAACTGGTCTGACGACGCGGAGTGGTCGTACCCGCTGCTGCAACAGCCGTTCCCGTGTGACACCGTTCGCGCTCTCGCCCAGCCCTACGCGGACCACCCGGACTTCGACCCGGCGTGGCGGGCGGACGGGACTTGGCAGCCGAGCCCCGGTGTGGCCATCCAGCCGATCACCGAGGAGGGGACGTGACCAGGCAGGCCGCGCGGGCCGTGCTCGAGATCCGGGAGGAGCAGTGATGGGTCGACTGAAGCGGGAGCAGATGGACGGCTTCGACAGGGCGATCGTGTGGACCCTCCGCGTCAGCGGCCCCACCGGCGTTGCGCTCGTGGCCGCCGGAGTGGCTGCGGGGGTGCCCGCCTTGGCTGGTCTCGGGGCGTACTTTTTCGTGCTGTTCCTGGCGCTGGGTCTCGGCTGGCTGGTGTACAGCTCGTGATGGCCCGCATGCCGAGCCGTGTCCGGTCCCTGAGATTCCCAAGGAGTGGCAGTGAGACCGCAAGCGAGACGGAGTTTGCGCCCCCGCCTGTAACGCGTTACAGTTCGCGGTGAGGGCGGGCCGGAGACGGTCGGTTACCACTTCTAATGGGGAGGTCCCGGGTTCGAATCCCGGTCTCGCTCCGGCGAGGTAGCTCAGCGGTTAGAGCGCCTAAACCCGGCGGTCACACCACGCCCGCCCTCGCACAACTGGATAGCAAGGATGGGCCGGAGCAGGTCGGTTACCTCTCGAGAAGGGGAAGCGCGGGTTCGAATCCCGCCGTCAGCCCCAGGGCTGACGTCGTCTAGCGGCCTAGGACGCCAAACCCCGGCATGCACAACACGCCCATCCCCCCACTTCGAAGGCCCTGCGGGCCGGACGCGGTCGGTTCTCTTGGTGTAGATCCCCGGCAGCGACTCACACGCCCGCAGGGCCTTCCCCATGAGGAGGCCCGATGGACCCGCTCGCCACGATCTCGACCCGCCGCATCCCGCAGACCGAACCGGCCAGTGAGCGGCAGGAGAAGAACTCCGCGGGCGGGTACGCGTTCAAGATCAGCGACGAGGTCCGGATCCACCGGTTCCTCACCCTCGGCACCACCGGTGGCACCTACTACGCCTCCGAGCACGACCTGACCAAGGCCAACGCTGATGTCGTCCTCGCTGCCGCGCGCGACCGCGGCGAGTGGCTCGTCCAGCAGGTCGTCGCGATCTCCACCGCCGGGCGGGCACCCAAGCAGAACCCGGCGATCTTCACGTTGGCCGCCGTGGCTGGCCTCGGCGACGACAACGGCCGCAAGGCAGCGCTCGCCGCGATCCCCCACGTGTGCCGCACCGGGACGCACCTGTTCATGTTCGCCAAGTACGCCGAGCAGTTCCGCGGCTGGGGCCGAGGCCTCCGCAACGCCGTCGCCGCCTGGTACGAGCGCGACGTCGACCAGGTCGCCTACCAGGCCGTGAAGTACCGCCAGCGCGACGGCTGGTCCCACCGGGACCTCCTGCGTCTCGCCCACCCCGACGCCACCAGCGTGCACGCGAAGGGCCTGTACGAGTGGATCGTCCGCGGCACCATCGGGGACGACCTGCCCGACGTGGTCCGCGGGTTCATCCGCGCCCAGGATGCCACTACCGCTACCGCGTGGGTCGAGCTCGTGGGCCAGCACCCGCTTTCGTGGGAAATGCTCCCGGACACGGCACTCACCGAGCCCGCTGTGTGGCGCGCACTCGTCGAGAAGGGTGTCCCGCAGACCGCACTCATTCGGCAGCTGCCCCGCCTGACGAAGCTGGGGGTCCTGGACGGCTCCACCCTGGCCACGGTCGTCGGGCAGCTCACCGACCAGGAGCGGCTCCGCAAGGCCCGCGTCCACCCCGTCAACGTGCTCGTCGCCGCCCGCACCTACGCCTCCGGGCGCAGCACTCGCGGAGACGGGGAGTGGCAGCCGAAGCGGCAGATCATCGACGCACTCGACACCTCGTTCTACGCCGCGTTCGGGACGGTGGAACCGGCGGGGAAGCGCACGCTGGTCGCCCTCGACGTGTCCGGGTCCATGACGGCGCCCGCCTCCGGGCTGCCGATCTCCTGCCGAGAGGCGTCCGCCGCCCTCGCGTTGGTCACGATGGCCACCGAACCGAGTACCACCGTCGTCGGGTTCACCTCGGGTGGCCGCGGTTGGGGTGGCCCTGCAGCCCTGACCGAGCTGTCGATCTCCCCGCGGCAGCGCCTCGACGACGCGATCCGGGCGGTGTCGAACCTTCCGTTCGGCGGGACCGACTGCTCGCTGCCGATCACCTGGGCGGAGCAGACCGGACAGGAGTTCGACACCGTGATCGTCTACACGGACAACGAGACCTGGGCCGGGGCGATCCACCCGCATCAGGCACTCGTGCAGTACCGACAGAGGACCGGGATCGATGCTCGGCTGGTCGTGGTCGGCATGACCGCGAGCGACGTGTCCATCGCCGACCCAGCAGACGCAGGGATGCTGGACATCGCGGGCTTCGACTCGGCGGCACCGAGCCTGATCGCCGACTTCTCCCGCGGCGACCTCTGACCGGTGTCAGACGCAAGAGCTGTGCAAGCCCGCGAGTCACACCGGCTCGCGGGCGAAGCACTACGCCAGGCCGAGCAGTACCGCGACCAGCGGGACCGCCTGATCCGCCTCCTCCGCGCGGAAGACCCCAAGCGGTGGACGTACCCGGCGCTGGCGGCGGCCGTCGGGTGCTCCCCCGAGCTGGTGGCAGCCATCGTCAAGGGCCGCACAGGCAAGCCGGATCCCTGACAGCCGCTGCACAAGCGGCCCCTCCTCGGCCCCGGACGTGAGCCTCAGGCTCGCCGCCGGGGCCGAGCTGCGTCAGGCCGGGTCGATCCTGTACTCCCAGGTTCCTTGCAGAACCAGCGCCCCACCCATCTTCTCCGGCACCTCGACAGTCGCCGTTACCTGGTAGGTGCGGTTCGGCCGGAAGCTTTGCCTAGGGTTCTCGGCTGCTCCGCAGTTCAGCGCCGCTGAGGTGGAAGCCTCGCTGCTCCGCCCCTGGTCATCAACGAACTCCCATCCAGCGGTGACTTCGAAGCCGGCGAGTAGGTTCTCCGGGTCGTCCCGGGTGGTGATGTTCATGTCGACCAGTAGGAAGCGGTTGCCGGGGGCGGCGGGCCGGGCGTAGCTGGCGCACTTGGCGGGTCGGATCGCGGTGACCTGCATCCGCATCACTTCGGTCCCGGAGTCCGTCACCATCCACGCGTCCTGCCCGATGGCCTTCGGGATCGCGCCGCGCGCTGTTCGGGCCGGTGTTGCGGGGGCCGACGAGACCGGAGCTGCTGACGGCGCGGGCGCAGGGACCGTCCCGGCTCCGCGGATGGTGGTGAGGACGACGACGAGGGTGGTGGCGAGCGCCAAGATGACCACCAGGGCGGCGACGAGTGGCCACCGCTTCGCCTTCTGCGGGCCGGACTCGGGATCCTGCTGGGTCGTCGGCAACACGTACTCCTGTGTGGATCGTCCCCCGACGTCACACGGATCATCGCCCAGAGGAATCGGGGTGTTACGGCGCTTCACCCCACGCGCAGTAACAACAGGAGGACGGGAGCGACGTAGCGGGTATGGCGAACATCGACAGCGTCGACATCTCAAGCGCGGCCGAAACGATCGGCGACCGGATCAGGGACGCTCTGAGCGGGCCGACGCCGGGGCATCTGGACGGGGTGCATGACTGGCCGACGAACGTGACGGGTGCGTTGTTCGCGATCGCCTCCTCGATCAACCGGCTCGCCGAGGCCGTCGAAGGCCTGAACGAGGAGGCATGACGGCCACCGACAGGGCGGCTCGGCGAGTCTGCGAGCCCTGCGCCGACGCCAGGGTGCACCGAGTCCTAGACCTTCAAACGCCCGGCACCCGAGACGGCCTGTTCACCATTCACTTCCCGCTCGGCCGGCGGGAACGGATCGGGCTGTGCGGCGACCACGCCGCGCCGCTGTGGGCGCTCCGCAAGTACGGGGCCGAATCGGCATACGTGGGGACGATGGCCGGCGTGGACGGACTGCCGTACCGCCACGAGTCCTACCATCAGCCCTGAGCCCGGCCACAGTGACCTCAGCCGCCCGGTTCCGCGATGGACCGGATGTTCTGGCACATTCCGCCCCGCTGCCGCTCAGGGATGTTGTGCCGCTTGGCCTCGTCGAGACAGCGTGTCATCGCGTGGGGGGTGCCCCACGCGATGCGGTCTCCGACCTTCCCACCGGGCAGCCATTCCTTCAGCAGCGCGGGCGGCATCCCGCTCACATCGAACGCATCGCCATCGTCGGTGAGCTCGGCGAGCAGGGCGGCCTGCCTTTCCGCCGTGCCGTCCAGCGCCGCCACCAGAGCGGCCTGCCTGGCGGGGGCGTCGTCCACGGCGGCGAGAAGATCCACCTTCTGCGCGCACAGCCGGGCCCGCTCCTCCCGCCGGTCGAACGCCGCATCCAACTGCGCGGCAAGATCGGCGGGGGTGAACGACACCCGCGGCGTAGCCGCCAGCTGGGGTCGCCGCCAGGTCGGGTCCACCCTGCGGCCGAACGCTGCGGCTCGCGGTCGTAGAGCGCCAGCGGCCACGAGGGCGAGCGGGGCACCCGAGGCGACACGAGCACGAGGGGCACTGAACCCGGGCACCGGGCAGGCCAACACCGCGCACAGCTCGAGCCCCTTCCCGCCGGGCAGCGCCCGCCAATCCCCCGAAGTACCCGAGCTTTCCAACCTGCGCACCGTGAACGGGTCCGCATCCGGGAGGACAGCACCGGAGAACCACACCCCGTGCATGTCCTCCCCCACGGTCACCTGGGCGATGATCGACCCGGTGTTGTCGTAGTGCTCGACCGCCTGACGCAGGTTCGCCGACATGGCCGCGTGCCCGGTGGACATGGTGATGTTGCCGACCGCGATCCGACGTACCTTGTCGCCGTCCTGGACTCGCACCGCGTGAAGCAGGAACTCGCTGTAGTCCGTGTGCGACCGGGGTGGGGTGATCCGACCGGACAGGCCACGGTGCGCCCGCCCCCACCCGCACAGGTGCCCGTAGATCCGGCCACTGTCCTCGACTGTGAGCGGGGTCAGCTCCGTCAGGCCGGGGTCTTGAAACCAGGAGATGTCCGGCAGAGCGATCGCGGGTGCGGTCATCACACAGCCTCCTCGGCCGTATCTTCGATCGGGGTGTCGGCGGACTCGATGGGGACTTCACCGTCCACGGTGAACCCCATGGCCTCGATCTGGGCGACCGCCCCGTCACGGTCCGCCTCGCAGGTCGGGGCGTACTGCTGGGAGTCGTCGAACAACAGCGACGAGGTCGCCGGGTGCTGGTCGTCGTCGAGGTTCCAGCACGGCTGCGGCTCGTCCGGTCGACCGGTCGCCACGGCCTCGTCCAGTGCGGGCCCGCCGCCGGCCGGGTCAGGGATCTCGGAGGTGTCAGCCAGACCCTCCGCGGTCTCGCCCTCCGGCATCGGGGTGTCGTCGTCACCGGACGCCCACTGCTCGCGGATGAACTCGACAATGGCCGAGGCGAGCTCAACGGCGTCGCGCTGCTCGCCACCGTCATCGGCGATGACCTCGGCGAGTTGATCGACTGCATCGTCGGGGATCCCGGCGGGCCAAGTTCCAGCGGCGATCAGTGCGGGCACGGGGTCTCCTACCTCGAAGGAACGCCAGGACGGGACGGCCGAGGCGACGAGCTCGGGAACCTCGGCCGGCTCGTCGACGCCATCGACCTCCACGTAGGCGTCACCGAACGCGGGCAACGCAACGAGGGTGGCGGCGCCGATGATGGCCTTGTGGGTGATCAACTCGCGGTGGGGGTTGTCCGGGTCCTTCTCCGCGAACCCCTCCTCGCCGAGGATCTCGTAGTCCATGCCGACCAGATCCACGGATACGCCGCGCAGGTAGCGTCGGGCCACCATTTCGGCGATGTTCTGGCCCTTGTACTCGGCGGACTTCGACACCGCCCCCGTGCCGCGCCACACGTACACGCCCTCCGGGAACGGCTCCCCCGCCGAAGACATGACGTCGGGGCCGTGGACGCGTTCCAGGGTGTCGATGCGCCCCGAGGTGATGGCCGGGCCGGGGTCATCACCGCCGTGCGCCGACTCCGGCTGTGCCAGCAGCGTCAACGGCAGAGCGCGGTGTGACAGCGCCCCAGCCTCGATGAACCGGCCGTCGTCGGTCTCGGCGTTCTCCAGGACGAGGACGGGGAACCGGACCTTCAGCTCCCCGTCGTCTTCGTCGACCACCTCGACAGGGGCGTCGGCAGCGGCGGTGACCGCATCCGGCGGCGGGGCGTCCCCGCCTTGGCGGATGTCGACCTCACCGCAGATGGTCTCCCCTGCGGCTTCGAGCTCGGCCCGCAGCTCGCCCTCGTGCTCCAGGCAGGTCGGGCTGTAGGCGTCTCCGTCGCGGAACAGCAGCGACTTGGCAGCCGGTTCTGTCCCCAACTGGCAGGGCTGCGGCGCGGCGGGGTCACCGGCAGGACCAGGTGCCACCACATCCGCGGCGACCTCGACAGGGGTGGCCTCGGGCGCAGCAACAGTCATACCGCCAGCGCACCAGCATCCTGGCCGGGCGGGGGCTCAGTCGCGTGTTGGTGTCAGAGCCAGCGCGAGTTGCTGCGCTTCATCGCAGCCTTGATGTCGTCGCCGACCCGCTGCCTCTCGGCGTCGGTCCAGCGCTTCGGCGGGTACCCGAGCCGCTCCTCTTCCTTGGCCCAGTACTCGTCCAGCGCGGCACCAGTCAGCTCCACACCCTGCTGGTCTTCGCCCAGCGGGCCACCGAGCTCCTTCATGACTGGTTCGTCGCTCACGATTTCCTCATCGTTACCTGGCCGCGGAACACAGCTGCGTCCTCATCATAGGCGATGGTGTCGAGCCGATAGGACATTCCGCGCTGGATGAGGACCTCGTGCTGATAGGGGAACTTCGACACCTCAGCCATGTAGGTGGCGAACAGTCCTACACCGGCCGGGACGATGACATCGAGGTAGATCGGGCGATTGGGCCAGTCCCAGTCGACACTGGTCGAGTAGTAGGCCTGCTCGACGAATGCTTTGCCGAGCTTGGAGAACACCTCCGACGGCTGCGGGACGCGGAACTCATCCGGGCCCACGGCGCGCCGCAACTTCACCGGCCCCTCCAATGGGTGGCGTTGCAGCGCCGAGTCGATGTTCCCGACGATGTCCTCGATCTCCGGGGTCATAGGCGTCTGGCCGCGCAGTGCCCCGTTGATCTCTCGGTAGCGTTTGGAGCTGTAGGTTCGGAGTGCGTCACGTTCCGCAGCCGTGGCGCCGTCGAGGCTGTGCCGCAACCATTCCTGGGACGGAGGCCGCGGAGCCCCGGGGGTGATCGCCCGGCGGCCGAGGGGGATCGGGGAGCCGATCGGCACGCCGTACCGCTTCGCCCCTGCCGGGGTGCGCACGTAGCGCACCCCGAGCGGGATGATCTGTTTGGCGACCAGCCGCCCCAACGTCCGGGCCGGCACCGTCACCCCCGGCCACCGATGTGCTGCTCGCGGAGACGGTCCACCTCGGCGCGCAGCCGGTCCCGGACCTCCACCTCCATCTGGAGGCTCGTCGCCACCCGGCCCGCCGCGGTGTCTTCGGCCGCAACCCGGGCGGCGGCCCGGCCGTGGTCGGACTCCGCAGCCTCACGCAACCGTTGGGCGACGATGTCCCCGCCGGTGTCGTCATCCAGCTCCGGGCAGGCCAGCACCGGCACAACCCGGCACGAACAGAACGTGTGATCGCCGGGGTAGTAGAACGGTCCGATCCACGCCGTCGCCGCCTCCGTGTCCAGGACTGGGTCGGTGAACGTCGCGAACCGCACCCCGTTCAACCGGGTGTGGTACGGAGCGAACGGCTGCCTGCGGCGGATCTGGGGCCGGTACTGCCACTCCCAGCCCAGCAGCACCCCACCCTGCTCCGCCAACAGAGCGGACACATCCGGGCCGGTGCCGAACCCTCCCGGGCCGGGGGTGGTGTCCAGCATCGGGGCGCGGCGCACCGTCTCCCCCCGGCCCGGCTGGGTGGGAAGCGGGTTCCCCCCACCCGCGGCGCGGAGCACATTCTCGATCTCGCGGGGCTGCACGATCCGGCCGGGGACGGACGGCTCGTGCCCCTCCTCATCCGGATACCGGGGGTTGAACGGGTCGGGCTCGAACATCACCCGGGCGGCGGCCTCATCCAGGGTGTCGGCGAGCATCCCCCACGCCATGTCGGCGCGGGCCGTGAGACGGGCCTCGGCGGCCTCACGCAGGCGTTGGGCGCGCCGCGACGACGGCTCCAACCCGAGCAGCCGGATGAGGGTGTCCGCGACCTCGACGGCAGCCTCACCCAACCACCCGGTGAACTGGGCGCGGAGCCGCCGGTACCCGTCCGCCAACAGGTCGGAGATCGAGGCGAACGACTCCACCCGCTCCCTGCCCAGCCTGCCGGGGACGAGGTGCGCATCCAACCCGGCCACCGCAGCGGTGAGTGCCTTGTCCTTCTGCGCCTGGCTGCGGACCCGCGCGCCCGCACGCTCGAGCACCCGGGCGATCGCATCATCACACGCCACCTGCAACCGGTCCGCCAACCGCTGGTCGACATCCGCCAGCTCGGTGGCCACCGCCACCCGCCACCCGTCATCCGACACCGCCGCGGCAGCTGTGATCGGCGGCGCGGTCGGGTCGGCAGGCTCAACCGGTACAGGGTTCGTGGGCACCGTCTGCCCTGGGGAGGCGGCCGGAAGCTCACGGGGAGCTTCAGTCTGCCCCTGCCCGACCGCGTCCTGGCCCTGCACGGCAGGCTCCGGGAAGCCCAGAACGCGGGCCATCAACTCCGGGGGCAGATTCCCGGCTCGCGCCATCCGCTTGACGACCTCGGCGTCGTCCGGCTTGTCGTCCTCCTCGAACCCGAGCGCCCGGAGCAGGGCGTCATCGGAGAGCACGAACGCCGCGTGCGCATCCCGGGCATCCGCACCTCTGTTCGGATTCTCCGTCAGCGGGGACACGTCCACCGCGATGGTCACCTCCGCGACCTTCGCGGCGTCATGCCCGAGGGACAGCAGCGCGGGACGGAGGATGCCCTGCGTCAAACACGCCGCCACCGACTCGGCCATCGGGGTGACCTGGTGCTTCACCGAGGAAGCCTCGATGAGCCAGCCTGTCCAGTGGTTGCTGGCGCCCGCCCCGGTGACCTGTTCCGGCTGGACATCAAGGCCTTGGAGGAGACGCAGCAGCGCGGTGGACTGGCGTTCGATCAGCTGGTCTGAGTCAGCCCGGGTCAGGGTGATATGCCGGACCTTGTCGATGTCGTCGGCGTCGCCGCGGATCGTGATCGGCACGACCGAGCCGGGGTCACCGTCGTCGCTGATCGGGGCGATCAGCGCTTCGGTCAGGTCCTGCATGAACGTGTCGGTGAGGTCTTCGTCCTCGTCCTGGTCCTCGCGGGTGGTGGCGAGGGAAAGGCTGTCCGGTATCAGCAGGATGCCGTTGGCCGCCAACCGGGAGCGTGCCGCGGCTCGCTGCTCACGACCGGCCAGGACGGCGTCCTCTGCTACGTCGAGGAGGGACCGGAGTGGGGAGTCCGCGAGCTGCGCCCACTGCGGGTGGGGCAGCCACAGCCGCACCAGGTCCTCGGTGTCGGGGTTGATCTGCCTCGCCCCGGCCGCCGAACCCGCCGCCCCGCCGGGCAGCTCGTTGACCATCACCTTGCCGTCGCTGGATGCGGACACCTCGGACACCGATCGGACGTGGAAGATGTCCTGCTCGTCGACGTGCACCCACGTTTCTCCGGCGATGGCGAGGTTCTCCACGATGCGGGCTGTGAACCCGTCCGGGTTCGCGTCCAGCGGCAGCCAGTCGAAGTTGGCCTTAGCGTCGGCGGCCAGCTGCGGGTCGGCGGTGTGGTCGTCACCGTCGAGGGGGGCGGGCTCCTGCGGCCACGGCCTCTCCTGGGCGACGTAGAACCGGACCCGGGCCACCGAGCGGGCGAGCAGCTTGTTCGCGTACCGGAGCTCACCGATCAGGTCACGATACCCGAAAGCCGTTGTCTGCCAGGACGATCCGGCGCGGAGTTGGGTGAGGAGTTGGGCGGAGTCCCTAGCCTTCAGGTCGATGCGGCGTCCGTCGGCGCGCAGCACCTTGAGCGGTGCCCGTCTCGGTTCTGCCTCGGTGGAGGAGCGGCCGAACCGTCGCGCCACGTGCCGCTCCCTGCCTGTCGTGCTCGCCTACTGATGGACAGTGGGTAGCGTCGCCCGGGGCAGGCAGCGGACTGCCGCTAGTCGCGTGTCTCGCGCGGGCTACAGCGACTCCAGCCGTGCAGCGATGTAGCTGGCCGCGAGGATCTTGGACAATTGCCCCCACGGTCTCGGCGCAATGCGGCGAGCCAGCAGCACCGCCACTGCGAGCCACGGCGACAGGCACCATGGGCAGGTAGCCCACTCGGCGATCGGGCGGTCTCTGGCCCAGTCCTCGAAACGTTCCCGCAGCACTGGCATGGGCGGGATGTCGTCCTGTTGGAGCAGGTGAGTGAGACGGGCGACCGCGAGCGAGTCCGTCACCAATTCGGCTGTCTTCATTCGGCGCCGTCCGGGGTCGATCCGTTTGCGGGCCGATAGCCGAACATGGTCATCTCGTCTCCCACCCGGTGAGCCGCTTGAACCACGTGCTGCGCCACAGGGTTGCGGTCGCAAACCCAGCCAGGAGGCAGGCGTGGCGGATGGCGCCCTCCTCTGGCAGCCAGTAGCCGAGCAGGGTTTCCGCCAGCCAGTAGCCCGCTGTGAGCAACACCAGCCCGGCGAGTTCGACAGCGATGGTCTGCCCCCACCCGACCTTGCGGCTCGGCTTCTCCGGGGCGGTCACCCGCCCACCCCGTTAGCCCAGGCCGGTCCGGCCCAACGTGACAAGCTGCCGCAGGTGGCGCACCCGGACACCTGCACCTGCACCGTCCCGCCGTCCGGGAGGGGGATGCCGAACCCGGCCTTGCGCCTGTCGAGGGTGGCGGGCACGTCGAGGTTCGCCCAGTCGACGGCGGTGTGGAACCAGGGCTTGTCAGGCTGGTCGAACACGGTCAGCCCATCGTGATCCCCCCCGCGGGTGATGACCGCGAACCTCTTCCGTTTCGTCACCCCACCCCAGGTGACGGTGACGGGGTACAGCTTGGTGGTGGTCACGCGGCGTTCTCCGCTCGGTCAGGGTTGACGGGGTCGGGGCGGGGGGTGAGTCCCATCGCGACACGGGCTGCGATGACCCGCTGCACCACCTGCCGGTCCTCCGGGAATCGCAGCCCCTTCGGGGACACCCACACGTTCGGGTCATCGGGTGAGATCGCCCAGGCTGACGGGACGTAGACGTCGCATCGGCGGGCCGAGCGGGCGTTCGGCTTGTGGCGGCGGTGCTGGTGTCCGTCCACGGCGTCGTACATGGAGCCGCGCCACGTCGAGTATCCGGCGACTTGGGCTTCGCGGAACGCGGAGCGGATGGCGACGAGGACCTCACCGGAGTTGCGGGCCGCCGCAGCCCACCCGCCCACCTTCGGCTGCTTGAACAGGAGGCGGCCGTCGGGTAGCTGCTCGATGTTGACCGTGATGTGGCGGACCTGCCGGGACACCCCGGCGGGGACGACCTGCAACTCCCCCCGCGCCTCGGCGGGGCGCGGCCTGGGGCGTGGCGCTGCGGGGCGACGGGCGGGTGCGGCCACCACAGGGGGCCGAGGCTTCGCCACCGGCACGGGCCGCGTCGGCGTCGGCGGTGGCGCGGGCGCCGGAATCGGCGGGGCCTCCCCGAACAGCGCCGTCTGCCCAGGCGACACCGGCCGGAGGTACCGCACCGAACGGCTAATGCCCCCGTGGACCGTGTAGACCCCGAACCATGATCATCGCCTCCCGCGTGAGGTGGTGCCGATACGCGCCCCCGAACGGGAAGCGCGACGAACAGACGTAGACGAAGTAGGCACCCGGTCCCCTCCAGCAGCCCGGCCGAGTGACCCAGTGGACAGCCCAGCCAGGTAGGAACAGGCGTGAACCATCGCATCGACCCGGTCGGGGCTGTCCTGGCCCGGCTGCCACACCGACGCCGTGTGCTCCAACTGCTTGTGTTTCCCGACCATCACCGCCCGCCCCGTCTCGAACATGGGCGCGACAAGCATCATGCGGACCTGCTTTGAGCCCTTCGCCGCCACACCCTTCACGGCGGGCCCGACGTCGCCGAACCCGAGGATGCCGCTGACGTCGTCAGAGCTGAGCTCCGACACCAGACGTTCCGTCTCCGCCCGAGCCTCCGCGGAGTCGTCCCGGCGGGACAGCCGCTCCACCGCCGCCGGTATGTCGTGGCCGGTCTTCCGCAGCGCCGTCGCCTGCTGGTGCAGGGTTTGCCACGCTTCCCGCACACGCTTCGGCAGCTGTGACAGCGACTTCTCGTAGACCAGCGTCGGGGCCTGGCGCCGCACACACGTCAGGAGGGCGAGACGCGCCCACCTGGCGACGGTCATCGCCGCGGACAGGTCGTCGACCAGGTAGACGCGGCCAGTCTCAGGGTGCTTGGCTGCGACGATCACCCCGGCCTCGTCGCCATCGCCCTCGTTGTCGGCCGGGTCGACGAACACCACTGGGGGCAGACACCCTGCTGGGGCCTCCTCGACGCGCCACGTGTCGAACCACGACGCCTTGAACACGCCACCAGCGAGCGGGGCGGGCCGACCCTGATAGAGCGCTGCCCAGGTTCGTTCCCCAGCTTCAGCGCGCGTCTTCCGCCAGTCCTCCACCGACGTGCCGCGAGGCGTCACCAGGAAGGTGCCTGGCTCGCGACCGAGGCTGTCCAGAGTCTCGCCGTCAGCCTGGGCGGGGATGTTCACGCACGGCCAGCCGTCGTCGATGAACTGAGAGATCAGGTCTTCCTCATGCCATCGGGTCGCGACGCCCACGACGGGGGCCCCTGGGGCGAGACGAGTCCGTGCGACGGCCGACCACCACTCGGACACGTTGCCGCGCATCGTCGGGGAGTCTGCGTCAGCCTGCGACCGATGTGGGTCGTCGATGATCATCGCTGAGCTTGCCCGGCCGGTAAGCGAGCCCGAAACGCCCACGGCATAGCAGCCGCCGAGGTATCCCTCCAGCTGCCAGTCCGAGGCATCCGCATGCGACCGGTCCAAGTGCAGCCCGTAGGGCCCGCAGTGCGTCTCCACCAAGGCGCGCACGATCCGCCCCGACGTCCGCGCCAACGAAGCAGCATAAGAGGCGTAGACGATGCGGGTGTCTGGGTCCCGCAGCAGCAGCCATACACACGCCCAGCGGAGGGTTAAGCTCTTCCCCGTCTGCGGCGGCTGCGACACCGTGAGCCGACCGTCGTAGGCAGTCATCGCCTCCACGATCCGCGACGAGATCAGATCCCCCGCCTCGGTCCGCACATAGGTGGGATCGAACCTCGCAGCAAGATCAGCCGGGGTCGGGCAGACGGCGAGGAGCTCCCGCCGTGCCTGGGTGAATTCATCCCCGACACCGTCAAGCCGGTCCGCGGCGAGAGACAGCGCCCGGTCCAGGATGGCCGTCACGCGGCGCCCCGGAGCTCTCGAGCGGCGACCTTCCGTGCCTCAACCGCTGCGGGACCTCCCACCCCGGCGTGAGACAGCGCGGCGTCGACAGCCCGCAGGACGGTCTCCGCTTGCCGCTCCGAGATGCGGGCGAGCCTCTCCTCGATCCCCAACTTCGTCATCGCGACGAGGACGGTCATGCACCGGTCGAGCGCCCGCTCGAACAGCGCCACCTCCGCCCGCAGCTGCTCGGTGCCCGCCCCGTGAGCCTCATACCGAAGAGCGGTGAGGTCGTTGACCTTCGCTGCGAGCTGGTCCTTCCACACCGTCACCTGCCCGGCGAGCTTCGACAGCTCGGTGAACGGATCTGACACCGGCGCCACATCCAACTGGGCGAGCAGAGCGGCGGCGTCCTGCTCCACCACCCGCAGCGCCGCCGCCCGCTTCACCTGAGGAGCAGACCCGCCATGCGTAGCGCAGACGACAGCGCCCCGGACCGGGCGGCGAGTGCACGGCTGCCCGTTGGTGCGGCGGGCTGTGCAGCGGCGATCAGAGGTCACCATGGGTCCCGGTCAAACCGTCGACTGCCATAGGTACGGCGTCGGCGCACTGTTCGAGCCATGCCCATCCGCAGTGGTCGCAGGTGGCGAGCATGCATTCCTGCCCGAGTGACCCGGCCATGGTGTTGATCTCGGCGAGGTCGCCGGCGAGGCCCCAGGTGAGTTTGGGGGTGTCGGCGCGGTAGCTGTAGCGGATTCGGGGGCTGCGGCACTTGCGGCAGTTGATGGCGAGGTTTCCGCTGTAGGGCGGGAGCGGCCGAGGCGGAAGCTGAGTCACTTGGACTCAACTTTGGTGCCCATGTGCCATGCGGCGACGGCGAACGGGATGACGGCGACCAGTACCCCGGTGATCGCGTACAGCCATTGCCCGGTCCAGATGGAGGCGAGGATGCCGGCGACGACGAGCCCGAGGGTGACCAGTAGTGCGATGCCCGCCGTAGTGGACAGCTGGGTGTGTGGTCTGGTCTGTCCGGGGTTCATCCACGCTCCTGGTGGGCGTTGGTGGTGCGGCTGCTGGCGATGTGGACTCCGGCGCACCACCGGCATTCGCGGGCGGTCAGGTGTGGGGGTGGGGCTGTCTCTTATACACATCTGACGCTGCCGACGAACTCTAGGGTGTAGA
>ENA-UOUW01000025-UOUW01000025.1-bioreactor-metagenome-genome-assembly--contig:-NODE-25-length-31614-cov-12.811654_pt1 | contig 31614 bp, 38 predicted proteins | sample MGYA00238153_ERZ761573 | MGnify/ENA primary metagenome ERZ761573 (study PRJEB28894, sample SAMN06264780) | bioreactor metagenome | isolation source: Switchgrass | place: USA:Austin, Texas | collected... | reverse complement strand
AGCAATGAGAGCTATTTCAACTCAGGGCGGCATCTCCAAGTGACCAGACCTGCCAAGATTACATCGATCGACGGCGGCGACGGCGAGCCACCCTTCCCGATCGACTGGAAAACCACCTATTCCGACAAGGCTGAACTTGCTTCGCTGCAAGAAGAGTGGAACCTCGTGATCAACGAGATGAAGACCGCGCAGACGCTCAGCGTCGTGAACGGCCATGCCATCCGCCGACTGGTCGAGTTCCGGCATCAGTATCGAAAGGCCGCCGCGCATGTCGCGCAGCACGGGCCGATGCTGCCCGCGCGCGACCCGGAAGCGGCGCAAGACATTTGGAATCCAATGTGGGCCGTGATGCGGCACTGCGAGAAGGCGATCCGGGACATCGAATCGGAGCTGTGCCTTGCGCCTCTGCGTCGCGGTCGTGCCGGGAAGGTAGAGAAACGTGCGCGACAATCTCGCCCGTCAGACGCCTACCTCAAGAGGGGCTAAGGCGCGAAAAGCGAAGCCGAAGACGGCCCAGCTCGATCCGACGACGCAATATGCGGCGGACGTGGTCGATGGCGTCATCGTGGCCGGTGAGCTGGTCATCGCCGCGTGCAAGCGCCACCTGACCGATCTGAAGACCGCCGAGAAGCGCGGGCTCGTCTGGAACCCGGAGAAGGCGCAGCACGCCATCGACTTCTTCCCGGCCATGCTGACGATCACGGCGGGCGCAATGGAGGGCCAGCCCTTCCACCTGCTGCCCTGGCATGTGTTCGTCGTCGGCAATCTGTTCGGCTGGCAGAAGAAATCGGGCCGCCTGCGGTTCCGCCGCGTCTGGCTGGAGACCGGCAAGGGGCAGGCGAAGTCGCCACTCATGGCCGCGATCGGCCTCTACATGATGGCCTTCTACGGCACGATGCGATCTGAAGTTTACGCCATCGGCCAGGACCGTAACGTCGCGAACGTGCTGTTCCGGGACGCGGTGGCGATGTGCCGTTCCCCGATCCCTGGCGGCGAGGAAAGCCTCGAATCGCTGGGCGAGGTCATCACGCGCGGCACATTGGACAACACGCACAAGATCGAGCACGAGAAGACCGGCTCGAAATTCCAGGCCATCGCGAACGGCGAAGCCATTTCCGGCCCGCGCCCGACCGCAGTCCTGGCCGACGAGATCCATGAGTTCAAATCGGACGGGCCGCTGGAGACCTGGAATCGCGCCATCGCCAAGATGCCCGGCGACGCCATGATGATCCTGGGCACGAACACCCCGGCCAGCACGCAGATCACCGGCACCGCCTACAGCGAATTCTACCAGAAAGTGGCCAAGTCCGAAGTGGACGATGACGAGGCTTTCGCCTACATCGCCCGCGTCGATAAGGCCGACCGCGACGGCATCTTCGACAACGAAGCCGCCTGGGTGAAAGCCCTTCCGGCGCTCGACATTACCTTTCCTCGCGAGAACATCCGGGGCGAGGTCAACACGGCGCGCACGCTGATCTCGACCGCGATGTCGGTGAAGCGGCTCTATTTCGGCATTCCTACGGGTGCCGTCGATTTCTGGATTTCGGAAGACGCCTGGATGCAGGTGCAGGGCGAAGTCGATCCCGAGACGATGAAGGGCCTGCCATGCTGGCTGAGCCTGGACTTGTCGCAGAAGAACGACTTGACCGCGCTCACAGCGATCTGGCGGCAGACCGGCGGCCATCTCTGCGCCTTCACGTGGTACTGGACCACCAAGGACGGGCTCGAAGATCGGGCGCGCTCCGACAGTGCGCCATATCCGCGCTGGGTGCAGGAAGGCTTCCTTGAGGCCGTGCCGGGCGCGATCATCGACAAGGGCTTCGTCGCGGCGAAGGTGGCCGAGCTGGTCGCCGAGCACGACGTGAAGATGCTGGTCTTCGATCCTGCCGGGATCGGGGATTTCATCAGCGCCTGCGAAGACATCGGCCTGGATGTGTGGAAGTGGACCGGACCGGACTGCATGGTCGGCAATGGCCTGATGATCGTCAGCCATGCGCAGGGCACGCGCGTCATGTTCGAGAATAAGCAGCTCTGCATGCCGCGATCGGTGGAGCGCTTCGAGGATGCCATTCTGACCGAGGGCATCACCATCGCATCATCGCCCGTGACCTATTCCTGTGCCGCCAACGCCGCCCTGGTGGTGGATGCGCAGAAGAACAGGGCATTCGACAAGAAGCGCTCGCGCGGTCGAATTGACGGGCTGGTGACGCTGGCGATGGCCGCCGGTGCCGCCACCACGCAACTGATCGAGGAACCCGGTTTCGTGACCGGCGGGCTGATCGTCTTTAGGTGACCCATGAAAATCCTTGGACTGGAAATCGGCTGGTCCCGCAAGGACGCCGGTGGCGCGAGCATTGAAACAGTGCTTCAGCGCCTCGCCGTCATGAGCCAGACCAGCAGCGGCGTGACCGTGACGCCGGAGAACTGCATGCAGTCTCCCACGGTCAACGCCATCATCAAGGCCGTTTCGAGCCGCGTGGCGACATTGCCCATTAAGGTGATGGAGCAGACGGAGAGCAAAGGCCGAGTAAACAAGAAGCCTTTGCCGAACCAGCCGGTAGCAAAGCTGTTGAAAGCACCGAACGATTGGCAAGATTCCAATGCGTTCTGGCTCGACACGGTCAGCTTCCTGATCAGGTATGGCAACGCCTATTTCTTCAAATCGCGCGGCAAGACTGGCCCGGTTCGCAAACTCATCCCGATCCATCCGTCCTGCGTGAAGGTGATGCAGGATGAGAACTGGAACGTCGTCTATCGCGTCTATCAGAACGGCGTGCAGACCGATTATCAGGCCGACCAGATCATGCATATTCGCGGCGCCGCCCGCGATACGCTGACCGGCGACAGCACGGTGATGGACATGCGCGAGGCCATCGGTCTGGAGATCCAGGCCGAGAAGATGGGCGCGCAGGTGTTTGGCAACGGCGCAATGCCGGGCATCACCTTCAAGTTTGCCGACAATGTGCAGGCCTTCAAGACGGCGGAGGAGAACAAGAAGTTCACCGACGACTTCCAGGCCGCCTATTCGATGAAGGACCGCTTCAAGGCGATGTTGCTGCCGAAGGGCATCGAGATCGCGGAGCAGGCCGCCGTCGATAACGAGAAAGCGCAATATATCGCCACGCGGCAATATCAGCGCAACGTCATCGCCGCCGCCTTCAACGTCCCGCCGCATTTGGTCGGCGACCTGTCGAAGGGCACCTTCAACAACGTCGAGCAGCAGAACATCGACTTCGTCAACAACGTGATCATGCCGTATGTGCGCATGATCGAGGCCGCCATGGAGCGCTCGCTCCTGACGCCGGAAGACCGCAGCAGCGGGATCATCATCCGCTTCGACCTGATGGCAGCCCTTCGCGGCGATTTCAAGTCCCGCCAGGACGGCCTCAACATCATGCGCAACGCGGGCGTCATCAACGCCAACGAATGGCGCGAAATGGAAAATCTTAACCCGATCTCGGAAGAGGACGGGGGCGAAATGTACTGGACCAAGGGCCAGAGCGGACAGGGCGGAGACCCCAACGCGAAGCCCGGCGAGCCCGATCCGGAGGCCGAGAAGCCCCCGATCGACGAGACCGACGACGAGAATGTCGTCCGCCTGAGAGGAGGCCGCAATGACCGCTAAGCTCAGTTTCGGTCTGGAGATCAAGGCCATCTCCGAACGCGAGTTCGAGGGGCACGGCTCCATCTTCGGCAATGTCGATCTCGGCGGCGATGTGGTGGTGCCGGGCGCGTTCAAGCGCACCCTGGCCGATCACAAGCGCTCGGGCACCCTGCCCGCGATGTTCTGGATGCACCAGCCCGATAAGGTCGCCGGTGCCTGGACGCATATGGAGGAAGACCGCAAGGGCCTCTATGTGCGCGGCGAATTGGCGCCGACGCCGCTTGGCGACGAAATGCGGACGCTGCTCAAGATGAAGGCCGTTCGCGGCCTGTCCATCGGCTACGCGATCAACCAGAGCGACTATGACCGCGACGGCAATCGCCTACTGAAGGAAATCGACCTTTGGGAAGTGAGCCTTGTCTCGCTTGCCATGAATCCGCTGGCGCAGGTGGAGGCGGTCAAGTCGCGACTGTCCAGCCTCGGCGAATATGTGCCGACGGAAAGAGAATTCGAGCGCAGCTTGCGGGATGCAGGTTACTCGAAGAGCGTGGCCCGTCATCTGGCGGGTAAAGTGTTCGACACGGACATGGGCGGTGGGATGCCGCGCCAGAGCCGCCGGTGGGATGCCGGTAACGTCGAGGAAAAATATGACGACGAAGCCCAGGAGTTGCTTCGCGCCATGAATCGAATCACCGATAAGATGGGCGCTGCTGCTCTACGACGTTAAACCATCCTCGCGCCGCGTGCGCAGAAAGACTCACTTCCATGTCGTTCCATGAGATCAAGGAAGCCTTCACCAAGCAGGCCGAAGCTTGGGAAGCTTACAAGGACACCAACGATCGCCGCCTTGCCGCCCTCGAAAAGGGCAATGGCTCCGAGGCGAAAGAGCTGGGCGTCAAGCTGGAGAAGATCGAGAGCGATCTTTCCAAATACGGCAATCTGAAGACCTCGATCGAGCGCGAGATGCAGTTCCAGCAGGAGCGCATCGAAGAGCTTGAGGCTCGCGCTTCCAATCCCAAGAAGGGCGCCGTCGATCTCGTCAAGGACGAGTACAAAGGCCTCTTCAACCAGTGGGTGCGCGCTCGCGGCCAGAATGCTCTTGTCGAAGGCAAGATGCAGGACGTGATGGCGAAAGCCCGCCGGATGGGCCAGGATGGCGAAGCGAAGGCCATGTCGATCGGCACTCCTGCCGACGGCGGCTATGCGGTGCCGGAAGAGATCGCCCGCGAGATCGAACGCCTGGAGCTGAAGTTCTCCCCGGTGCGTAATCTCGTCAAGGTCGTGCAGATCGGCACCAGTGATTACAAAGAACTGGTAAGTCTTCGCGGCGCTTCTTCTGGTTGGGTTGGTGAATCGGGTTCGCGCACTGCTACCGATACTCCTACTCTCCGCGAAGTTGTTCCTACCCAGGGCGAGCTTTATGCTTATCCTCAAGTTTCTCAATGGGCGCTCGACGACATTTTCTTCAATGTCGAACAGTGGCTTGCCGAGGAAGTGGCGCAGGAATTCGCCTATCAGGAAGGCAATGCTGTCATCAACGGTTCCGGCTCCAGCCGCCCGACCGGCATGCTCAACACCACGCCGGTGACGACTGCGGACTTCGCCTCGCCGATGCGCGCGGCGGCAGCGTACCAGTATTTCAGCTCTGACACGGACGCGATCGACAGCCCGGCCTCGCCCGGCATCAACCCCGACACCCTGTTCGATGCCGTTTATGGCCTCAACAGCGCATATCGTCAGGGCGCGACCTGGATCATGAACTCTGCCACGACCGGCAGCGTTCGCAAGCTGAAGGACGCCGATCGCCAGTATCTCTGGGCGCCCGGTCTCGCCAACGGCCAGCCGGACAGCCTGCTCGGCTACCCGGTTGCAACCTGGGAGCAGATGCCCGACATCGGGGCGAACAACTTCCCGATCGGCTTCGGCAACATGCGCCGCGCTTATGTTCTGGTCGAGCGTGTCGGCCTGCGCATGATCCGCGACAATGTTACGGCTCCCGGATTCGTGAAATTCTACATTTCGCGGCGCGAGGGCGGTATCGTTTTGAACAACGATGCGCTGAAGTTTATCCGCACCGTCCAGTAGTCCTGGGCATATGAATGGTTGACGGGGGTCGCTTCGGCGGCCCCTTTCTCCATGTGGAGACCATCATGAAACTCGTCATCGACAAGCCCTGGCATGGGCCGCGCCGGATCTATCAGCCGGGCGAATATGCTATTCCCGGCGACTTCAGCAAGGCGATCGCCAAGTGCTGCGTCATCGAGGGCTGCGGTCAGATCGTGGAGGCTGCCGAAATGGCCAGCGAACCCTTTCGCGATCCGGAATCTCCGGCTAAGCCTGAGCGCAAGAAGCCCGCACCTTCCAACAAGGCACGGGGACCGGCTCCAGGTAATAAATCCAAGGTGGACTGATTGCGTCGTCGCGGCTCCCGGCCCGTCTCTGACACCGGCGGTCGCCGACGCCGTCCGTGGCCGCAACATCATCGTCGTCAACGATGCGCACCGCGTCATTCCGTTCGCCGATGTGCTCTATGCGTGTGACGCGGCTTGGTGGCATCATCACAAGGGCGTGATGGAGTTCCAGGGCGAGAAGTGGTCGAGCCACGGCATCACCGATCGCATCCGTCATAATGACAAGTCCGAGGTCGCGCTGAAATACGGCGTCAATCTGGTGGGCGGCAAGGACTCGCACACTGGCTTTTCGCTCGATCCAGCGGTGATCCACTACGGCAGCAATTCCGGCTATCAGGCGGTCAATCTCGCGATCCTCATGGGCGCGACGCGGATCACCCTGGTCGGCTTCGACATGCACGGCACGCACTTCTTCGGCAAGCACCCGCCCGGCCTGCGCAATGCGAACAGCTACGCGAACTTCATCGCGGCTTTCGACCGCGCGGCCAAGCGTCTGCCGCCGCATATCCAGATCTTCAACGCCACGCCGGGCAGTGCCCTGCGCTGCTTTCCGATGGTGAGCCTCGATGTCGCTCTTGAATCCATTGCGGCTTGACGTTGCCGCGCTCGACACCTCGCCCTTCCCGCTCGACATGGCGCTGATCCGGCTGCACTGCGGCATCGACGGCACCGATTTCGACACGCTGCTGGAGCTGTACGCGCGCGGCGCGATCTCCTGGGCGGAAGGCACGATGCACCGCACCGTCTATGTCCGTTCGCACACCTGGGTGCTGCGCGATTTCCCGCGAGACGCCTGCCAAGAAATTCGACTGCCACGCGGAAAGACCGTGTCGGTCGAGAGTATTGCGTATGTCACTGGAGGCCAGACCCTCACGCTCACGGGGCCGTCATCCGGCAGCCCTGGAGGGACTGGCTTCCAGGAAGACCTTGGCGCTGAAGATGGCGGGCTGCTCAAGCCCAATATTTCGCAGACATGGCCGACCGTGGACTATGATGCGGTCAGGCCGGTGACGATCAGCTTCACGGCGGGCTATACTGCGGAAGAAGTTCCGGCAGACATCACGCACGCGATGCTTTTTGCCATCTCGGATATGTACGACACGCGGGGCAGTGCCGACCTGACGATCTTCGGCAAGAACCTGACGACGCGGGAATCGCTGATCAGCCCTTACAAATTGCATCGGTGGTATTGATGTTTGCCAAGCGGTTCCAGCATCTGGGTGAGATCGAGCGCAAGCGCATCGTGATGCCCAGCGATGTCACGATGCGGCTCAACCGGCTGGAGAAGCCGGAGCCCTGGCCGCCGGAGCTGCGCGACGAGATCATGGCGGGCTTCTCCGCCGACGCCATCCAGCAATATCCGGCCTACCAGCCCTTCTATGACCGGCTCGCCGCCTTCGCGGGCGTGCAGCCGCACGAGATTGTCGTCGGTGCCGGGATCGAGGAGCATATCCGCAACCTTTTCATGCTGTGCGTGGAGCCGGGCGACAAGGTGGCCTTCCTCTGGCCGACCTGCGCCATGTTCGAAATCTATTGCCGCGTCTTCGGCGCCGAGCCGGTGCGCATCTTGGCCAATCCTGACCTGGGCTATAATCTCCAGGCGATGATCGACCAAGTCCCGGCTGACGTGAAGCTCTTCATCCTGGCCAATCCCGGCCAGCCCATCGAAACATCATTCGGATATGGAAGTCTCGCCCCCGTCGCGCGCATCATGGCCGATCGCGGTGCCGTCCTCGCTGTCGATGAGGCCTATCACGGCTTCGGCGGCCCGACGATGGTCGGAATGCATGATCGTCACGACAACCTCGTCGTGCTGCGGACCTTCTCGAAGGCCTTCGGCGCGGCCAGCCTGCGCCTGGGCTACGCGATAGCCGGGCCGACGATCATCCGCGCGCTCGACGCGGTGCGGCAGTCTGGCGAGGTGTCGGCATTCTCGATGCACGCGGCCACCGTGCTGATGGATCGCTTCGAGACGCACGTGAAGCCGAGCATCGACGGGATCATCGAGGCCCGCGACGCGCTGCGCGACCGGGTGATGACCGAGCTGGGCTTCCAGGCTTACGGCCACTTCGCCAACCACGTGCTGATCGACTTCGGCACCGTGGCGCTGAAGGAAACCGCCGAGGATGCGCTGGCCGCCTGGGGCATCTATGTGAAGGCGAACTTCCCGGCGCCGCTCGACCGGCACATGCTGGTGACGTGCGGCTCGCCGGAACTGATGGATCGCTTTTTCCGCAATCTGAGGGCAGCAGTATGACCGGCGACATCTTCCGGCCTGCGGCGAAGGGCGATGGCCTGGAGTTCGTCGGCGATTTTGAGGGCCTATACCAGCGCTGTGACGATCCCTGGGGTCAGGGCGGCACGCGCGAGGACATCGCATCCTATTACAGCTTCAGCCGCCACCGGCTCGCTATGGCCCTTACAGCGCATGTTGGGCGCAGCCAAGGGTGCCGCCTGGAGATCGGCTGCGGCCATGGTCACGCCATGAACGCGGTGGCGAAGGCCATCGGCGGCGACTGGACCGGCATCGACATCAGCCCGACGGCGATCGAGCAGGCGAAGGCGCTCTATCACGAGCACAACTTTTTCGTCGCCGACATCACCGGCGGCCTGCCGTTTCCGCCATCATCGGTCGGCAAATTCGATGTGGTGATCCTGAGCCAGATCCTTTGGTACATTTTGCCCAAGCTCGACGACGCGGTGAAGAATGCCATCCGGCTGACGAAGCTGGGCGGCCTGCTGGTGATCAGCCAAGCTTTCCTGCGCGAACAGCTCTATGGCAAGGACGTGATCGACGGCTATCTCGGCGCGCTGCGAGTGCTCGATGATCGCTTCGCCGATCGGCTGGCGCTGATCGAAAGTCACTACGACGACACCGAGCAGCATGTCCATCATGACGGTCTGCTCATCTTCCGAAAGATCGCCACATGCTGAACGAAGCGACCAAGGCGAACCTGCGCCGCAAGTCCGCCTATGTCGATCGCGTCCAGATACATGAGGGCAAGCCGCTGCCGAGCTGGATCGACTTGAGCTTGACGGAATTGTGCAATCGCTCGGCGGGCTCGGCGAAGGCCTGCACCTTCTGCCCGCGCATCGATCCGACATTCTATCCGAACCAGAAGCTGCACATGAGCATCGAGCTGGTTGACCGGATCGCCGACCAGCTCCGCGCGCTGAACTATCAGGGCGTGGTGGTGCTGTGCGGTTATGGTGAGCCGATGCTTCATCCGGAACTGGCGCGCATCGTCGCCGGGCTCTATGGGCTTCGCGTCGAGCTGGTGACGAACGGCGACAGGCTGACGACGGCCAGCATCGTCGATTTGAAGCGGGCTGGCCTCGCCTATTTCGTCGTGTCCATGTACGACGGGCCAGATCAGATCGAGCGCTTCACCGCGCGTTTCGCCGAGGCGGGCGTGACGGATTATATTCTGCGGGACCGCTGGCACACATCAGCCGATGACTTCGGTCTGAAGCTTACCAATCGCGGCGGCGTCGTCACGGTCGGCGATCAAGCCCCGGTCGATGCCAGCCAGCCCTGCCACTATACGACTTATCAGATGCAGGTGGACTGGAACGGCGACGTGCTGCTCTGCCCGCAGGACTGGCACAAGAAGCTGAAGTTCGGCAACCTCGCCGCTCAGCCGCTGTTGGAGGTTTGGAATTCACCGGCGCTGCACAAGCGGCGCATCAAGCTGATCGATGGCAGGCGCACCGACACGCCCTGTTCGGAATGCAACACGGACGGCACGCTGCACGGCTTCAACCATGTGTCATCCTGGATCGGAGGCGTGGATCAGAAATGCGCGTAGTCGCTGACAAATATTATGGCAAAGAGGCTAGTGGATATGATGCGGCGCGCGAGCATTCGAAGCGCTGGGAGATGGAGGACAGGGCCGTCTCGATGATGGTTGACGCTGGCCCCGTTCTCGACGTGCCGCTCGGCACCGGGCGCTTCATTCCGATCTATCGCAGGAAGTCGCTTACCTTCACCGGCTTGGACGTTTCGGCGGATATGAGGGCTGTGGCGCGGCAGAAATACGGCTCCATCGACGCGCATCTTGGTTCGGTGCTGGAAATCCCGTTTCCGGACAAGTCATTCGGAACGGCGGTCTGCACCCGCCTGATGGATTGGCTCTGCCCAGACGAAATGGAGAAAGCCTTCGCCGAGCTGCGCCGGGTCTCCGACGCCATTATCGTCACGCTTCGGCACGGCCATGAGGGCATCAGCATCAACTATACGCATTCGCTGTCGCGGTTCTATGCGGCGATCGACGGACTCTTTATTGCCGCACGCGAGACGACAGAGATCACCAAGCACGGACACGAAGAAATCTTCAAGCTCAGAGCGCCGGTCTGGCGGGATGTGCTGGATCAATTCAGATGGCATGGTGCGAATCCTCACGCCGAGATTGAGCGCATCGCCGGTCGTGAAGTCAATCCTGAGCAGATGAGCGTCACTTCTGAATATTGGCCAGCAGATCGGATCGGCCAGACGCTTGATGGAATTGGCGGTCTGGATAAGGGGTATGCAAATTGTCCAGAACCCAGATACATGGAAGGCGCGCCGGTCGTGCTGCGGGTCGAAAACCAATCTCTTATCCTGGACGGTCAAAGGCGGTTTCACTTATGGCGGAAGTCTCCGGGTCTGCATCCAGTCCTTGTGATAAGTCAGGGCTGATCGTCATCGTCGGCCATGGCCGGTCGCCAGAGGGGCGGGGCTGGGGTCCGCTGATCGATGCAGCGAACTGCGTGGTCCGCATGTGGGAATGGCATTGGCAAGACCCCGCTGATTACGGCACCAAATATGATTGGGGACTTGTCGAGACGCATCGCAAGGTTCTCGATAAGTTTCATCAGCATAACCGGCATCAGCCCCGCATGGGATTCATAGCTTCGAAGCTTTACTGCACGCACCGAACCATGGGAACACTGCCGCCGCGCTCGATCATCGTCGATCAAGATCAGTGGCTTGAGCAGGAAGGCAAGTCGATCAAGGGTGTCGGCCTGACGGGCGTCTGGCAGCTTACGCGCGGCGGCGTCGCGGCGTGCTGGGCAATCACTCGCGCCAAGCCCGGCAGCACCGTGGTCCTGCTCGGATTCGATAATGTTCGCGGCGGCATTGCCCTCGCACCGGACGCAGCCTTCTCTCCGGCCTATCAGTCGGACCCGGCCTTCTGGGGCATGGACGCCTACAAGGAAGGCGAGACCAAGGAAGGCAATCACGATTACCCGGCGGAGCGCCGCCTCATAGAGCTGGTCGCATCCCGGCGCGGCGGCGTGACGGTGGTCTTTGCGCAGGATTTTTGGCCATGCTCGTCTATCTCATCGGAGGCGGTCCCTCCGCTGGAAGTCTCGAAACCAGCCGTCTGATCGGCGGCCTGCGCATTGGAATCAACGACGCGGCCTTCCACAAGCCCGTCGATGCCTTCTTCAGCAACGATCATAATTATGTTCTCGGCATCAAGGAGCAGATCTATGCTTTCCATGGCGCTGTGCATCTGGCTGTTCGGCATCGGAACATTCACCGTTTTGATGGCTGGCCGGTAAAGATCTGGCGGCGCACCGACGGCGAGCCCGCCATGGATGGCGAGATGCTTTCCTCCGGCCCGCACGGCACGCCGGGCTGCTCGGGGTATGTCGGACTCAATCTAGCGGCGGCGCTGGGCGCGACGAAGATCGTCCTGTTCGGTTACGACTTCCACGACACCTATCGCTATTTCTTCAGCCCCGATCCATTCCCGCGCCTCAAGGTGCGGCAGGTGGTCGAGAGCTTCAGCGTCGTGGCGCCATGGTATCGGCGGCGCGGCATTCAGATCTTCAATGCGAACCCGGAGAGCGCGATCACCGCGTTCCCGCGCATTACGCACGACGAGGCGCTGCTCATCCATGAAGGCCGTCATTCTGACGAACCCGCGCGCGGGGAACCACGATTATCGGTGGCGCGAAAGCTTCGGCGAGGGGCTGGCCAAGCGCGGCTGGAGCGTCGAGCATAGCGAAGGCGAGAAGCCCTGCGACTTGCTGGTGCTGTGGGGCGTGCGCCGCAAGGATGTCATCGCCCGGCAGAAGGCGGCGGGCGGAGAGGTGCTGATCCTGGAGCGCTCTTATCTGGGCGACCGCTTCCTCTACACCAGCACGAGCTTCGGCGGCGGACTGAATGGGCGCGGTGAGTTTCGCGGTCCCCACGACGATCCTAGCCGCTTCCGGAGGCTGTTCGGAAACCTCATGCAGCCCTGGAGCGAGCGCGACGGCTATGCGCTGCTGATCGGGCAGGTGCCGGGCGACCAATCCATCCGGCACGCCGACATCGATGCATGGTATCGGCAGAGCGTCGCGGCATTGAAGCGGCACGGCTGGGCTGATGTCCGGTTTCGTCCGCATCCGCTGGCCGGGAGACGCGGCGGGCCGAGCATGATCATGGGCGCGAGCCATAATGACGGGCCGCTCGCCGATGCCTTCGCGGGCGCGGGCGCGGTCGTCACATTCAATTCCAACACCGGCGTCGAGGCCGTGCTCGCTGGCGTGCCGACCATCGCCATGGACGAGGGATCGATGGCCTGGGCTGTCGCCGGGCATCAGGTGACGGAAATCATCCGGCCTGACCGCGAGGCATGGGCCGCACGGCTGGCGTGGTGCCAGTGGACGCGGGACGAGATGCAGTCCGGCGAATGCCAGGAGGCGATAGGGCTATGAGCGGCGCAGGCATCCTCGATCGCAGGATCACATTGCAGCGCGCCACGGTGGTGCGCAACGACTTCAACGAGCCGCAGGATACATGGGGCACGCTGGCCACGGTCTTCGCCAATAAGGCGGATGCCAGCGCCTCTGAAAGCTACCGAGCGCAGGAGGTCGGCGCTCAGATCACGTCACGGTTCAAAATCCGGTGGAGCAGCACTGTGTCGGATGTGAACCCGCGCGATCGTCTGACCTTCGGCGGTCGGGTCTACAATATCACCGGCGTGCGCGAGACGGTGCGCAATCGGTGGATCGAGATCGACTGCGTGGCCCGCGACGACATCGCCGCAGTGGACGAGACAAGCCCATGAGCATCAAGGTCAAGGTGACGGGCCTGCGCGAGATCGAGAAGGCGCTCGCCAATCTGCCCAAGGCTACGGCGAAGAACGTGGTGCGCCGCGTGCTCAAGACGAGAGCACAGCCCATCGCCGAGGTCGCGCGCAATCTCGCGCCGGTCGATGAGGGCGATTTGCAGAAGAGCATCACGGTCGGCACGAAGCTGAGCAAGGCGCAGCGCGGCAAGCATCGCAAGCGGACACCGGGCACGGTCGAGATGTTCATCGGTGCCGGTCCAAACCCGCAGGCGCATCTGCAAGAATTCGGCACGAAGGATATGCCGCCGCAGCCCTTCATGCGACCCGCCTGGGATGGCGGAAAGGAAACGCTGCTCGCCGGGATCAAGGATGATCTCTGGACCGAGATTCAGAAGGCCGTCGGGCGACTGGCGAAGAAGGCGGCCAAGGCTGCCGCATCCGGGGGCTGATCATGGAAGAAGCAATCATTCAGCGCCTGCTGGGAACGGCGGGCGTCAGCGCAATCGTGGGCACTCGCGTCTTCCCCGGCTCCGTGCCGCAGGCGTCCTCGCTGCCCGCGATCGTCATCAACACCATCTCGGGCGGGCCGCAATATGCGGACGATGGCGAGATAGGTCTCGATGAAACGCGCATTCAGATCGACTGCTGGGCCGAGACTTATTCGGCGGCCAAGCTGCTCGGCAGACAAGTTCGTGCGAGCCTGTCTGCATTTGTGGGGACTGTCGATGGAGTCGTCTTCCCCTATATCTTGCTCGACGTGATCCGTGACATGCGGGAACCTGGAGCGAATCAGTCTGAGTATCTGTATCGAACTAACATGGACTTCATCGTCTGGTCTGAAACCTCATAAGGACTTATTCACATGGCAGCTTCTGTCGGACGCGCAATCACCCTCTTCTGGGGCGACGATTCTCCTGCGGTGGAAATCGGCGGCCTTCGCGAGAAGGGTATCGAACTCAATGGCGAGGCGATCGATGTCACCTCTGACGACGATGCAGGATGGCGCACCCTGCTCACCGTCCCCGCCGAGAACCAGATCAACATCAGCCTGAGCGGCGTCTCCAAGGACGACACGCTCAAGACCGACTGGTTCTCGGGCAACCGCACGAAGGAAGCCACCATCACGTTCGCTGACGGCGGCACCGTGGTCGGCACCTTCTATCTGGCCACCTATTCCGAGACCGGCACCTATAACGAGGCCACGGTCTTCGAGGCGGAAATCCAGAGCAGCGGCGTCGTCGTCTTCACCCCGGCTGTCTAGTCATGGGCGCTTTCGACGATATCAAGATCGGCTGGGCAGGGAAGGAATACACGATCCCTGCCCGCAAGGCTTTGGGTGCCATCGCGCAGATCGAGGAGGTCGTGACCTTCGCCGAGCTGTTGCGCTATGCCCAGGCCGGACAAATGCCGCTCGCCAAAATCTCCAAGGCTTACGCCACCGTCCTGCGATATGCGGGCGCTGACGTGAGCGAGGAGGATGTCTATCTCGGCATGTTCGCTGACGATAGCTCTCAGCAGATGGCCTTCATCGCGATGCAGGGGCTCATGGAAATGATGATCCCGCCTTCGGTGAAACGCCGCTTCGCCAATGGAACCGGCCAGCCCGCGCCGGTGCCGCTCGCTAAGGGTGAGAAAGAACCGACCTTGGGAAACTCACCCGCGAGCGCGAAGGATGCGTCGAGGCCTTCTTCAAGCTCGCGGTCGCGCAAGAATGGTGCAAGCCACGCGAATTCTGGGACTTAGCCCCGATCGAACTGCACTGGCTGGTCGATGCCCGCAAACCCGTGAAGATGATCGGTCGCATGACTGAGGACGAAGTGCGGCAGATTTACCACGAAACATATGGACCGGATTGATGGCTGGACAGGCAGAAATTGGCGCGCTTCATATCACGCTGGGCATGGACTCAGCGCTGTTCGAAAGCGCCGCGAAGAAGGTGCAAGGCTCGCTTGATGGTCTTGCTCTGAAGTTTGGCGTCGCGGCTGCGGCGGGCACGGCGGCGGGTAACCTCATCGCCAACTCGCTCAGCGCAGCGCTGCGTGGCGTCACGGGCGGTTTCACCGATGCCATGGACTCCATCGGCAAGATGGTGGACATGTCGCAGAAGTTCGGCATCCCCGTGGAAAAGCTCCAGGTGCTCCAGCACGCGGCTGATCTGTCCGGCACCTCGATCGAGGGGCTGGCCAAGGGCATGCAGAAGCTGGCCGTCAATATGACCGGCATCGCTGGCGGCGACACCAGCGGTAAGGCTGCCGAAACCCTGACCGCGCTCGGCGTCTCCGCTCTTGATGCGACCGGCAAGCTCAAGGGCATCGATCAGATGATGATCGATCTCGGCGACAAGTTTGCCGGTATGGAAGACGGCGCAGCGAAGACTGCGATGGCCGTGGCGCTTTTCGGCAAGGCGGGTGCCGACCTGATCCCGATGCTCAATCTGGGCAGCGCGGAATTGGCGCGGCTCAGCGATGAGGCAAAGAATCTCGGGCTGGTGCTCGATGAGGAAACCGCCAAGGGCTTGGAAGCGCTTGGTGATCAGTGGACGACCATCGGCAAGACGATGCACGGGTTTTACACCCAGCTCGCCGGTGAGCTTCTGCCGACGCTTAAGTTCCTGTCGGACCGCATCCAGGAATGGCTGAACAGCGAAGGCGGCGTGAAGGCCTGGGCCGAGAATGTGGCCAACGCGATCAAGACCGTGATCCAGTGGGTCTATGAGGCGAGCGCTGCGTTTGATCGGCTGGGCACCAACTTGTCGAATATGGGCGCGCAGTTCTCGAACTTCTTCTCTGGTAATTGGTCGAAAATCGCCGAGGGCAATGCAGCAAATGCCGAAGCGCTCAAGGCCATCGACACCAAGCTGACCGAAGATCTGAAAATGATCTGGGCCGAGCGTCTGGCCGCCGAGCAGGCGGTCATCGCCCAGCGAGTCGCGACGGTCGTGCCGCAGCATGTCGCTGGCACGAAGCAGATGACCGACGGCGAGCGCGAGCTGAATCGGATGATCGATGAGGGTCGCATCCTCACCGAGAAGATGATGACGCCCATGGAGCAGATGGCGCACAAGCAGGAGCGTATCAACCAGCTTTTCGCGCAGGGCACCATCACGGCAACGACCTATGGCCGGGCCATGGCGCAGGCTTCCACGATGTCGGCGAAGAACATGGACGCCCTGGCTTCCAGCGTTTCCTCAAATCTGAGCACCATCTTCGGCGACACCAAGGCCGTCGCGATTGCCACTGCCTTGATAAACACCTATCAGGGCGTCACCAAGGCGCTCGCCACCTATCCGCCACCCGTCTCGACGGCCATGGCGGCGATCCAGCTTGCAGCGGGTATGGCGCAGGTCGCCAATATCCGAAGCCAAACATCGAAGGGTGGCGGCGGTGGTGGATCTTCCGGGGGGTCATCATCTGCCGGAGCAACTGCGGCGGCCATGAACTCCGGAGGCTCTTCGGCTGGCGGCGGCTCTCAGCAGCAGTCCATGTTTGTAAATCTTGAGGGCGAGAAGTTTGGGCGCGAACAGGTGCGCGGGCTGATCGATCACATCAACGATGCCGTCCGTGACGGCGCTAAAATCCTGGTGACATCATGAGCGTCGTAATCAATAGCACATATGTCATTAGCGAGAGCCAGTCCGGCGGTGGCACGATCAATGCCAATAATCCTGTCGTCGGCTGGCACAATCTCGTGACAACCAGCAACATCACGACAACCACGGCTGCTGCGGGATTCCCCGCGACGAATATGGCGAACCCTTCCACTAACCTGCGCTGGGAGGGCGAGCTGTCTTCGCCGGAAGAGGATGAGTATATCACTGTGGTGACCGGCTCGACCGATCCGATCGACTATCTCGCGGTCGCTAAGCATAACTTCGGCAGCGCGAGCATCCCGGTCAGCGTCGAATATCTCGATCTCGATGCAAGCCCGATTGAATGGGTGGAGCTTATCGCCGATACCCTATTGCCGAATGACGGGCCTGTCCTGTTTCGCTTCCCGCCCGCCGTCATCACGCAGATCAGGCTTCGTATGCAGCCCGGCAGTGAAGCGCCGACGGCGGCAGTGGTCTATGTCGGCAGGCTCCTGGTGCTTCAGCGGCGGCTCTATGTCGGCCATTCTCCGATGCCCTATGGCCGCACGACCAAGGTCACGAACGCGCGCAGTGAATCTGGAAATTTCTTGGGCCGCATCGTGCTCAATCAGATGACGGGCACCAGCGTTGCGCTGAAGAATATTACGCCAGACTGGTATCGAACGAACATGGAGCCTTTTCTGCTCCAGGCGCAAGAAGAGCCCTTCTTTTTTGCTTGGCGGCCCAGCACCTATCCGCTTGAGGTCGGCTATGGTTGGTTGACGAATGATCCCCGTCCGACCAACACCACGCAGAACGGGATGATGAGTGTGGATCTGCAAATGAGCGGTGTGGTCTAATGCGCGCCTTGACCTATATCGAAATCGATGTGCCGACCTTCGAGCCGGAGTCTCCGGAGGCGTTGACCACATATCGCTTTTGCTATGATTGCGATTATTTGCCGACCGACATTGAGGCCATCCCGTCCTTGGCGTCGGTCGCCTATACTCCGGCCACGATCTCGCTGGGCAAGGATCTTGGTACGCGCGCCAGCCTGACATGCAGCTTTGTCGATCATAAGCATATATTCGGCGCTGAGCCTTTCGATCAGGGCACCTTCTTTGGGAAATTCCGCGCGCGCCACGGCATGACGCTGCAAGGGCGGGATATCCGGTGGATTCAGGGGCTTGAGGGCCAGACCCTGGCCGAGATGGAGACGCGGCACTTCGTCATCGAGAACACCGATGGCCCCAGCCCAAAGGGCGTTTACTCGATCACGGCGAAAGACATCCTTAAGCTGGCCGACGGCAACCGCGCTCAGGCCCCGATGCCGTCCAACGGTTTCATGGTCGGCTCCATCAATGACACCGATCTCGCTTTCATCCTGAGCCCGTCCGGGATCGGCAACGCCGAATATGATGCGTCAGGATATCTTGCCCTAGGCGGCGAGGAGATTGTCAGCTTCACACGGTCCAGCGACAACATCACCATCGTTGCGCGCGGACAGCTTGGCACCACGGCGGTTGCGCATGATGCAGGTAGCCGCGTGCAGACCGTGCTGCGCTACTTCGGCGAAGACCCTGCCGACATCATTTATGACCTTTTGGTGAATTATGCGGGCATCGACCCAGCCTATATTCCTTTGGCGTCATGGCAAAACGAGACCGCGTCATTCCTACAACAGAACTATTCCGCCAATATCGCCGATCCGACCGATGTCAACAAGCTGGTCAGCGAGTTGATCGAGCAGGCCGCTCTGGTGGTCTGGTGGGAGCCGTTGACCCAACTCATCCGATTGCAGGTGTTGCGCGCCATCTCGACAACGGCTGCGGTCTTCAGCGAAGACAATACGATGGAGGGCTCGCTCACCATCAAGGAGCAGCCGACGACGCGAATCAGCCAAGTGCTCACCTATTTTGGCCAGCGTGACCCGCTGGCGCCGATCGACGAGGAGCGCAATTTCCGGTCGTCGGCATTGACGATCGACGGGGATGCAGAGCTGGCGTACCGGACATCATCCATCCGCAAGGTTTATAGCAGGTGGATTCCGTTCGGCGCGCGCACGGTTGCACTGCGTCTGAATGATCTCCTGTTGGGCCGGTTTCGCGATCCGCCGCGACGCTTCACGCTCAATCTTTTTCGCTACGGTGACGAGAATCCAGAGCTTGGAGGCGGCTACCGGCTGACATCTTGGGCGATCCAGGATACCACCGGCCTGCCGGACAACGCGCCATTGCAGATCACGCGGCTTAATCCCCTATCTGATCGATACGAGATCGAGGCCGAGGAAATGCTGTTTGAGAGCCTTGATCCGAACGATCTGGTCAACAGGGTGATCATCATCGACGCGGCGATCAACAATGTGAATCTGCGCGAATTGCACGACAGTATCTATCCTGATCCCGATGCCGGGGCTAGTCCGGCTGAGAGCCTTACGGTTATCATTGAGGCCAATGTTGTTGTCGGCTCATCTGGAGTGGACTTGCCTGCGTTTGATGTTGGTGATTGGCCGGTAGGCTATCCCATTTCCCTACAAGTTGCCGGTCGCATCCAAGGCGCGGGCGGCAAGGGTGGTGGCATAGGGCTTGATCCGGATTCCTTTGGGACAATCGACAGTGTTGAGGACGGCGGAACCGCTCTATATACGCGCTTTCCGATCACGATTGACATGCCGGATGGCCAGATTTGGTCAGGCGGCGGCGGCGGCGGCGCGGGCGGATACGGCAGTAATCAGCATGGCGGCGGCGGCGGCGGCGGGTCAGGCACTGTGCCAGGAGTCGGTGGCCAGAGTACGTTTCCCCCATTCGACAGTGGCCCTGGCAGCGTCGGCGAGACTGGCAATTCTGAGGCTGGCGGCGCAGGCGGATCAGGTCCAGAAAATGCCGGTGACGGCGGTCAGGGCGGCGGTCCAGGCTTATCTGGTAGCAATGGCCAAAGCGGGACTGGTTTTGGATCAGGCACAGGCGGACCCGGTGGTTCTGCCGGTGCAGCCATCGATGGCGTCTCCTTCGTCACAATCACAAGCCCAGAGGGCGATATTCGCGGATCGGAGATAAACTAATGGCACTCGCCAGATATCAATTCACTGTAACCGATGAGGCGGGGAATGTCATTCCGGCTGCGTCTGTAGAAGTTCGGCGCGAGAGCAACGGTACTATCGTGCCGCTGTTCTCCGACCGGGCGGGCGTCGTGTCGATCGGCAACCCGTTCTCTGCTGATTCGGACGGGTACGCTGCATTCCATGTCGTTGGCGGCCCATATAGGATCACGGCAACGAGCGGGGCATTCTCGCGCGAATGGAGATATGTGGGCATTGGCCTGACCCAAGAGACGGATGCCGTCGCCATGGGCATGACGTTCGTCTTTAGCGCCACCACGACAGATGCCGACCCCGGCGACGGGATGATGCGTTTCAACAACGCATCGCTGCCCAGCGTCACGGCCATCTATATCGACAACCTCAGTGCTTTCGGCACCACGGTCTCGTCTTGGATCGATACATTTGACGATGAGGGAGAGAGCGGCGATCGCGGCGTGCTGACGATCATGACCAATGATGCGGCTGGCGTTATGGTGGCGCGCATCACCGGCACCATCGTTGACGGCACTGGATATCGCAAGGTCACGGTTGCGCCCATAGCCACGAGCGGCACTTTCTCGACTGGTGCAACGGTCAATGTGCAGTTCAACCGCTCGGCCACCGATGGGTCGAATGCAGGCCTGCTGTTCAATTTCGACAGCAGCACCAGCATGGCTGATCCAGGCACTGGTGATTTCCGGCTGAACAATGCCGCCCTGGCCAGTGTTACTGCCATTGCGGTGGATGACACCAGCTCGATTACCGGGAATCCGGATGTTTCGGTCGAGGTCTTGGCTTGGGATGATTCAGACTCTTCGCCGCGCGGCACGCTCACGATCAGCCGCATCGATGCGCCGGAGAATTTCGCGATCTACAATATCACAGGAGCCTCGACGGACAATTCCGGCTGGACGCAGCTCGCTGTGACGCATGTTGCCAGCTCTGGATCATTTACCAATGGTGCCGCATTCGCGCTCAAATTTAGCAGGGCTGGCAATCGCGGCACGAACGGCATCGACGGCATAACGCCTGGAATTCCGTTCACCTTTTCCACGACCACCTCTATGGCCGATCCTGGTGCCGGGATCATCAGGCTGAACAACGCCACGCTGAGCAGCGTCACTGCGGCGGCGGTGGATGACACCAGCGCCGCGAGCGGAAATCCTGACGTGAGCGCCTTGGTCCTCTCTTGGGATGACAGCACCAGCACGACGAACCGTGGCTATCTGATGATCAAGAAGACGAGCGCGGTGCAGAACTTCGCTGTCTACAGGATCACCGGCGCAAGCACCGACAACTCCGGCTGGACCCAACTCGCTCTGACCTATGTCACGCACGCGGGCAGCTTCTCTGACACTGATCCGGTGACGGTTGAGTTTTCCGCGACTGGTGATCTCGGCGCGACTGGCGCGGCGGCTGTTGGAAAGCTCACCGTCTGGGTTCCAGCAGCGGCTATGGTGGCGCGTGCGACGAGCGGAGCTGGCGTTTCCACCTACGACTCGGGCAGCAATGACGTTACCATTCCGGTCCTGGACTTCGATACGACGACGCAGGAATACGCGCATTTCTGCATAGGCATGCCGAAATCATGGGATGAGGGCACGGTGACCTTCATCCCCTACTGGACCAACACCGCTGGGTCATCGACGCAGACGGTGGCATGGACGTTGGCGGGCGTATCGATAAGCAATGACGATGCTCTGAATGCTTCGATGGGCACTGCGCAGACATCCTCGGACACATGGCTCGCGCAGAACGATTTGCATATTGGTCCGGAAAGCTCGGCCATCACCATTGCGGGGACACCGGCTGAAAATGATCTTGTAGTGTTCCAGATCAGCCGCGACGTTGCCAACGACAACATGACCGGCGACGCCAAGCTCATCGGCATCAAGCTGCTCTACACCACCAACGCTGCAACGGATGCTTAGCCATGCTGGCGACAACTCAACTGATCGGATTTGGGGCGAGGCGCTTAGGCGTCTCGTCTCTTAGTTTCTTTGACGCTGGAACATTTCTTGGTCTTCCAGGCGATATTTTGGCTGGAGATCTTATTGTTATTGTAACAGACACGTCCGGACCCCCGTCTGGATATACTCAGATAAATACTGATGGGTCAGCACAGGAAATGTCTGCAAAAATTGCGGACGGGACAGAGGGTGGGACAAATCCATCTGGATTTCTACTTGGGCTTGTCTTCCGAGGCGACGTTCCAATAAAGACTTTTGCTGCTGCAAGCCCAAATGCGCAAATAACAAGTGGCAACCCCACTGCGCAGAATGTAACCGCATCGTCCGGCACGCCGCCTCTTGTCGTCATAGGATCATATTGGTCATCTGGAGCTGTAAATCCAAGAACAATGTCACCAGCCAAAGATGGTGAGGTCGGATTTATTTCCGACCTTGGGTGGTTAGCCTACAAAATCTATAATTCATCTCCGTCAGATGTTTCTGTCGATATGGACGATGAGGGAAACAACAACTCCCTCATGAGCCTTTACATCTCTGTCTCTTGAACTGCAAGCGGGCACCGAAGCGCTCAGAACGCCTCGATGCCCTGACCGCCGCGCCGAACAGGGCCGGACGCGGACGGCTGCGTTAACGCTATAGCGAGGAAAGTGTCCTCGGAAAGGCCGGAACGATGCACGCCCATGGGAATTACACCAATGGACGCGATGGAGAAGCACGTCCTGGAGAAGCTCGACGAGATTCGAGCCGATCAGATCAGGGGATTAGAGCGCGTGGACGAGATCCGGAATCTGCTGCGGACCCCGCCCGCGCCGGTGATGCCGGTGGTTTCGACGACGACGGAGATGGGTCGGACGACTTGGCTGCCGAGCGTGAAGCCCTTCGCATGGCTCTGGGAAAAACTGGTGAAGCACTTCCCGGCGATAGCCACGATCGCCTATATGAAGGCCACCGGCCAGGACGCCAAGATCCTGCTCTATATCAACGGGCTGCTCGGTATCTGAAGACGTTCTCGCCGCACAATCTATGGACGGTGCCGCTCCTGATCGTCCTCATGTGGATGCCGGTCACGCCGCCACCGGCGAAACAGGCCCATGCCGAGGCGCCGGTGATTAAGCCCATGACCGTCTTCGACGACGCGATCATCATCGATCCGAAGAAGCTGAAGAGGCCGAAGGTGCAGACCATCGGCTCGATGCCCGTGGTGCTCGGCATCGCGGAGCTGAAATGAAAGGGGGCCGCCGAAGCGACCCCGATCCTGGTATTGCTGCTCAAGGCGCTACCACCCTGCGCGCGCTCCGACGGTCCACCCAAATTCCTTAAACTCAGTGTCGCCGCCGAACTTCGCGTTCAGAGACCAAGTTTGGTCGATTCGTCCGATGGCTGCAAAGCCGATCGCCGTCTCGTCGCCGAAGCCGCCGATGTTCCCGGCGATGGCGAACTTCTCCTTCTCGCCAAGCCATGCGTCCGGAAGTGACATGGCGATGGCAATGCCCTTCGCCTGCTCGTCCAGCCGCGCCGTGTGCTCGCTTAGCATCGCGGTGTGCGCGCTGATCGCCGCGCCGTGCGTCGAGGTGACACCGATCAGGTCGTTGATCTGGCCGGTGTGGGTTGCCAGGGTGCCGTAGATCTGGCCGCCATCGCTGGCCAAGGTGCCGTCGGCCTGATGCACGACGACGGTCTTGGTGGTCTTGTCCACCTTGCCCGGCAAGCTGCGCACGGTCACGTCTTCATTCTCGGTTCCGACCACGACCTGATTCGCACGGTCTGTCTTCGCCTTCGCGCCGATCGCCGTGGAATTGTGATGGCCGCCATCGACGACCGCGCCGGTGCCGAGCGCTGTGCCGTTGTTCGCCGGATTGGTGTGGGCCGGGACATAGTCCGCCGGGCTATCCACCGCGCCGACGATCGGTGCGCCATTGGCATCGAGCTGATCAGCCGCATAGCACTTCGACCCGACCAGCGTCGTGCCGTTGCAGGAATGCGGGACATAGGCGCCGACGCGAGCGCCATTGCCGAGCGCGGTGGCGTTGTTGCCGTAGGCCTCAGAGATCGGGATGATGACCGGCTGGGAGAACAGCGCGTTGCCCGTCACCGGGTCAACGGCCTGCACGCCCGTCACCGGGTCGATGATCGGGATCAGCCCGCCCGCCGTCATGGCGATGCCGGGGCCGACGATGCCGTCGATGGTCACGACCGGGAAATCCTGCGTGCCGTCATTGTTGAAGTCGCCCGCGCCGATCGTGGCGCAAATGCCGGACGGTCCGCCATCCGGGCCGCAGAACTGCTGCTGCGCAGAAGCGCCGGTGATCATAAGGGCAGATACGGCGGTTGCAGTCAGAAGGGTCTTCATGATATTCATCCTTTACGATTTTTGGTTCTGAAGAAATAGCCCGATCCCAAGCCACATGGCAAGGGGTCGGGCTTTTTTTTGCGTTTTAGGCTGTGGCTTCAGCGTCGCAGGCCTGTTCGAAATGACCTGCATTCGCGCAGTCCTCCTTTCCTTGCCCGATCAGGGCTTTCTGGGGCTCGATACTGGTAGCGAAACTAAGTTCGAAACTACCTGCATCGAATCTTCCGTTCGAAACTCCTCCATGTGCCGCTTGATGGTGGAGCGTGCCACCTTGAAGGTCTTCGCCGCGCGCGTCACGCTCATGTCGCCCTTCTCGACGGCCAGAATCGCCTTGGCGAGATCGCCGCTGTCCAGGCGCTTGCGTCCGAACTTTACGCCCTTGGCCCTGGCGCGCTCCAGCCCGGCCTCGCGGCGTTCCTCGATCAGCCGCCGCTCCAGTTGCGCCATCGTCCCGCAGATATGGAAGAAGGCTTCGCCTGCCGGTGTCGTGGTGTCGAACGATTCGGTGATGGAGCGGAAATGAATCCCCCGCGCCTTCAGATCTTCGACGATGGCCAGCAGGTGCGACAGCGACCGCGCCAGCCTGTCGATCTTCCAGACGATGAAGATGTCGCCGGGCCGGAGCATGTCCAGCGCCTGCGCGAGAACGGCACGGTCTTTCTTCGCCCCGCTCTCCTGCTCCTCGAAGACGCGGGTGCATCCCGCCTTCTCCAGCGCGATCCGCTGCATGCCGAGATCCTGCTGGCGCGTGCTGGTGCGCGCGTAGCCGATGATATAGGGCTCGCTCATCAGTGAATCCTCGGATGGCTGGTATGGACGACGCGGTGATATGCGCGGGCCGTGGCCTCGAAGGTGCTCATCCGCGCATAATGGCTGACCTCATCCATCCACAGCTTTCCGATGGCGGTGAGGCATTCCGGGTCGAGATGGGGGAAAACCAGTTCCCCCGCCTCCGTCTTGAGCGTGCGCATCATGGCGATGACGCCGAACAGGAACTCCTGCTCCTCGGTCGGATCGTCAATCATCGCGCCTTCTCCACCACGCTGCTCTGCTTCAGCGCCTCTTCGCGCCCGGCCTTCTTGCCGTCGTCGAAGGTGTCGGCCAGGATCATGGCCCAGAGGCCCAGGATCAGCGCGACCCAGAACAGGCCTTGTAGGAAGCCGCCGAGATCGCGCAGGAGCTGCGGCCAGCCGCATTCGTTGATCCCGTCCTGCCTTCCGCGCTCATAGCCGCGCCGCTCGGCATCGTCGGCGGCGAACCGACCCTCGATCTCGGCGATGTTGCGGCCATGCAGCTCACCTGATTCGCGCCCCTCGGTGTAACCGTCCCAATATGTGCGCTGGCGGAAAGGGTGTGGATCATCGCCGTCACCATCGCCGCCGCCGTGGACATGGGGCTGGTATTCAATTAGATTGCTGGTCATCACGCTTTCCTTCTGGCCCTGCAAGGCCGGTGAAATGGCCGTCCACCTGGGCGGCCTTTTGCTTATTCGCTGCTGCCCTGATTATCTGCGCCACTGCGATCACGCGCAGGAACGGGTTGCTGATCAGGTGCTCCACGGCGTCCAACTGCGCTTTCATTCTTCCCCCTGGATAGAAGACACATCGCGAACCCGAGGCCGATCACAACATAGAGCCAGGGGTTGAGCAGGTTGATCCACACGACGGCGGACAGCCAGACTAGGGCGATTCCCGCGCCGTAGGCAGCCGCGCCTCCTGCTACTGCACCGGCGCCGATCAGCAGGCCGACTGTGAAAACTCCTCGTTTCATTCTGCATCTCCTTTGTCATCAGATAGCCGGTCAATCGGCGGTTCGCCCTTGTCGGCGAAGAACAGGTCCATCGCCTCGTTGAGCATGTTCTGGAGCGTGACGCCGTTCTCCAGCGCGTATTGCTTCATGCGCCGGTGCGTCGTCAGCGAGATCCAGTAGTTGATGTTCTGCTTCGTCTTCGCCTGCTTCTTGGCGCTGGCGACGGCATGGTGCCGACCATCCTCGCGCCCGCTGGCCAGCCCCGCCATCACGTCCGGCGGCAGCATCTCTATTTCACCGTTTTTTTTAGCCACTGGAACAGCTCCTTATATTCTGCGGCACTATTGCTGCCGGGTGCGAACTCGTTGACGCCCTTGCCCTGGCCGATGGCGTCCGGCACTTGGATGCGCTGGACGAGGATCACCGGGCAGGTCGGATGCCCTTCCTTCTGGATCAGCTCGGCGACCATCCGCGCGCGCTGGCTCTCATTGTTGTGCGGGGCGATATTCATCAAATAGGCGTAGCCCTTCTTCCCGCGCACCAGCGCCTTCACCGTGTCCACGCTGGCCTCGATGTCCACCGCGAGCGGGCGGCACGGCACCAGCGTCATATCGGCGGCCATGAAGCCCGCGCTGGCGATTGGTGATCTGCGCCCTGGCAGGTCCAGGATGGCCCACTGGATGCCCTGAGCCCGCAGGCGCTCCAGCACGGCGTGGATGGTGGTAGCATCGGCGGTGACGACGTTGAGAGGCGGCAGAGCGCCATTGCGGCGCTTCGACCACTTGGTGACGGTCCCTTGCTCCGGGTCCATATCCACCAGCGTCACCGTCTCGTCCGCCTCCAGCGCCTGACAGGCTAGATTGATGGCGGTGGCCGTTTTGCCCACGCCGCCCTTTTGCTGGCCGAGGGCTACTATCTTCATGATGTGATCTCCTTCACCTTCGCTGCACGATCCCGCAGTTCGCGGATGCGCTCTTCGATACCCAGCGCCTGCACACGGGCCATAGCCTCGAAGCCTTCGATATTGGACTGGAGGCCCAGCAGCCACATTCTGGTGTAGGCATCGTCAGGATCGAGGCCGGGAATGATCGCCTCTATGGCCAGCACCCAGCGCTTCTGGATCGCCCTTAGCTCGGGAATGTCGAGCGCCGCCATGTCGTGCTGCTGCTGAAGTCCAGCGAGCGCATCACGCCGCGTCTGCGCCTTGACGCGATACTTGCCGTCCTCGGCCACCCAGCCCTTGCCGTCCTTGTACACGGTCATATTTCGCTCCTATTGACTTCTCGATCTGATGAATGTAAGATCAAAAGATCAAAGCGTCAAGAGATCTTTTTATCTTTTGATCATTTTAATCCGTCACCATCCAGGGCGTGACAAATGAGCAACATCAGAACCACGGCGGAGCTGGGCGTATGGATCGCGCCAAGTGCCGCATTCTCCATCGGGCCGTCGGTTGCGGCACTTTGGAACGGCTCTGCGGCACTTGATGCGGCAGTTGTGATATTCCTGATCTTCCAGACTGCCGCGACCATCGGCGTCGTACTCGCGAGTCATCGCGCCGGGCATGCCGAAAGCTGGGCGAAAACCCTTGCCTGCCTTGGACTCGCGAGTATGATCGGGCTGGTGCAGTTCGGTGCGGCACTTGATGTCGCGAGTCACCGGCAGGATGCCTCTGCGGCACTTGCCAGCGGCACTTCAGATAAGCGTGCGGCAGTTGCTGCGGCACTTGGTGCGGCACTCGACTCCCGCAACGCACTGCCGCAGGATAAGCGCGCCCCCGTCACTGAGGAGATGGTGACTGCCGCGCGCGAGGCGAAGCAGGCCGAATGCGACAAGCGCGGGCCGCTCTGCCGGGCGAAGGAGGATGCGCTGATCGACATCACCGCCCGCCGCGCCATCACCGCCGAGATCGACAAGCAGACCGATTTGCGCGACAAGCTCGGCGGCGGCAATGACTGGATCGACGGCAAGGCCTATCGCTTCGGCAAGATCCTGCATCGCCTCGGTGCCGACATCGGCGAGGACGACAAGACGCGCACGGCCTGGGTCATGGACTGGTGGCCGACCTTCATCGCCTTCATCGTGGAGCTGATGCCGGTGCTCGGTCCATATGCGACTGCTGGCCGGAAATCCGACCGACCGGCCCGGTCATGGCGCTGGCCGACCATCCGCTTGCCGCGTCGCCGAGTTCAAGATGCAAATTTGCATCTTGAAGAGGTTGCGGCACCCGCTGCGGCAGTTGAGATTGCGGCAGTTCAGCCAAGTGCCGCAACTGCCGCAAAGCCCCGCAAATCCAAGGTGAGCAAGGCTGCGGCACTTCCTGACGCCGGGAGTGTCGTGCAATGGCACCAGTCCCGCACCGTGGCGCGCGCGGGCAGCAAGCTGAAGCCGAAGGACACTTGGGAAACGGCATATCTGCCCTGGTGCGCGGAGAACAGCATCACGCCGGTCAGCTTCACCGTGTTCGGCACGACCATGAAAAAAGCCACCGTCGAGGGTGGCTGCGGGGTCGTATATGATCCTGACGGGTTCGGAACGAAGCGCGGCGCCTATCTCGGGATTGCCCTGGCCGGTGGTCTGGCGCTGGTGAAGGCGGGATGATAACGGATTGTGATGGATACTTGGATCAACATCACGAATGCTTATGATGAGCTCGGTTCGTTACGGATTTTTACGGTTTTTTGACGAACTTTACGGTTCTTTGCTATTATTTCCGCTTGCCCAGAGGGCGATCATGCACTAGATGTGAAAAACCCGCCGCTCGACTTTCCAGGGCTGAGCAGCGGGTTTCATTAGAACCACAGGGATCATATGGCACACCTAGGCCAAGATTTCAAGCTCTGATCTTACGTCCCCGCAGGCCGCACGTCTGAGCGGGGGTTTATTATGACTGACTGCCGATTGCCCCTCTTGCCTCCAAGCACCAAAGGGCGATCACCATCTCGAAGCCCGTCTACCGGGCCTGCTGCCACCGCCCCTCTTAGAACGAGGCCGACGTGGACAACAGCAGCGAACAAGCCACCAAGTGCGCGGGCTCTGGTACTCCCAACCCGCAATGAGCTTGCAGCGTCGCCAGCATCGGCCTGCATGACATCCGTCAGACGTGACTGCGAATAAGGGGTGACCGCTGACCTACCCCGCCTGATCAAACCGACCTCGGTCGATGATCTCAGGTTCGCTCGATGCTGGGCTGTTAAGGCGCCGACTCGTCTCGAAGGTCAGGACCGCAGCTTGCCCGCGCTAGGGTGAGCTGTGTCCACAACCGATCTGAACTCAAGGTCAGGACCATAACAAGAAAGAAGTTATAGATCTCAATCGGGAAAATCAAGTTCGAATCTTAAGATCGAAATTCATTAATTCCTTCAGCAGCATTAGCCCAAGCGAAGCGCGGGAGACGCACGAATCAGCACCCGACTCACCTGGAAAGGAATGAGCAATGGCCAAAAAACGCAAAACTGCCTCGAAAAGTTCCAGAAACTCAAAATTGCGCGCGAAAACTCGGAATTCTCGCGACCGCGTGCTGATCGGCGACGGCCCGCCGTGCTCGCGCTGCCTGATGACGACATCGGCCTGGAAGCATTCGGCTGAGTGGGTGCCGACACCGGGCAAGGGCCATTACGCTTTCTGGTATCAGTGCCAGAACGACGCCTGCATCACGCATCAGATCATGCCGCCCGAGGCATTCGAGCCCGCCAAGCGCCAGAAACCATGATGGCCCCATCTCTGGAGCCATTTTCCCTATTGCATCGACTTGCGAAATGGTATACGCTAGAGCATTCGGCCTGCTTGGCCGGTGCAGCTCTTTGACAATCTGAACTTCGTATCTACTGCGTAGAAACCTCTGCGCGGTCTTTTCGTGTGCCCCGTCTGGACAACTGGAACACGAGGATCGCCATAGCCCTCGAAAGGGGATCATCACCATGAGAGTGTTTGAGCACACATCTCCAAATCAACTGAGCTTGAATCTATGCCCGATGCCTTCGGAAAGCAAGAGGCAAAAAATCCCCGCAAATCAACGCTTCAAGAAAATGCTGCGGAAAAAGCGGGGATCGGACTGCATCGAATTCACCGGCGCGATCTGTCCGAATGGCGGATATGGCCGGTTCCGCGAGAATGCGGCGAAGCGCGAGGACGACACCATCTGGCTCGCCCATCGCTACGCCTATCACCTGATCCACGGCGAGGTGCCGCCGCTTCTTCGGCACCGCTGCCATAACCCGCTGTGCTGCAACGTCGCGCATCTGATCCCCGGCACGCACATCGACAACATGGCGGACATGGTCGCCGCCGGTCGGAGCGGGAAGCCGAAGCTGAAGAAAGAGCAGGTCGAGCTGATCGCCATGCTCCACATCAAGAAAGGCCAGAAAATTGCCGATCTCGCAAAACGCTACGAGGTCGGACATCGCACCATCGCCAATATCGTCACCGGCAAATCCTGGAGCAAAGTCACGGGTATCCAGCGCCAGCCAATGAAGCCACATGAGCGAAAGAGGAAAGCCGCATGAGCGTGCGCCAATACTCCCGTGATGAAGTGAAAGAGTTCGAGGCCGCGAATCACTCGCGGCTTCAGCCTTCCCGCAGCATGCCGCAGACGCCGATGATGCGCACCGTGCCCGTGCCCATGGTGATGATCATGCCGGGCTTGCCCATGATGCCGAAGGTGCCGACCATCGAGGCCAATCTCGCCATGCGCCAAGCGCTTACCGATGAGGAAAAGCGCCAGCGCGAGATCGAGATGAAGGTGAAGGCCGAATCAACGCGCCTGCGCAAGGCCGATGAAAGGCGGAAAGTCTCCGCTGTGCGGCTCGGCAAGGCGAAGGCCGACAAAAAGCGCGTCTCGACCATGACCATCGTGGACGGGAAGGAGAAGATCACCGTGAAGAAGATCGCCACGACCTGCGACAAGATGGTGGAAAACGGCACATTGCCGAAAACCCTCAAGCAGGCGCTGGATATGTTCTGCATCCTGGTCGGTGATGGCCATGGCGCCGCGACCGAGGCCGGACACGACAGCTCGAATCGCATGACATGCGGATATGAGCCTATGAGCACCGGTGGCGGCTTCGGATCAAAGACGCCCAGCGACAGGCAGATGAATGGCCTGCGCGCATGGAAGACGATGAAGAAGCGCGTTCCCGCCGAGCTGATGATGACCTTCATGCAGGTGGTGGGCGAGGAAACCGGAAATCTCACCGTTCCCAGGCGAACATTGGCACAGATCGGCGAAGATCGAGGCTTCCGCTATAAGCAGTCATCGAGCGCTGGTGCGATGGAGGTGATTGCCGTCTTGAGCCTGATTGCCCACTATATCAGGGACCAATCTGCGACAAGTTGACGCAAGACACAAAAAAAGCAAGGTGGAAAGCGATTTCCCCTTGTTTCGGTATCCAGAAAGTGCTTATAATCGCCACAAGGCTTACTGCGCCCAGAGCAATCTAGGGCGCTTTTTCGTGCCCTGTACAAACCAAGATATAGGCCCTCAACGGGATAACGTCAAGCACCCATGTCCACGTCCTCTCACACACAGGAGCGGCAGACCGCTCACCAGCGAGGATATGACAGGCGCTGGGCTAAAGCGAGACTGGCACATCTGGTTGCCAATCCCCTATGCGGTATGTGCAAAGCCGAAGGTAAGCTCAGGGCTGCAACGGTGGTGGATCATCGAATTCCCCACCGTGGTGATCAACAGCTATTCTGGGATAGCAGCAATTGGCAATCCCTATGCGCTCCCCACCATAACAGCACCAAGCAGAAGGAAGAGAACAGAGGCCATACCATAGGCAATGATGCAAATGGAAGACCACTGGACCCCAACCACCCCTGGAATAAAAAATAAT
>ENA-UOUW01000024-UOUW01000024.1-bioreactor-metagenome-genome-assembly--contig:-NODE-24-length-33113-cov-16.373102_pt1 | contig 33113 bp, 33 predicted proteins | sample MGYA00238153_ERZ761573 | MGnify/ENA primary metagenome ERZ761573 (study PRJEB28894, sample SAMN06264780) | bioreactor metagenome | isolation source: Switchgrass | place: USA:Austin, Texas | collected... | reverse complement strand
TGGCCTCATTCTTTGAATGAGCCGCCGCAGACGCCAAGCTCGCGGCTCATTCAAAGAATGAGGCCAAGCGCACGCCGGGCGTGAAGCGCCTTGAGGGCACGAAGGACGAGCGCGGCCAAGACTTCCAGGACGACCCAACGCTGTCGCCCGAAGAGAATCACCAACGCTGGCTGAACACGATCACGGCAGAGAGCCGCGTGGGCGGCACTCCGAACAAGGCCGACGAGGACTTCTAATGCCGACGCTCTATGTGACCGAATTCTCGCGCCTGGGCTACGACATCCAGGCCAACCTCCTTGCGATCCCGCAGGAGCCGCCGGTCGCTGAGCAGACTATCACGGTCGGCGCGACCTCAGACTCTGTGACGCTGGACCCCTCCAGCCGCATCGTGCGCTTGGTCTCCGACGTTGACTGCCACTTCGCTGTCGGCGACCCCGCCGTCGAAGCCGATGCGTCGAGCCGCTTCCTCCCCGCTGATACCGTGGAATTCGTCAACATCGGTGACACCAGCGGCGGCGCCGAGTTCGCCATCGCGGTCATCGAACCTGCTGCATAAGGGCGGCCAGACATGCCGCTGATCCTCACCGAATACGCGACACTAGGCGGCGAACCCATCGCCGTCCAGTCGTTTGAGCTAGGCGACGAGCCTACGGCGTTCCAAGACAACACGGCCCTGATCTCTGTGTTTCACACGTCAGCGGCTTTCTTCATCGGCGACTATCGCTACGTCCCGGCGCGGACCAAAGAATGGGTCGCCGCCCGTGCGGACTTTACGCTCCCAATCTCCGCAGAAGGCGCGGCGGGCGAGGGCGGCGGAGAAGGTGCGACCTCCAGCGAGTGGTTCATCTATTTCCAAGGCGACGCCACGGACCCCGCCGATCAGCCTGACGTTGGCGATACCATCGTCATCAACGATCAGACCTATACCTTCGGGACCCCGGAAATCACCGAGGACCCCGTGACCTATACCTATCCCGACGTGAACTATCTCGCGACTCACATTGAGACCGAGAACCCGGGGAACCAGAACTATCTCTACAACGTCCTCAACGCCATCGTCTATGTGATCTTCGATCCCGCGACCGGCGCTGCGGCGGGTCTCGTCTCAGACGGCTCGACGGCCCCGACAAGCGTTGAAGTTGACATCGACTATTATTCGGCGCTGAACGCGGCAATCACGAGCGACCCCGATCAATCGGAAGGCCCGTGGCCGCCGCTCCGCATCTTCAGCGAAGGCGACTTCCCCGTGGACTTCTCGGGGCTCGCCGCCGCCGCGATGATGGTCGCCAGCCCAACCGAACTCTAACCCTTGACACGGCCCGGGGACCGTGATATGCCTGCCCCTCGGAGTTAACCTTAATGCCCTTCCACGCTGACTTTCGCGATGGCATCTGCGACGTTATCGCAGGCAATGCCAACCTCAACCTGATCACGCCGTATTGCGCGCTCTTCAACGGCAACCCGTCTTCGGGCGGCTCTGAAGTCACGAGCACCATCGACAGCGCTGGCCGCCAACTGATCTCCTTCGCCGCGCCTTCCGGCGGCGACATGGCGAACGACGTGGCCGTGGACTTCGGTATCGCCGAAGGCAACGCAACGGTCTCCTACGTCGCGATCTACGATGCCTCGACCTCCGGCAACCTGATCGCGTGGGCCGCGCTAGCAGGCGGCTCCGAAGCCGTCGTCATCGGCAACGCGGTGCGGTTCAACATCGGTGACCTGTCCGTCAGCGTGGACTAATCCGATGTCTGTAGTCCGCGACCTGATCAAAGCCTGGGAGGGCTTGGAGGACGGGGACCCGACGACAGTCAACCTCGATCCCTACATCTGCCCGGCAGGCTACGCCACTATCGGCTGGGGCACTTTGGTGAAGACCAAAGACGGAACGCCGATCACCAATCTCGCACAGGCCAAGCGCCGCTTCCCTGATGGCATCAGCCGGGGCGAAGCCGAGACCTTCCTCGCCAACGACATCGAAGCCATGACCGCCGCCCTGCTCCGGGACGGCGGGCCTTTCCTTGCGCGCTGGCGCACGCTTAGCGACAACCAGAAGGCCGCGATCATCAGCATGGTCTACAACATCGGGGTCGGTGGGTTTGCGGGCTCTACGCTGAAGCGCATGATTGGCAACGGCGCGATGCCGGGCCCCCTGGCCGGGCTCGACATCGAGAAAGAATTTCAGGCATCCAAAGTTGGCGGGCAGCCCATTGCCACACTCGCCGCCGGGTTCCTCGCCTGGAACAAGGTGCGGAAAAAGTGGACCCGTGGCTTGGCCCGCCGCCGCGCCGCCGAGGCCCTTGTTTTCTACGGCGAAACCGTTCCCAACGCCCTGGCCCGCGCCAACCGGCTGGTGTAGACCCTTCCGGTCTATATCTTGACACGTTAACTATTCCATGCCATACCCGGAAGCGTGAGACCACATTGGTTCGCGATCCACAATTCTGGCAAAATCTGTAAGCCCGGGATCGACCACCACATTCGTCTCACCCTCTTTCGGAGGCCGGGATGTATACGAAGCTGTGGGATGGTGACGGGAAGATGTGGGAGGTTACGCAAGACCGCGTTGCCCATCTCGTCGTCGCGCTCGGCTGGACTTACACGCCGCCGGAGAAGACTCCAGAAACTGTGCTAGGCGTTCCTTACGTCACGGCATTTCGCGAACGACAGTCCCAAAAACAAAAAGACTAACTAAGGGGATGGGAATGCCGGATCAAAACTTCTCGCTCCCTGATTGGGTGCGCGTTGAGCTTCAGGGTATCCGTGAAGCTTGGAACGCTACGGCTATTCAGTTGGCCGAAGTCGCTACGCAACTCAAAGGCGTTGCCTCGAAACACGACGAAGTCGAAGAACGGCTTGACAAAGTCGAAGAAGACGTGCGTAAATTGCAGGACGCGGAACTCGCGCGCAAGTCGGCTTGGAGCGGTCCAATGATCGTCGTCGCATTCTTTTCTGCACTCACGCCAATCGCGGGACTCATTTGGGCGGTTATGCAAATCGTCCAACACCTGCCGCTCGGCTAATGTGTGATCTTCACCCGACAGACATCCCAGAGGCGGCGGACCAAGAGTCTGCCGCCGTTTTTATATCGGAGCTTCTTATGTCCGATGTCTTTGAAGGCGGCGCTCCGCCAATGTCCAAATCAGCACGTCGCGCCGCACGGCGTGCAGAGCGGAGGCTAACTGAGAATGCGAAGCGCAGCACTCCGTTGAAACCCAAGACACCGAATCAAGGTCGCGCAATCGCAGCGCTTGCGGAAAGCGATCAAGTGTTTCTCGTCGGCGGCGCTGGCACCGGCAAGACCTATCTCGCGGGCCGTCATGCGATGGCGAAACTCGCGGCCAACCAGTGTGAGAAGATCGTCGTCTGCCGCCCTACGGCGGCCAAGGAGAAGCACAAGCAAGGCTTCCTGCCCGGCGGGATCGAACAGAAGCTGAAGCCCTGGCTGATCCCCGTGCTCGACGCCTTCGCCGCCGAAGTCAGCAACGGCACCATCGAGAAATTCAAGAACGATGGCCGCCTGGAATTCCTGGCCTTCGAACACATGCGTGGCCGCAGCATCCCCGACGCCGTTATCATCCTCGACGAGGCCCAGAACTGCGACCTCCAAGACTTGCGGATGTTCCTCACCCGCGTCGGCGAGGGCTCCCAGGTCATCGTCTGTGGCGACGTTGATCAAGTGGACATCCCGAACTCCGGGCTTGAGGCCGTCCTCGACATGATCGAGGACTTTGACCTCGACGCCGAAATCGTCGAATTCGGACCCGAAGACGTGGTCCGCAGCCGGATCGCCGCTGGCTGGGTGCGGGCTTTCAGCCGGGCCTAATCTTGACAAATTAACCATACCATGCCATAGGTGAAGACTGCTGCCCGGAGTGGTCTGGGCTTCCTTTTTCCCCTGGGGCGTGAAATGGCTATCATTGTCGAGGACGGCTCCGTCGTCCCCAACGCCAATTCCTATGTGTCCGTGGCCGACGCCACGACCTATCTGGCGGCCAACATCCACGTCTCTGCGGCTTGGGTGGCGCTCTCGACTGAGCAGAAGGAAAACCTTCTGATCTGGGCGACCCGCGAACTCGACAACCGTGTGGACTGGAAGGGTTCGAAAACCGACCCCGAGTCCTCGCTGCGCTGGCCCCGCGTCGGCGTCTTCGACCGCGACGGCAACCTCATTGCCGACGACGTGATCCCCAAGCAACTGAAGGACGCGGTGTGCGAACTCGCTCGCTATCTCATGGCTGGCGACCGCTCGGCTGACACTGGCCGCGAAGGCATCAAGGTTCTGCAAGTCGATGTCGTGCGTCTCGAATTCGACGAGTATTACAAGACGCAGTTCCTGCCCAACGAGATCGGCTACATCCTCGCCGGGCTCGGCTACGTCAGCGGAGGCACGCCTCGCTTCCCCCGCATCGTGCGGAGCTAACTCGTGACCTTCGGCCCGCTGATCAAAAATTTGGTGCAGTCTGCAATGCAGACTCTCGGGCCCGACCTCGCGCCTGCCTGCGACTACACTGTTGTCGCCAACCCGACTTATGATCCAGTGACGGGCACCGTCACCGAAGGCGGCACTGTTGTCGAGAACGTGCCGATGGTTCTGGCGCGCTTCTCCATCAACGAAGTCGATGCCGAAGTCATCGTGACGACGGACTACAAAGCTCTGATCGCCGCGCTCGATCTTCCTGGCGTGACCCCGGGGATCAACGATCACCTGACTGCAACGAACGGAAAAGAATACAACGTGCAGCGGATCATGGGCGTGCCCGGTGAGTCTCTGCACATCCTCCACGTCCGCGAAGTGTAAACTTCGTGTTGCGCTAAGCGCCGATAGTGGAAAGTGATGTTTACATGAGCATGATCAAAAACCGTGCGGCCTTCTCGGCACATCTCAACGGCTACCTGCCGGAGAAGAAGCGCGACTTTGAAAAGCGCGTGGAACGCATCGCGGGTTTCATCCACAAATCGCTGCTTGCGAAAACGCCAGTCTGGCAAGGCGAAACCATCGCCAACTATCAATGGAGCATCGACGTTCCCAAACTGGGAACGGTTGCGTATTCGACGAGCCCCGCCGAAACCGGCGAGACCAACATGATGCCGCTCGGGGTCGAACCGCGCCGGGCAAGCAACGAAGCCATCGCGAACGGGAGCTTCGCGGCTCTACAGTTTCGCGGCAGCTTTGGCCGCGTCATCTATGTGACGAACAACGCCGATCAATGGGGCGGGCTGGAAGCAGGCGACCTCCCGGTTGCTCCGCTGCAATCGCGTTCTCCGTTGGGGATGATGGGCGTCACGCTTCAGGAAGTGAAGTCGCGGCTTGATGCGGGAGTCCTCTAATGTCTCTCGACCTCCAGCGCGCCTACGTCGAAAAACGCATCGCTGACTTTCTGGCCGCCAACTTCGTGGCCGTGCCGTGCGCCTTCGAGAACGTGCCGTTCACGCAGCCTGATTCTACGTTCGCCGCCCTCAACATCATGGAGGGCGAAAGCTTCCGTGCGAACCTCGGCAAGACCTACGTCACCCGGCACCCGGGATTGATCCAGATTGATGTCTACCAGCCGGTCAACACCGGCACCAAAGAAGCCAGCGACATCGCGGAGGCCATTGGCGAGCACTTCAAAGAACACTCCGTGCGGCTTGATGACGGCGCCGTCCTCGTCTTCCGCGTCCCCTCCTACCCACGCGGGCCGAAAGCCAAAGGCTTCTTCCGCGTCATGTGCCGCGTAGGCTACTACCGCGACGAAATGACGGTGAGCTAATGTCCCTCGAAACCCAACGCAAACTCGTGCAGACCCGGACGGCGGCCTTCATGGCCGCCAACTATCCAGGGGTCCCCGTCGAGTATCCCAACGTCCCGTTCAACCAGCCGCAGGGCCGGTTCGTCAGTCTCGAAGACGAAGAGACGCAGAGCTTCCGGGCCAACCTCGGAGCCAACTACACGGTGCGCCACCTGGGGGTCTTCAGCCTCGAAGTCTATGTCCCGGTCAACACCGGCATGTCGGCGGCCAACACCCTGGCCGAAGCCCTGGGGAAGCACTTCCAGGAGCGTGATTTCACGCTCGAAGACGGGGCCCGCCTCACCTTCCGCGCCGCTAGTCCCCGGCCCCAAGGGGCCAAGCGTAAGGGTTTCGCCAGCGTCAGGGTCGTGATTCCCTATTTCAGGGATGAACGGGAAGCCTAAGCCCTTCCCTTTGGGCCGCTCCCGGGCTTGACAGTTAACCAAAATATGGTTAATTGGGCACTCTGATCCTATTGTCGGGCTGGGCCCGAGGTCCGTCCTATTGGGAGACACCACATGGCTTTCGCCGACAGCAACCGCGTCTCGCTTCGCTACATCATCGAGAACCCCGCCGCCTGGGGTGTGACCCCGGCTTCGGGCGTGGTCCGCGAAATCCGCCTGACCTCTTCGAGCCTCGCGGCTTCGAAGGAAACCGTCACGTCTGACGAACTCCGCGCCGACCGCATGGTGTCGAGCGTGGTCGAAGTCTCGGCGATGAGCGGCGGCGACATCAACTTCGAATACAGCGCGGGGTCGCAAGACGACTTCCTCCAACAATTCGTGCTCGGCGCGTGGACGCGCCCGATGGGCTTCGACCAATGGCGCGGCAACGTGCTGTCCTGGGTTGACGGCACGACCTTCCGCATTTCCGGTGCGGACTACACCGACTATTTCACGGCTGACCGCCGGATCAAAACCGAAGGCTTCGGCGACAGCCGCAACAACGGCTACTTCGAAATCGCGAGCGTCGCGTTCTCGGGCGGCAACACCAACATCACCATCGACGCCGCGACCCCAGCCCCTGTGGCGGAAGCTGGCGGCGCGAACGCTCGCCTGTTCGACGCCAACGACGTGATCGTGCTCAACAGCACGGGCATCAGCGCCGTGGCTTCGACGAACACCATCGCTGGCACCGGCCTCTTCGCCGCTGCTCGCGCCGCCGGTCAACTGAATGCCGGTCAGAAGATTTTCGTCAACGGCCTCGGCTATGCCGTGGGCTCGATCCTCTTCGACGAAGTCGCGACGGATGTCGAAATCGAAATCGACGACGGCGTCAACACTCCGATCAGCTACACGGCAGGCGTGGACTATGTGGTCGGCGCTTCGGCCTCTGACTCTGCTGCGGCCCTGGCCGCTGCGATCCGCGCCAGCGTTGCTGCGGACCTTCTGAACCTGAAGGTCACTGTCGCCACGGACACCGTGACGCTGGTGAACCTCAACAGCGTTGCTGGTTCGATCACGGAAGTGGCCGACGCCGATGGCAACACGACTGTGACGGACTTCACGGGTGCGTCTCCGACCGCTCGCGGCTTCTTCACGATTCTCAGCGTCACCGACGACGCCATCGTCACCGTGGAAGACATCACGGCTGACGCCGCTTCCGGCCAGCCTGTGACGATCAAGGGCTCGATGCTCCGCAACCCGGGCAACGTCGCCGCCATCGTCGCTCAGTCGATGTCGGTCGCCACGAGCTTCAACGACGTGGACAAGCACCTGCTGCAAGACGGCCTGCGGAACGGTTCGTTCTCCATGGAAGTCGCTTCGGGTTCCATCGTCACCGGCACGATCTCGATGCAAGGCCGTGCGACGACCTCGCACTCTTCGACTCCGTTCCTCGAAGGCGGCAGCTACGTGAACCTCCAGGCTCCGGCCACGGAAGTCATGAACGCCACGACCAACGTCGGCAACCTGACGAAGGACGGTTCTGCGCTGGCGACTGCTCTCCAGTCGATCTCGCTGGAAGGCGACGCGAGCCTCCGTAACCAGATGGCCGTGGGCTCCAAGTTCCCGCGTGGCATCGGCACGGGCCGCTTCAGCCTGACGGGAACGATCCAAGCCTACTTCGAGAACTTCGATCTCTACGACCAGTTCATCGCACACGAAACCGTGTCGCTGGGCTTCTCGTTCACGGACATCGACACCAACACGTATTTCTGGACCCTCCCGGCGATCAAGATCACGTCGGACCCTGTCGCCCCCGGCGGCATCGACCAGGACGTGATGGAGCAATTGGAATTCACGGCGTTCCGCGACGCCGCGACGGCCTGTATGCTCCAGGTTGACCGCTTCTCCAGCGTCGTCCCCGTCTAAGCGGGCAAGTAACCTTAATTTCCGCTTGACATCGGCGACGGGGTCTGCTAACCATAATCGGTCAGCCCCCGGTCGCGGTTTCTCGTCTTCTCTCCGCGACTTTCTGATCTCGTGGGGCCGTGCTGTCGGGGCAGCGCGGCCCGCTCCACTATGGACACCAAATGGCAAAGTCAAAACTCCACGCCCGCTTCAAGACCGTCGAAACGAAGGAAGAAGAAGGCGTCTGGACTCAATTCGGCGACGGTATCGAAGTCAAGATTCGTCGCTTCAAGTCCCGCGCCGTGCAGGACTATCAGAAGAAGCTCAATCGCCCCTACGCCGACATGGTTCGGCGCGGCCCGCTCCCGGCGCACATCGCCGAAGACCTGATGGAAAAGCTGATCGCACACGCGGTCATTTCCGACTGGCGCGGCGTCACTAACGAAGACGGCACCGAACTCCCGCCGACCGACGAGAACAAGCTCGCGATCATCAAAGAACTCCCGGAGTTCCGCGACGAAATTCTCGGCGTCTCCTTCGAGCGCGACGGCTTCAAGCAAGCCCTCGACGAGGACGCGGAAAAAAACTAATCGACTTCCTGAAGTGGACGCTGCAAGCTGGCGCGAAGCATAGCGAGTGGCTCAAGAAGCTTCAGGAAGAGGGAAAAGAATTCAAGTCCAAGACACTCGACGATCAGCCGACACTCTACCCGGATGTCGTTTGGGTTTGGAAGTTCTACGAGTTCGTCCACCGCTCGCGTCATAGCGGACAAGGTGGCCCACTGCCGATTACGCCAACTGAAATGTGGGCGTATTGCTGTATGCGGGGCATCTTCGACGAAGAAGATTTGGACTTCCTGCTCGCCATCATCCCCAAGATGGACAACTGGTGGCTGGAGGACTTCTACAAGAAGCAAGAGGCCGAACGCAAGAAGCGCGAAGCCGCTGCCAAAGCAAAAGCCTCACAAAAAAGGGGCCGCCGGTAACAAGGCGAGGCAATGGACGACAATCTTAAACTAGGCATTGACAGTTCGGGCGCACGCGCTGGTGCGTCCGAGTTCGAAGGCGCCATTCGGCGCATCGAACGTGCTCTTGATCGCCTGGACAACAAGAGCGCCGCGTCCCTCGCTCGTATGCAAGCCGTCGCCGGTCGCGGCGGCTTTGCTCGCATCGCCCGCGACATGGCGGCGATGGCGAACGTCAACTTCAAGACCGCGAATGTCAAGAACCTCGAAGCCATGAGCCGTGCGCTCAACGGCTTCAACGGCCCGAAGGCCGACGCTGTTCGCCGCACCGCCGAACTCTCTCTGATCCTCTCCAGCTTCGGGCGCGGCAACCTTGCCGGGCTCCAGCAATCGCTCGGCCTGATCAATCAGTTTCGCGGACCCAGCGCGGCCCAAGCGAAGAACATCGGCGCACTGAGCGCCGCCATCAACACCATGAAGGGCCCTGACCCGCAGGCCGCTCGGCGCATCGCCGATCTCTTCATGATGCTCAACGGCTTCACCCGCATGAGCGGCGTGCAACAAGGCATCGCGGGGATGAGCGCGATGCTCAATGGCCTGCGTGGCCCAAGCGTGTCCAGCGTCCGCAACCTCGCGGGCTTCGCTTCGGAGTTGATGAAGCTCCAGCCGCCACCCAACGCACAGCGTCTGATCGACGTTCTCAACTCGCTGTCCCGCGCGGCGGCGAACATGCGGAACGTGCGCTTCCCCAACTTCACTGGCCCGTTCAATCAACTGTCGGCTGGCGCGATCCGCGCCACCGGGGCCATGCGTGGCCTTGAGAATCAATTCAGCCTGAGCTATCAAGCCGGGACGCTGTTCCGTGGCCTGCTCATGAGCCTGACGCTCGGCGGCTTCACTCGCGGCGTCATGGAAGCCAGCCGCGCCAACATCAGCTTCCGTGCGTCGATGGCTACGGTCTTGGAGACCGGCGAAGAAGTCGATGACATGCTGGGCTTCCTCCAGCGCCAAGCCGACCGCCTCGGCCTCGACATTCTCAGCGTGCAGCGCACGTTCCCTCGCCTCGCGATCTCGATGATGGAGTCGGGCCAATCGGCTGACACCGTTCGGCGCATCTACGAAGTGTGGGGTAGCTCGATGCGCGTGCTGGGCCTCGAAGCCCAGAACCAAGAGCTTGTGTGGAAAGCCCTGACGCAGGTGTTCTCGAAGGGCACGGTCAGCGCCGAAGAACTTCGTCAACAGTTGGGCGACCAACTGCCCGCCGTGTTCAACCTGCTTGAACAGGAATTGGAGCGCGTCACCGGCGCCGAAGTCAACCTCTTCGACGAAATGCGTCGGGGTAACGTCTCCAGCGAAGCCATGCTGCTGCTGACGGAACGTCTGGCTGAAACCTACGGCTCGCAAGTCGGCCCCGCGATGCAAACCGCATCGGCGCAGATGGCTCGCCTCCGCAACCGCTTCACTGAATTCGCTCTGCTGGTCGGCCAATCGGGTCTCGACCAAGGCCTTGCCGACGCCTTCCAACGCATCGGCAACGCGATGGACAGTCCTGAGTTTGAGCAGTTCGCTCAACGCCTCGGCCAGTCGATGGGCAACGCTGCTCGCATGTTCGCCGATGGTATTATCTGGGCCGTCGAGAACATTGATCTTCTCGTTGACATCCTGAAAATCTTCCTCGCCCTGAGCGTTGCTCAGTCGCTGATGGACATGACGATCAGGATGCACCAGTTCGCGACTGCGACTAACGTCGCGACCGTGGCACAGAACCTGTTCAACATCAGCCTGAGCGGCATTGGCCGCATGGCGGGGATCGCTGGCCGTGCGTTCACGGGTCTCAACAACACTTTGATCTCCGGCGCTACTGCGGCTGCGGGCGCGATCTCGCGTCCGGTCACGACGATGCGTGGCCTGGGGACTGCCGCCACTGGGGCGGGCACGGCAATCGCTGGCGCTTTCGGGCGCATTGGCCCTGCGATTGCCGCAGCGGGTCCCGGCATCATGCAACTCGCTTCGCGGGCACTGCCGATGTTGGTTGCTGGTGCTCGGGCGTTCCCCGGGACCGCACTGATCGCCAGCATCGTTGGCATCGGTATGGCCGCCGTCGAGACCAGCGGCATCTTCGATATGTGGGCTGACGATAGCCTGACGACCGGCGACATCATCGGCGGCGTGCTCGAAGAGATTGGCGCGAACTTCGCCAGCGTCGCGGGCTGGATTGGCGAGAAGGCTGGCGAAATCTGGGAGATGGTCAGCGGTGCGTTCAAGGCTATCTTTGACGCCGCGAAGTGGGTCGCCAACGGCCTGATCAACCTCTTCGTCGCCGCAGGCGACATCATCATCGAATCGTTCTCGCAAGTCGCTCGCAGCGTCGGCGGGATGCTGACCGATCTTGCGGGTAGCGCGGGCGCAGCCATGCGTGGCGACTGGGCACTGGCGGGCTCGCTGGCTGCCGACGCCTTCACGACCAGCGCCGAAGAAGGAATGGAATTTGGCGACCGCATCGCCGACCGCATTGGTCGGACGATGTCGCGTGACCGCTTCGAACAACTCGGCGAACTCGCTGGCGACTGGCTGATGGCCGGGGCCGAAGGTTCGGGCTTCATGGACTTCCAGCGCGGCGCGTTTGCTCGCGCCCAACGTCGCGCCCGCGACCGCATGAATGCCGAACTCCGTGGAACGGACCAAGAAGATACGGGCTTCGAGACCGACCCCATCGACTTGAACGCCGTGAACCCTTGGGTCAACGGCGCACCGGATTCTGGTGGCGACGACGGTTCGCGCGAAGCCCGCCGTCTCCGCGAAGAGAGCGAAGACTGGGTTCGTTCGCTGAGCCCGGCCATCGAACTCGGCCACGAACTGAATGAAATTCAACGGCTGCTCGCACAGTCCACGTCGCAACTCGCGGCGGCGGGGATGTCCGAAGCCGAAGCACGCACTCGCGCCACCGATGCTCTGCGTGAACAATTCGGCCTGATGTCGGATGTCGAGAAAGCTCTGCGCGATCTCACGCTCCAACAAGAGCGCTACGACATGGCCGTTGACGCTGGCCTGATCACGCAAGAGCGCGCGAATCAACTGGCGCAGCGCGGCTTGGTGCAAGCTCAAATTCAAATGGGCCTGTTCGCTCCGCATGAGCAAGCGGTGCGGAACTTGGAGATGCGCCTCCAAGACCTGAACGAAATCCAAGATACTCTGCTGGCGCAGGGCATCGACATGGAAGCCGTTCGCGAGCGTGCGATCCAAGGCTATCTCCGCGAAACCGGCGCGGTAAGTGAGTCCACCACTGCAATGTGGGACTACGCGGATGCCTTGAACGCAATCGCTGCGGCTCGCGGCCAAGGCCTGTCGGAAGGCGACGCCAACAGTGCGTCGCGCCGTGCGGGCACGTCTGCGATGGGCTCCATCGTTGGCGATAGCGGCACGGACTTCCAGCAACGGATCACGCAGCTTCAACAGCTTCGCGAAGAAGGCTCGATCACCGCCCAGCAATACAACATGGCTATGGCGGAGATGACCGCCAACACGCTGGAATTCCAAGTCGCGATGGGCGAAGGCACCTACGTCGATCAGTTCCTGGCGGGCCTGACTCGCATGACCGAAGGCGCCCGCAACATGCAGGCGACGATGGGCGACCTGATGACTCAGGCCGCGACCTCGATCACGCAAGGGATCGGCGACTCGCTGGCTCGCGCCATCGTCTACGCTGAAGACCTCCAAACGGCTCTGTATGATGTCGTGAACCAAGCGCTGTCGCAGTTGATCTCTGGCCTGATCCAAATGGGTATCCAGATGATCATCAACCAGATGATCGGCCAAGCCGCACAGACTGCGGCCACGACCGCCGCGACCACGGCGGGCGGCACGGTCGCGGGCGCGTGGGCCCCGGCGGCGGCGGCGGTCTCGCTGGCGAGCTTCGGCAGCAACGCGGCTCCGGCCATGATGGGCATCGGAGCCACCTATGCCATGACCCAAGCCCTGTCTATGGCGGGCGGCCTGGGCATGAAAGACGGCGGTGAAGTCATCGGGCCGGGCACCGGCACGTCTGACTCTGTCCCCCGGATGCTCAGCAACGGCGAGTTCGTGGTTAACGCCCAGGCGGCGGCGGCCAACATGGGCACCCTCCAAGCCATCAACAACGGCGCGGTCGCGGGCGGCGGCATGGGCCGTGGCGGCGACGTGACGGTCCAAGAGGCTCCGGTGACGGTTAACGCCATCTATGATCCTGCGGCGGTCATGGGTGCGATGTCGAGCGTCGAAGGCGAGCGGGTCATCATGACGGTGCTGGGCAACAACTCCGACAAGATTCGCAATCTCCTGTCGCGTTAATCATTGACACTAACCACGATCTAGGTTAAGAGACGACGATGGCTGTAATCACGGGCACTTCGAACGACTGGAAAGACCTTCTGGCCGATCTCCGCACTTCTGCGGTCGCGAACGGCTGGACCGAACTCGACTACTCCACGGGCGGCACCGACGAAGAGCCGGATGTCCTCTACCTCGAAGGTCCGGGGATCACGATGGACGAGAAGGTCTACGTCCAAATCCGCACGCACGCCGACGTTGACGAACTCTACTACGGCTGGGAAATCCGCACGGCCATCGCGTTCTCGCCGGGCCTCGACTTCGAGAACCAGCCGGGCGTCAGCCCCGCGACCTACATGAACCTCGACGACGCGACGATCAACTATCGCTTCTACATCAACGATGGCCGCATCGTCGTCGTCGCTCGCATCTCGACGTTCGTCATGTCGTGCTACGCGGGCTTCTTCCTCCCCTTCGCCGACCCCACGGAATATCCGTATCCGCTCTACGTCTTCGGCAGCAACCCCAGCATCAAGCGCTACACCAACGTCATCAATCAAGATCGCGGACTCGCGGGCCCAGGACAGAACTGTGCTCACGTTCGTTCGTCTGGCGGCCAGTGGCTTCCGGTCTGGAACTACAACGACAACGCCAGCTTCGACACGCCGCATGACGAGAACGGCTACAGCCTGTGGCCGCTCTACACCGGCCAAGCTTCTTCGCAGGCGACGGTCTCCTACAACCTCGATCTCCGTCCGCCGCAAGGCGAGACCGACGCACACGCCTTCTGGCCCGTCCACATTCACGGCGCTGCGGCCAACCTCGGCGTCCTCGGCGTTCTCGACGGCGTCTACTATGGCTGGAACTCGGTGCTGAACACCGAAGACACGGTCGATGTCGGCGCCGATGAATTCCGCATCTACCAGTCGATCAACCGCGCTGGGCTCAACAACTTCTTCTGGATGAAAGAAGAGTAATGGCTTACACTTCACATGGCGATGTCACTGACATCAACGACCTCGCTGGCCGTCTGAAGACGTTCGCTGTTGCCAACGGCTGGACGCTAGACGACGACTCGTGGCCGAACAACATGAGCCTCCACAAAGGCTGTTGCTACATCCACTTCCGCCGCGAGACCTTCAACGACGACGACGCCAATGGAATCAACCGGCAGGATGACCGCATGGTCTATCACCTGTCCACGGGCTACGACGGCGCGCAACCAACGGCGACGCTGCGTTTCACCGGCCAACCCAACTCCCTTGTGACGGCAACGGACGACAGCGACTTGCTGCGGACGAATGACCTGACTGGGCCGTTCGAAACCGTCCACCTGTTCTGCAACGACGACGCGGGCCCGCACTACATCTACATGGTAGTCGAGAACGCGAAGACCGCAGGCGACGGCTTCTACTCGCACGTCTACTTCGGCGAGTATGATCGCAATGGCATGACCTACACGCCGGGCTTCGCCTGGGCCGGTGCGACGTTCTATCAATGGTATGCCGCAGACATCGGCGGTCCCGGGATCAACGACTGGAGCGAGACCGGCAACATCGGCACGCATCACATGATGTTCGCGATGGACTTGTCGGCTTCCGACAACCAAGTGCATGTGCGCTGCGACGGTGCGATGGACTCGACGTTCATCGTTCGCCAGCGTGTGCTCCCGCTCTTCCAACGCCTTGTCGGCGAAGAAGACCCGTGGGAAGACAGCACGAGCGGCGGCATCCTCCAAGCCTGCTTCGTTGCCGGTGCTCACCCAACCAACGGCGTGACCCCGCTGTTCCCCATTCCCATCATCGTCGGGCGTCTCTCCGATGGCACGATCTACTCGGTGTTGGGCCATGCCAAAGACCTTCGCGTGTGCTCGATGAAGGGACGCACCCACGGCGAAGAAATCACTTTCGGCGGCGACACCTGGGTTCTCTTCCCCATGCGCCGCAGCCAACCAACGGGCCTGATCACGATGCCGACTTCTCCGGCGATTGACAACACGAGCGCCCGTTACGGGTTCGCGATCAAGAAGAACGTGCCCTAATGGCTATCGGGGTCGTCTTCCCCGTAGCCGATGCCGCGCCGCCTTCTTGGACGGCCACGCATGTGGGCGCTGCGGCCTGGGGCGACGAGTTCCGGGCGGAGGACCCGCTTGTCTCCAACGATGTCAACGAACAAGACATCAGCCTCGGCGAAGCCAAAGGCATTGGCGTTCTCCACGAGGGGATGCTGGGCGACTACTACTACCGCGTCTACTTCATTCCGAGTTTCACGCTCACCGTTCGTAACCCGACGACGGACGTTCCGATTCCCTACTTCATCTGGAACGCCTTCTTCGACCCCAACGAAATCACGGCACGCGCTGAGACCGGCGACACCGGCATCATCAACTCCGCCGATGTCGGCGAGACCTTCAAGCGGCTTGAACTCCGTGAATTTACGATCACGTTCACTGAAGACGCGCCGCTCACCGTCGATGCCGAATACGACTACGAGTTCACACTCGGCGAAGCCATCTTCAATGTCATCGCCCTGCGTATCGGCGTCTTTGCCGACAGGCCGGAGATGCCAGCGCGTCGGCAACTATCCTACTTCACTGACGTGTTGCAGGCGTGGGATGGCACGGAGCAGCGTATCAGCGTCCGCGATGAACCGCGTCTGACGCTGAACTACACCTACTTCCTGCCCACGGAACCAGACATCCGCCGCTTCCGCGAACTCCTGTTTCGCGGCCTCGGTTCTGAATATGCGATGCCTCTGTGGGGTGACGCCACGAACCTCGCAACGGCTGCGCTGCCCGGGGCCACCGAACTCGATGTCGATCTCTCGCTGGCCGACCTCTACGAGGACGAATTCATTCTCGTCGAGACCCCAGTCGGCGAACAGTATCTCTTCCGCGTCGCCGAAATCGACGGCAACGAAGTCACAGTGGACACCGTCGTCGGTGCTGAAATCCCGGCAGGCTCTGCGGTGTTCCCAATGATCCGCGTGCAGGTTCAAGAAGGCGCGGGCATCTCGTCGTATCCGGTCAACGCGGGCACGGCGAACATCACTGGCATCTCTATGGAGACGCGCCTGTTGGGCGGCGCTGGCGGTGTTCTCACGACTTACAAGGGCACGCCGGTCCTGGAGCAAATTCCGCTCAACAACGATCAGGTCGAAGAAGACTTCCAACGCAAGCTGGAGACCTTCGACTACGGCGGCCAGATCGAAGTCTACTCGGCGCAACTCGTGAGTCGCGTCAGCGGCAACCGCACGTTCTGGATCGAGACCCGTCAAGAGCGCCAGGACATGAAGGTGTTCCTCGACGCCGTCGCGGGGATGCGTAATCCCTTCTTCGCGCCGACGTTTCGCGACGACTTGATCCCCGCTGGGGACACCGGCAACGAACGCTTCATCGACGTGCAGTCGGGGACGATGGTCGGCGACAACTACCTCACGACGTATTTCGACGCCGTGGGCTTCCGCGCTCTCCGCATCAAGACGCCGACGCAAATCTATTACGCGACGGTGATCGCCGTCAGCCAGATCAATGCCGACACCGTTCGTCTGGAACTCGAAGAAGACTTCGAAGGCGAGCAAGATCAGATTTCGCAAATCTCGATCATGCGTCTTTCACGTCTCGCCAGCGACAACGTCGGGGTCAAAGACTTCAACCTCGATTCCGAAATCACACTCAGCATCACGACGACCGAACAATGAGCTATGTAGACGACGAGACATCAGTCCACGACGGGCGGCCAATCGAACTCTACAAGTTCGTGAACCCCATCCGCAGCTACTGCTATACGTCTTACCACCGCACCATCGAATACAACGGGGATGTCTACGAGGCAATCCCGCTGAAGCGGTCGAGCTTCACCGGGGGTTCAACCCAGGACCCGCCGAACCTCGACATCGAAATGCCGGTGAACAAAGAGGTCGTGCAGGATCACGCATTCCAAATCGCACCGCGTAGCCTCGACCTCACGATCTTCCGCCGCCACGGCGAAGCCGGTGAGACCGTTGTCTATTGGACCGGCCATGTGGCCTCGGTGTCGGCAAAGAACCGGACGGCCAAGCTCCGGGTCCCCAGCACGTTCGCCTCGCGGATGTCGCAGTCGATCCCGAACATCTACTATCAGTCGCAGTGCAACCACCCCCTCTACGGGACACGCTGCGGCGTTCTCCGTTCGGAATTCGTCGTCGAGACCACGGCTGTCTCCTACTCCGGCGGGGCCTTCATCGCCGTTGGCAGCGTCGGCGGAGAGGCTGACGGCCACTTCAATGCCGGTGAAATCGTGCGGGTCGCCGATGGCGAGCGCCGCCTGATCACCAGCCAACAGGGGGTCAGCCTGTCCCTCAACTACCCGTTCCGCGAGATGAACCCCGGGGACGCCGTCGAAATTTACGCCGGATGCGATCATACGATTGACACCTGCAAGGCGAAGTTCGATAACGTCGTGAACTTCGGCGGGCATCCTTACATCCCCACGATCAACCCCTTCAAGACGAAACTGAGCTAACCCCATGTGGATGCTTCTCTTCGTAGCCGTGCTCTTCATCGCCAGCCTGTTGCTGGCGCCGAAGCCCAAGCTCGAAAACGCGAAGGCCGCGAGCCTTTCCGACTTCTCGTTCCCGATGACGGACGAGGGGACGCCCGTGTTTTTGTTCTGGGGCCGGGTCAGGATCAAGGCTCCGAACGTCCTGTGGTATGGCGACTTCTTCGCCGACCCCATCAAGGAAAAAGTCAAGACCGGGATGTTCTCTTCGAAGAAGATCACGGTTGGCTACCGCTATCACCTTGGCATCCAAATGGCGCTTGGTCTCTTCACCGGGGCCGGGCCGACGCTGCGCCGCCTGTGGTGGGGTGACAAGGAAATGTGGACGGGCACGTCCACGGGCGGCACCATCGCCATCAATGATCCGAACTTCATGGGCGGCCACAAGGAAGGTGGCGGCCTTATCGGCACGATTGACTTCAACCCCGGCACGTTCTCACAGAACCCTTCGCCGTATCTGGAGCAAGAGCGCAACCTCGGGGCCGGGGATGTCCCGGGCTATCGCGGCTTGATTAACTTGGTCTTCCGGGGCAACACCATCGAGCAAACGGTGGACGCTTTCGGCAAGGCCGTGATCCCCAAGGCCTTCCAGATTGGCGAGCGCCCTAATCTCGATCCCCTGAGTGTCGAAATCGAGCAGGTTCCAAACCTGCTGGGCTTCAATACCGTTGGCCCCAACGGCGACTGCAACCCGATGGAGATGATCTACGACATCATCACCAGCGACTGGGGCCGCATGGCCCTCGCCACGTCTACGGTCGATCTCGCTAGCTTCACGGCTGCGGCGCAAACGCTTGAGGATGAAGAGCACGGCATCGCCTACATGGTCCGGTCGAGCCAAGACGCCCGCGACGTGATCGAAGACGTGCTGAAGCAAATCGACGGCATGATCTACGAAGAGCCGACGACGCGCAAGCTCGTGATCAAGCTGATCCGTAACGACTACGACGTGAACGCCCTGGTCGAGTTCGACCAAACGAACGTGCTTGAAGTCACGGAGTTTGCGTCTTCGCAATGGGAAGACACCTACAACCAAGTCCGCGTGGTCTTCCCCGACCGCGCGTCTGACTACGAAGAGAAGACGGCGTTCGCACAGGATTTGTCGAACGTCTCGATGCAGTCTCGCGTCCGCTCGTCTGAAGTGACTTTCGCGGGTGTCAGCAACGCCGCGCTGGCCCAATTCCTTGCCAGCCGCGAACTCAACTACCTCTCGATCCCGATCACGAAGGTCCGCATCGTCGTGGACCGTCGCGGTGCGCAACTGCGCCCCGGCGATGTCGTGAAGTTCTCGTGGCCGGAATACGGCATCAGTCAACTCGTTTGCCGCGTGCAACAGTTCGACTACGGCGAACTCGACAACAACCGCGTCGCCATCGACCTCGTGCAGGATCGCTTCGCGATCTCCAACACCATCTTCAGCCCGCCGCCGCCGACTCTGTGGGAACGTCCGCCTACGGACGCACCGCCGATTGAGAACTCGCGCATCATCGAACTGCCGCGCTTCCTCGTCAGCAAGATCGTCGAGAGCGAAACCACGCTGGGCGGCGATGACGACTCCAGCTTCCTCGGCTACTTCGTCCAGCAACCGAGCGACTCTTCGGCGTTCTTCACCGCCGAAGTCACGGTCACGGGCAATGCCGAATACGGCACGGATGTCGTCACCGGCACCTTCAACAACACGGCCACCCTCGTCAACGCCATCACCATCGAAGGCCTCGACGAATACGACACGACGGACGGGATTCAAATCACGAACGTCCAAGAGCCCGGCCAACTCGTCACCGTCACCGAAGCCGAAGTCGAGACCGGCGCCAACATCTTCATCATCGGCGACGAAATCTTCGCCTATCGCAGCGCCACACACCTTGGTGCTGGCGTCTATCGCTTGAACACCATCTGGCGCGGCGTGCTGGACACCAGCCCCCGCGATCACGACGCAGGCGAGCGCGTGTGGTTCTTCACCGACGAACTCGGCAACTTCGGGGAAAACTTCTTCGAAGGCGACGAAGACCTGTCGGCCCAACTCTACAATCGCAACGGGTTCCGCACCAGCATCCCCGAAGGCCCGTTCACGGTCGATCTCCAGAACCGCAGCGAACGTCCGTATCCGCCGGATCAAGTCGAACTCGAAGGCGTGCCCTTCCTCGACGAACTCGCGGAAGGCGCGACGCTGGACTTGACGTGGCATCGCCGCAATCGGAACGCCACTTCGATTACGCGCCCCGACGCCGCCGACGAAGCTCCGCACGAGACCACTGAATACTACGCGACGGTGTCGCGCCAGAATCAACCGGAAGAAGGCCCAGAGTATGATCTGGGCACCGGCACGTCTGGCGACCTGACCGACGACAAGCCGGGCCTCGTGACCCTGCGCCTCTACTCGCGTGTGGACGGCGTGTCGTGCCTGTATCCCGTCTACCGTCGTTACATCAGCCGCAACCCATACCTGATTTCAGCGCTGATCTCCAACGAACTGTCGCTGACGGCGAACCTCCGCAACCTGCCTCCTATCCAAATGGACGCAGAGCCGATCATGACGCTGACTCTGATCGGCGACATGCAGAACATTGGCCCCATCGAACTCGAAGCCAACCTCGATGTCGATCTCGTTGTCACCGCAGACATGCAGAACAACGAGCCGAACTTGCTGTCCGCAGCGTTCGACATGGAGATGGCTCTGACCGGCGATCTCCTGAACTACGACGCCGAGCAAGAGCTTCAAGGCACGCTCGATGTCGATCTCTCGTTCACGGGCGACATCAGCATCGAACGCTACTTCGAAGCCACGATGGACGTGGACTTGGAGATGGCGGGCTTGATCACCCAAGACGCCACGACTCCGCTCTTGGAGGGTTCGAACGACTTCTACTACACTGGCGCCGAACGTCGGTTCGTCGTCCCCGCAGATTGCTATGCGATCACCATCGACGCATGGGCGGGTGGCGGCGCACAGGCTGGCAACCCAACTGGCGGCTTCCGCCTCCCCGGCGGTTCCGGCTACTCGCGTCTGGTTCTCCGTGTCACGCCCGGCGATGAAATTCGTTTCAGCATCGGCCAAGGCGGCCAAACTGGCGTCGATGATGTTAGTGGCGGCCCCGGCGGATGGCCTGACGGCGGCGACGGCGGCCTGAGCAGCAGCTTGGCCGCAGGCGGCGGCGGCGGCTCCACGCATATCTACATCAACGACGAACTCGTTCTCGTCGTCGGCGGGGGTGCAGGCGAAACCGGCACTTCGGCAACCGGCGGCAGCGGCGGCTCCGGCGGCGGACTATCTGGCGGCGGCTCTTCTGGCTTCTCTCCGACTTTCGGAGCCACACAGACTGAGCCGGGCTTCAATCCCAACCACTTGACTGTCCATGACGGCGTAGGGCCGCAGGGCGGCAACGGATGGGATACCAGCATCACCACGGCTGACGGCGCGGGCTCCGGCGGCGGCGGCGGCTACTTCGGCGGCGCCGGTGGGCACGACGGCAGCGCTGGTTCTGGTGGTTCTGGCTTCATCATCCCCCGTGAGGGTAATGAGGGCTACGTCATCGAGTCCATGACGCATGGCTTCAGCACCACGGACGGCTTCTGGTCGCACGGGTTTGAGGACCCTTACGGCGTGCGCCTGCCAACCGGCGTTGGCACCGATGGGAACGACGGAAAGATTTCGATCTTCGTCCACGCTGACGGAGAACCCTATGATCTCCATCGCGGCCCGTTTGTCTCTACCCCAACCAACCACACGACCGACGTGTGGCGGTGGAAGCGCTTCGTCGTGCCCGCAGATATGTGGATTGAAGAAATCCACGTCGTAGCGAACGCCGACTCCGCGACGACGACGATCTGCGGTGTGATCTTCAATCACTCTGTGGCCCCTCTCGTTGACGGCCCTGGTAGTTGCATCGCTCACTCTGGCTTTGTGACCGGCGTGACCACTGGGCAAAATGATTTGCCACTACTCGATCCCGTGTTCGTCCGCCAAGGACAAACGGTGTGGATCGGCACGATCTCCGACATCGCGACCTACAGCAACCGTCAAGACTCGACGGACCACTTGCTGCCAACAAACTACTCATGCTCTAACACGGGCGTCACCGTTGACCCCGCTCTCGGCGGCATCTGCGCCAACGAGAACACCTGGGGCTCGACGAACAGCAAGAGCAACATCGCTTACGGCTTCTGGGCGTCGGGGACCACGGACCTCGATGTCCCTGGTGATTCCGCCATCGCAGTCGTTCCCTTCACTTTCCCGACTTCCACAGGCACTTTGGACATCACGTCTGTCGATCTCGGCGGGCGCATCCCCAAAGTTGCTTTGATCTTCTACGGCTACGCTCCGGCAGATTCTGACGCAGCCAGCATCGTGCAGGGCTTCGGTATGGTCTCTCGTGGCTCAGGCCGCGCCCAGACTGTGTCGGCGACGATGAACGACAACCAAACGTCGTCAGACACCGCACGCTCGCAAATCTACAACCGTGCCATCCATTACGGTTCGCCGGGGACCAATACCCCTGCGGGCGAAGCCAGTATCTCTGATTGGCTCAGCGACGGCATCCGTCTGAACTTCACGACCGTTGACGGCACCGCACGTCAGGCCTTCGCGATCTTGATCGCTGGGGAAGACGTTGAAGTTGCTTGTCAGCGGAAGAGTGACTGGAATGCCGGGGACACCCGCATGGACGGCTTTGGGTTTAAGCCTACGTTCGTTGTCTGGTCTGGACTCTCGATCAACATCACCAACTCCACCAGCCCCGGCACCATCACCGCCGGTAGCGCTGGCTTTGGTGTTGGCATCTGTGACAGTCACGGCAACCAAGGCTCCATCGCCTGGGGGCAGACCGACGCGCAAAGTCAAGCTGGTCGTCCGTCGAACTACATCTCCAACGCTGCCATCGAGTCGAGCATCAACAGCGGCGCCGCGAGTGTGAACTCACTGTTGACCCTCCATAGCATCGACGACGCAGGCTTCACCATCAACGCCACGAACGGCCTTGGCAGCACCGAGTCCTATATTGTCGCCGTGCGGATTCCAGACATGGAATCTCGCGTGCTGCAATTTGATAGCCGCACCACGACTGGAGTCCAGAACGTGACGGGCGCGGGTTTTGAGCCCGAGTTTGCGCTGCTCTTGGGCTCTAGCGTCCAGAGCTACAACACTGTGATCTACAACACCGACGAAGCGTCGGGCTTGGGCGTCGCGGCCTTCACCGCGAACGACGGCATTGGATTGGGCTTCTCCAACCGTGTCGCCGACCCCACGGATTGTAATTCCGGTGCTCAACTCGACGACTTCATTGTTGGCCGGGGCACCAGCCCACGCGCCATCGCCGCCGATTTCGATGGGTTCACCAGCGACGGATTCGATCTCGACTATACCGCTGTTCACACGACGGCGACGAAGAACCTCGCGCTGGTTCTCGGACGCGGCAACCACATGGACGCCGTAGCCGAAGCCGACACCGATGTCGCTGGTCAGTTGTTCAACCAAGGAGAAGGTGGCTATTCGATGCTGATGACCCGGGGTAGCTCCTGGGCTTCGAGTTCGACGGGCACGTTCTTCGTCGCCCTCAACAACTGCGGCATCGGTAGCAACATTTCGTCTGGCGGGGCCGAACTCGGCACCGACATCATCTGCCGCCGCGACGCCACGATCAGTAAGCTCACGGCGCATATCACAAACAACCTGAAGACCACTAACGTCGTGATCCGCTTCCGTAAGAACGCGGGCAACGGCAACCAAGTGATCACGGTTCCTCCGTTGACTACGGGTTTCTTCTCCGACGTTACGAACACCGACAGCATTGTCGATGGCGACCGCTTCTGCGTGAGCATCACGACCACGGCGCCTAGCAACGATATTGCTATTCGCGGCATCTTCGCGCTTTGTAAGTCCGACACCGGCAATCCCCACGTCTACTGGGGCCTGTATGGTGGCGAAACCACGGTGTTCAACGACGCCGGGGCCAGCGAAGCTCACTACTACGCGCCAATCGGCGCGCACTCTGGCGACGGTGACGCCACCGACACCGCATATTCGCGTGTTGTTGTCCCCGTTGACTGCGAAGTCAGCCATCTCCGCGCCCAGGTGTTCACGAACCCACGGACGACAGACACCGTCGCTTTCGTTCGCATCAATAGTGTGAACAGTGCGGTGACGATCACGATTCCAGCCTTGACCACCGGCAGTTTCGAAGACACTTCGAACACTGCTTCGATCACGGCTGGAGATACGCTGGGCTTCATCGTGACCACGGGAACAGGTGCAGGCACGTTGAACTTCAACCACCTTGGCGTCATGCTCGCGATGGACAACGACGAGTGGCCGCTTGTTGCCCACAGTCAGGTCAACAACCAAGGCGAGATTGATAACGCAGACTCCCGTCGCGAAATGTATCACGCATTGGGTGGTCGTCTGAACTTCATTGGCGAACTCGCTGACGTGACGACGGCAGACATTGAGCTTGAGCAGATTCCAATCCTGCACTCGTTCTACGCCCGTGGCCTGTTCACGACGCTGGCGACGAAAGCCGGGTCTGACTTCGTTCTCCATCTGAACGCGGACTTCGAAGACCTGACTAACACCGTCACCGCGACTGGGGTTGGCACCTTCTCCGACATCACGAACGAGGATGAAATTCCTTCGGGGACCCGTCTGTGTGTTCGTTCCGACCGCCCGGCCACGACCTTCAATCACGACTACATCACAGTAGGCCTTGTTATGTCCAACGAGCCGTGATAGAGAGGACGCGATGATCAAAACCACACGCTGGACCCTGGACACCTGCAAATGCGTATTGGACTTGCACTGGGACGACTCTGTCGATGTCTCGGAAGGCGCAAGCCCAATCGTCAGCGTGTCTTCGGTGACAAAGTGTCCTCTCCACGCCCACCACGCCTCTGGGGCGGACCACTACCAAGCGGTCCTGGCGCACAACAGGGACGCGAACGTGCAGGCCAACAAGGTATGATCGTCAAGGCCCTGATCGAGTTGAAGGCCGCGAGCCCGCCGGGCGTTGGCCCCCTCTACTACACCAAGGGCCCCTCTGGGCTCTTCGGCTGGACTTCCGTGGCCCAGGACGCCTTGGGGTTCGAAAGCCTCCACGATGCCCAGGCCTTCATGCAAGAGGGTTTTCTCGTCGGAGTCGCCGAAGCCCGGGAACACAAGTTTCTGGACGTGCCACCCCGTTGACAACATGGTTAATCTGTGGTAGAGGTCGGGGATGGCCCAAGCCCCGGTCCCCACTGGATTCCTCCCCGAGCCCCGTTGGCTGTTTCGCCGCATTCTCACGTTTGCGGTGATCATCTACGTCGGCCTGATGGTCGGCTTCATCGCCCACGTCCTGGCCGCCGCCGGGGCCACGATGGCGCTCCTGACCCTGGCAATCGCCCTGGTCATCCAGTCCACGATCCTCCAACTGATCTACCTGATCGCCCCAAGCGCCGAATACGTCCGTGCGATCTCCACGGTTGTCGAGGCCGCCCGGGGCGGCGACGTTGAGAATCCTCCGGCGCAAGGCACATAAAAAGTATGACTTTCTCCTTCCTCGCCCCAGTGCTGAGCTTCTTCAGCAACCCCCGCGTCCTCGTCATTCTGGCCGTCGTCGGCCTCCTTGGCGTGATCTACGTCCGGGATACCCAACAAACGGCCCGGCTCGAAGCCCAGGCCGCCGTTGTGGCGACTTTGGAAGAGACCGTGGCGCAGAGCACCGCGAAAATTGAAGGCCTCCAGCGGGCCTCTGAGGCCCAGCAAGAGGCCAATGAAGTAATCTCCCAGCGGCTCGCCGAGCGGGTCGCTTTTGAAAGGTCCGTAAATGCGCTCATCCGTGACATTGATCGGGCGGGTCCGTCTCTTCCTGACGGCGCTATCCGCGATCTTACTCATGAGCGGCTTGGCGTCCTGCGCCGGGACGCCGAAGCCCGTTATCCCGCCCGTTGAGTTTTCGGCTCCCGACATCGAGCCGAACATCCTGACGTGCGAGTTCGCGCCGGTCCCTCCAGGGCCCGGGGCTAGCGAAGCCGAAGCCGAGGTCTACAAGGCCCAGCTTTTCGCCGCCTGGGAATCGTGCTTCGGCAATCTCTACGCCGTTGGCAACGCCTTGAACGCTTGGCGGGTCTCCGTTGGTTTGCCGCCAATCGAGTTCCGCGACGCTCCGCGTTAGTTATCCTTCAAAACCCTAATTCCGCCGAACGCGGGATAAGAAAAAGGCCCCAGGGGAGTAGCCCGGGGCCTTTTCTTTTTACTCGGTCATGGGTGTGGTAAGGCCCATGTTGCGACCGGATCACCAACCTTTTTCCAGGTGACGGGGAGGCCGGAGCCCCGCATTTACTCCCGAGAGAACAGTCGCGGGATGCGACGTTCTAGCGATCAGGAGCCACCCTACCGGGCGCTTAACCCCGGCGTTTGTCTCATGAGCACAGAGTAGCAGGTTCTGTGCCGCTGTCAAGCGTTAGCGAATGGGGCAGGCCCCGGTCGCACACTGATCGCCGAGTTCGATTTCATCGACGGTGTCGGTCCCCGTGAAGTCGATGGGCTTGAGATACGCCGCGTAGATGCGGAACGTCTCTTCGTCCACGACTTCCTGCGGCAGGTAGGCGTAGCCCAAATCCTGAGCGGTCTTCGTCGGATCGTTGCGGAGGATGAAGGAGACGCCGACGTAGGTGTCCCAGTTTTCGAGCAACCACGAAACGATGTCTTCGACTTCGCTTGGGTCGTAGCTGATCGTGATCGACGTGTTGTGATCGACGTAGTTCTCCATCGTCAGCTTGTAACGCTCAAGTTGCGAGACCGCTGGTTCAAGGTTCACTTCGACTTCGGTTTCGCGACCGTTGATCACCATCTTCGCTTTGTCGAAACTGATGTTGGAATATTCGACGGGAACGCGAGCCAAGACGCCCGTGGGATCGAATGGATTGTCGAAGACGTGATAGCCCGCACGCTTCAGCTTCTTGACCAGCGGGTCGTGCTTTCCAAACCCGATGTTGTTGAAGATGAAACGGCCAAGCGGCTTGTGAATGCCTTCAGGGATTTCGAGCCCTTCGATGCTGAGCGCCTTCGATTGCGTGCCGCTGGGCTTGATCGTCGTCACGGCCTTGGCCCGGGGCAGGCCGAGTTCGTCGGCCATGCTGTGAGCGCCTTGCACCGCGACTTCACGAAGGGCGGCCCAGGCTTCAGCTTCGTCGGCCAACTCCCACGCGACGACGCCGGTAACGCCGACTCCGCAGAGACGCAGGAACTGATTGAGTTCGTGCCAGCCGCGTTGGAGCACGCCGTCGTCGAGGTTGACGCAAGTCTGGCGATAATTGGCGCGGGCCACGAGGTAGTGAGCGCGATGCAGCGCTTTCTCGTCGCCGTTGAAGCGGAACACCACGGTCTCGACGAGATTGCAGAAGCTGCGGTTGCCGAGCAGGATTTCCGCACAAGGGTTCAGGCCCTTATACCACGGAGCACGGCGACGAGCGGCGGCCCCGTTGACAAAGCCGGGCTCACTTCCACCGGCATCGAGCATCATCTCGAAGACCTTGCGGAGCTTGTAGCGTGTGGGCTTGTCGTAGAAGACGAGGCTGTTGTTCGACTGGGCACGCTGGACGTTGCCCGTGGCCCAGAAGTCTTTCTTCGCCGTCGCGAACTCGCGCCACTCCGGCGACCCGTATTCGACGAGCGCGATCTGCGCTGACCGGCGCGTGCTGAGAATGGTCCCCAGCCAGTTGACGATGTCGAGGATGTCGATCTTCGTCAGCAACTGACCGGCGCGGCGGTTCATGATCGCGAAGATGTTGCGGTAGGCTTCGATGATGGGCCCCGGCCCACTGCTGATCCAGCCGTAGCCCTTCAGGCGCTGGCCCGCTGGGCGAATCTGAGAGGTATCGAGAACGAAGCGCTTCGCCGGATACTTCCCGGCCATGATCTTCCCGATGGACTTCGCCCAGGCTTCAGCGCTGTCGCCGATTTGGATGATCCAGGTCCCCGTCGTCGGATCGTAGTGCTCGCCGTTGTCTTCGCTGCCGCGATCTCCGTATTCCCAAAGCGTGCGATCATACCCAGCTTCGCCCTGGACGATGAACTCCGGGATTTCGCACTGGAACCCATTGAGGCTGCCGACGACGGGAGTGAACCCAACGCCACAACCCTGGAGAAGCAGCCATAGCACATCGACCATGTCATGCACGGTCTCGACTTCGACGTGAGAGCAGTTGAATTGCGAGGATTCGCGGCGCTTGGCGATCTCGGTGCCGCCGAGCCAACGTGTGCGGCCCGACACCGTCACCTTGTGCTCCAGCATCAGCGTCCGTAGCTCTTCAAGTTCTTGCTGCTGTGCGGGTTCAAGTGTTTTGTGCTGAGCACGCTCCCAGAGCCACCGCTGATGCTTGATCACGCGGTCGATGGCCTGTTCTGGGGTCTCGAAGGTCTTGCCCTGTTCGTCGAGAGGCCGGAGATAGGTGCGGTGGGTGACGATTTGAGCACGCACACTGGGGCGTGCTTCGTTTGGGCGAAGCTTCACGGTTGTCTCCGGTGATCTGATTTTGAAGGGGGAGGATAAGCGAAAATCGAGGGCCCGGGCAAGTTCTAAACTGGGCCCACCGCGCCAAATTATTTTTTGGCTACCGGATACTCGACTTTGGCTGCTTCCATGAGGTCGGACAAGTTGCAGGGCTTCCCATCAAGGGTATAGCCGTTCTTGTTTTCCCCCAAACGGTCGCCCAAGCGATAGGCAACGATGTCCATAATCGTATAGCCTTCGGCCAAGGTCGGCTCTTTCTTGACCTTGGGGTTCTTCTTGACGATGCGGGCCTTGCGGGGCCCGACGCCCAGAATCTTGATCCAGCGTTTGACCGTGGACAACCCAACGCCGTAGTGTTCGGCGATCTCTTCACGCGACCATCCCTGGTCACGGAAGCCCTCAAGTTCGTCTTTAGTTGGCGGCTGTTTTGCCAGCTTCTTCTTCGTCATTTTCAGTCTTTGGCGGAGCCAAAGGCGTGAAGAGTTCGGGGCAGAGGCGACGAGCGACGCCTTCGATCTGGCCCGAATGAATCAGACGTTGGACGGTGAGAGCGTATTTCAAGGCAAGGGTCGCCGGTTCGTCACCGGAGCCTACGGCCTCTACGATCTCTTTGTCCAGCGTGATGTTCAACGCGATGGAGGGTTTCTCCGTCACGAAAACATCTTCGATGCTGATCACGACTTTGGTCATGGTTGTGTCCTCTCATATTTCGTAATGCGTTCGTTGTCGAAGAGCTTCCGGTATTGCACCCAGCCCTCCGCCAAATTTCCGTTCTTCCCCACCCCTGCGTTCCAGCGCATGGCGCCGCGCTTCAGGAGTTCGATGTCGAGCCAGTCAGCCATCGCCTGATGTTCGGCGGGGCTGGCGTGCAGCGGCGTCATCTGCATCAGCTTGTCGTGCAGGGCAGCGTCCTCGGCCAGCGTTGGGTCTTTCCCATCGTGCAGCTTATAGCTGGTCCGGGCGCAACGCGCAACGCTCTTCTTCAGGAGGTCGCCGGGGTGTGGCCGCAGGACGTGTTCGGCGGGGTGGACGTAGGGCAGGTGCCATTGGCCGCGCTTCAACGTCACCGGGGCACTCGCGAGCCGCGCCTGATACATGGCTTCGGCCAGAACCTGCATCTCCGGCAGCGAGTCCTTGTGGATGCGGAGCCCGAAGAAGTTCTCGTAGTCTGACGACGTGATGACGACCGTGATATGGGCCCAGGGCTCCAGCAAGCGGTTGACGATTTGCTTGTGATAGCCGCTCTTCGCGAACCCTTCTGCGGTCTCGATGGCGCGATCCATTGCATTCAACCAAGCGCTCACGGGCTTGTTGAAGACCACGGCGCGATGAATGTCTTGGCGAATGACCTCGACGCTCTCTTCGATCTCGGCCCCGGCCTGCATCCCCGGCTGGTTGGAGCCCCACGATAGGGGGATCGCGGGATCGCGCCGCATGTCCTCGATCATCTTCTTCACGGGGATCGCGCGTGAGCTTGAAGCATTCCGCGAGAACACGCGGTGCGTCATGACTTCGGCGTGAGCGAAGCGAGGATACCGGACTTCGAAGGTGGTGAGGCGGTCGCCCGTGTGATAGTGTTTGCTATCAGCGAGCACCTTAGCGGTGATCGTCATTGGCGGATGGGCGCGAGGTATTCGATTTCGTAGATCGCACGAGCGGCTTCAGCGTCGTGCTTGCTGGAGATGATACGCTGAGCGTAGCGCATCTCCGGGTGATCCATGATATGCGGATACTGGATCGCCGAGTTCTTGTCGATGTTGATGACCTTGACCCCGGCCTTCTGGTTGTTGGCCGCGAGTGTCGTGTGGTTCTGCAACTTCTCGATCCCGCCGTCGTTGAGAAGTTCGTGATCAACAACGAGGTCGTCGATGGCCGTCTCTGACGGGTGATCGCTGCGTTGGCCGTTGGTGAGCATCGGGCGCTTCACGCGAAGGAGCAGAGCACCCATGCCCGCCATCTCGTCGCGTTCGTTGACGAAGCGCATGTCGGTGACGACGACGGGACCCGCAATCGACTTGATGCGCCCGCGAGTCGCGGTCGTCCAAATCTTGTCGCCCAGGCTCACGCGACCGTATTCGGTGCCAAGCTCTTGCATGATCAGACGCGGCGTCACGTCGGCGTTGTCGCGCCACTTGATGATGAAGTCGGCGAGGACTTCGATTGCATACGCGGCGCTGCGGCCCTGCAACGTGTCCTGCGGTTCGTCGAGATTCTTCTTCGTCGGATACTTCGCGCCCTGATATTCCATCAGGAACGCGACCATCTTCTGCGCCGTCTTCTCGACATCCAGCTTTTCGAGGAAGCGGCCTTCGAGATACTTGATCGGCTCTTCTTTCTGGCCGCCATCGACCATTTCCTGAATCGTGGCCTTGTCCAGCCCTTCCTCGGCCAGGAGGACGCGGAACATGCCCTTCAGGGCGTCCGCGAACTTGACGTTGGTGTAACCCTTGGCGACCAGAGCGGCCCCGGCGGTATCCTTACCGTGGCCCTTGCGCCCGGCGATAGCGATTAGCTTATACATGGTTAATGTCCTAGCTTATGGTAAAGGGAATGTCAAGCGAAAAGTTAACCAGAAACGACGGTCAACCGTTCGGCGGCCCGGGTCACGGCGGTGTAGAGCCAGCGGTCGGCGTCGTCGCGGAAGCTCCGCGACTCGTCGTGAACCACGACTTCATCCCATTGCGAGCCCTGGGACTTGTGGCAGGTGAGAACCCAGCCGAAGTCTGCGTGCTGATACTTCTTGCGGGCATCCCAGAGCTTGTGATCGGCAATCGTGGCCGCGTTCAGGCGCTGGAAGACGTGCTCTTCGAAGGGGGCTTGGAGCAATGTCAGGGCGTATTCGACATCCTCTTCGTCGATGACCTTGATGGGGAACGACTCTTCGCCTTCGACGAGTGGCGTCACCGACTCCATACACGTCACGATGCTGCCGTTGACGAGCGCCGGGTGCTGCCTGGAGTTCCGAGTGATCAGGATCGGTTCGTTGGCCTGCGGCGCCGAGAACGCCGCGTAACCCAACGCACGGCGGATTTTGGCGGTCAGGGCCCAGCGCGTCTTATGTGTGCCGCAGATGACTTGGAGGTCCCGTGTCAAATCCGTGGTGACGTTGTCGGCCTTGCGGGGGATGATCTTCACGAGCCCACCGTATTCGCCGTGCTGCACCCGGTTGCCCTGGCGCACTTGCGCCGACAACCAGATGATGGGATTGTCTGCGGCTTGACGGTGGATTTCGGTGAGGAAGAAGTCGGGCGTGTGTTGGGTGAAGCCCGGCTTCTCGCTGACAGGCGGAAGCTGGCCGGGGTCGCCAATGGCGAGCACGGGGATGCCGAAGCTCAGAAGATCGTTGGCGATGTCGATGCCCACCATCGACGCTTCATCGACGACGACGAGGCGCTTGCTGCGGACCATAGATTCTTCGTTGAATTCGAAGGTGAGCCCCGACTTGCGGTCGTTGAGGGCCTTGCGGAGTTTCGCGCTGGCCTTCGTCTCTGCGGCTTCGACTTCTTTCAGCCGCGCTTCTTTTGTTGCGATTTCATCAACGGGCGTAGGGTCGCAGGCGCGCAAGCGCATGAGGTCGGCGGAGAGTTGTGCGACTTCGGCGTGGCAGGCCGCAACCTCTTGGCGGATGCGTTCTGCGGCTTCGCCGGGCTTGCGATAAATCAGCTTGTGGATTGTCGTCGCCGTGACATCCCAGCCCTGGGCTTTGAACTTCTGCATCATGACCTTCGCGGCCTTGCCCGTTGGGGCGCAGAACGCGACTTGGCTGGGCGTCAGCCCGCATTGGTCGATGATGTCGGGGAGGATTGTGGACTTGCCGGTGCCCGCGTAGCCCGCGAGATAGAAGAAGGGCTTCGAGCGGTCGCCGAACCAGCGAGAGACTTTGCGAACTGCGTCCGCTTGCATATCAGAGAGAGTTGGCATGGCACCGTGCCTATGAAGTGGCCCGGGTGTTACCCCGGGCCAGTGCTTTCAACTTGGGTGGAGGATTAGAAGCGACGCGAGCCGCGCTTCACTTCCTGCGCCGGAGGCGGCGGCGGGGCCGCTTCTTCGGCTTCTTGCGCCGCAGCGGCTTCAGCTTCGAGCGCGTCGAGCTTGGCGCCGAGTTCGGCTTCGTTGGCCCAGCCCACGATCTTCAGGACCGGCGCATACTTCGTCGGCTGGCCGCGAACATTCTTCAGGACGAAGCTGTTGCTGCCGAGTTCGACGACCGGCACTTCGCCGTCGTGACGCGCCATTTCCTTCGCGAAGTCGCGGAGCAGGTTGCCCATCGCGATCTCGCCCGACTTGTTGCTGACCTGGAATTCGTAGGTCACGCCGGTTTCCACGTCGCGCATCGTCACCGTGCGCTGCGCCGACCAGCCGTCTTTCGTGCCGTCGTCATACGTCTTATACGGGCCGTGGTCCGGGAGTTCCGACGCCGGAGGCGGATTGCCAGCGATGACCGGCACCATGATCTTCTCGATCATCTCGCCTTCTTTCCAGCAGATGTAGCCGACGCTGTAGTCGTTCATGTTCACGGCGAGTTGCGTGCCGAGCGGCAATTCTTCTTTGTCTTTGCCGTAGATGTAGACGCCGTCGTTCCCGTTGAACTTCAGGAACTGGGCGCCGGAGAATTCGGCGCTGCCGTGTTGACCGGCAATGGCGGCCCACTTTTCAGCGTTGGCAGTAGCAACTGCGCCACCTTGGGCGGCTTTTACGAGAGCGTTCATGTCTCTGTCTCTTATACACATCTGACGCTGCCGACGAACTCTAGGGTGTAGATC